>Ga0105239_10000815_pt1 | contig 44273 bp, 42 predicted proteins | sample KBSC44metaG_FD_92761 | JGI IMG/M metagenome (GOLD analysis project Ga0105239, IMG submission 92761) | Corn rhizosphere microbial communities from Kellogg Biological Station, Michigan, USA - KBS C4-4 metaG | ecosystem: Host-associated > Plants > Roots > Rhizosphere > Soil | place: Michigan, USA...
ACTAGTGTATTCATCAGGTTTCCATGTCATTCTGTAATTTCCGAGTATTCCGGGTCAAGGAGTATTGTGGCTGTTTCATGCCAAAAATGCCTCGGGTCAGACACGAATCACGTGGTATTACGGTGGAGCAAATAGACCACTACGGCGGATCATACGGACCATTTCCGCCAACAGATTGTATTGTGGCGAACCTTTGTCTCCTAATTAAAACGGGGGCGTGGCCGCTATTAAGGAGCAATCAGCCTAACCTAATAGAGGTAGTCTGATAAGCACGTGACAGGGCTATTCACAGCAAGTCCAAGGCTCCAAGCGGCCTTAGCACTCAGCTAGCTACCTAGGTACGGAGTACTACATACCAGAACTCGGAGGTCCCGACCTACGGGTTATCCTCTAATTGATACGGAGCACATACGGTATCTTTTACTACTACGATAGACCCATTTGTTTTCATCCTCAGTGTGTCGAGCCATGCCATTTCCATTCGTGGTTTCTACCACATCGGCCATCTCCTTCCATTCAAATGTGACTTCCGCTACCCACCCCTCCTTCCCATCAGCGACGTCATCGCAAAGAGCAATCCTTCGGGCGGCATTGAAGAGCCACAAACGGCTCTCGCCCCATGACCAGGCAATCAATCTCAACAATCTTCTCTCTACCACTCACAACTATCTGAGATATCTCCTGGCACTTGATTTTGCTTTGAGTGGAAGACCCGTCGCCGGAGAGGACGTCGACGTCGCCCTGGCGAAAGAAGTTGAGATCGAATGGCGTCCCACGTTGATTTCGAGCGCGATCCCAGGGCGTGACAACGATCGTGTCAAAGGCAAAGGTCTCGACTACGAGATTTACTTCGTGCACCAGACCCTAGCCCTGATCCACAATCTCCTCGCTCGTCAATCGCTTTTAGGATTGTATGCTGCCAGCGTCCCAACTGCAGAGCAGCGGACATCTTTGATACAAAGCGCTACCAAATCTCTCAAAACAGCTCATGCCATCCACACGTATCTCCTACAGCGAGCGAGTTCATCCAGTGAAGGACCGCCCTCGTTTCCACCCAACGCCGTTGATATATCACTGTCTGTTCAGTCGGCCTTACAGCACCTTGCGCACGCGGAATTCAATCTACTCTGTGTATTGAAAGATGATCCTTATCCCGCTCTACTGGTACAGTCTCGGAATAAAGATGACAAAGAATGGATGATCAAGGCCCCTCAGATACCTAAAGTGCGTGCACAGGTGCTAACAAGACTCTGTATCGGCGCTGCAGAGCACGCCATCGCGGCCAGTGCTTCTTTGAAAGGGGAAGGAAATAAGGTTTCTAAAGAATTCATGGAATATTGCGATGGCATCTACCGAGCTTCTCGTGCGAAGGCGTGCCGATTTCAGGCATTGGATGAAGATCTCGCCGGAAAGACTGGGACGGGTATCGCCTGGCTCAGAGCGGCGCTAAATGAACTCGGTGCTGATATCAGAAAAGACGGTTCCAAGTCTTCCGGACTGGGCCGGCTGAAAGCCACGTGGACCGAAAAGAGAGAGGACAAGAGAATCGAGAAGGGAAGCCCGAATTGGGGTTTGGATGGAGGAAAACTGGAAGAAGGTCGGATAGTGGAGTACCTCGAGCGCAAGATGACAAAAGAGAACGACACAATCAACGTTCAGATCATTCCGGAGTGGAGGCCCCTTTTGGCAACTCTCCCCAGCGGCATGAACATGCCTATCGATGAAAAGTGGACGCCTTCACTTCTGGAAGAGGATGAGCTGGCTGCAATGAGGGCTGCTCCTGAAGCCGAAGACCTGGTGGATGCTGCGAGTTCTGAGGATGAAGGCGGTTCGAAACAACCCGTGGGAGCATTCCCGGGCACGAATCGAGACTATGATGGCCAAGATAGGGGATATTATTGATGCTAGATCGTTGTCGGGTTGACAAATTTATCATGGTTGGAACTTGGCGACAACAATGTCATCACTCATTAGTCACACCAGCACCGAACCAGGGAAGCCAAACCCGAAATGGCGCCCACAATATAAAACGACAAATGGTCCACTTCATGATATCACAAATAGTGGGCTTGGTCGGATCACGGATTCACGGCGCGAGGGACCGAACGGGATATCCCCGGGGCCACCCCCAGACCCAGAGCCTGGTCAGCTGACCTGGCGCTAAAAGCGATCGTGCGCTAAACCCCTTTTTCTCCTCTTTTGTGTTTCATATCGCGTTTCATGACCTCGTCCTCCCCAAGCCACAAAGAATGAATGTTGCCCAATCACTCATCCAACTGGACCAAATTCCAATCGAGAATCTTGGAATCGCGCGTAGCTTGCTTCTTCTCCTGGACAAGCAACGTCTGTGGCCTGATCCACGACCAGCCGACCACGATCGAGAAGCACGGCGCGTGGACAGAGATGACTCCTGGGGTGTGTGGTGCGTCACTCAAATGTGGACGAATGTATGGTTGACAATATCTCCCGCGGACCGGGGCAGGGTAGGAGTAAGACACAGCCCGTGCCATGGGACAACTGCTCCTAGTCGCTGCCGTCCTGGTAAGATGGTGAGTCGCGAACCGGCTGGCTGCCCCTGCCAATGACGCTATCCAAAGAGCCTTGCACCTGGTGGCTTTTTCTACCCTTCCTATCTTCTTCTCACCTCGCACCGCCGTGCTGCACCTCACTCTCTCTCTTCGTCTTTCGCTCTTCCGCAGGTAACGGTTGCCCTCATCGGCATTCTGTGTGCCGGTCCCCAAGATCCAGCTTCAAGCTGCTTGATCTTTGACCATGGCTACAGTCCTGGTGCTCGCATTCGTTATATCTATTTTGGCGCCAACGGCATCTTCACTGCCTGCAGGTATTGCGATTGCAAGTCCGTCGAAAAGAACACTTGATCCAACTGCAGTCGGTCCCAGCAATCCCCAACAGAGCACTGCGGAGAATTTGTCCTCGGGATCGTCCACAAGTCCCTTCAGAAGCGAGGAGGAGATCTTCGAACCGACCGAGCTCGCCCTCTCGCGAGGTTTCAGCCCGAAACGTTTACGCCGCAGGATTTCTCGAGAGCAGAGCGCCCGGAAGAGAAACCTCCCGCCGAATTTGGCTCGATCCAGCTCATCGACTGCCCAGAATAGCACAAATGCATCGCCCACCAGGCTCGCTACTGAGACAGATCCGTTCACATCCGCGGCCTCAGCCACCACTTTCGTTTCAAATACGAACACCATCACCACATACCTCAGTGACGCGACAGGGCACGATGGCCCTCCAAATCGTGATCCAGGGGATCTCACAGCATCAGGTGGAAATGATGACGCCTCGTCAGTCGTGAACCCATTCGTGAATCCAAGCATTCTCAGCGTTCTAGGTCCCCTCCCGGTGCTCAGCACATTCACGAACTTGCCCTTTTTTGACACTGCTACGACCACGGTCAATCCGTTCGAAAGCGTAGCCTCAACAACGACATTGGCAACGGACGCGCCGCCCTCCACAGATGTACCCACCGGTCTCGTAACTTTGCCGCCCACGACGGCAATATCTAGTGATGTACCACAAGCACCACCTCCGGAGGCAGTGACAGATTCAATCCCATCGGCGACATTGACCTCCGTTCAACCTCCACCAATGACCACCAGCTGCCCAAGCATGACCATCTCGGCGGCAGCTGCTACAAATGCAGTTACACAAGTGACAAATTTATCAACATCGCCGCCGCCGCCGCCTCCTCCCCCACCACAACAGTCAACCTCAGAGGACCAGTCCCCGCCATCAACGCTATCAGCACCACCTCCGCCACCATTCCCTGTCATCGTGACCGTATTGCCTGATGCACCGCCGCCTCCTCAACAAACACCGCCTCCCCAGCAATCTGCTCCTCCGCCGCCAGCAGCAGCGACTACACAGGCGCCAGGTGGACCACCGTCGCCTCCTCAACAAACACCGCCTCCCCAGCAGCAATCGGCTCCTCCTCCGCCGCCAGCAGTAGCGACTACACAGGCGCCAGGTGGACCACCGCCGCCTCCCCAGCAGCAATCTACTCCTCCGCAAGAGACGTCACAAAAACCACCGTCGCCGCCATTACCCGCTGTCGCGACAGCACTTCCTAACCCAGGACCTCCGCCTCCAGGAAGACCAGCAAATCCAGAGCAAGGGCCCGGAGCTCCACCCCCAGGGAGACCAGAATCCTCAGCGGCACCTGGATCTTCGCCTCCAGGGAGGCCAGGAACCCCAGGAACAGGGTCACCAGGAGGAGGAGCACCCCCGGGAGAGCCTCAAGGATGAGGGCCCGGGCCTCCAGGTCCTTGAACGGGGAAGCCGCAGAAAATACCACTCTATTACCCTATATGGGAAATTTCATGCACTGCTCTCCAGCAGGTCTGGTACCCGGCAGTATAACCCCTCCCTCACCACACGGTCCCTCACCGGCGCACGACACCATTTCGAATTCGCAATGCATCCGCCAACCACCCTCACTCACATCCGTATATATTTCATCAACATATCCTACCTATCTGAGATGGGACGGTAACACTCCATCCTCTCCTTCATTGGGGGACAAGGAGATAAAAAGCGAAGAGAGAGAGAAATCAATCCTCCAAATTGGAAACACTGAGGAAGGGAAGACGACGCATGAGAGTATGAAGCGTATTTGCATATTTTTGAACCGATTTTCAAAACCATTATTATATTGTACCACTACCATGATGAACCACGACGATATCATACGCCACGACTGAGCAAGACCTACTACTGCATGCGACATACTACAAACATCCAGATATCGACCGCCGCAATGGGGAATGTGAATTGGATTTGGGATTGGATTTGGGATTTGGATAGGGTGTGTGGACGGGATATCTGGAAAACAGCGAGACAGAGGACAGTCAATGTCTGGACGGGGGGTATGGAGCCGGCCACGTATGCGTGTGGCACATGCAGTATCTAACCCTGTATATAAACTGTAATCGTAACATCGAAATAAAAACACAGTTGTAATCATAAATCCATACTGGGCTTTGATCAGGCGACGCGTCGGCCGACAATTTCATAAGGGCAATTATTTGAGAACATAAGGCATTGCATTTCTAATTAGGTATTGTGATGGCGCCAGAAGGATGCGGGCTACCTAAGTACGTTAAATTGGCTGGCTCTCTGGGGAAGGGAGCTACATAATAATATCAATAGCGCGGTGGCTTCGACCTAATTAATAACTCAGACCTGGCATTCCAGGGTTGGGCGAGCCGTAACCTTTGGTGGCTCAAGCTGCGCCGGCAGTTCTACGCGGCGTTTATGTCCAACATTCTCGGCCTCGAGTGTCTTCCGTCTGCGACAGAGGTGCGGAGGTGGCACTGCAATGGCCTTATTCCTCAATCGTGTCATGAAAGGAAAGAAGGCTTCATGCCAGGTCAGACTCGAGGTGTTAATATTAGTCGATCACTTCACGGCTTCATGAACCTGAGGCGACCTCGTGCATCTGAAGCGCACCCTTACGAGACGGATGAAGGCGGCTTTGCTCCCCTTCCCGAACCAAAAAGACCATCGGGGCATAACTAATACATATACATATACATACACGCATACATATAGGTAGACTAAGAGAGACATTTAGATAAGGTACAGACGGAGAGTGTCACTGTGCCATTCCCACTTTGCCCCTTGCCACCTTCCAAATGCGTTCGCCAATTCCCTTCTCACTCGAGGCCAATGTTACAGCCTAGCTTGCACTGAAGCATGTGTGGGCGTGTGTTTTTGTGCTCGATACCAAGAACAGCAGTTGGACAGATGGCGAAAAAGGGACGACTTCGGGAGTGGTGCATGAGTTGGGTGTCCAAAAATATTCCGAGGAAGGAGGAGCCGAAGAAGGATGTATAGAAGAGATGTGTCTCGTTTCGTTCTCATGAATTTTCTAACAGGTCATCTGAAGGGAAATCTTGAATGGTGGGTAGTTCTTGATTCGACATCCTCGTGTGTTTGGCGACGAGTGGGAGGAGATGATGGAATATTGTAGCGTCGAGTCTCCAACCCGATGGTAGAAGATGCGGCAAACAAAGTCGCCTTTGTTTCTTTCATTCTTCACCTCTTCGCCGCGAACAACTCCCGCAAAGCTGCTGTTTCCCCCGCAAACCCTAGCTTCACCTCCACCGATACCGCCTTACAAAACCTCGCCGACAATCTTCGCCGCTTCCTTGTACGTGGCCAACAGCTTCTCGCACTTCTCGCGCTCCTTTTTGATTCCATCATCTTCGTATAGCAGCTCTGCGAAGAGATCCTCTCTGTAAAGCTCACTCACAAGTCGGTTCTGTACCTCATCTCGTGAGTGATTGACCAACAAGTGCATGATGGCCTTGGGAACTTGATCCGCGATCGTTTCGCGCACGATATTAAAGTAGCTGCTGATCAAGCGGCGGATCAGTTCGGTTTCAAGTGCTTCGCGGTCTGTCAAAACTGGTTCGGCAGCTTGTTCGGGCTGGATCAGGATGTCAGTACTTGATCACCATATTTCAGACGGAACTGTACTTACGAATAGCGGTGTAGATTCTCCACCATACTCCGAGGGAGCTGGAGCGTAGTCGTCATTCATGGGAGGTGGATAGGCAGGCGAACGATCAGTAAAACTGCCTCGCTCCATTCGTCGCATGCTGTGCGAGAAACTCGGCTCCGCGCCATGACTGGCGTGTCGGCTCGTCGAGTTGTTGGTGGCCGGTGCAGCGGCGAGGTTCCCAGGTAGGCCGCCATCCTTGCCGAAGAAATAGTTCAAAAACGAGTCTCGGGCAGCACCGGCGCCTTGGGCAGAGGCAATACTACCAATCCCGTTCTCCCGCTCTCTCGTGACAGCCGGGGACATGCTCCGGCTCAGGGTAGGGTGTTTTCGTGTCGGCAAGGACGTCGGCTTGTCTTCCTGTTCCGCGTCCTCCTCGTCGGGGGTCGCGACACCATTCGTGCCAAGTTGCTTCTGTCGTTGCTTCTCTCGCTTCCTTCGCTCTTCTGCGAAAGCAGCCTTCTTGTCCTTTTCGTTCTTACTGGCAATGACAGATGACATCGCAGCGGCTGCGCCCAAGAAGTTGGGGTGATTCGTGTTGATGTACGCGCGCTGAATGGCGATCAGGGACTCGACGTAGGTTGAAGCCGGTCCCAACCGTTCTCTCAATAGATCTGAGACGACTTCAATCAATTTGCCTTGCAGTCTGGGGAATCTGGATAGTTCGTTTGAGCCACAAGTATGACAGATCTTGATCAATTCTTCGTAGACAAGCTCCACACAACGTTGACTCGGGATCTCCAACAGCTTGATCTGAGGTTTGACGAGAAGGTCAAAGGCCAGCTCGGGAACGAACAGACTGGGCCGCGGACCGGTCGAATTGCGAATTGCCGTGCGAATATCGAGGACCGAGAGATTATGTGTGGGGTCGATGGTCTCGAGGGAATTACCGAAGACAGAATTGAAGATGTAGTATATCCTCGCTCCGCCGCAAAGTTCTTTTGTGGAGATTTCCGAGGATGTTCCATCAATGGAAGAGATGAAGGAGGTTGCAAATCGGGTCATCAATTGTAGAATCAAGGAACCACGGTGCTCCTTGCCACTGAATTGTTTGCTGCCGTAGCTGGCGAGCTCCTGTTGTGTCTGGCCCATCAGAGTGTTCAGGCGCGCTTTGATGTCTGGTAGTCTATCGCGAATATGTCCCATGAGTGTTGTATTTAATGTCTTTGCCAGGTACTGTGTGCCACATCTTGTCGCCATATTCCTGTATGCTGGGTGATGTCTAAAAAAATCCGCCTCGGCTTTGAGAGCATCGGACATCGGTTTCTGTGTCTGGATATCTTGCTGTGATCGATTGACCACGCCGATGAAACCGAGTTTCAGTGGGTAGACACGACCCGACAAGATGTCGAGTGCGTTGGTTCCGTGGTCCATCAAATCAAGTTTTGTCAGGACGCCAATCGTCCTTCTTCCCATGGGATCGACGTGACGCGCGAGTTTGAGAGCTTCGGAGTTGACAATGTCGACATTGGCGGGGGATACAGCCAGGACGATACTGTTGGGTTTCGCGATGTATTCGGAGATAAGGGTCCTCGTCTGCTTCTCGATATCTCCAGGTTGATCGCCAATCGGGACTTTGGTCAAGCCCGGTAAATCGACCAGAGTCAAGTTCAGGACATGTGTGGAGAATATCTTGAGGTTGATGGGTTGTCTATTGATGCCCTTGTTGTTTCCAGCGATCCTGGCCGTCTCGTTCTCGATCTCGGCTCTGACCTGATTGAAATCGGTGAACTTGCGACCGGGAATGTGATGAAACTCGGCCCATTCTCCGTGCTCAGCGACGCTGGCCGCAGAGTGTGGGACGTGGACCTCGTCACTGTCATTTGAATCCTCATCGGGGGGGATGTTGATCAACTGTAGGATAAGAGGTCGGCGAGTGACGATGCCACTACCCCGGGGAAGAAAGTCTCGCCCAACAATATTTTCTAGCACGGAAGATTTCCCTGATGATTGAGAGCCGACGACGACAATCTGAGGAAGATCGAGAGAGTCATTGCCGATGGTATTGAATACCAGGTCCTGGAGCTTATTGACCGTCCGCAGGAGGTCATCGCCGAGGGTGGTCATTGTCGACGAACGTGGCCGGATCGTAGATTGGATGTTTCAGGATTTTGGGGGGAAAGTTGGCAGCGCCGACGACGAGAGGGCGTCGGTGGGTGTCGAGGAGTATTACAGAGACAGTGAAACAAGGTCCATACGCTCAAGAATGTAGTAAGACAAAAATATACAAGCAAAAGTGGAAAAGGTGGATGTGTCGAGAGCTAAAGAGCGATTTGCAGGCACATGTTTACAAGAGGAACGAGATTCAAAGACGAACGCGGGTCATGTCGTGCAGGCGAGCACTGGGTCTGGTGTTTTCGTCTGACAGAGCAGTTTAGTCCCACCTCGGGACTGAAGAATACTATGCCAAGACATATATTCCTGTCTGACAAAAGTCCTCGGATTAACCCTCCCAATTGCCACTCTCAGGCTTCCGCAATTGTGTCCCTGACGTCGTTGGCTTCAATGGTTCCTCCCCTCCCTCAACCTTCGGCTACTGACCAACGGGTGGCTGCGATGCAGAGAAGCTGGTCAAAGGCGGGGGATCGAATACGACAGACTTCAAATGTGAGAGATAGGACCCCAGGTGGGTGCCAGGCGGGTTGTTACATTTATGACAGCTGCCCTCGCGGCTATCGTGGCCATCCATGAGCTCTGATCTCGTTCGTGACTCCCGAATTCACCATCATGAAGCTCTTCGTATCGATTGTTACTGGCATATCGCTCATCCACAATGTAGCTACCCTCCCAACTGGCTCCAGTCACCAAAGCTCTCTGCAAGGTGAACACTTCATTGCAGACACGATTCGGGATGTTCTCATCGACAATCAAATCATCGGGGATGTGCTCGACGACTTCCAACCTGACTACTATCTAGACATCACCTATACCGAGCCTCACGAAGTGGTGCGCTTGGGCAATGATATTCCTGTGAAGTCCGTCTCAGACCGACCGGTCTTCTTATTTCGGCCCTTGAGTCCATTGAAGCCTCCGATCGACGGAGCTCAAGACGGCAATGAGGAGTCCATCTTCACCCTCGTTTTGACCGACCCGGATGCAAAGTCACGCGACAATCCCAAATGGTCTGAGATGTGCCATTGGATTATCACCAATTTGACCGATCCCTCACGCGAACCACCACCACCACCACCCTTCTTTGAGTCTGCCCAACTTCTGGGCCTGAAATATGGAGAAGTGGAAAAGTACCTGCCACCAGGGCCACCGCCAAAGACTGGACCCCATCGATATGTGTTTGTACTTCTCAAGGGCGATTCGCCCCATGTGGCTGCTCCCAAGGACAGAAAACACTGGGGTTATGGGAAAGCTCGCCATGGCGTCAGGGACTGGGCTGCAGAGAACGACTTAGCCGTCGTGGGTGCGAATTTCTTTTACGCTCAGAATGTGAAGCAGTAACTGTGACACCAAATGTCGTCGTCATTAAGGTGTTGATTGGGAGGGATCGCTTTTCACCGTGCAAAAGTCAAACTTTCCTGGGTAGCTTCCATCAAAAGTCCTAATTCAGTCAGAATTCTTGAAACGGATTCGATAGCTTCTTTTGCATGCTTGACCTGCTTCTCGATCCCGGCTGCCGCTGCAACGTCGGCCGCTTCTGCCGAAAAGAGCCATGGGTCAATGCGTTGCGTGATCTGATCCTGTTCCACACTATCATCGCGTAGCTTGTTGCCAAACACCGAGCTGGCATGTTGAAATCGCCCGGAGTGAGCCAGCATGGGGTAGGCTTGGAGGAGCTGACTTTCGTCGCTCAGGCGGTCGATCACCTTGACGACACGCTCATTCTCGTTCTTCAGTTGCACCTCGGCAAGCGCAGAATGACGCTGTGTGATATTTTGCTGCTGCATGGCCGGCAACAGATTCTTCTCGATGGAACCCAGCGTATGGTCAAAGTCCAAACTTGGAGGTTGCATGTTGATATCCGTTTTCCTAGGCTTGGAGGACTCGGGTCCTTCGGCGTGTAAATCGGGCTCCGAGACCTCAGTCCTGAGTACAGTAACGGCAGAGAGCAACCTCTTTCTTGCATCAAGGTATCGCTCGTATTCTTCATCCGTCTTGCGCTCCATTTCAACCTCATCAAACCCGGACCCCTTCCCATTCACGGGCTCCACACTCTGTGAGCGGCCATCCAAGTCATCCTGACATTTCTCCAAGGCCTCTTCCACCCATGCAGTCAACTCGCTCCGCGTTGACAACAACGCATGAACCCGTTGCTGAACCGTATACGTAGAGGAAGGCCTTGCCTGTGCCTTTAAGCTCTCCAACATCGCGGCTTGGCGCTCAGATTCGTGTTGATCCTGAACAACTGCGATCTCAAGTCCTTTCATCAAACTCTCGATTAAACCCGCAAGTGTAGCGATTCCCCCACCGACATCATCGTCCACCACGGGCCGAGAAACAGCACCGGTCGTAATATCAGCGTTAGGCTCGACCGCAACCCGAAGACTCGACAGCCCGCGCGCCAACTTCAACGCCTCGAATTCGTCTCGCAAACACACTAGTCTGGCATGCTGCTTCTGCAACCTGAGTAATTTGAGATGCCTCTGGAGCACGTTTGTAGAACTCGCATCGCCATCCGCGGCGATTCGAGTAGTAGCGGCGTGTGCGCCAGCGTCAGCATTGATTTCTCGAAGCCGTTGTGTCGCCTCTGCACACCGCCGCTGCGCGGCGACATTCACCTGCAGCGCCTGAAGATATCTCGCGTGGAGAGTGTTCTCATAGTCAGGCGACAGGTGCGGTTCGAGGAGCATGTCAACCGCTCCAGCACCTCCCCCCTCACGAATTTCTTGAACTCGTCGTGTCAGGCGATCTTGGTCATCGTGTCCGCTCTTCACCGTTTGTCGCTGGTCGGTGAGCTGGTCGGCAGAATCAGGTCCAGCTTTCCCGCGAGCCATTGGTCGGTAGTCCTGATCTCCAAAGACGTAGGCGTCGTTGGGTCGGCGCGACGACATTGGACGGTATATTTTCCAAAACAATATTTCAATCGCAAGGCACTGGCACTGGCGGTATTTGATTTCATGCCATGGCGTTTGAGCTGCCTGCACGCGCGAGCTACGCGTTTAGCCCATCACCGGGGGAACTAGTGCGTCTCTTTGGCATCATCATTATTAGTATTAATGTTATGTTCGTAAGTTCGGTCCACAGGATTCAAAGAACGAGCTGGACGTTGTTGGGAGGCGTGTTGTCCACCTGCTTAGGCGTGGCTTAAATAATTGCCGGCGCCCCACATTGATCGTGTCCAGTCCACTCATCACGGGAGGAATAAAAGAGTACTCGTGCAACATGACATTTATTTGAAGGCCGACTATCATCTCGAGAGGTTCAAGGTTAGGGAAATAAGGGGGATGGCAGATGGAAGCATCAGAAGCATCGTGGACATTTGGAACAAGGAGGGAGGGAAGCCCTATTCTATCTGCATGTACGGTGCACACTTAAGTTCACCGATTCTAGCACTGGGCAGCGCAGCCTTGAACGCCGTATAGATATAAATTGAGACTCCCCGGGAAGATACCCGGGTCGCTGCGACCACCCATTCCTCCGACCTGTATAATAGTACGAGAATGCCATAGCCCCTCCTCTAAGCCCTGAGCCAGGGGGAGATTTCGCTACAGACTCGAAGAAGGTATGCGGTACAGCCGACAATGGGGCGGCATCTGCTATCTGAGTCTTAAAATGAGGAGGCAGGTTGCATGGTAAGGATGCCGTCGAACTGCAACGAACAAATTTGGCGTTTGGTTCCGTCCACGAGAGACTTTCATCTGATAGAAAGATAATTTCTCCCAGCAACAAACCTGGCAAAGTCGCAACGAGTTGCGAGCTCGGCGTCTGAAATTGGAGACTGTTTCGTCCATCCACGTAGGACACCAGGTGTAACCACATTATGGTGTTTGTCGTTGAAGCGGGAGCAGGTGAGCTCCTTCTCTCGCATCACGCTTTCCTCCTGGCTCATGGGCAAGTGTATAGGTCGTCCTTCAACATGCAAAAGTGGATGCCGCAGTATAAAGCCCGATGCTCAGACTGGAGAATTGTTGTTCGGTCCAGGTTGTGACGCACATGTAATGTCACTCGTGATCTTTGGAGTTGATGAAGTCGACAACCGCATCACTTCTTCTTCTGGACCTGCGCCCTCGCCTGTACGAGCATGTGCACCAACTCCCTATGGTCCTCTGTGCCCTCAGCACCCTCCCTCTCAATGGCCCGCTCAAGCCACTCGACGGCATCACTCCACCGCGCCATCTCCATCAGACACCTACCACCCACAATCCACGCCTTTGGATTGCCAGGCATCCTCTCACCATTCGGGCCCTGGCTCGGCCCACTCTTGCACTCAATACTGCACTCTGCATCAATCAAACCCTCCACCCAGTTCTGCACGCTGGTATTCGCCGCACCGCGTGACAGATACATCAACGCAAGTTCCTCCCGCGCCAGGCCCGCCGGCTCCCAGCCCGGACGTGCGGCCGCCATATCGATCGCGACGCCGAGGAGGCGGATGGCGCCGACGTTGTCGCCCTTTTTCGACGTCGCCGCGGCCGAGTCCCTTAGTTTTTGGATCTGTGCCGATCGTTTCGGATTGATCATCATGGGTGCTTGCGGCACATTGTTCGGGGTCTCGAGAGATTTGAACGCGGTGTGGAGACGGTTGACGTTGTCGATCGCATCTTGAATCGTCTTGTCCGATGACAGGATCGAGACTTGTTTGGTTTGCGGGTCGAGGTGGACTGGGAGGTGGGTGTAGGTCTCGAGGGCGTCGTCGCTGGATGCCATGGTTGGAAAGGATTGTACGGAAGGTATATTTTTGGAAAGGGTTGTCGTGGGATATGTATCTAAGAAGGGAGTGACTAGCGGGAAGTGAAAAGTGGTGTGTTTTATTTAAATAGTGGTTGTACTCGCAGTAAACATTTCAATTGCCTGGCCTTTTTCCTGGGAGGCACAATGATATCGATCTGGCAAGAACTCAAAGGGTCAGGTGCGGGGAAAGGATAGTTCTGTGCTTCACCGTAGTGTATTGGTCACTCTGTTGATCCAGCAGCTGTTCTTCCTTGCGACCTCGACTTCAGCCCTCCCCACGTAACGCTTGTATTTTCATAGCCAGGGGATGGATTCATGATGTTGGTATCCTATGCTGCCTTTGAAAGAGTGATTTGAAAACCAACCCGCCTGGAGAAAGACCTCGATCGAAACCCACAAAGCATAAATACCAGCAGTTCATCAAGCTCGAGCCCAGCATATCCATGGATAGAAAGCTATGGCTAGAGCCCCTAGCAAGTCCATCCAGTATCATTATTCCTATTGTGAAGACTCGGCTTCTCCGTCGGCCCCAGGTAGCTGTCAATGACGCAGCCGCTTGGCGAGGACAGAAGCAAAGCCTTGCCAGCTGGGGCATTCCCCTGAAACACTGGCCCGGGGCCCCTTCAGCAGTGGTGGCAGCATTCTTTGCTTCCCCTCGCCCTTCGAGTTACCTATATCACTGCATTCGTTATTGAGCCCCCGGATAAGGTTGATCGCATGTACTCCGTACCCCTTCCTGCCACCCTAACCTCAGACCCCTCTGCCTCGCAAAGCCTTGGTGGCAAGGTGGGCAGTGATCTCCCTGTAGCTGGCCCCAGTGCCTCAACAGCTATCGATGCCTGCCTGTAGGGCCCGAGGTCCTTCCGGCCCGCGGCAGCATGTATCCATGCTAGATCTCGCAGCTTCGATTGTGAACTGCTGCCAGCAGTACTCGTGACGGTCAGTCGAGGAAGCCTTCCAGGTGTCTAGTTAGGGAAAGGGGTAATTACGCATCGCGTTTCGCGATCCTGGAGTGTGTTTCCTTCATTAGATGACCGTAACCTCCCGCCAGCACGCCTGTGGCCTTGCTTGCTCGTGGATTTCTCTAGTAGATGCCAGGAGATGGCTCGATGGCGGGGCATAGATTCAGGATCCCTAGGAGTTGGGACAGAACATCTCCCCTCGGAGTGGCACTTGGGGTCTTGCGGATACCCAGTGCACCCGCATCTCATCTCGGATAGAATATATAAAATTAGTAAATCTGTGGCGAAAAAGCCCTGCAGTGAGATTTCAGCCCATTGATATCATCGATCAACCAGCCTTGAAAATTGCCCTCTTAACTCAAGCCAAGAGTATTCGTATACTAGTTAATGAGTATGTAGTTTAACTAAATAGCACGGCTTGGTGGTTGAGGCTTGCCCAGACGATCAGGCGGCTCATCTAATTACTCGTCTATCCTGGTTCCGAAAGGTGGCTTAGTCCTTGAGGCCCCCAATGAGAACAGCCCAGCCCGTCTCGGCTGAGCCACTGACATACATTATTAGGGACAAGATGCTACACATATTGAACGGAGAATATTGCCAGATCCCAGTATTTCAAACGCCCTGATCCTGTACTGGGATTTCGTCCCATTCCCAGGTTCGTGATAAGGCCTGAGGGGCCATCAATTGGACCATGGGCTGACTGGGAGCGTTCCGACGCCTCCCAATGGAAGGGAGGCTAAGAATATCTCAGTATTCACAAGAATCGAGTTTCATGATTCGGTGGTTCTCTATTCGGCCCTCCGAGCCATTGGGCCTCAGTATGTCAAGGGTGGCATGTTTACTGCGCAAGGCGGCACACCGAGACATGGGATGGCGACTACAAAGTATGCTGGCATTGCACGCCTAAGGAGTCCCTAGATAGTCTTGAATCGTCTTGAACCGCCCTTTCTGCTGCATCTCACTCTTCGTCCGCTTTTGCAGACTACCTTTCACCCTAAGACACCTACTCTGGCGGTTCGAAAATGAGTACGTACGATAGTAACACGCCATATGTGGTGGTCGATAGATACTCCGACTTGGAGGCGGCATCACCAGCAAAACAGACCCAACTGCCGCCTCGAAACCCGATCGCAGCAAACCCGGCGAACGGATATGTTGAACCTTCGCAAGAGAAAGGTCAGCCCAAAGCGTTCGGCCGTGGGACATGGGCATTCGTTGCAATTGTGGCCTTGGTCAGTGCTCTCGTGATCGGTGGAGCAATAGGAGGCGGACTCGGTGCAACGCTTGCAAGTTGTGAGAATGACAAGCGGAACATCATGGATCAAATGTTGTGAGTCCAACCCGTCGTTCAGTGTATTACACCTTCTTCCAGTGCTGACCCCCTTATCAGGGTCACCTCGTCGCTCAACGTAGCGGAGTTGTTGACTCAGCAGATCCCCACAGCCACGGCGACATCGTCAGAGCCTGGAGCGACGAACGGACTTCTCGCAAATTATGCGGTCGTACCAGCAACCAATGTGTACGACACCTCGTTTGATTGTGAGGACCTTGCGAAGAAGATTCAAACCACAGTTTTCAATCCACGATCCAACCAAAGCTACAAGCTATTCTGTGGCAAGGATATTGGAACCGGTAAAACCAAAAACTCAAAGGGAAACGATGTGTCATACCTTGACTTGTTCGGTATCATCCAGTATGATCTGGCAGGCTGTCTTGAAGCGTGTTCATCGCTCAATCGCTTTGTCGCAGCGAACAACCTGGACGAGACGCAGAATTGCCGGTCAGTGGTTTTCCGTTCAAAGATGCATGAGGCGTTGGCCACTCAAGAAGCCAACTGTTGGATTAAAAATGGCACTCCGCCGAGCATCGACAGCCCATCCCAAGGCCCATTTTTTATTGTCACCGCTGCCTTGCAAACATGAGTGAATCAAATCTTTAAGACAGTCTTGAAGTGAACACAAGTCGAGATTTCATATTTTGCACAACACCGACTGGGACGAAATCAAAGCATGAACGGCCACGAAATACCCCAGTTGTTGCCACCAAGCATTGGCGAGCTCGGGGCTGGGATTCGAGCGAGCTTGCAAGCCCACTGTGGAGGCCACGGTAATATTTCCTCCTCTACTGAGGCGGGTCTTCGTGGCTTTCTCGACCAGTCGAGGTGAAACTCATATTCTCTCGAAGCCGGCGAATAGTCCTGCTAATCGGGCAATACTTGATGGCGCATGTGCCTCAAACCGCGGGTCACGCCTTCAAGTGCAGTCGCGCTTGAGGCTTCGAAACGGCGGGCACAAGGGGATCTTCTGGGTTGGCCCAGCTGCCCTTCCCCCTTAGCATTACCAAGACGTCATCAAAAAAACAAAGGAGTCGCGGCCACGGGGGCAAATGGATGCCTAGAGTTTGAAGTTGAGGGTGCCAGAGCAGCATGTCGTGCCTTTGCGGCATATTACCCTCGCGCGCAAGGGAATACGAGTACATTGACACCAAAATCTGTGGTGATGACTCACTAGAATGGAATGGTCTCGGTGCGTTTTAGGTAATGCAATCGGATATCGGACAGGCAAGGGTGTTGAAAGCTGGAGTAAGGCAACATTGATGGTTTGAGCGTTGGAACTGATGGAATTCCGGAGAACTGCCAGAGAAAGATTGGATAGGCCTTCCAGAACCCAAATTGAAAGGTTCTCGTGATTGGCGATCTTCGGAAGCAGGCCCGGGAAAAGGCAGGGTCCTTTTGGTTTAGGCACCTACCAGGTTGCGATGCCGAGGAGGTGTTACTACATATCAATACTTGGTAGTTGGGCGCCTGAGGCAAAGGGCCCAGCGCAGAATACACAGATGCTTCATGGAGCTGTAAAATGCTACTCGTTGATACGAGGTACAGTGATGGGCAAAATCAGCATCCTACGTGTAGGAGGAAGATATTCATCGATTCGACGCTGCACTCAAGAGCCTTGACAAGCAGATTGATGAATTTCTATCCCGCGACCTCCACCAATTCCAATCTCCATCGAGTGCTCAAAGCGCCACCAGAACAAGGCGCACATGACTATATGATTGGAAGCTGAAGCAAGCGACTTCGCCTTTCTTTCGAAAGCACGCGGTCCACGCAAAGTGAGGCGAATCCTCGTCGTCTGCAGGCCCCGGGCTCCAGAGTTATGATGGAATGAATCATCAGAGGCACTTGCGGCACATTCGTTGCACCATTACAGAAAATGTACAGTAGACCTGGGATCATGAACATTCGTCTTTGATGGACCAGCCAATTTGATACTTGATAAATCATGTCCTAGCAAAGACATCTAGCTCGTGTTCTTTGGAGCACCCGCATCGCTGATACACATCATCCTTCCGTCGTCGTCTGGTATCGATGAAGAAACCACAGTCATAGCTTCGTAGACAGAGAAAAAAGAAGAACCGTCGCAAAAAATGACAGATAGCCACCCAGATAATTTCCACAGCCAAAGAAAAACCCGACAATGCACCGCGTCGACATCGACATTAGTCGTAATCCTTCCGATGGTCACGACTTGATCTGCGCTCTGAACGCTCATGGCTGCCCTTCCGTCTGTCGTGGCTGTGGCTTCGAGACCGGTCACTGCCGTACTTCCTCTCCCATCGTTCCTGGTCTCGGTCGCGCTTGTCTTCTCGCCACTTCCTATGCTTGCCGTAGTCCTTGCCGCCAACCCATCCCACCAAGGCCCCACCCACGGTCCCTAGACCGGGGAAGATGAGATCACCGATGAGACCTCCGCCCGCCGCGCCGATCAGCGCATCGGCTTTGGTAGATCGCGAGTTGTCGGAGGTCCGGCGCGAACGCTCCCTGTGCTTCCTTCGGTGGCGTTCTGGATCTGAGGAGTAGCCATTGTGCTCGATCAATTCCCCCGTCGAATGCCTCGGCGGCATGTAGGGTCGATGCTGAGGCTGAGAGTGATACTGGTCTTTGTAGTTCGACGGAATGTACTGTTGCTGGTATGGAGCGAGGTGATGCGCCGGCGAAGCTTGGTAGTTAGGCTGGTTCATGATATACGGCTCAGGCCGCGGCTGATTTGGCGGCGACGGCCGCTGTGGACTGGGTGGAGATGGACGTTGTTGACTCAGAGGCGATGGGGTCGGCGCAAAATGTACTCGGGCCTCTGGCTCATTATTGTTGTAGACTGGTTGATATGGTGGTGGTGGGTGTTGCGACTGGGGATACTGTGGATGCGGTGGCGTCCCATTTTGTGGAGGTGGCTGGTATGAGAATGACGGCTGTGATGAAGCCCGCTGAGGGCCTGGTGGAGGTTGGAGGCCAGAATTCTGTTGCTGGTATGTTGGCCTCGTGTTTGAAGTGTAGTAATCGGCCGCGGCCATCGTTCCACTGATGCGTGAACTGGATGTTGGTGACGATTGTTAGAATGGCAGAGTAGAGCTTGTGAGACCAGACTGGAGAAATGTTTGAGCAATAAATGAGTAGCAACTAGGCCAGCTAAATAACAGGGAATGCTCCCACATGTCCTCGGAGGCCATAGCCGCCCCGACGCAGGGGGGCGTAGAGGGGGATTGATTGAGAGTGCCTAGCGAGGCTAAATCGAAGGTTCAACGACTCGACGAGTCACAAGCGCCTGTCATGGGAACCATCAGATCATAGCCCACCAGGATCCCCAGGTGTGTAGGGAGAGGTGGAGGGTGTGATTCGTGGGAGGGTGCGAACCATGCGGCGAAAACGGGCGAACGCAGCCCGTGGCGTCGGGTTGAGGCTGGGCACGACCAGCAGGCATACAAGAACCAAGAACAAGAAATGGTCTGCGAGAAGAGAGAGAATTGGTTTGCGGCTGTCGATGATCCGTGATCGACTCACCCCGCCTGGTATTGACAGGAGTAGTAAGGATTAGGTGGTCACTAAGTCGTAATTAGCGAACTTTTGTTTTCCGCGCCTACATCCAAGAAAAAGTCCCCTTGGTGTCCTCGTATTGAGGGTGCCCTGAATTGCGTTGATCATAGGGAGCCTGCTCTCGATCCCCTTTTCTGATTGGGCTCGATGACATACGGTCTCTCGCATCTTACACCAGAACCCTATCCCGCACGCGGAAGTCATACCAGGCCCTGCACTTTGGGGCTGTGGATGAAGATGACTCAGGCGGTTCACCGAGTTCATGGTGTTCAGGCCCTGACTCAATGACGTCATCTCGATGCTTTTGCGCTGGGTGCTGGGGGAGTCTGCCAAGCCGGAATAACTGGCGAATTACTCCGTGCTCCGTGCTGCGTACTCGTATGGTGTACTCGTCCTCGTACGCGTACGACGGCCACCTCTGCATCTGCGTCTTCGCCAAAAGGAACCCTGATGCCAATTGATATAACGCGAGGAACCCACTGCTGGTGGACTTGAGCCTCAGCACTCCGTCCCACAGACTCGGTCCTCTGGAAAATACGGAGAATGGAGCACCGCAACGAGGGAATCTTCGCTAGTGCCTGATATGCAGGTGATGCTTTGCCTGGCTTCCCTGCGTACCAACCGAATGCATCCGTGGGATCCGGCTCGCGTTCTAGCCTCATCCCCGGATATCCACAGCCTCCCGTCTTTCAGCTGCAACTTCAGGCCTCATGTTATTGGGCCAATCCGTGGAATGGTGATGCTTTGACCGGTCAGGTTGAGTTTGCTCCATCATGCCGTGTAAGGTGGGGAACGAGGCACACTCGAATCGCTTTGTTTTTCAAGTTTGACATTCAAGTCAACGGTAATTGTGATTCACTGTGCGGAGAGGACGGGGGTTTCTGCAAGACGCACTCAAGGTGCCTAATATCGTGTACAAGTATGACCGACTGACTCACTACACGACCGCCTTATTCACAATCGTCTCTGCCGATTTGCGCCTCAAAAATGCCAGCCCTACTCTCACAAGCTATATGCAACCCCCTTTTGGTCCATCGTAAAGTACAGTGCTTCCCAAGCTTCGGAAAATGACGGGATTTTAACACAGTTGTCGAAGTCGCCTCAAACCACAACATCGCCTGGGTCAACCATGATCGGTGTCCACTTTTTCGCTCCAGGCTCTTCCATTGAGCTTGGTACTCGGAAGGTCATCGGGCTGTACAGATACCATGCCTTCAAGGACGCAACTGCGGCTCGTGTTCTGGCTTCTTCCAGGCTCGCACCCGCTCCTTCACCGAGTTTGTCGTTTCCCGAATATATACCCACCACAAACACAGGCGTCCTGCTCTTGCGACCGGTTTCACTTTCGATTCTCGCCACAGGCGCCTGAAATCCTTCTCTTGCACACAGTTTGCTCAAGTCCAAGGTCGGTTGCCTAAACTGAAAGAGCGTCGACACATTCAGCTGCCGTGACGAGAAATGATCTCGGTAAAATTCCTTGGCTGCGGCTCTGCCCGCATGTAGATACACTGCTCCTGTGACTGCCCGGACGAAGTTCATCCTGGCTCGCTCCAACGTCACGCCCTTCTCCTCCCGTGGTGGCTTCTTCTTCTCCCCAAACTCATCGTCTAGCATTGAACGTTGACTGACCCCTCGTCTGAATCCTGTCTCAGGGTCATAGCTCGTGCCGATGTATTCTGATCCTGGTTTATCGGGTTGTGGCTGTGGCGGGATTCTCCCAAATTGTAAATACCCCGGATCGACTTCACCACCCGGTGCTGCGGCAGCTTCCACCCCCCATTCATGTGCCACTGAAGAAAGAGCCGCGGGCCCGACATAGGCGTACATTGCCGCAAAGACCACGGCCAAAGGTAACCGGGGATACTGGCTGATGATGTACTCCGAGGTGTAATAGCCGAGTAGATCATTCCCCAGGACTTGAAAGGCCTTGTTGTTGAACCGCAAAGCTGGATCGGCCGAAGGATCAACCAAGGTCCTTGCTAGTGTCTCCAAGGGGAGCCGCGAGGGTAGGGCGAGTCGAGCATGGAGGGCCGCGAGTTTGGCAGAGGTCTTCGCGGCGGAGTGAGGAGGTGAGGGTAATTGTAGCAGAGATTGCTCAGACATATAATTGCTGGGAGGAGTAGACGTGCTACCCTCGATGGCGACCTCGTCAAAATTTGAAGGGACAGCTGCTGTTGCTTGACACCTCCGAACATGGTGAAAGGGTGTCTGAACGACTTCGGGCCTCGTTCGCGGTGAGAGAACGCTGCCGCTCCATTTCAGGAGCCTCGTCCTCTTCATGGGTCGGACGGCCTGCAAATGCTGGCTTCGGTGAGGTCGATCAAGCTCACTGGGTGTGAGGGCGTGGTGCACAGTTGATGGAATTCGAGGATGTCGACGCAGCTCGGAAGGATAAATTGTCCACTGGAAAGGTGTCGGGCAACTTTTCTCCTGCGACACGAGACCAGTAGATTTACACGCTAAAGAAAATCACGGCAGGTCTAGCTACAGCCAATGGAGTACGTTCTTGGCTCGAAACTCACGTGATATAGCAAACACGTGACGCAGTTTGTGGCTTCATCTATGATTCGATGCATTACATAAGCACAAAACCCTAAACTCCTTCACTCCCTGGTTGCGCCTGAGAGGGTGTCACTGATATGCCTGATCCATTAGGTATATTTATAGTACGGAGTACTGTGTTACACTCACCAACCCGAGGCACCTATGTTTCCATCGCACCATTCCAACTAACCCGCCGCCGAGTCGCTTTCATATCTACAAGACCATACTGGATACGGACATCACGTTCAGCTCATACTGGCTATGGTAAGAAGAGATCAAGACTAATTGTGATCATTCAAGGTAGTCGTCAATGCCCAAGTATACGGAATACCAGAAAGTCTTCCGCATTGGGAAATCAAATGCTGGTAAGGCTCAGTCCCAGTCTCGGACAAGAGATCGGACCAGACGCCCCCAGTGGTCATCAGACACGACTGAACAACCGTAAGGCCACCAGGTACCAAAAAGTAGAGCCACTTGACTAAACCTGGCAGTGGAATGGGCGGTCGAGGACTGCATGGCGGCGCCAAGCTCAGAGATGACAAGACGATAGAGAACGGAAAAGACCAAGAGAGCGCGGTCGATCATGCATCGAAGCTCTCGGAAGCCCAGCGTCGACTGCAATTCCTGGAGCAGGTCGTCGCTTCTCTAGTCGACACGAATACGCTGCCTCCAGTGATCTCCGATCACCTCACGCCCCCATCCAGTGACCAGGTTGCTGGCGGCATAGAACCCAGTGAACAGCAAGAGGATCGTTCGTCGCAGGCTCCGAAAGTGCCGCTCGGCGGACGTCTGAATGTTCGAGGCCTCGAGGCGAATTATTGTGGAAGCACCCACTGGGAGACAATTCTTTCCAACGTTGGTGCTATCAATACATGAACTCTCCGTGCACGACTAAACCATTCCAGATCAAAGATATTCAAGAATGCCTTGCCGAGGAAGTGGAACATGAGTTATCTGAAAATCTCATCGCTACCTCTATCGAAGAACCCGATATTGTCTTTGGGGCGTCCGAAGCATTGTCTCTGGCGGAGGCTTGTGAGCTATTACCGAGTCGACATGTGGCTGACAAGCTGCTCTCTGTTTTATTTAGCGCTCACTACCTCCATATTCGTAAGTTCTGGCGTTGCTTGCAGTCTCTTCTCTGACGGATCCAGCATTTATCCACAGAGGAAAATTCCTGAAGGAGGTATGATTGCGGACTGCACGATTGGGAATGTATTCGCTGACAATTTACAGTATGAGTCGTTTTGGAACGACCCGTCCTCAGTCCCATACCTATGGGTTTCGCTTCTGTTTGCAGCCTTGGATCTCGGATCCTGGCTCTGCTACATGCTCGACGGTGCCGAGTTGCCTGACGATATCCCTCCGAGGTCTTTGCTAAAAACCGCCGGTCAGATCCTGGTCACAGGACAATACCAAAAAGCTCGACCGTACTCCGTCGAAGCTGTTCTCATGTTCGGCATCTGCAAATTCATTCAGAAGGTCGATCCGGGCACGGAGCCGTGGTTGGTGATAGGTGTCGCGGCGCGAATGGCGCTGAGAATGGGCTACCACCGTGATCCACAACATCTCCCGCACATCACTCCATTTCAAGGGGAAATGCGTCGGCGGGCCTTTTCTATTCTGCAAGCTTTCGATCTCTTGCTGTCTTTCCAGGCCGGGTTACCTGCGACAATCCATGGAGACGCGTGTGACACCGAGCTACCTCGAAATCTGTTCGACGAAGACTTCGACGAAGATTCCACGGTCATCCCGCCATCGCGACCATTGACCGTCAGAACGCCCATGCTTTATCACTGCTTCAAGGGTCGATTGTGCCGAAGCTTCAGACCGGTCGCACGACTCGCTTTGTCGCCCAGGGCGCCGTTATACGAAGATATTATGAAAGCTGATGCCGGATTGCGTAAAGCGCATGCCTCGATCCCACCAAGCCTCGCCATGAGACCGCTGTCTTTATCGATCACAGATGACGTGCATGTTATCCAGCACAGATTCAACGTGGACCTAGTCTACCAGACCGGTTTGATGATCCTCCATCGTACATATATCAGCCATCAAAGATTGAATCCCGCATTCGAGTACTCCCGCAAGACGTGTATGGAGGCGAGCCTATCAATGCTCCGATGGCAAATGGAGCTGCACTCTGCCACCCAACCAGCTGGCCAACTTTATAGCAGTTACAGATTCATCGCTTCAAGTTTGATACAGCACGACTTTCTCCTAGCCGCCATGATCGCTTGTCTGGATCTTTACGAAACACATCGTCAGTCGGAAATTGACAAGATGACTGACGCAGAGTTCGATGTTCACACAAACACATATAATGCCTTGAAGGCCTCGCACCAGATTTGGATTGCAAGAAGCACAGACTCGCGAGATGCGAAACGGGCGTCGGCCATTCTGGGAGTAATGCTGGCCAAAATCCCAGATCCAAATGTCGCCCGTGCTTCCAACATAAATAACCTCCTAGAAGGCGCATTGGATCAGGACAACAACGTGCCAAGCTCAACGGTGCCAATACCGAATATTTCTCTCTTACCTTATGAGAAAGGCCAACCCTTGACGGACATCCAGGAGAACGGCGAATCGGGATTTTCAGAAGGTGTGGCCTTTGAGGCATTACTCCAGGACGAAGAGGTCAACTGGGTAAGTAACAATCCGCTATGCATAAACTCTCCTTTGAATTCGGCTGACCTCGAAACAAAAGAACCTCGTGGATCAGTATCTCTTTGGCCGGGGGATGGGCCAAGACGAGTTTTCAGCGCTTGATCTGTAACAACAAGCGATATCATGAAAGTTAGGTCGTGCGAACGATCGGCTCACCTCCGGGAGATGTGCGGCAAACAAAATAGGGATTCACCACGCCATGTAGGCGATTGTAGGGCGGTAACATTACTCGAGATATGCTTCCATTGTGGCGAACATCGCCTCGGGTATCTCTGTACGAGGATATAGCGGCTTTCCTGATGCTTGAGAGACAAGCTAAAATGAGGTGGGATGTTGTTGAATACACTCGTAACATGCTAGACGAGTATAATGATCACCGAGCATCGCTACTTGCGAGGTGTCTGCCACTGGCTCTGCACTTGGAGGTGGTCGCGCTGACTAAGCCAACATGCTTGTCCGGGGCTGTAAATTGAGAAGGTTTCCCGAAAGACGTCGGCCAATCACAGCGCCGCCATACTGAACCTCGAAGCCAACATCGACATCGAGCTCTGGCTTGACCTTGCCAACTATCCAGACTCAGGACACTCCCCACGACCCATCCCACCGACATCACAATACTTTCGACGCGAAAATGGGTGCAGGTCCCAAAGTTCCATATCCCAAACATGTCTGGTCACCAGCTGGGGGCTGGTACGGACAACCGCACAATTGGAAGGGCAACACCATGATCATGGGAGGCGTCATTGCAGCAATCACTTTCCTCGCCTGGGGAGTCTCCGCCCGGAGAGAATACAGAGATAAAATGCCGGAAGAGGGCAGGTTCTTCCCGAGTCGATAGTGAGTGCCTCTACACACCGATGACCTTGCGGCACACGGCTCCTCAGATCGTCGGCTGCCCATGACCCGATCTGCGAACAGAGCTGCGCGAGAAGAGCTCCGTTGGTGCTTGGTGATCTTATGGAGTTGGAGCTGACACCTTGTATAGTTGGAGTAAACAAATAATCGAGCATGAAAAGGCCAAGAAAGGACAATGATTTAGACCACAATACCGACACAATATCCCCCGAGTGATACCCTGTTATAACTCACACCACCACTTGAAGCCCGAAACTGTACATATGTTCCCTACCATCGCTGAATTTTCGCATCGATCGAAGCCACAAAACCTGTTTGTGGCCTTCAAGGGAAGACACACGAACCGTCAGGCGGTGGAGCAACACGAATCTGGAAGAGACTAGTTAGAGGGGCAGGGAGTCCCCAAAACCAAAACGCTGGCGCATCCTGTATATATATCGAGCGAGCAAGATTGACATGGATGGCGAGGACCGAGGCCACAGCAGAATAAAAATCAAAAACTTTCATTACTCAGGAGCTACAATGCGCTGCGTCCTCGATCTCTGCGTACGACGCTGTGAACAAGAACGAACCCAGAAGCTTTGATCCAGAGACGAGCACGCACGCAGCGATATCTTGATTTTCGTTTTCAGGCATTGTCATTGCATTTGACTGGCCATGTAACTACCCTCTCTGGTAAGGTATGACCTGAATCGGTTGCGATAGGACTCCCCATTCCACACGTCAGGATTGGTTGCGGACACGTTAGGCATGCCGACTTGCTCGATGGCATATCCGGCGGCAACCGTCGCATGGAGGAGGCCTAGATGGAGATATTGATGTAGATCGCCCGCACCTGAGAGGCTGTCTTTGTGTATGCTGGTCTCAACAGGGGTCACGCTGCCAGTCAAGCCCATGGCCAAAGCCCCCAAAAACGTGTTACCGCCGCCCGTTGGATCTCGAACCCGGCCGCCATCCTGGTGAAATGCACGTAGATGAAGCTTCGTCCTCCCCACGTAGGTCGTGCAACCCAAGGCGCCTTCTCTGATCACAAGAGCGGCACTCATGTAACTATTCGAGTCCACCCGGAGCAGTTTCTCAGCCATGATCTCCTGTGACGGCCCTCCTCCCGACGTGATAGGGAAGAACGACGCAAGCTCCTCTGCATTCGGACTGACGACATCCACGAGCGCGATGGCCTCTCGGAGTCGATCGAATTCCTCGGGCGTGCACAAGTCTGGGATCGGCTCCCAGACGAACACGGGGCGCGATTCTCTCGGAGCAATCGCTTGCCGCCTGGCCATTATCCCATCGATCAATGACATACAGCGTTGTGGCGAACACACCATGTGGAACGATCGAGCGAGCACCTGCTCTTCCGACAAGGAGTGCTCATCCAGCCGCAGTTTCGGCGTGAGATACTTGAACGCTTGGTCCTACCGCTTTAGCAATCCTGCCACCAAGGAAACTCGCCCAGTAACAGAAGTCTCTCTTACCTCGATGTTCGTTGTGGCCGTACCCATTCCACGCCGCGGTAGTGAGACGGTCCGTGTCAAGCCGGAATACACATTTCGTGTTCCAAGTCTCAATCAGGTCCCTGAGGTCGGCAGGGAAGTCCGAGCCCATGTCGACGATCCATCCGACCTCCTGGGCGTGCTGGCCGCCAGCCGCCAGACGAGCCCCCAGGCTGGCATATGTACCTGCTCCGCCAATGATCTTCTGTTCTGGCGTAGTAGTGCTGTAGAGGTATTCAATTTCATCTGACGGTTATCATTAGGCTGGACTACACGTTATCGAGGAGGGATCCAACCGATGATGAACATTCCCAGGGTACAAAATCCCAGGCGATCGGTTGGGCCGGTCATTTCGTCAGGCGCGTGGCTTTCTTTCCACGTATAGCTCGATGGTTCAAGGCCAGTGTGCTAGCACCAGACTACTATGCATTCTAGACATCTTGCATCTACAAGCGCGAAGAGTGGTCCGGAGAGAAATGAATAATTGGCATATCGCTACGTAAACTTCGTGAGTAGTGGCGTGGGAGCGACCCACCTTTTTAATCTTCAGAGTCACAGGCTAAGAAATGACGCCTGCTTGGCGCCGTGATAAAGGACCTTGCGATCCTTCCCATCGAGCTTCCCAACCACGATCTACCTGGTAGCGAACATCTATGGCCAGCTGAAGGGACTCCTGAGTTGCTACGTGGCGAACACCTCGTCTATTGACATTGCCCAGATAACTCTGCTCCAGCCCAACTCGATTGTCCCCTCTGGTGTTCTCAACAGGGGTCTGCGCGCTTGAGTGGCTTAAGCGACAGCTTTGCTGAAATGCGGAATCGGAGGGTTGCAGTTGTTAGTGATCCCTGGAGGGCGAGGAACCCATGGCCCAACCTTGACGAGCGCTTGGGTGTCCTATATAATCTCCCCTTCAACGATGCAAATGGTTGAACTCAGCCCAGCCGCAGCCCCGGAACGAACAACCGCAAATATTGACGAGGATCGAGTTATCTACCATTTAATGTCACTGATCTGAAGGCATTTATTCAAGGTCAGTACTCCGTACTCCGTACACAACGGCAGATCGCTTTACCTTGAAACTTTTGTGCACAATGCACCACATGTTTCTCTCTTGGCCCCTTTCCATTCTGGCCAACTTGCATTAGCTCGGCGTTTCTTGAAACCATTATCAGCAGGTACCTTGCCTAGGTCACCAGACCATGATGAGCACAGCCATGCTTCGCTCAAATAGAGGCCATGTCTAAGGAGAGCCTACTCTTGAACCAGCTTAGCTTTCTTGCTTTGGGCTTGCAAATACAGAGTCTTGTACTCCGTACTCCGTATTGTTCTCGATTACGCGAGCAGCGCGGTAAAGGAGGTGGCTGGGAGAACAACCACGAGAAATATCTCTAGAATAAACAATGGCCTTCTTCCCGGTGCGACTCTGTGACCCTTGATGTCTAACTTCACCAATAAAGCGAGGATAAACGCCTGATTCAACTCTAATTGACAGTATCTGATTGTCCATAAGCGTCAATATCGGAAGATGGTACTATCCAAAGCCGATCGAGACAAGCGGCGGGCTCTCGCCAGAAAGATGAAGATCCAATTCAACTTGAAAGTAACCCCCGATATGGAATTCCAAGAGCGTTTCCAGCAAATCAAAGCTATAGGCAATGTCAAATTTGCCGAGTATCGTACTGAAATCGAGTTTGATCCACAAGACGAGCCTTGGAGGGATACCATCCAAGAACGAGCAAGGGATATACAGAAAGAGGTCAAGAGATGCTCTAAAGATCGTGCCAACGAGTCTGAGTTGAGGTTTGCTGTTGAGAGATTGATATTTTTGAGATTTCGGCTGGATATAGTATGGTAAGTTCGAAACCATTCTTGTTAGGCATTGACTCAGCCTCGCAGCCGGAAATGCCGTAGGAGGATATGGCAGGCCGCTTGGAAGGACGCCTTTTCGCTAGATGTGCTCAAAAGCGACAATGGCATAAAGTTACTAAGATGCCAAGATAATTGCAAATGCCACTCAAAACATCGAGATGACAGGTGAGAATCAGATTATTCCTATCGCTGGTCATCCCTGCTTATGATGCCTAGAGAGGCACAAGGTCTGAGTGAATTGTTTCACTACTCCCTTGAGCGCTTCTTCAGATTCCAAGAGGAGGATATTAAAGAGGTTCATCCAAACTACCAGAAGCCGGATGGCATATGCTGGCTTTACCGTGCGGGGAGACTTGACAGGCTCTTAGGGACGCAAAGTACCACTCCATTGAAAACGGTCGACGAGATGGTTGGATCGCGCCCAGCTAACGCGGACGCTGTTAACGTGGCGTTCCCGTTCCTCTTATTCGAGGCCAAGAAACCCAATAGTGCCGATGACTTGGAGAGCATTCAGCTACAATCCTGCTTTCCCATCCGAGAGATGTTGAAGACTCAACTTAGGTTATTCCTCAGCCGCAGAGACCGTAAGTTTCATGGAGCACGCCCATTTGTCTGGTTCATTTCTCTTCAAGGGCATGAGGCGAATGTATCTGGCGCCTATTGGATTAGAAACACTACGGTAAGGTGTCATCGAGAGTTCACGGAATCAGGCTGACTGGTAAAGCAAATCGTCCTCTTGTGGTCTGGTAATATTGATGGAAGGGATGAAGCGCTCCAACTACTTCTAATAGTCGACTATGTCTGCGACTGGGCAAGAAATGAGTATCGTATGAATGTCATTAAGCATCTTCTTCGTCTTACTCTTGATGATGCTCCGAGCCTCCGAGCTGAAACGGCAACTTTGAGTGACTCCGGATCCTATCTCCAACCCCACGGGGCAAATAATAAGTTTATCCTCAATCAAGGCCTAGACCTTGTTGAGAGGTATTCACCCATACCCAAAAAGGAAATCAGCATGGTGCAGGTACTGGAGCTATTGGACTCTGAACGTTTGGCTATCAGGGACGCCAATTACCGGCACTTTCGAGTGTGCGTACTACAGATCAATACGGACAACATTGAAGACTTCTTCCAGTCTGAGCGCGACCACAAAGCGGCTCAAGCAAGTGCGAAAGCACTGTTGAAGTGCTTCATAGGCCACGATACTTGGCGAGTGAAAATTGGGGCTCTAAAAGCTTTGGAAAAGTTCTGGGTTGGGAGTCATGTTGATCAGACAGAGCCAGGGGACAAAGACGAATTATTCCTCACACGCTTCGGGATCCACTCCTACATTGAGTGCAGATCACATTCTCGAGCCGACAAAGGGTGGGAACCCGGGAATTGGCTACAAGTCCACGAATTGAGCATCATCGCTATCTCAGAGGCCGCCATTGCTGATCTTGACAAGAGGGCAGGGGATAAGAGTTACCGGTATAAAATAGCGGTACAAGATTGTCCACTAGTGTCAGAGGATTGCCTTGTGCACTACTTTACGCACTTAAAGGGTGCTCCTGTGAGACAATGTATCACGGCAGCCTTGCAACAGCGAAGAATTATCAGCAGATCTGTCCGGCGCCAATCACCTGGAGAAATTGAAGCGGGAGGCCGCTACTACGATATGAGCATGGGGTCATGCCGCGACAATGATGACTTTTATGCGATACAAGCGCCTCGGGCAGTCTACAATCGCCACAAGATTGGACGAAAGGAGCCGTCGGAAACGTTTACGTGGAAATCCCCGAGGCATCTGGAGGGCTCTGGAGAGAAAGTAGCTCCAATTCAGCAAGCTATCAAACTCCCTCTTCAACGTTCACTTGTACATAGAGGGGACGGCGCTGTTCTTGTCACCAACGAGGCCGGGTCATGTTGCATCTTCCTCGTCGAGCTAAAGGCTCGTGGTTCGATCTACATCAGCCAAGCATACAGCATTTCAACACCAGTGGCGGGACCAATAAGACGATTGTCACCAACACAGCCGACGGAGCTGGATATATGTTCATTCAAACATGACATGCTTTCACTCTTGAGGCGTGTCATGAACCTTGTTGGTCCCATACTTGATAGACGAAGGTCATTAGAATCACAATTAGCGTCAAGCTCTTCCCTTTTGGAGAAAATTGCGTTATATCTATATGACGATACTGCCACCACAAAGGACCCAAGAGTACAGACACTCTTAAAATCGTTTGAGCAAACGGCTCGAGAGTACGGTATAAAAAGGATCTTGCGGGGACTGATCTCTGCATTCGAGAACATAGCCGACGACGAGGAGCTCGAACATAGTTCCTCCATATCAGAATTAGACGGGGATAACTCTACCGACGGTGATAAGGTAAACAATGCCGGGGATGAGTCCACCTATCGGGAAACCAATACTAATGATGAGGATTCTAATGATTGTGAGGATGCTGATGACGATGAAGATGAAGAAGAAGATGATGATGACGACGACGATACCAGTAGAGCAAAAGTCGGATCTGGTGATGAAAGCGAGGACAGCGAAGCTACAGACAATAATCTGATTAGGGCCCGAGAGACGCACTGGAAACCTCTGACTCACCGATTCCGACTCCACCGTGGTAACAAATAGCAGCGGAGTGTCTATCTCTCGAGATGGCAGCATACAGTATACTCTCAGCAAAAGTTCAAACCGGCCAGAAGCCATCACCTTTGGCAGGGTATAGCCAGCTACTTGCTATCTAGCACGCCCACCCACCCACAGGCACATAGAGACCCTTCTGGTATATAAGGTGGGTGAACTCCGGGCAGTGTTAACCCTTTCCGAGCTTAAGCATTGGGTCAGCCTTGCCAGCGAACCTAAGTTAGATAGGATGCTTGAATCTGCCGCTTCCCTTCCTACCGCTTCATAGAATTCAAGGTCCGTCGCATTGTGGGATATTATCGGATTATGCTGTTTTGGGTCATTGTTGGATCCATCCCTACGGCTGTGTAATTATGGGCTATACTAGTTCTCCTAGCAAAGATCGTTACGTGTATCGCTCCGTCCTCCCCTGCCCAGGAAGGCCATTCACTGGGATCCAGCCTCCCTAACTCCGAAGTGAATCAATTCCGTTCCTGAAGAGGACTGATATCTCTGTACAGTAACTTCTTCAAGCAAGGGCGGTCCGCCCTTGACGACCTACCCTTTGAAGGATGCGTGAGACACCAACCCCAGTACGGGCAAAATGCGGGGGCTGATGAAGCGAGCGGGCCGTGGACCGGATTACTATGGGGGTAGTGTATCCCAGCACCTCATATGAAGCATACTTATAAAACTGTATGGGAGACGAAATTCAACCTTTCTAGCGAGCACAAGCATCATTGCGTGACAACTCACCACCATGGCTGCCACAAATGGACACACTAACAGGACATCCGAGCCGCTGAGCTGGACGACCTTCTCTAACACCATCGATGGGAAGTTGGAGCGCACGCAGAAGACAAGACACAGCATCAATCCTGCGACGGGCGAGGCTGGACCAGACGTGCCGCTGTCGACCCCTGAGGACGTCGAAAGGGCCGTCGCAGCCGCCCAAGCCGCCTTTGCGACTTGGGCAGAGGTGCCATATGCCGCGCGGCGAGCTGCAGTGCTTGCTTATGCGGATGCCATCGCAGCTGAAAAGGAGTCGTTCTCCCAGATGCTGACCAAAGAGCAAGGGAAGCCTGTAAGCATGTTTGGGAAATTGCCCGTGCCACTTTTACCACAACTAATTCAACCGTCGAATTGATAGCTCAAATTTGCACGCGTCGAGATCGACTTGACGGTGCATTGGCTAAAGACCATCGCCAATCTCGATCTACCAGAAGAGAGAATCGTCGAAGGGGACCGGGAGATCGTCGTTCGGTACACACCTCTGGGAGTAACAGTCGGAATCGTCCCCTGGAACTACCCGATTTTGCTGGCAGCGTCGAAAATCGCCCCTTGCGTCGTGACAGGCAACCCCATCATCATCAAGCCCTCCCCATTCACTCCAGCGGGAGATTTGAAACTCGTCGAACTGGCCCAGAGATTCTTCCCGCCCGGTGTCGTCCAGTGTCTCTCGGGCGATGACAATCTCGGGCCTTGGCTTACTGCCCATCCTGCGCCAGCGAAGATCAGCTTCACTGGTTCCACGGCCACCGGTAAAAAGGTCATGGAGTCTGCTTCCAAGACACTGAAACGCGTGACGCTAGAGTTGTGAGTGGTTCCAGTCTCGGCTTTTTCTCTCAGTCGAGCGCTGCCTAATTCGTGAGATAATAGGGGAGGGAATGATCCGGCTGTCGTTTTGGACGACGTCGACATCGAGGATGTCGCACCGAAAGTCAGTCAGGGAAGAAAGACCGTTTTCAAGCTACAGCTACTGATATATCGCGCTAGGTTGCCGGATTGGCGTTCCTCAATTCAGGGCAGGTGAGTGGCTCACCATTGAAGGGGGAAACTTCTCTAGAGGGCCTTCCATCTAACTTGCAACTGGGTTTAGATTTGCCTCGCTCTCAAACGGGTCATTGTCCACGAAAGCATCGCCGATAAATTCCTCGCTGCAATGGTGAAGGCCACACAGCAATTGAAGGTAGCCATCACTGTTTCATCACCAAAATTGGTCACGAGAGCTGAGCCCCAATTATAGGTCGGCCCAGGAGATGACCCCGATGTCTACCTTGGCCCCATCCAAAACTCGATGCAATACGAGAGGGTGAAAGGATTCTTCGCCGACATCGAGAAGGAAAACTGGAAGGTCGCAGTCGGTGGCTCCAACCCCGACGGGCCAGGGTACTTCATAACGCCGACCATCATCGACAGACCCAAAGAGGATTCCCGTATCGTGAAGGAGGAGCCATTCGGTACGTGTCCATGATTCCAAACCATCACCCAGAGAAGAATCAAAGACCTGTCCGAGACTTTACCTCCTAGATCTCAACTGTGTCACCACACTAATATCTCCCCCTCCTCTCACCCCAAAATAGGACCCATCGTGCCCCTCATCACCTTCAAAACCGACGAAGAAGCGATCAAGAAGGCGAATGACACACACATGGGGCTGGGCGCATCGGTGTGGTCGGCGGACACCGAGCGGGCGAATCGCCTCGCGCAGAAGATCCAGGCCGGCACCGTCTGGGTGAACACGCACTTCGAACTCGATCCTCGCGTCCCCTTCGGCGGTCACAAGGAAAGCGGCTTGGGCACAGAGTGGGGCTTGCCCGGGCTCAAGTCGTTCTGTAATAGCCAGACGCTATTTTTGAAGAGGAGCACGAAGTTGTAGATGGGAGGCAATGCAAGGCGGTGGTAGGAGAGGGGATACGTTGAGCACACTGGAGGCCATCGTACGAAGCCAGTGGGCTCAGCGCGAGCACGGTGCGCAGCGTCAGCAGTACGAGTGATCAGGTGCAACTGCGAAAGCGACGCTCCTGTAAGAGAACCCGATGAACCAGCATTTGAGAGAACGTGGGCTGTGTGCTCGTGTGATAGAACTCGGATGAGTCAGCGTGAGACTGCTACAACATATGTAGCATGCATTCCCCGTACCATATTTGGCCAATATTGTAAATACGGTAGCATCGTACTCGGGATTCTGTCCATGCTCATGTCTTCTCTCGCTCATTTTACCATTTCTCCTCGGCGTGCAAAAATCAGCTCGAGGTTAGGGCGATGTCGTCTAACCGAACCCCGTATTTCTACCCTGAGGAGGAACCCGGGATGGAGCCGGGTGTCAGATTTTGGCTTGGCCAGACCCGCGCAACTGGCCACGGCCTGGGCCGGGTGTTCAGCCTCGCTCGCGGAACCCAGAGCTGGGAGCGCACTGCTTAGAGGCGCCACTTCGATACGAGACCAGCATAATTCACGGGCTGATAATTTTGCGTTACGGAGAGTGCGTGCGCTTTCTTATATGACGAGATGCCGTCCGCTTTATCTTGACATACGCACCATCGGACATTCCTGAAAATCGAGGTCTTTGTTTTACATTCACTAAGCACTTGAAAATGTCGATATCGCAAGCCCCCACTCGGCACAGCGCATTGGCTCCCGCTCACAACAGATCGTCGTTCCTCCAAGGCGACCAAAATCCCACTCTCTATTCCGGGGTGCTTGCGAATCTGATTGATGAGCAAGCGGCCAACAATGGCAGCCATAGAGCCGCAGTGTTTTCGTGGCAGAACCATTCTGTTACGTATGAACAACTAGCAGAGCGAAGCCGCTGGCTGGCTAAATCGATGTTGGAGGCTGGACTGAAACATGGTGATACCGTCGGTATCATCGCTGGAAACTGCTACCAGTATATCGAAGCATTTTTGGGGGCGGCTAGGATAGGGTGCCCCTTTGTGGTGTTCAACAACACCTATTCCGCAAAGGAATTGTCAGCTGCGTTAGCTGTGAGTTGTATGTATTATTCTGGCTGATGGCTGCAAACTCCCAGGCTTACATTTCTGGCAGCTTGCAAACTCCTGTTTATGGCGACGAAAATCGGACATAAAAGCCTCCTGCCACATATCAATGCGGTGCGGAATAATTCTGAATCCTTACCAGAGCTCGAGCGAGTGGTTCTTTTGGCGCACGCGCAGATTGAAAAGTCGGTAGGCGGAGTCGAGGTTATGGGGTATTTGGCTTTCGTAAATAATGGCCATTCGGTCTTCGTAAACAATGCGACGTTACGAAGAGCGGAGAAGAGAGTTAAGGATACGGATATCCTCAACTTGCAATTCACATCAGGTGAGTTCCTATCTCGAATCAAGGTCTTGGGTGACTAACGGTGCCCAGGAACGACAGGAGCTCCTAAAGCGGCAATGCTCACACATCGGTGCGTTCAAAGGTCTGGCCGCGCTGTCTGGTCACTAATTCGGTTGCAGGAACTTGATTAACAATGGTAAACTCGTCGGCGATCGGTTAAACCTAATATCTGAAGACAGGCTCTGTTGCCCACCACCCCTTTTCCACTGTTTCGGTCTTGTCATGGGATTTCTCGCGGCTTTTACTCATTCGAGCACAATTGTGTTCCCAAGCGACCAGTTTGAGCCGAATCAAGTGCTTGACACCCTAGTGAAGGAGAGATGCACTGCTCTTTACGGCGTGCCAACGATGTTCCTGGCAGAGATGGAAGCAAATAGCAAAAGGAAATACAAATTCAACAGTCTGCGTGTTGCACTGGGTGCAGGTTCGGCGGTATCACCTTCACTGGTCGGCAGAATCCAGAGAGAACTGGGAATCGAAAAGGTATTGATTGCTTATGGCATGACTGAAACGAGCCCTGTGACGTTCATGACGTCGTTGGACGACTCCGAGGAGATGTTGTTCAAGACAGTGGGCAAGATAATGCCACACACTCTGGCCAAGATAATAAACGCACAGGGGGAGACCGTGCCGCGGGGTGTCCGAGGAGAGCTGTGCACTGGTGGATATGCTCTCCAGAAGGGATACTGGAGAAATAAAGAGAAGACCGCAGAAGTTATGACCATCGACCAAAACGGCGTGCAATGGATGCACACGGGCGACGAGTGCTTGATCAATGACGATGGGTATTGTGTAATCACCGGTCGGATCAAGGATTTGATCATCAGAGGTAAAGTACTCGTCTAGGACTACTGATTCGGTTGCTAATGAGACGTCTTCGACAGGTGGTGAAAATATCTCTCCAGTTCAGGTAGAAGAGCGGCTGCTAGAACATGAGTCTGTCACTGAAGCAAGCGTCGTGGGACTCGCAGATGCCAGATATGGAGAAGTCGTCGGTTGCTTTCTTCGGCTGCGGGAGGGTGCCACCAAACCGACCTCGGATGAAATTGTTCAGTGGGTTCGCGCACGGCTTGGAAGTCACAAGACACCAAAGTACATCTTCTGGATCGGCCACCCTGATGTTGGTAACGAGTATCCCAAGACAGGAAGTGGGAAGCATCAAAAGCACATCCTACGAGCGATCGGCGACCGGCTTGTTCGCCAACAAGAGTTGAAAGCTAGGTTATAGACGGAGCCCCATTTCTCCGCGTGGGGGACGGTGTGGGAGATTCGACAAGCGTGGGCCGTGGAGTTTTATAGACCCACCAGGCTGAATTCATGATATGCCAACCACATCACCTCGTTCGATCTCGATCTGAACCTCGACGCTCATGGACGATTCGTCTGATCTAAGTTCGGGGTTTCGGCAGCAGTTGCCAGGCACCTGAGTCGCCCACAGTCGTGGGCCGCTTAGTCAGCGGTATATAGGCGGCCCGGTGCCGTTCCCTGGTTCTCGGTCGATGCTCTATAGTTATCTTATCAAGAGTCTGGCCGCATGCACGGAACGCAAAAACTCTGGCAGGGGGCACCATAAGCATCGAGGTTCGCCGTTCAGTCCGACTCAAACCCGGCTCGCCGAAGGATAGACCTTTTAGGATCTCCTTAGTTCAGCCACCGCTGCCGCCTTTCTCTCTCCTCGGTCTGCTCCAGAGGATGGTGCATGAGAACGGGTTCGGGGAAAGCTGAAGTTTGGGCGCTAGCCGGGTGTCACTGAACCATCCTAAGAATGTCTCGTTTGCCGACGCACGGCGAAGATCAAGATGAGATAGGGTTCAAACTCTCGAATGATTTGGTGGGAATTGGGTACTCGAATGATGCCAGAGCAGCAGGCCGCCCATATGATACCAGACGCCAAGTAGACAACTGGGCGCATAGATGACACGTCCTGTAATATTAGAGTCGTATTAGATGGCCGAAGCTCTTCTCATAAAGCGAACGTGCCTGACTTTGAAGTGGAAAATGTAGGGGGACAGTCATCGAGGCTGCTGAGATTGGAGATGCCGGAATATAGATACTCCGAATCCCGTGGTAGTACGGAGGAGCAAGGACTGCTCAGCCGAAATTTCTTCCGCGTTTGCCGTCCCATCATCCATGGCAATCTTGATAGGCTCCTTTGAACGAGAAAATTGCCCAGGCTCCCCGGGGAATGAGGTAAACCTGGAGAATCCGCACCGAAGTCTAATTACTCAGTGTTAGCAACCAAGTTAGGGCCAGAGGGGCCCTCGGCGTCCTGTTTGGTGGGCTGATAGGCCACCCCGCGCTTTGACAACCTCTGCAGGTCTAAGTTATGTTGGTCATGCCCTTGCAGCTGAGACATCACGTCAGCTCATTGAAGTCGTTGGATATCACACAGTAGGCACGTCGCTGGACGTTGGAAACCCATTCAATAGGCTACCGCTGCTCTCATGTGGCCTTTATTGTACCTCTTGAATATTGACTGAGAGGATCGAAAGAGGACAATGGCCGAACCTCGCGAGCCAAAGCGCGTGCGTCAAGCATGTATCAATTGCCGGTTAGGGAATCTCAAGAAATATTGCCTGGGATCAGGTCGACTGACCTAGGCTCTAGTCGAAAGAAATCCAGATGTTCAGGAGAGAAGCCGACCTGCTCATTCTGTGCGCGGCTGAAGCAGGAGTGTTGCTACGACGAGGGACCAGTTTGCCACCATCCTCACCTATCGCCCAGCAACGCAAATGTGAGTGCCCCCGGTTTGTCATCACGCGAATTCCATTCTCACATTCTATAGGAAATCAACCTTGCTGCGAGGGTCGCGCTACTCGAGTCCAAATTGAGCCTGCTCCATAGCGGCAACAGCAATGAGTATGCCAGATCATTTCGCAAGTGTATTTGGTCCCACCTGGCTGACCATCATTGAGTCTTTCATTCCTATCCAGCAGCGACGGCACCCAGAACAAGAGAAGAAGATCATCGGCCCAAGATGACTCTGTCCCTTCCGATAAGTCTGGTAATAGCCCAGAATCCCAAACGGAAGTCAACCGGTGAGAATCCTTCCTGGCCAGATTTCAAGTTGATATGGAGTTGGCCCCTCGCGCAGGGCCCTTGTTGCTCGGCGAACAAGGCCTAGCGACGCCGTCGACTCGAGTCCGGTCACGGCGACCCTCGGGAAACATTGTACTGACCAAGCCGCAGAAAATTCACACAATTACCGCCTAACCCGGTCCTACGATCGATTCTCAAGACATATTTCATGTACTGCCAAAGTCAGCCGTATGTTTACTTCAGTTCTGAATACTTCTACCGGAAACTTGATTCTGGAGATCTTCCAGACTACCTTCTCATGGCGATGACTGCCATGGCAGTTCGCTTTTCAGATGATCCATTCTTTGAAGGGACGCGAGCAGAATCTGCGGAAATTTACGCGCGAACAGCGTGGAATGAAATCTTCGACAAGTCCTTTTCCGAGGACTACCTGCTCGACGTGCATATTGTGCAAGCCACCAACATGTTGGCCGTTGTCGACTTCACTGCCAGTCGGCAGAAGCTGGCTTGGGTCAAGATTGGTCTCGCGGTTCGCTTCGCTCAAAGTCTCCAGCTGAATAAGGAGCCGCCGAGTCAAATGACACTAGAAGAGCAGGATGAGCGCCGAAAATCATTCTGGTCGGTCTTTCTGTTGGACAGGCTTGTATCATGCGGCACAAACAGGCCACCGACACTTGCCGACACCGACTGTACCGTCCTCCTTCCATCTTCGGCTGTGACGTATCGTGAAAGTGGGTTTCTACCGGATTTGAGAGCTCTAAATGACCTCTCGTGGAACGGGAGCACAGAAAACCTGGATTGTTTCGCGCAAACACTTCTTATGGCATCTGCACTTGGCCGAGTGGAGAGACACACTCTGCAGCATCAAGCCGGCATTGACCGTTTCCCACCATGGGATTCTCGAAGCGACTTTGCGGCGATCTACAGTACCCTGCTCAACTTCGAGGCGCATTCGGACATCACGAGGGTTTCATTCTCAACGACAATTCGGCGCTATGTGAAGCAGAATGGGACGTTGGACCACCAATCCGCTGGTCACTTCGTCTTCTCCAATATCCTTTACCACATGAACCAGTGTCTGCTTCACCATCCATTCCTACTGAGAAAACGACTGGAACCGAGGAAGTCCCGGATATCTCCAAGCTTTCTCCGTGAAGCGCTTCGGCGAAGTCGTGAGCATGCTTACCAGTTGACAGTGTCCCTGCGGATTGTGCAGAAGCAAGGTCTTACTTTGAGTAGTTTTTACGCTTACGCTACGATGGTGGCTGGGACGATTCACCAATTATTCGTGCACCACTGTGATGAATGGCTTCGAAAGTCTGCGCAGCAAATGCTGGAGTATTCTTTGGAGTTTCTCGACAAGGGTCAAGGGACTTGGGATCATTATCCCCGTGTGGTATGTCAAACGCTCTTATGATGCGCGCGTGCTGCAGATTGCAGGGCTTTGATGGAACTATTCAATCAACATATGACTAACCAGCTCGATTTAGGCCACTGCACTGAGAACCTTCAACCCTGACCCCACATCTGCGAGAGCATTGGTGACGATCAATTCCTCACAGATTGACGATTCGAGCCTCGACATAATATGGAGTCTCCTCGATTATGGATGGCTGTCTGACCAGGCGAGACCTTCGACCGTAGGAGACACAACGCTTCGTGATATAAACCAGACCGACACCGGGGACGCGGGGATCGACGTCGGCCTAATGGCTCAAACATATGACCTCGTCGGCGATTTCGACATTGATCCGTCGATGACAGTGCAAGATCAGATCTCACTTGACTATCTCACCTTTGCCGAAAATCCTGGAGATGCATGGCCTGCGGTCGAGGATGCTGACATCAATTTCTCGAACGAGGTCGTTTTACCCTCTCCGTGGACTCCACATTTTGCCGAATAGTGGTGATGGTGGCTGATTTCTATCGACAATTTTGCCTCTGACCGCACACTCAAGCACACGGATGATTAGTAAAATGGTGTGAGGCTGACCAGGATTGATTGTCGCTTGCTTGTATGCGTATGTTGAGCTGTAATTCTAGAGTCTTGGCCTGGATAGTTTCCTGAAGCGTTGAAGTAGGCTCTCATTGATGAGAGAAGCCGCGAGCAAAATTGCAAGCATTCCTGCTCACCCGGAGGAATTGCATTTTCATTTTTGTCATTACCCACTCGGTCTTAATTTTCAACTCCGAATTGGGGAATCTTGGGCGCACACGCTAAGAAATAAAAGTAGGCAGCGCCTCAGAACCGCATGAAAACCAAGACGGTGGCTTTTAAGATGCCTACTGAATACTGCATATCAAGAATACGAAAACAAGGGGAAGTCATGGTCTTGGGCTCAGACGGAGCCTGGGACGAAGCTTGAACAGGCCATAGGAGCTGAAAACCGTCTTAACCCAATCAACAACATAGAAGTCGTCAGTGGGGAACTTCCAACATCATTTCTTATTGAAAAGGGGGCGAACGGTCAAGACCATCACCACTAAAAGCAATTCTTTCCGCTATCGTGAATGTTGCCTTATGGTTTGGACAGACCTTGTAACTCAGCCTAGTCCAAAACGACCGCCGGTCCTTTTGCACGCCGGAAATGCTCGTTGCTGCTTCAACGGCTACTTATATTCTTGTTTCTGGTCCCATCTTCACATCAAGCATCTGAAAGCCGACCAAGGGGAGTTCCGAATGTCGGAGATGGAATTCTAAACGATCGGGCGGTGGGGATACCTGGAGAAGCATTCGTACATGTAGGGAACATCACGAGCTGGTAGAACGACACATTCGATCCCTACAATTATTATATAGTCCGGGCAATCGTTATCCGTACTATCCATAGCTGTGGGCCCACGCCTTTGATTGTCTTGGACGCTACACGCGCGACTATATGCCCAATTACCTTCCCACCCAGCCCATGGCAATGGGCGAAATTGCGATAAATTGCTGAACTCCATTTGGCAGCATAATATCCACAATGCTCCTGATGTCGCACAGTTAGTACCTGAACCACCGGGTAAAGGCTATTTTCCATTCTATGACCTGTCAGAACTGAATGGAGAATCGTACGACGCCACACTCGACTGGTGTGTTTACTTGGACCGCAAGGCTTTTTGCATCGAGACACATCATTTTCCAGATTTCCTGTGTTCTAATTAATGTCGGCCTAACTGCGAACCTGCTTTGGACTAGTACGATATGTCAATCTCCTGATAACCTCTATTGGCCAGCCAGCTGGAGAGACGCTCTTTACATCTACAACGCAACTGTGTTTAATAGTACCACATTCACGGATTCCATACCGTTGGAGCTGGGTGGGTGTTCCATGTTCGTGACAGCCAGGAAAAACAACTGTACCGTGCATGCTTGTGCAGTTGACGGAAACAACTGCACCACAGTGGGGAATGCCGTTTCAGGGGACTGCTTTTGCAAGGGAATGAATGATCGATATGAATGCCAAGCGGTTCAAACGGGGGTACCTACCACCACAATGGGTGACACTAACCATCGATTCCAGGGAGGAGTCCTTTGATAGAATTCTCGAAACATATGGGCTGAAGCTTAAAGGACAACATTTAGTGGTGGTGGGCGAAGGCACATTGCAACCCAGTCCCACTGACGACGACTTAGTGAGTACAGAGGATCAGTCATGTATTCAGACGCGGGCGCCCAACGCCACTGGCCCACTGTCTTCATGTTCGCCTAGAGTCATTTCCTAGGCAACATCAACCCGTATTTTGGAAAGTTAGCGGTTGTCAGGCCGGGAGGTTGCCCTCATCTAGGAAGATTTTTGCGGTAGAGGCCTCTCCAGCTTGTTGGGTTTCTTGCCATGATCTCATTAATCCCTTTGGTGCGCGCGCAGACTTGTTAGGTTGCCTGAGAAGCAATGTGACTTGTTCTGACCGAGGGAAGGTTTGGACGGAGGTCTGGCGTTTGCCGCTACTTTGGCGCCCATTCCCCTCCAGAATGGCTTCCAGTTGGCCGTGCTATCAGCGGATGTCAGCTACACTTTCCCGGCCATGTTGAATTAGGTATTACGAGCCGCCCTTCGATAAGCTGACATCCGTAGCGCCGTAGCAAGCTTTGAAAGCGCGGTCGGCTAGAAAGTCTGGTCAGACTAGGCTTTGTGAACGACCAACTCATCGCTTCATCTTGGTGCACTGCAGAAATGTATCTTAACCCCGAGCACTGACGAAGATTTGTTGGTTGTAACATGCAGAGTGGGATGGCGTTTTGGACCGAAAATCATTTTCAGACATGCCAGAACAAGGATGCATGGTTCGACGGGTCAAAACAAGAATTCATCTTCCGGTAGGCAGACTCATTGAGACCCAACAGTCATGATAGGGTCCTGGTGGGTAGAAGAGTTGCTGAGAACAGTCTACCCAAGCCTGGCGGTAGACATGGCCGCATGCAGCCAGTTGCGAAATCGGTCAATATGAATCAGATCGTTAGCACTATCCAATCCACAATACTTTACTGCTACAGTTGTTGTGTGGATGGAGGTGAAGAAGGCGCTGAAGACCAGACGCGATTCGAAACATCTTTCAAAGGGGACAAGACTAAAGTACCGACAATGGATATCTTGGAAGGAAAAGAGTTACAACCTTAGGATATACTGGTTGAACCGCCAGTTGCGGTACCCATCTCTTCAATAACGTCGACTATTCTACTATACTCTTCGAGCAAATCAATGTTGACTTTCTGCCTACCTACCGTACTCCGTAAAACTTGATGGTATACAGAGTACATACCTACGATCCAGCCTTGCGGGCGATTTCGTCTGGGCGTCAGCGCCTATTATAAGTGGCGCCTAGAACGATAGCTAATAGTAGCTTTTCATAAAAGGGCCTTGGGAGGATCTAATCTTCCGCTCAATCGCTCCTTTCCGACGTCACTCCAAGCTCCGAATCGCACACCAGCATACCCATCTAAATCCAGCAATGCCGCAGAAGGAAGATGCTCTGGCAAGTCTCTTACTCAGTCCGACAGATGCTAACCTGGCATCAAAGTCGATCAATAATACTTGGACGCGTCGAATGACGACACTGGTCGTTATAAAATTGCTCCGCCGTTTCCGACGCGGACCCCAATCTGTCCTTTTCCTAGGTCCTAGAATCTGCCTGAAATATGGCGCAACGACGAGTTTAAGTGAGGCATCCACCATGCAATTCATCGCCCAGAAAACTCAAATATCGGTCCCCAAAGTGTACTGTGCCTTTAAACGTAAAAATAAGGCGTACATCGTCATGGAGAAAATGCGCGGTGATATGCTGTGCAATGTTTGGGGAAATCTCTCGGAGGACTCCCAGGACAGGATCTTAACACACCTTCGGCTCCTGATTCATGATATGCGGCAACTTCAACCGACGACAACTCACGTATCGAATATCGACGGAGGACCATTATGGGATGGCCGGATACCCGGGCCAGGCTTTTATGTTGGACCGTTTGATACTCAAGAACAATTTCACAGATACTTGAGGCGCGATATAACTCAGCCAATCGACGGACATCCCGAAATAGCACAGTTAATAGAGATGCATAAGAAGGAGTGGCCGTTATGCTTTACACATGCAGACTTGAGCAGTTTCAATATCCTTGTCCGTGACGATCGCGTTATTGCCATCATCGACTGGGCCACAAGTGGCTGGTATCCGGCCTATTGGGAATTCACCACTGCTATCACGATGGTAAACCCGCAAAACACCTTCTGGGGCGGCTATGTGGACAAGTTTCTTGAGCGTTTCCCGCAGGAATTGGAAATGGAAAAAATTCGTCAAAGGTACTTTGGAGAGATATAAGGGGTTATAAGAGCGCTCTACGCCAGTCAACTTCGAGGCGAACGAGGAAAGACGACAGAGAGTGGGGAGGGGGGGG
>Ga0105239_10000817_pt1 | contig 44227 bp, 36 predicted proteins | sample KBSC44metaG_FD_92761 | JGI IMG/M metagenome (GOLD analysis project Ga0105239, IMG submission 92761) | Corn rhizosphere microbial communities from Kellogg Biological Station, Michigan, USA - KBS C4-4 metaG | ecosystem: Host-associated > Plants > Roots > Rhizosphere > Soil | place: Michigan, USA...
TATTAGATGAGGTGCATTTTGTGTTGGACTTATAGCCTGATCGGCTTCAAATCAAGTACGAGTTCATGTCATCAACACTCCGTCAATGGGACAGATCACTCTAGACATGAAGCTCGATTCATCACTGAGAAGAAATGTACAAAGTTGGGCAATTTCTTCTGGCTTTCCCATCCTCTTGAGTGGCATATTCGCATATGTGCTCGTGAACGGAGCATCCTTCTTCTCCGAGACGTCGAAAATCCTCTGAAGCATTGGTGTCTCAACAGGGCCGCTAGGAGAGTTCTTCATCAGCCAAAGCGCTTCCTTCTCAGAGCCATATTCAAATACTTACGGAGCGATTGCATTTACTCGAATGCCATTAGGTCCAACCTCTTTTGCAACTGTCTTGGTCAGGCCAACAACTCCATGTTTGCTAACGGAGTATGCGGAGATTCCTGGGCGACCCATCAACCCGGCAATACTGGCTGCATTCACAATCGAGGCTCCTGCCTGCATGACTCTGATCTGAGCCCGAACACAATACATCAGACCGGTGAGATTAATCGAAAGAATATGATCCCAATCCTCATTTGCGAGTTCCGCGAGTGGACCTGCCAATCTCTTTGGACCTGATTCAACGCCCGCAAGATTTGCGGCGCCATCAAGTGTACCAAAGTGGTTGACCGTTGCATTGATCCAATCATCCACTTCCTGGCTTGAAGCCACGTTCACTCGGCTACCTATCACCTCAATGCCACCAGCCTTGATCTCGGAAACCAAAGCATCCAGTGCCTCCTCTTGAATGTCTGCGAGAGCGAGTTTTGCGCCTTTGTATGCACAAAGCTTGCTCAGCTGCAACCCAATTCCCGAAGCCGCCCCAGTAATTGCGATCACTTTGCCGCGTAAAGACATCTCGAAATCAGTCATTAAAGCTTTCTTGAAGGCCTGATATTTTCTGCCTGAGTTTACCCTGGAAGTACTCTGAGAGCACCCTGCCAGGAATTGAATTAATAAGAAGGCTTTAAGATATCGGATGATAACTACTCCCGCGTATTGAGGCTTGCCTCATTTATATCGATGTCGCCGCGGTGGTCTGCCGCCCCTCGCTAACCGAGGAATTCTCCCCGCATGCGGGTGAACCCCAGAAAATACTCCGTCCCACACTCGGCAATGGTACCCTATGAAGATTGCAGAGGACAACGGTAAGGGAAGGTTTTTTGGACGACTCACACATGAAAATGAGCAATGCTGCCGGCAGCGAATTGTTGAAACTGGGTAAAGATAAAGATCATCACAACATTCACTATCCTGCTGACTCATGGCGCGAGAATATGTGACGCGCACCAGGAGCACACGCTCAACCCAATTGGTAAGGAAACACGGCCTTTGCAGAAGAACCAGGCGATTCCAAGGTTTGATAAGCTGGGGACAGGCTTATTACATATTACAGCTTGGCTTCGATATGCTGTTTCACACCCTTCCAGTGATAGGAGTCTTAGCCATAGGCCGTCAAGGTCGGCCCTTCTTAAAACAGATCGCAAGACGTCACTAACCCACTCCATATATGGGCTCCGCGTCGGTTTACCTTTATGCTCCCATTAATTGCTGCAGTTATAATGATTCTACTAGCGGATGGAAAGGACCCCAATGTCATTTTACCGTAGCAACACGGCTCGATAGCTTGTTTTCCTGGAAAAGCAAGCCAGCTACTATGATTTCACGCAACAAATATTCGGCTTCGATTATGTCTTGATGAAGCAAGGACGCCCCCTGCAAATCAAACCAGCTCTCTCCTTCTTTTCACTTGTTTCAAAGTCGTTGAAATTTTCATTTCGCACGAGCATAATATACACAGTTAAGGAGCCAGGGGTGTTGAAACGAACGCTTTCTATGCTCATATCCTTTCAGTGGAGAACAAAGCCCCAGGGTATGAAGCAATTGCACTTAGCTAACTGCTCGTTTGATTCAAAGGATTATGGGCTGTAGCAGGACTGATTGCGGGAGGCAAGCCTTCTGAACGCCGACAAGACATGCGGAAATTGCTCCTCCTAAAGACATGCTTGTTCCTGCATCTCAGGGCTGGTTCGGACCCGGACAGAAGCTCTGACCACCCAATCGCTCTTGCGGTGCGAGTATCACCATTCGTTCTATCTGCCAAGACAAGAATAACTGCGGGCCTTCGCAGCAAGTCAAGCACAAGCGTTGACACTCTACAAGCTCTGTGTCCATTACGACACCCGCTTCTCCTAACGAGCCAAAAATGAATTCGATCAAAACGCAGATCAAGGAGGATCACTGTTGCGCGTTGTGTCCGAGCATGACTGCCATTCCAAAATTTTGCTGCCTGAAAGTTTAACCCACGCTAAGTCAACCGGCAAGAACAGGCATATTTAATTGCGACTTCTCTAATCCGCGGTGCTGTTTCCTCTTCACAAGGACGTCACTTACATTGCGATACATCAGGCCAACGGCAGGCCATTTGTCCTTGACTGAGCACCAGAACGGGGCCCCGGTTATCGCATTCAAGTATCACCGATTAGCTACGCACATTAGTTGCAGCTTCTAGCTGACAGCCATCTTGAGTCTTGACCAATTCCCCTGTTACCGAGAGTCACCAACGGAGTATTCAACAATTTGAGCTAGTTTAAGGCCCTTTGAATGCATGACACAATCATGCAAAGGTTGGTAAATACGACAATCACTTGCTGTGGAGATTCCTACTGTTCGTATATTCGCATCACTGCTATTTTGGTAGCGGACACCAGAGGCGAAAGCCATGAAGCCTTTTACTCAAAACTAGACTTGGGGGCCTGATATTGGGGCTACGACTTATTTGGTCTGACAAATTCCATCATGTGTTTGCTTGCGGACAGTTGGGCATTTTCTTCTGTCAGACAAAATCGATATCACTTCGCCTCGCTTAGGTCAAAAACCAATTCACAGTCCAAGCCCTCTTGCACGAGGCTACACCATTCCAACTTCGGTAAAGCGCAGTTCATGCTTTCCGAGCAGACCAATGACATCTCTTTCTCAGCACCGTGTGGAGGAAGCCCTCAACCCTGCGCCGCCTAACACGTCGATCTCAGGAAGTCTCAATGATGGGGCCCGATCTGGGAAGATGGATGTGAAGTCAAGGTAAGCAGGCCGCAGCGATGGTTAATCTGCCGTTAAACATTGTCTTCTTGGCGTATCGAATTGTGGGTTGAAACCGGTAGGACGGTAGGGAGTACACATTATATAATTCTGTGTTGAACCTCACCAAAATCGCCCCTTCAATTAGTGCATGTCCTATTTCCCTTGCACATTCGCTTCAAATTTTTCATTTTCATTATAACATCATGGGACGGCTACTAATATTTTCGTCATTGCTCTCCTTATGTCTTGCTCAAATTCAACCAGCCCAGAAGACAAATAACTGTCCCTTGCTTGGGCCAGCATTTCCGGCTCCAGCTGATCCTATAGCTTCCAAAACTATTCAGGCGGCTGTGAAATCATTCCCCGACCTCCTTGAGGAAGCTCTTGGTGCTGGACTCCTCGACAATGAGACTACGTCCTTCTCAATCAATGTCTTCTCAGCGAACCACACCCTCTTTGAATACCATTTTGCGGCACCAGGACTCAATGGGTCTTTAGCAGCAGGTGTCCTCAACAACCAGACTATCTATCGAGTCGGCAGTCTCTCAAAGTTATGGTCCATGTATACCTTTCTTCTGTCAGCACCTGGGAATCTCCTCGATCAGCCGATCACCAATTTTGTGCCCGAGCTAGTGAATGCTCCGAACTCGAACCTTGGTGATGGATCAACATGGGAGGACATCACCATCAGGTCGTTGGCAGGACACCTTTCTGGCCTGGGCAGAGATTGTAAGTTCTACACTCTCATATGGTGAGGAGACGCTAACCATTAGCCAGACGGAAACTACGACCTTGCGAATGAAGCTGCCAATTTCACTGCATTCGGATTTCCAGCTCTTACTGAAGCCCAAGAGCCAACCTGTGGACAAGGTTTTACGAACAAATCGGCGATCATTGAATGTACACGTGAAGGTTAGTTTGTCCAGAGCATCAGGCCAGGCAACGTTTACTGACCCTGGACACAAACACAGACTTCATCCAAGGCATTATTGGCAAACGTTCTGTGACATCACCATACAACACCCCCATCTATTCTAATTTTGCATACATCTTTATTGGTTACGCCATCGAGACTATCACTGGAAAGGGCTTCTTCGATTCCTTCACAGATGCTGTTGCAACACCTCTCGGCCTCAAAAGGACATCTCTGACGATCCCCACCGATAAGAATACCATCATTCCTGGCAATCCTGCCAGGAACTCATGGTTGGTAGATGCCGGCGACGAGAACCCGTAAGTTCAATTACCATGACTACTAAATGTCGGAATCTGCTTCAGGGGCTAATATAAGAACAGGACAGGAGGCTTCTATAGTTCACTGGCAGATGTAACTGCGATTGGCCGTTCCATTCTGAATTCCGATTTACTGCGACCTGCAACTACTAGATCATGGATGAAGCCGATTACGCACACTGCAAATCTGCGCAATGCAGTCGGTGCTCCTTGGGAGATCTACCGCCAGGAGATCCCGGTGTCGGCAAAGGCTGCTGCCAACAACACTCGCGTGGTCGACCTCTATGCAAAATCAGGTGATCTTGGAGGCGCGGAGAATTACTATGGTACCCTGACAACCTTCGACATGGACCATCACTTCGGCTTCAACATCCTAGCCACTGGTAAACGCGCTGGAAGCGTGCGATGGACTCTAGGGTCCATGCTCTCAGAGGTTTTTGTCAACGCCTTCGAAGCCGCGTCAAGAGAAGAGGCAGCCGCGAAGTTCGCAGGAACCTACAAATCCACTGGAACTGGCCCAGCCTCCAATATCACATTCGAGCTCGACGACAATCGCCCCGGTCTCGGCATCACTGAATGGTACAACAACGGAGTCAACATCCTCGGCGCTCTGCGTACCTATCGCAACATCCCCTCTGCGGCAACTCTCTCCCTCCGGCTCTACCCTTTGAATAAGTTTGGGGATGAGCTCACTTTCCGATCGGTGATCGAGGTTTTCCCCCAGAGCTACGTCACCGGCCCCATGTCGACCGACTGCATCACATGGCCAACAGTGGATGGTTTGCAGTATGGAAGTGCTGGAGTTGATGAGTTCGCTTTTAAGATGGAAAAGGGTGTACCGATAGCGGTGACTCCAAGAGCGATGCGGCAGTCGCTGGCGAAACAAAAGTAAAACTGTTTTGGACGTGGTGTGCAATTTTAGAAAAGCAGATAAAATATTATAATGACCTTGTGCATAAAATGTCAATTTCTTCATACACTTACATATTCTTCACTGTCGAATTTGGTATCCTTCAAGGATAGTCGAATCGTGTTCTGACAAGGGTTGATGCAATATTAATAACGAATTTAAACGGGTAAGTTGACAGGGGACAGAGGCCACTATCTCTAGGAGGATTGCTCAATGGCACCACCATCCACAGACAAGAATATCTACCTCGGTAGCAGGTACCTAAGGCATAATTGGACGTGAGCATCATTACTTACATACTGTATGTGCCTTATCCACGTGCTCAGACCAACCTTTGTAGAGGTCCAGTAAAGGTCTCCCGAATTTGGAGAAGCCTCAGGGCCCCCTTCCCTGCGGGGTCAGCGATGAGTCCTTCCCATTTGTGGGGGTGCAACTTTGGTATTACTTGAACCACTCGTCGGGAGTTGAATCTACCGAGTATTAAATCCTCTCCTCTCCAGAGGAAGAGATGGAAATCCTTCATGCAGGCTCTCTCGGCTCCAAGGTTATCTCCATAATATACGACAAAGACCTGGATTATATAAGGGATTGTGACTGGGTTTGACATTCAGAATCAGGACACCTAGATTCAATCTGGTCAATTGAAAGACCTCGCAAGAGCAAGATAGATCAAGAGTGCAGAATGGCATCTGCCGACGCCCGGATTCCGACCGAGATGCTTGCGGCCCAGGCTGTTGAGGTAAGTCTGACGAGGTACACGGGGGAAAAGTTTCCTCTGCACAAATCCCGAGCCTCTTTCATGAAAATCGATGAATGATTTCCTTTTATGGCTCGAGACTAATTATCTCATGGTTGGATAGCACTCGAAACCCCCGAAGGTCCGTCGGATTCCTGTTCCTTTGCCAAAGCTAGTGGAGCAGGACCTCCTTCTGAAGACTGCAGTCGCCTCCTTATGCCACACTGATCTCATGATTCTCGATGGAGTGTTCCAAACAAAATTACCAATCACGATGTCCCACGAGGGTACTGGGGTTGTCGTTGCTGTCGGAAGTCAAGTTTCGAATTTCAAAGTTGGAGACCGTGTTATGACTGGCATCAAGTTACACGCCTGTGGGAAATGCATCGAATGCGATCCGCCCCACGGCGAAGACTGGAACCAATACTGCTTTAGATCGGAAGGTGCCGTAGGGATCATGTCTGATGGTGGATTCGCCGAGTACCACATAGCTGACTCGAAGGAGAGTAGTCTCATTCCCGACTCGGTGCCGTTCACCACTGCAGCGCCACTAGCATGCGCTGGTGTCACTGTCTACCGCGCGGTTCTCACCAGCCAAGTCAAGGAGGGAGGCTTGCTTGCAATCGTTGGCGCCGGAGGTGGGCTCGGCCATCTTGGTATACAATTTGCCAGGGCTCGAGGCATTCAGGTGATTGCAATTGACGCACGAGACGAAGGCCTGGAGATATGTCGAAAGTTGGGCGCCGAGCATGTGTTTGACGCGCGGGAGGGCAAGGCTGAGATTGTCAAGAAGGTACAGGCCCTCACGAACGGACGGGGCGTCGAAGCAGTAGTTAATGTCTCGGATCACCCAACCTCAGCAGCACTCTCGGCCGCAATGACCCGCAACCATGGTACTGTGGTCCAGGCAGCTCAGCCAGTCGAAGTGTCCGTGCCCTTCCAAGACATTGTGCTGCGAGATGTTACAATCCAGGGGACTATGCTCGGTGGAAGGAAGCTTGCCCAGGAGATGTTGCAGGTCGTTGCCAAGCACAATATCAGGGCAGAAACACAGATCTTCCACGGCTTGGAGGAAGTGCCGAAGATGGTCGAGTTGGCCAGAGCAGGTAATCTCAGGGGGAAAGCAGTTTGTGTCGTCGATGCCAGTCTCACGTGAGCTAAAATATGGTGAAGAGTGTGGGAAGAAACATCCGTGGACTCTCCGGAGTCCGGAGTTTCAGTCGGGGATGAAGATTAAATAATATTAGTACATATTTGTAAGCTCTCCAGACTTGTGCCGACCAGGATCCATAAAGGGAAATGCCTTCGGTTATGTTCATAAGTCTCGTATACTTCTGGCCCTACGAACCATCACCATGAATAGCGCAGTGTCATAACTTATAGTCCTTTCTTTCAACATCTGAGCCCCTCCTTGGGATTGGATGCTCCTAATATCTTGTTACCTTTGGTGCAGCGTCAGGTATGTCGTGATTCTTCGGCCTACACCAGCAGGTCCTTGATGGACAAACTCGGATCCAGGAATATACCTGCTAGAGACTCTGGGGGCCAGAGAACTCTCGGGCCGAAGTTGGTATAGTGCTGTAAGAGCTTAGAAGTTGATAAGTCGATAAGACATGCGAAAGAACGAGGTGAGTCACAACTCCTGCAACCGACCCTTCTGGCCACCCCTCCTTCACAACACGCAAAAAACCAACAACGAAAAGGCGCCACGATGTCGATAGGGTCGTGCTGTCTAAAGGGATTTGAGTGGAATGGAACGCCGACAGGAAAAGAAGGTCGTCTCGAAGGCGCCAACAACGACACATATATCGCGGGCGACGAGACCACCAATGCCGCTGTCCTGCTCGTCGCCGACCTCTTCGGCTGGACGTTCAACAACATCCGACTCCTCGCGGACCACTACGCACGCGAGGCAGGCGTGACGGTCTATGCGCCGGACTTCTTCGGTGGGGAGGTCATTCCTTCCGAGCTTCTTGTGAACGAGGAGTTCGACAAGTGCGATCTTCCCGGATTTCTCCAAAGGAACGGTCGCGAGGCCCGTGAAAATGAGATCTTCGCGTTCGCAAAGGCCTTGAGAGCGAAGTATAAGAAGGTCGGCGCAATCGGATTCTGCTATGGTGGATGGGCTGTCTACCGGCTGGGTGCGAAGGAGCATCAGCCTCCACTTGTTGACTGCGTCACTGCAGGCCATCCTTCCTTGTTGATCAAGAAGGATATTGATGAGGTTGCTGTGCCGGTGAGTTGCCTTCGTTCTTGCTAGTTGGCTTTACTCCCTGTTCTCTGACTCGCCGAGGGATGCTATGAATGAGTGCTGATCCCCATGGATGTTCCACTTAGGTGCAAATGCTGGCTCCAGAGCATGACTTCATGTACACCGCCGAGCTCAAGTCCCACACCTTTGAGACACTTTTGAAATCGAATGTGACCTTCGACTACCAGCACTACCCGGGCGTGGAACATGCTTGCTTCGTTCGTGGCAGCGACAAGAAGCCTGGAGAGCTTGAGGCCATGGTGAGAGGTAAGGAGGCAGCAGTGTACTGGATGAAGCGGTTCCTACAGGTGAACTGAATTGCTAGGGAATGATATCAGGGTTAACTCGGGATTTGGAGGCCGGTAACGATCAATCTGAACTCCATTTTATGAAAAGATACACTCCTTTAGTCAATCATCTCCGTGCTTGTGTAGCAGAATGTAAGTCGGACTGCTTTATACAAAGGTATCTCAATTCTAATCCAATAAAGCTTCTGCCATCGAACAAGCCTGCTTCGATATCGGCATCCCTCTTTCCGACTGGTAATCCTGCGCAATGACAGCCTCAGTCTCTACAAATGATCCAGAGAAAGTTCCCCAATATATCAGCGAGTCAGGGACTTGGGATAGAATCAGTGACCGAGGTACATAGGTGCGAGGTGTGCGAGGGCGGTAGGTGGCACCCAGGCACCCACCAGGCACTGCCAGGCGGGGGATGGGAACAATGACGTCACTGCTCGGTCTTACGGCGACAGAAATGTCGAGTCTAGATTTTGGTCTCCTTGGGCATTCATCCTTCACCAAAGCGACACCTAATCTGCGGGTGGCTGCGAGGAGCGAATGAAAATGCCTATACAATTCCAAATTTGTCTAGGCAGCCCATTGCTCCTCTCCCTGACAACGTGCTTTTAGTATGCACAACCGATGTCAACTGCGGGGCATCACATCGACTTCACCCTCGACCACCCAAAGGGCCGTGTCGCCTATCGCCGCTTACATAGATCGCGGTGTTTCGCTGGTCTCTGCGGTCTCAGTCCCCTCTTACCTAGATGGGTGGCTACCACCAGATAAGACGCTTCTGATATGTGCAATCTGCCATGGCCAGGGATCTCATACACTACAACATCGAATGGGTTCCTGATAGGGATAACATGTATGAAGAAGCCTAGCTGGCACCCCTGCTGCCCCTAAACGGTCCTGAGGACGCCCGGAAGCTAAACTCGCGACTCTGGGGTCGAGATCCTGAGATTTGGATTTCCCAACGTTAAAGTTTGCCTTCACCCCGAAGATCAATGACAAGGCCGAGGACCTGCTACCATGGCACAAACGCGGGGTCGACTCGTTCTGGAGGGGTATATTTGTGAGAGCAAGCAGTGTTACATTGGTACATATTTCTGTTCAGGTCTCTGAGCTCACAGCATTGATCCAACAACAAATTTGCCTTGACCTCTCTCCCCCAACGATCAGCTCTCAACCAGAATTCGCGCGGTAACAATCTAGCTAAGATGCTTGAGGTGTATGCCGACCCTTGCACGGTCAACAGCCGTAAAGTACTGGCTGGGCTGGATTTCATCGGCACAAAGTACAATTTCAACCATGTCGATTACTTCACCAGCCAGCAAAAGAGTCCCGAATACCTAAAGATCAACCCAAATGCCACAGTCCCGGCAGCCGTTGATGGGGAACTCTATATTACCGAGTCGAACGCCATCTTACAATACATCGCGGACGACGCTGGTTCTGCGTACCCCAAGGATGCAAAGGAACGTTGCAACGTTAATCGCTGGCTGTTGTGGGAATCGTCAAAGTGGTTCCCCAGTTGCTACATCTACCTCGTCGAATATGTGGTCAAGCCACTTTTGAAGGCAGAGCCTGACCAATCCGTCATTGATGCCGAAGCCCCGAACTGGAATAGGCTTGCTGGCATTCTCAATGATCAGCTGGGAAAGACCAAATTCCTCGCTGGAGACAATGTCACAATTGCTGACATTTCCATGGCTGCTCCTATGCACCTTCACGAAGCACAGAAACTCCCACTTGACAAGCATCCAAACCTCCAAAAGTGGTTGGGAGAAATCGAGAAGCTACCTTGCTGGCAGAAGACCCAAGGGGCAGTCGACAAGGCCTTGCTGCCAGGTAAGGTTGCTTCAAATGGCACCGCTGCTGCCAATAAAGATGTCAAAGCTAACTTCAACTACACGAAGGACGTTGAACAACGTACTGAGCTGTATTTCTATGACACTGAGAAGTCCAAGGGTATCCACGAGCCTGGCGATGATGCACATGAGATGACGGTGCATGACGGATGGTATCGGGCGGACTCATTCTCCATCGACAAGGAGGGGTTCTCGGTCGAATCGTTCAAGACCGACTATCAGGATTGGGAGGATGAAGAAACTGTCAGGAAGAGCTTCTACCCAGAAATCGTCGAATTCATTAAAAAGACCACAGGCGCCAAGCGCGTTCTTGTTTTTGATCACACTATTCGCACCAAGGCTAATGAGAAGAAGAAGTTGACCCAAGAGACCAATACTTCACAAAGGGCTCCCGTGATGCTTGTCCACTGTGACTACACGGCAGAGTCTGGACCATTGAGGGTTAAGCAGCTGTTGGCAAACGAGGCAGACGAGCTGTTGACTCGGCGTGTGGCCTTCCTCAATGTCTGGAAGCCCATTCATCGCGTTGTTGAAGAGAGACCGTTGGCGATGTGTGATGTCAGCTCATCGCCATCTGACGACTTCTTCAAGCTTTACTTGAATTATCGCGACCGGGTGGGTGAGAACTACGTGATGCGACACTCACCGAATCATAAATGGTGGTATTTCCCAAACATGACTCCGGAGCGAGTTATCATCTTGAAAACCTATGAATCGGAAACGGATGGACGTGCTCGCTTTGTCGGCCACAGCGCTTTTGATGATCCCACCTCAGCTCCTGACGCACCTGCCCGAGAGAGTGTGGAGATTCGCACAATAGCATTCTTTTAGTCTGCCAAGGTCGAATGGAATGAATTGCCACTGGTTAAAGCTGGACATATCTTCGTACTGTAATAGCAATTGCTCGACCTGGTTGACTTCTTCGGCCTTTGAATGGTGGATACTTGTGCCTAATGGCATTTGAGACCTATTCGCGAGCTCCATGATGCTCTGTTATCGTCGCTCATCTCCCATGGCAGACTTTAAGATTAAGCTCATGCAAGACCGTTTTAGTCACATACGAGAATTTCAATGAAGTGAGGTTGTGCGAAGTCATGTTGTCGCAACTTTGTTTAAATATCAGATTAGAATCCCAACAGCCACACATCCATGCATCTTCTCACCCAAATCTACAAACACGAAATGTCACGAAAAGCTTTGCCAGGTTTGAGGATGAAGGCCTTAGCCTCTCCATGTCGCCCCACCTCCGTGATATCGATCTCAGAATCCCATCTGCAAATCTAGGTTCACGCACCGATCTGTGAATCGGATTTGGCAGGCGGGATGATCGATCATAGATTGGATGTCAACCGTGCTTTCCCAATCTGGACTCTGTGGCTTGACTATATTGGGAAGCGCAAGGGAAATACCAATCCCGAGAGGCCTCAGAAGTGCTAAATAAGAGATTGACCCTGGATTCCTTCTCTACGAATAAGGAGACCAGACTTGGCCCTGATCCGATGCGACGTCTAAGCTGTTGATCTGCTACAATTCCCAGAAGGGCAGCACTCTGACGTCTGGGCCGTCGTCACGCACGGAAGATTGACGGCTTGGTACCGATTCTGACATACCTAGAGGCTAGGTAGTCAGAGCCTTCCCATCGCCCAGCCTCAGGACGGATGTCAAAATGTCCGTGGGGAATGCTGAACTCTGGGCACAACAACCACAAAGGCTTGTGTTGCTTGGGGTTTTCGACGCAAATGACCAGATTGCAATCTTAGGATGCCTGCCGTGTCTCAGGCAGATCAGCATTCACCGGGCATGTATACTGGTGGGATATTGGGTGTCGACTGTCACCCTTTCTGCTCTGCTGGCGGGTGAGCCAGATGTGCCCGCGACATTTGGAATTATAAAGGTAAAGTTAATACAAAGGTTCCTTTAAGTATATAAGGGACACAAGTCAGCCTACCTCTTTTCAATATCTTGTTCAACCTCAGTCCTTCTTTATTTTTCCAGGCTCAAGTCACTCATTTAACATTCTTTTTTTGTGAGATCATCTTTCCTACAACATGAAGACCATCACAGTTGCTGCCACCGTTGCGGTGTCTCTCGCGGGAATTGTCGCTGCTAATCCGATAGCTGAACCACAAGGCTTTGGTGGATTTTTCAACCGGCGACCAGCAGTCACTGTTACCGTGTCGGTTCCAGCACCAAACCCAACACAAAGTCCATCATCAGCAGGAAATACAAAGCCAGCTGAGTCACCGAAATCCGCTGGTGGAAAGGGACCAGCTTTTCCCTTTTACTTCACTTCAACATACGCAGTGATTGCCACCCCGGATCAAGTCATTAATGGTAACACCTCTGCCCCTGGCGAGCCTGGAGCCATAGGGCTTTACGATTACGGTATCAATAGTGACTTGGAGGTCATCTGCTACGTAAGTATAAATAGTCCAAATGCCGGGGTACATCAAACACTGACCCTACGAGCAGAACATCACTCTCAAGGGCGTGACCGGGGACTACCAATCTGCTGCCAAAACCGCGACTCATATCCATCAAGCCATTAAGGGTGCGACAGGTCCCCCGCGTATCGCTCTTCCAAACCCTCTTCCAATCAGCAATGATCCCAACGTGGTCCGTCGATCGGTCGGATGCTTGACTGGGCCATTCACTACTGGTATCCTGGCAAATGGTGTTGACACTGGTACTGGTTTCAGTCTCAAGCAAATCGAAGCCAACCCGGCCGGCTTCTTCACTGATTCTCACACCGTGAATTACGTTCCCGGTGTTGTCAGAGGACAGTTGGCTTAAGAGCCAACAGGAGAAGTAGCTCTTGCGGACATTCTGCTTTCTGTGTTGAGGATACCTTGGGGATGTTCGATTCTATGTTCATCATGAATGATCGATTTTACCACCGTTGTAATAGTTAGCTTTCTCTAAAAGGGCGTCGCGGCGTCGCACATTAGTTGGTATCAAGATTGCCTGGTTTGAAAAGAAAATCGTCGTTTGCCTTCAGATCCCATATTCATCTGCAAGCTCGACCCAAGCGGTGACAATTCTGTCCACATCAGTCTTCTTGATAGGAATGCGATGTGGCCCATCCCACTCGACCAGCGTAGTCGTGCCAGCCGCACAGTAGTCCTCGACCAGCCTGCGGTGTAAATGCAGCCCCTCATCCTTAAGCCCATGGACATGGATTGTCGGGATCTTCAACTTCATATCCGGGCGCTCAAAGATACTATCTAGGTCCGCCGCATCAGGCAGTCCACCGGCAGACTGCATCCAGGGGAAGTTCTCGGACTCGTCGTTCAAACTAACCATCGGCGCCCTCCCAGCGAGAATAACCGCAAAGCGCCAGGGCCCATCCTTGCCCCGGAGCTGCTGCTCGTAGAGCAGACTGGCGGCGAGCTTGGCGCCCTGGCTAAACCCCAACAAGCCGACCCAGTCCCCGGTGCCCTCGTCGCTTTGCATGCACCGCTCGACCGTGTACTCGAGCTCGTAGGCACACGCGCCGGCGTCAATCTCCGGGTGCGTCTCCAGCCAGCGGAACCAGCGTCTAAACGGACCCCAGTCCGAGTACACCGGGTGTACCCCCACGCCCTCGTCGCAGAAGAACGGCGCGTCGACGAACACGAAGCGGAAGCGCTCCTTGAGTTGTGCGTGGTTGAGGAACGCCCGCAGCTGCGCCTTGAAGATGGCTGCATTGACGCCCCCGCCGTGTATGCAGAGGATTCGCGGGAGATTTAGTGTGGGATCTGTGGATGACATTCTTGATGTGTATGAGCGTTGCGTGGATATCAATGTACAGCTTACTGTGTTTGTTGATCGGGTAAAAATTTCCCAGGTGTTTTGTGTTGGCTACCTTTGGGTGGGAAAAGGAAGGTAATTCAGTCTGCTGTTGAGGTAATTCAGATGATATTATATGGAGATGGAAATTTACGTCTCTATCCCGACAATAATCATATCAATTGGCCTTGTATATATCAATGAAACTCTGGGCTGAGTCAAGTAGATCTGAGGTTGGCCTTGTTTCTGCGGCCCCGATATTAGGGAGTGTTATTATTATTAATGCTCCGTGATTACCTTTGCAGGCAGGGTTCATGCCCCTAAAAATAGACCGGCGCATGACGCCAAGTGTGGGATAAGCATCAACGTCAGACTTGTGGTATTTAGCTACAATGACTCATGCTAGCAGCTCGATAATAGATCATCTTCGCAGCCTTACGAGACGAAAGTCCTCCTGTTTTGGTTCACTACTCGCTGGCCCTGGCGGGACCATGGCCTGATATCTATATTATTGTTCGACGGCACTTATCTTTGGAGGAAGGAAGATCGGAACTTTTGCAATGACTTTCTTTGTCGAACTATTCAGTTGAGTTCTGTGTCCTCAAGTTTGATCCAGCCATCGTGCATGGATTATCGATTGACATCGATGAAAACTTGCTGGGGTTTGCAATGTTACCCAAAGAACTCTCGATTCCAATGCCTGCCAACTGTAGCTGACCAGGGCTTTCCAATTTGCTCACCCAATTTCCCTCCGATTCTCAACATCGAAGATCCTGGTGCACACTGCTCTGAGAAGAATTTCCAATGTGAAAGCACCATGTAGAGTAGAATTGCACGAAGCAAGCTTTGCTTAGGCAGGGCGTTGTCGCTGTTGACGACCTCCGTCGCCATGAACCTGCTTCTCCAACTTCGCTGTAGTTGACGTCTTGACATCTGCCTTCATTCCCGTAGCCTTGAAGGGCTCGATGTCGATCGGCTGAGCGAAAATGAATCCATTCTCCTTCGATTTAGCATCTGCAGGGACCAATGATTTTCGTTCCTCCTCCATGGTCAAGACCTTACGTCGCTGGCGAGATATCTTTTTCAATTTGCGCTCAGCCAATGCAAACTTACGACGACGCAATGCTTGGACCTTGACTTCGAAGGCCCACTTCTTGACTCTGAGATTTTTCCAGAAACATTTTCCGATGTTGCATCCCAGGACTCCAATGCATGCTCTGTCTGTTCTGTGGCCTTGTTCAAGGAGAATCCATGGTGCAACGTCGCCCCCCTTGATGTGCTTCGGTACGCTCGAGAGATGCTGTTTTTCCTTTCGGTCAGCAGCGATCTTGTGTTCTTTGGTGAAGCAGACTTTCGTGGCGAGCTCCTTGTTGGTTAGTGCCAGGCAGACTTGATCATCGAGGCTAAGATGCTGGAGGATATTGGTCATAATTTCTTGTGGCTGGCCGGATAATGTGACTGGGTGACGATCAGTTGCCAATGGGTCTGTGGTTGCACTGATGCCATTACAGTCTGGCAGAGACACCTATAGCCCAGCGGATCTTGTCAGTCAACTGGTATAGGGTGTACACAAAACCTCAGCAGATCTTCAGAAGGTGTTTTTAAATATGATCATAGATCCGCTCAACAGATACCAGTCCTCCGTACGTTGGGGACAAAGCTGTCAAGGTCTCCAAAGAGGGTGAACATTCAATAGACTTACCGAAAGAGGCATTTTTAGAACCATCCTGACGATTTCAGCGTTCAACTTGGTGATGCTGGCTTTGTGCAAGAGAGAGATTTGGATCTTGCGTATTGGTGGTCCACTAGGAACTTGGTAACCAAGATTGGACACACAGGAAGGATTTCCGTTTTGTGGAAGAGACAAAGGGATCTAAATCACCGGAGCAATGATGCATAGATCAGAATGATGCGCGCGTCATCTCTTGGTGGCAAATGGGTAAGAATTTGGAGATACGAGAGTGATAAAATAGTACAAGAATAGTGCGCGAGAGCTCTGCTGGAAGGCCATGCCAAGCTTCGCGCGAATGTGGCTCCTGAATGTGAGGCCGAGCCGCGAGGCTGCGAGATACTAGATCAAGCCGCGTGGCTTTGAGACGCGCAGGAAGGGAAGAGCGTCGAGAGTGTTCACAAATCGAACAAGTAACACGCGACCCAGCGGTCAGCCCCGCCGAGCACCCGGCTGACCGGATCATCATCAATGAAAACATATTTCATGGGGGTGGGATTTCACCAGGCGCAGGGTCATCCCGATGGTTTCCAAGCGGATATGCTGAGCGCCAGGTTATCAAATTGCTGAGTGGCCACATAAAGCCTTGTGATCCCTGTTCAAAGGCGTGTAGATGCTTTGATAACGATAATCTTTGTAGGAGAAAACGACAGTAGGGCGGTTGAGCATGAAGTTTAAGAACAGGCGCAGTCAAACATTGAATGAATCTAACGGTCACCAAGGATATTCGGGAAAGTGGAAGTTTGATTAAATGAAAGCAGTTGTCATTGCGTGGCACAAAATTCCGGCCAGATACAAGATGATCGCTCCTGACTTGACTGCGTCGACATCAAAGGCCAAAGACAAAGAAGTATCTGTAGCACCAGTTTCAACCTCGCTTTGCGTGGTGCAAGCTGGTCGTAGCTAGTTGCATTCAGGGATTTTCTGCGTCTATGTCCTCACTCGGTGGCTGAAGGTGTCATCCACCCATGGAGTAAGACGAGCCCGGTTGACTCTGATAAGCATCAATGTATTTGAATACATGCAACATATGGTCGGTGCGGAACATGCGTCGCTGTATCTTGTTCTGTCGTTGCACTTTGAGATTTCCACTGTACACCTATGGTTAAGGTCGTTGAGCAAAACGCTTACGACGTCGTCTCCAGAAACATGATGGACAGCAAACCACCTAGATGGCCCGTGACAAATGACAATCCAGCAATAAGATGTGTGTCACTAGGGCTCGGAAGGCTGCAAAGTGTCGTGTACTTCAGATAGTAAGGAGACAAGCTCAACAGTCCTCCTCGTCGTCTTCAATCAGAAATTCAACAAAAGGATCCAGTTCGACCCATTTAAACATGGGTCCCCACTTGGATCGGAATTCCTTCCTCTTGTACAGACTGCTAGTGTTCAGCTTGAAGCTGACAAGTTCCACCAGCCAGCCTCTCTCCAACGCTCTTTCCACCATGCGCAAGAATCCGCCCGAGTATTCCGCCTCAGCGGCATCACCAGTCGCAAGGACAATGGTACTGGGCTTCTCCGCGTCGACAATAGATTCCAGAATCTTCAAGTGTAGAATTTCGTCCACGCCCTGTTCGACCCATTTTTCAGGGGCAAATACAGGGTTGTTCGTTTCAGAACCACTAGTCTCCCCACCTGAACGGTATTTCTTCTGTCGCGGTGTTAATTCCTTTGCCTTGGTAACCCGTTTGAGGATGTTGGTTTCATAGCCAAGTGATTTGGCCTGAGTGATGGTAGGAAATGTATCAGAGCCTCCTAGCACGCGCTTTGCAGCTGGTCTGCCTCGTTCTAAGACAAGTGCAAAATTATGAAATGAAAATGGGACTCGCTTGAGACGAGTCTCGCGAGGCATGCCTCGAGCTAGCTTCAAACAATCATGGAAGCCAATTGTAATATTCGAAATGTCGACAAAAACATGAACTCCAATTTTGGAAACATTCATCGGAAGGAATGCAGGCTCCAGTAGACCAGAATTCTTCATATATTTCTTCTCATCGGGGTATTGCTTCATAAGCTCGGAAATGAGGGCTTGTCTCCTCGCTCGAGCAGTCAAGCCATCCTGAGGGCCAATGAAAACACGTTTCGAAGGTGAGCGGTCGGTTGGTGTGAAAAGAAAAGGGTTAGAGACAGGCCAGTCGCGTTTCGGGGTTCTGGGTTCGGTCTTTGGTGGTGAGGGTGAAGTCGGTGGGGAACTGTTGTAGCCAGGAGTTGGCCGAGGCCGAGCAAGAATACTGTCAATAACAGCCCGTCGATCAGATGGCCGGCGGAGTGACTCGAGCTCTTCCCCCGACTCGAGATCTGTAGTGTCAGATATGGGTGGTTGCTTGGTAGTGCTGAGTTTGTCGGCTCGCTCCTTCGCACGTGCTCTTCTCTCGGCGCGCTTCCTGTTTCGCAGAGAGGCGGCAGTTGGTTTGTTTGGCTCGACATTGTCTTCCAGGTCAGCACCATCGACCTCATCCCTCCATCGAACCGCTTTACTTAGTTGATTGAGATCCAGCTCGCCGACAAGCACGTCATTGACTTCATAGTTGACAAGTTTTGCGGGTTCCTTGTCGTCTGGGGTTGTAGGGTGGCCAAGATAGTTCCAAATCTTGGAAAAATCACCAAGCTTCAAATCTGGGTCTGAGGAGTCGTCGGGCTCTTCGGGAGGAGTGGTTGGGGGATGAAACGCGCTCGAGTCATACTTGGAGATTGACAAGCTGTTGAGAAGACTGATCGCGGAGGTCAGGTCCCATGACAAAGGGTCAGGGTCGGGGTCCTCAGACATGTGAGGAGCGAAGAGAGTCGAGCTCTTGGAAAGTAGTAGGTGGGTGGCAATTAAAGAGGGGCAGGGTCGATCTGGTGAGTCTGTCGTTCCTTGTCGAGGGTCATTTCTTGTAGTTTCGGCTGAATGGCAAGGTGCAAGAGGTATGAAGACAGATTAGTCTGGATGAGAGTAGAAAATGAGCAAAAGTAAATGAAACCAGGGACGGCTGTCGAGTTCAATGCTGTGACTGTGTGGCTGTGAGATGGAGTCATCGAGTCACTGACATGTCGTCGGCTAATGTCTGGTGAATCATTTAGGGACCAAAAGTATACGCTAACCGCTTTCGAGTTGGGGAGAAATATAGTATTATTATTTCTTGGCACCGGTTCTTCAGGTGCTACTAATAAATAGTTCAAGTCTGATTGTTTAATTGAAAATCCTATCACTGGCATTGCATCAGCTTCAGATCAGCTTTAAGTTGAATGAGTTGGTTGTCCCATTCCTTGCCTTACATGCCGAGACCCCCAAAGTTTACGCTCTTTCCCCACCTAGATACCTCAGGGAACCATTCAGGTAGTGGCCAGTTGCATCAACGCCCAGGTTGGTTCATTCCTTTGCTCTATGAGCTTTTGCCCATGCATTAAAGAGCTCGAACATGAGGTAGCATTCCAGCTGAGGATAGCCGCCGTTTAGAGGCACCTTGTCAAAACCGTCTCACCCAATCCAAGTAAGCTTGGTTGGAGGGAATGACGGTGTCCTGGTCTTGACCGGCATAAATATTGAGCTGAACACTGCTCGCCGGATAGGGATGACATTAGTCTTCAAAGTCCTGAACGGTATACTTAACATCAACCTCCCCTGTGCAGGTAGGGCTCGTAGGGACCTGGGCGAAAACGCAAGTGGTGTTTCCGTCAAGTCTAGCTTCGAGAGTCCGATATGAACACGGCTAAGTTAACCCCAGAGACGGCGACTGAATATAAATCCCCCAGCGGGGAATTGCACAGCGTTCCAATCGATCCAAAGGGCCCGAGAGCTCTATTTTCATCAAACCTAAGTTGTCTGGTCGATTGACAAGAACAATCTCTCGACCATTCCTCCTATAGCGGCCACCTTGACGGCGACTACTTGGGGGGGTGGGGGATGGATCCTTCAAATGAGGGCTAGGTATGTAAATAAGAAGTTGACTTCAAAAGCCAGTCTCGCATGGTGGATGATGCACAATGTCAATATCTTGTTACGGACACATTCTAGCAACTCACAAAGCTATTGACAAGGTTGCCTTCTCGGAACCATAACTCCAGCGACATATGTTATAACAACAGTCAGTGTCGCACGGAAAAATTTGAATTGGAGCTGGGTGGAAAGTCGTTTCATAGCTACCCTCGGGACTAAGATCGTTTTCAATCATCAAAATTGATCCAGGTCTATTCAAATGTTCACAAAGTCACTCACCGATAAAGTATGGCAGTCGACCTGCATATTGGAATACACTCCTAATAGCAAAGATATCTAGGGCACAACTAAAACAACTTGCCAATATGGACAACAAACAATGAACATTGAAGCGTCCCCGCCGAGATGTAGAAGGGCAGCCCGACTTCTACAAGCTTACCGACACCTAACTCTCTCTTACACCACCTACTCATTCTAGCAACCTTGCTACTCCTTCGCCTATTCATAGCCATGTCCTCGACTATGAAATCCAATCTGGGAGGGGCTCTTGCGATCCTCAGGGTCCCAAGAGATGTATGTAAACAAGTCCTTCAGCATGACGGCATGACGTTGACGATGCCATAGATCTTGCGCAGCTCACCAGCTGATCCTCAACCCACCCACCCACGTCTCACCAATATCGGGGCTGAGGCTCAACGCAGAATGCTCCTTCATCTGACCGATAACAATCCTGGAGCCTATCATGATATGGTCTGCCTCTCACTGTCAAGCAGGATTCTCGCCCGCGAACTTCACAACAGCGAGGTCTTCCAAGAATGCTATGGGGAGGCCAAACACCAATTGCTCCTACAGACCGTGATTGCAAATCTTGCGAATGGAGGTGAAGCGTTGAATACTATGCTCATTCGCTTGTGGAGAGGAACTCTTGGAAAACGTTTGGACAGATGGGTTGCTGCAGTTCAGAGCAGATACGACGCGTGGAAGGCTGTGCAGAGCTTGGAGGCAGAATAGGCACAGGGGAATACCACTTGATCTGGTGGCCGTGCCTACATCAGCTGCCTAGCTTACGATGCGAATCTCTCACAACATCATACTAGTATGACCTTGAGCTGACAGGCAAAAGGGGTACAGCCTCGCAGACACGTGACTCTCCGATGCTCCCCATTCCGCTTGATCGCAAGCAATCAGAGTTCCAACTCAGAAGGAAGACTTGTCTCCTCCAATAACACAATGGAATTTATACAAAACCTCTAGCCTGACAATATGTGTCCTGTTCCCTCGCACTCGATGACTATGACGAATCGTATTCGCTCTTATTCACGACTCCGCAATACGATCTTGCTGGCCCTCCTCCACTCCTCCGTCAGATTAGCGATAAGGGCGTTTGTTGTTCCAATGAACAAAGGAAGGCTCACATACGGGTGCCGTGATCGTGACACCACCTCTAGTTGTGACTTTTCGTCATTGTAGCGCATCGCTTGGTGGGCACAGTTGAACAGGTAAGCAGATGACGCAGGTAGTGCCATGGGGGTTGCTTACAGTCACATCCTTCCACAGTATGTCATGCTCTCTGTATCCAAATGATGGATTTGATAAACCGCAAATTCTTCTATTCATCCATGGTCGACGTTTCTGAACCAACTCTGGGCTGGAGCCTTTGAATACCGGTGAAGTGCAACAGTGATGCAACACTCTTTCGGCTTTGTCACGAGGTCCAAGGAGAGATCTATGCGACATTCAATGCTAAATTTCTAGACTTCGGGCTTTGGCTAGTTTGATTGTTGGTGCTGACACCTGGACTTATGAAATACTTGATGACTGGGTGAAACTTCCAGAGAAGAATCCATGTATTAAGTAATATCCTACATATTCAAGATAAACGCTCTCGGTTGACTCCTCAGAATACCCATCTAAAAGACCCGACCTGTACAAGAATGCGCCATCAAAAAAGGTGTAGTAGGTTGTTGCTCGTTGCCTGCACATTTCACTCTACACTTTGACACCCTTCTTCAATCCCCCAAGCTTGATCCAAAGCGACAGATACACGATGAAACCAGCCGCCAGCATGGCACCACTGAAGCCTTGCATAGTCCTGAATTTACCATGATCATGACTGATCAACTCTCCTGCAATTGGGCTGCCGATCAAGACCGCCACGGCGTTGACACTAAACAAAACTCCATTTCTGACCCCAATCTTCTGGATTTCGCTGATCTGTGCCAAACAGGCAGGCAGAAGACTGAAGACGGCACCGGAGCTGAAACCAAAGAGGACCGTAAATGTCACTATGCCACCCGTGCCCGAGACCGGTAGCCAGATTCCTAGCAGAAAGATCGTGGTGATGAAGCAGCAGCCAACAAAAACAGTGAAGCGGCCTACTTTATCAGCATAGTAGTTGGGAATGGTACGGCCAAAGGTTGAAGCCGCGTTGAGAATCGCGACAAGGTATTTTGCAAGGTCTTCTGGGACACCGCGGCCACGGGCGGCGACAATGACGAAAGTGAACGGTATGAAAATCCCTAGATTGGTCAATTGATTATTATTCAGGACGTGATGATTCACGAATGTAGGAGGGGGTACCGAGGAATGCGAAGAAACTGCCGAGCGAGAGCAATGCAAATGGCAATTCTTTCCAGGGGTCGATGAAGTCCTGTAACTTGACAGGCTTGGCCATTGGCGGAATACGGCTCTTGACGGTTAAGACCGTGATGACCATGAGCGCAAGGATGATGAAAGCACAGGTACGCATGGTCCAGCCAAAGCCAATTTGGGGAATCAACCTCTGGACCATGATGGGGAGAATGACGCCACCGATGGAGGACCCGGAAGCGACAAGCCCCAGTGCTAGAGCCCGGCGCTTGAAGAACCAGGTCGCGGTCGCCGACATGCAGGGATAGAAGATCATCGAGCAACCCAAGGGCGAGCAGACTCCCTGCGCTAGAATTAATTGATAGTATTTTGTGGACAGTGATGCCATCATGAGCCCGAAGACGTGAAAGAAACCACCTCCGACCAGGATGTAGGTAGCACCATAGTTATCTGTTATGACGAAATGGTTAGCCAGAGCCAGAGCACCTGGGATGAAGGATTTCCACCTAGGCGGACGCATCTATCTTACCATAGAGCCGGCCGATCCAGAGGCCACCAAAGAACATCATAAAGGCTTCCAAACTAGGAATCCACGCAACCTCTTGTGAAGAATAGTCCTTCAGTTGGTTGCTCTGGTAGTATTCTTGAAATACACCAACGCCTGCAAGAATTTTCAATTGTCAGCGTTTGTGTCTCGAACCAATCTCTCCGCCCAATATTTTGCAGCCCACGAGCGATCTGGAGTCACAGAACGCAATGCCCACTCACAATTAATCCATCCGAAACTGACAATGAGGCCAATGAAGCCGCCAAACACGACTAGCCAAGCTTGAAGGCCTCCGTCTGGAAATTGGGACGGATGCATCGGGTTGACTTTTACGGGAACAGGAACATCGTCGGCGATGTTTGTTGAATCCGCCTGCTTCTCAGCATCGATTTGGCTTTGGGCGGAATCGGAGCTTAGAGCTTCCTCGTCGACTTTCTCTGGTCCTCGGTCCATGATTAAGCTCGAGAGGTTTGACACGGAGGAGTGTGTTGCATTCGTATGATGAGGGGAGCTCCGGGGAATGAAGCGATGGCACTAGATTAGGAGAGTAAAACTGAAGAACTTAGTAGCGATGAGTATCCTTTGCGGTAATGTCAACTCCTTGATCGTTTCTGAGATGTCAGGCTGAGGGAGCTCTTGATATCAGAGAGCGGACGAGCTTTGAGCGACACCCTTTATACGCAAGGTACACTAAGGAGGTTTATGGGAAAGCGACCCGACAAGGCTGGAACTTGTGACCAAGCACCATTGAGGACAACGACAAGCAGTCTTACCAATAAAAGGAGATCTGATTCGACCCGAGCTCCCGCGACCGAGATCGATCGTACCATGGATTTTTAAACATCAGAAAATAGTTGAGAGCTGCAACCAAAGGTGATTTTCAGTGATGAGAAGCACCAGTGAATGGATGAATGGCTGACGCAGAAAGGCTCGGACGATATTCAAGGCCGAAGTCAGGTCCCTTGTCGGTCGGATAGAGCCTATTAGTGGCCAATTGAAGCATCACCACCCCACCCTTTGTACGAATGTACAAGGACCCTCATTCATAGTTCGCGTTGTGGGCGAGCCTAATCTCAGGGTTTCATGATGTGGGCGTTGGGCCGGATGTCAGTTGTAGGAAGTGCTTCGTGGACCCTTCGCAAAGACTGCTTGAAACTTTCTTTGTGAGTTCAGCTCTTAGCGGAGAGAAAGGAGTAACGAGTACATGGTACGTGGTACATCTCATCCTTCATGAACTTGCTTGTGGTTGCGAGTCCACCTGAGTGACCAACTTGAAGGTTGATATGATCTCCAGCCAATTAAGCGTGAGCATGTATGAATCAGCATGTACACGTCGTATAGTAATCAAAAATGACCCTCCTGATCAATGAAACATACATGTGCCTCAGCGACATTGGTACCTGATACATGTACTTGGCGGACCCTCCTTCTGGTAGTATGTAGTATCTCGTACAAAAGTCTACCAAGGGCAACGGAGAAAGCGGCCAACAATTCGGTCCGGAGTTACGCCCCCAGGCCTCGCCCAAACGCCGGGGCAGAGGGTGGGTGGAATATTATCAGAGCAATCCAACCTAACTTAGCTACGAGTAGGTGCCTAAGCGAAGTTTCTACGGGGCTGCAAACGTGAGGAGTGGCGGGTAGAGCTTTTGGAAAGAACCACTCACCATCGATCTACACATGAGCTGCCGCCTATGTCAAGCTACCCAGGTAAGCTATGTACAATAGGGGGATCCCTTCAATAGGTATGTACCTAGATACCTATAGACAGAACCTATTACTGGGCACGCGGGTTAGCATTCTGAACGTCATCATTCGATCATATGGGTACTTCCGTACTGTCTTCGCCAATCTTGTATCCAAACTACGGGTCGCTTACAAGTTACTGCTGGATGATAAGGATCACACTGAGCGCCACCGAATTGTCTCTGACTGCGAAGAGGTTGGTTTTGAAAGGTGAGAGATAGGTTGACGACTCAAAATCATCTGCTACCATGGGGCATCGTGCTCAAGACGCGTCTGAGATAATAATAGTAACACTAATAATGAGGAACAGAGTATGGAAGGTACATAACACGTACAGGGATTTCCGAAAGTGCGCTCGATGAAAAGAAGTGGGAGGAGACTTGATGAATGGTATCATTTTATTATGTGGAATCATTTGCCAGGGCGAAGGAGCGAACCTCACATGGTACAGCCGCCCATACGAAGAAGTATTCAACTACCCTTTAACTTTACTTGGACGGAATACAATACCTCGTTCCAGCAAAGTTTCTTGGTTGTGCGTCTTCAATTCTCTCCTCTGAGGTGATGAAATATGGATCCCCCCCCTAGATTGACCAGTAAGACTTTTGGTGTTACAAACTCCCTTGAGACGAGGAGGCCCAAAATATGAGTCTTGTACTTCACCAAGTCGTTGGTACCTTGGGATACTCCTTCGACGTAATACCGAGATCCGCAAATACTGCATCATCACCTGGGCAAAAGTGTCAGTCTGAATGTAAAGCTCGAAGTTTCAGGATGCTTCTTGATACCTTTTAAGTGTTTGACACGGATCTCGTCCTCGCCCTCTAGCTTCTCCATCTCATTGGAGGGTAAGCCGTTGCCTTCCCTCTCATCTTTGGGTCTCTGCTCTAGGGCGTTCTCGTAGGATTCACCGATCACTAAGAACTGAGTATTGGCGTATTCTAGAAATTTTGGCTCGAGTGGCTTCCAGCGCAGGCCATGGAACTCGTCCAGCAGCTCCTTGGGATAGTTCGGACCCTTTGGTAGGCTTGTATTGGCTGGAGCTGGGACACTGGGATTCTTCACACTAGTAACGAAGCTGCCTCGCTCTTTGAGCCCGAGATCCTTCTGCACCTCCCCGAGCTCTCCTGGGATGGTAATGATATAGGCAAGATGTGACTCCCTTCCGGTTGAAGTGATAGCATAAACGCCTTCAGCGAGAGGAGTCGCCGGTGGTACATGGCTGGTCCCAGCCGTCTTTGTGGCGTACTCTGAGCCAGACATGAAGGAATTCTTGAGTTCGCGGAAACTCGTTTTGGCTTTCTCGACAAATGTCATGAATCTGTCTTTCCCACTCAACGGTAGAACCTTCTTGGGTAGAGCAAGAAGTCGGCAAGTGTCGTCATCCCCGATCGGGCCATCCCCAAGTTTTGCATCGAGTGGTATGGGCCGCAGAATCATATACGTCCTAGCAATATCCTTGACGTCTTGCGGATCATCTACGTTAACCCGGGCCCGGAAGAAGAAGTAGATGATGCCTTTCTCGAGGATGCTAGATGGAACCTCATTGTCGCTGCGCGCCTCAGGGACAACAGCGTTGTCGTTGGCGGCTTTCGGACTTCCTTCAATTGGTTGCTCAGGCTTACTGTCCTCCACAGGCTGAGACTTGGGTCCTGCTTGCGGATCATCACCTGATTTCTCCTCGAGTTTCTTCGTTGACTGCCCTGCAGGCTTGTCTTCTAGCTTGGACTCTCCTTGTGGGTTGCCGTCTGAAGTCTCATGTGACTTCTCAGGTGGCTCCTCTACACGCGTCTCCTCTAGCTTAACATCATCTTTGACCTGAGCGGTGTCAACTGCCGTAGAGTCATTTTCGCCATTAGCCTCCTTCATCTCAACATCGTCTGATGTCTTGGCAATAAGCTCATCATCTCCTTTGGTAGGCTGCTCCTTATTATTTTGGGGCGGGGCAGGACCAGTTTCAACCTTTTCTTGATGATGTACACCATTCTCAGCAGGCTCTGGCTGGGACTCTTCAGAGCCATTACTGTGGATTCAGTGTCAGCAATCAGAGGCCTGAGGCCTAGTAAAAGAGCTCCATACTTAGCGGTTGTCTCCTCTAAACCCTTTTGTTTAGGCTCGGCTTCCTTCTTCCCGCGTTTGGCGGTGGGTGAGGTGCCATTGCTCTCGTTTTTGCGTTTGCGCGATGGAGGCGACGATTTTGGTTGAGACTGAGGCTGTGGCGGAGAAGAATTATTATTCAAAGACGCGATGCGAGCTGATTGGCGTCTTCCAGTCATTTTCGCGGTTGATTCACGATGATAATGAGCACAAAACGATGGATCTCAAGTTTGAGGAAAGGTGGGAAGTGAGAGAGGTAGTCAACATTCAATTGAGGTGGTTGACGACGGATGGGTCTGCGCCATGGACCTCCAAAAGGAGGTCCATGTCTAATTCGTACTTGGAGGTACTGCTAATTACTCCCTACCTACTCCACGCTTTCCTCGGGTTGAAGGCGGAATGATGTAAGATGTGTGAGCGAGGTTGATGCAAAAGGAAGAGCAGTGGTCCGAGGGTGCGCGCCAAACCCTATTTGAGGTAGCTTTGTGATGTCACGTGAGAACCGCAATCATGTCACATGCCGTCACGTGGTGTTTTAGCGTTATGTGCCGTACGCAGGGTTGCTGAGTCAGCGCTCAAGAACTTCAATCACACACAACTCAAACTCAGGCTTCCCATCGACCTCCGTATTATATTCCGTCCTTCCTACAAGCACTCGGTAATGGAGCTCCCTAGACTCTCGCAGTAGTCTCGGGGGATCAGCGATCTAGTCGGATTCACAGACTTTAGTACCCGAGCCTATCAGCACTTCAAAAGGGGGGCACGGAGCACTCCACAGATGGTGGGGTATGAGTACGGAGTACATCCAAGCCCCTCGAGAGTCAATACCAATCATTACAATCTTTTCCCTCCCACCAAATATCTCTTTGGTATTCACTATCTATTATCTCTTTCTACTATAAAATATGTGCGGAGTAGTACGATATGTTAGGGTATGTCCCGCTGGGTAAGTCTCTTCCCCTGTAGTCTATCACATGGATGTTTAGTGGCTCCCCAGGTTGGCTAAGTGGTCTTGACACTCCCTGCCCTACCTAGTACTCCGTACTCCGTACCTAGTACCCAGTCGAGTTTCTAGGTTACAACACAAGGTTCTGGCTTCGTCGTTGGAACAGGCCGTTCGATCCGCCTTCTTGTGGCGTATCGATGGACGCATCCAATTCCATCCGGACTCTGGATCGAGGACGCGTTTGATTGCGGGCTGATACTCATCTCGACGCAAATGAATCTGGCCCCTCTGGGTTGTCTCTAGGTGAAGAGGAACCAACGGGAGCCCGCACATGGAAGATCCCTAATTGGAGGCCGGTACAACGGTTTGTCCGTGGCTTCGGTAGTGGCGCAGCGAAAATGGCGTGTCTCGGCCTCCAGGACTCAAAAGTTGTGGCCAGAGAAAGGAATGTGATCGGTCAGAAAGCCACTTGCCTTTTCTAAAGGCAGCGCTATTATTACCACAGGGGTGTCTAGATAGTGGAAAGTGATCAGTCAGAAAGCCACTTGCCTTTTCCAAAGTCAACCCTTGTACTGCAGGGGTAACATCGATGTCTTTCTGACCCACTGATCAATTTTTCATGTGTAGAGGTTGGAAGCGAGGACTGAATTCTTGATGCTAGGCTTTAAGTTTGGCCCTAAAATTCGGTAAAGTTCGGTTGGGTTTAACAGATCCTAGTAAAGTTCGGATCGCCTTCAACCTCAGATTCGCTTTCATGCCCGTGTTAACTTTTGCCTCCACCTGTGCTATCATTCTGACACATTGGTGCTCAGACACTTTCCACGTTATCGCTTCGATGACACCGTGTGACAGCTGTCCCCTCCCTCTGAAGTAAAGCCGGGTTCCGATGTCTCCGGATCTCATGCTTGACACGTTATCTTCACATGCCTCCGGTAAACATCAGGTCAGGAATGATGGAGACTGAATATTGCAGAAGACAAAAGAGGGAGAGCAAGATTGCACGACTGTCTCCAGAGACGATGGGATTCCAACGTGGTAGTTTAGACTCGAGCTACACACGAACTCGAAGGCACGAGAACTGTCACTGCTACCGCTTTTTGACCGGCCGTCAACTGGGTGGCGCGCGTGGATGGGATGACAGCTGGGCAGGTGTCTGACTAGCACTAGCGTGTGATGAAAGGAATGTCCCTGCATTGGGGATGGGCACGGCTTCTTTTCATATCATGCTCGTCGATCCCCCGGACTGGAGCAGTGTCTGCTTTGTCTTAAGTCACAAAGTGTACAGGAAAGTTGAGTCTACGGTTTGAAGTGTGGCATTGACAATATCATGGCACCGCGAAGACACAAGGAGGCTTCTCTCGAGCTCTGTGCTCGAGCCATTGTTTTGGGCAATGCTGTTTCAATCCGCCTTCTGGAGTATATCTCCACCGTCAGCAATCGGCCACCTGGACTGTTTGAACTCGCGTCCGAGTTCCTCAAAATTTGCCAGACTACGTGGTCTATTGAAGCAGGCTTGAAGGAAGCTAAACGGGTCAATGCTACACTTCCAGCTACAATGGTGCATGATCTTGACAGGAAGTTTCAACAAACTGTGGATGATTTCGTCGCCTTGAATCAAATGCTTGTGAAACTTCTTGACTATGAGCACAAAGGTCGGCGGAATATTTTACAAAGAGGATGGCGTACGATGTTTGTCGATACTGATATCGGGAGATTCCGAGAATGCCTGGCCAAGCGATGGGAGGCTTTGAGGATCAGCGCCCTAGAGTTCAAATGGCCTACTGAGATTCGACAACCTTTCGACTCGCTAGGGGTCGGATACACTGGTTTGGCGGCTGCACTCAACGCAATCGATCCAAATATATTACCTGCCGCACCCGGAAGCCCGTCACTCCCCAAGCCTGAGCGATCGGAGCCGACACATCGGCCTACACTAACAAGCACGGTTTCAGGTTCCTCAACCACTCAAGTCGACACCCAGACCGCGGTATCAATTGCAACTCTCGAAATGGACTTGGAGAAAGAAGGTCTCCTAAATACCTCCTGCCCAAGACAAGTTACGAAGCCAATCATGCTCAGTTCCGTTCAGCCTATTCATGTTGGCCCAACTTCGGACATCTTTGGCGGAGGCCGAAAATCTATTGAGACTCTTGATTCCATCTCAGTTTCACGGGCGGTGCAAGAGGCTCAGTCTGTGGATCAATCGTCGATCAAGGTTGTTTCCCAGAGGCCAGCTTCGAATTCTCTACCAAGAGTAACTCCAAAACAGACCGCTGGCTCAACTTCTGCAAGCTTGAGAGCGGCTCTCGTCGGTGCTATCCAACAACAAAACCACAAAATGGTCGAAAGACTGCTGGATGTCGGTGTACCTGCAAGTGCCAGTGGAGAGTACAACCCTCTGCGAGAGGCTATAGTTTCTGGAGATGCAGAGAACATTCGCTTGTTACTGCTATACGGTGCAGATGCCAACGAGAAGAATGGTGTAGATGCGTCTACGCCTCTTCATGTGGCGACGCAAAAGGGATTTGTCGAAGGAGCTGAAATGCTATTGAAGAGTGGTGCAGATCCAAACATTTCTACTGGTCTAGAGGACGATTTACCTCTCTCATTGGCGGTCTTGGAGGGCAACAGTGAGCTTGTCCGCCTCTATCTGAGCTACGGCGGCGAGGTAAATAACCTCAATTCGGATGGCAACACCATTCTCATTAAAGCCATTACGAAGAAGTGCCCAGTAAAACTTGTGGATCTCCTCATTCAACATGGCAGCAACCCCAACGGCAAAAACGGTCAAGGCCAAACAGCCTTGTTCGAAGCCATTCAAGCAAAAAGATTGGATCTTGTGACTTTTCTACTCTCCAAGGGAGCTGATCCGAATCTACCTGGTCCGAAGCACCCTCTTTGGCCCGCGACATACCAACCACGAATACTTCAAGTACTCCTTGACCATAAGGCTGACTGCAGAAAGTGCCCAGGTATCCTGGAGCTTGCAACCAGTATCAACAGCCTGGAATCGGTGATGATGCTGCTAGATGCTGGAGTCGATCCAAACACGAAGAAAGACGGTATCTATACTCCCCTTTGTAGCGCAATTCGTGACGATCGTGGAGACCTAGTTACCCTTCTACTTGCGAATGGTGCCGATCCTAATGTTTGTGCGTCCGAGTACCCGGCCTTCAAATGCGTTACGCATTGTCGCACGCATCTACTTCCACAGCTTATTGATGCGGGAGCGGACCTTCATCACCCAGATGGAATCGTCGAAAAGGCTATCGCGCACAACAATAAGGATGCCTTATTATATCTGCTGAAGCGTGGAGCTAGTCCGAACGGGAAAAGTGCGGACGGATATACTCCGTTGACGACAGCTATTCGTGATGGCCGGAGCGAGTTCGTGGATGTCTTACTCGCGAATGGTGCTGATCCAAGTATCAGAGGCCAGAACTGGCCAATCTGCATGGCAGTCAAGCAACCTGCCATCCTAAAGAAATTGCTTCCAGCAGTTCAAAACCCTCGTGCTGTTAAGGGCGTTCTGGAAATGGCGGTCGGGGCGAATGAACCAGACAGTATCAAGCTCTTGTTGGAAGCTGGTGTTAGCGTTGAAGACAAAAATGGAGGCGTGTTCTCGCCGCTGACTACTGCCATTCGAGAGCACAGAACTGAGATCGTTCGCTTCCTCCTTGATGCCGGCGCAGACGTCAATGCTCCTGGTGAACATCTTCCCATCATCAAAGCCATTCGCAGATATGAGGGCGACCCTCAAATCCTCGAAACCCTGCTTGCCCGAGGCGCTGACGTCAACTTGATGTATCGTGGCTGGAATGCTGTTCTTCAGGCTGTAGAGAATGGCAATGCAGATATCTTGCGGCTCATAGTGGAGAGAGGAAACGGAGTCGACCTACTTTTGACGGACGAGTCTGGGAGAACTGTTATGGACATTGTGACTGAGCGCGGCTGGGATGAAGCAGTGAGCATTTTGATCGGCGATGGAGGAAGTGAATGAACGCGACTAGTCGTCCCTTTTGCGAGTGTTAGTTTGATGCCCATGAGGGCGGTTTCAATTCATTGTCATAACTGAATCTAAATATCAATCAAATTGTTACGAACTAGGTCACTTGAAAGGGCTCCAGGAACAGGCAACCTGCTGATCAGTAATTTGAGCCCATACTCCGCACCTCGAATGGCAGTCCCGCTCGTCCCTACTGCAACCCGAGTTGGTGAAAGGATGTCCGCTTCTAATCGTAGCCAGAATTTCCTGATGTCAGACCCACCCTATTCCATCAAGTCGAGATACTGGTACATAAGACAGATGTAGAGAAGGGCCACGCTCAACGCCACAATACCAATTATCAACCCGAAAGTCGAAAGATCAAAGGTGAAATGCAATTGGTGACTGCGCAAATACCAATATCCTGTTCTCTTTCATCCAATGTTCATTGCGTCCTCATCATCGTCCCCTCCAAAGCTTTCTGGTGCTGGAGTGACTTCCGGGGTGCCAGAGCACGAAGACTCCAGTAAGAATGGCATCTCTTTATCATCCATTCTTTCTGAACTATCAGACCAAGTCCCATTAACATGTTTGCGGCCAAGTCTATGAGCCATGCTCTGCTGACTAGGCGGTTTTCTTCTCTTCTTGGCTGGACGTTGTTCCGCTTGTCCGTCTACCATCTCAGATACCTCGAAATCGGTGTGGGCATCCTGTACTGGCATCTCATTCTCCATTTCCTTTGATCTTCGCTTCTTGCTTTGTTCAGTGTCGTCTGGCCGTGAGGTATCCGCATATTCGGGGTCACATACGAGGTGCCTTAGCTTCCGTGCGAGCTCCTCGTCCGTGTCATGCCATTGGTGCCGGACGTTTCTATCGTCTTCGAAATCAGAATCGACCTCCTCATAGTGATCTGGTCGAAGAACTTCGACATCTCCGTCATATCCCATATCATCGGGCGATAATTCTTCAATGCATAGCTCGCTAAAGGACTCCCGCCGATGGCGTTTGCCTCGCTCAATCTTTGTCAACGACATTGCCTCATTTTATGGCAGGCCACGTTGGCTGTAAATGAAGTTTGTAAAGAAAGAAACAGAGAGTCGTAGGAAAACTATGCTTTCAGACCCGGTTGTACAACGTATCCGGGGCGAGTGAAGTCGCTGCTAAGATGGAGGTTACTAAGGGCATGCTCTCATCCTATCCATTCCAAGTATTTCTGCCGGTTTCCAGCATGGTTTTTCGGATGTAGGTAGCTGTGAAACCATCAACTGAATCGGGTTGATCAAGCTACAGTATTAAAGTGGATGGCAGGAATGAATGTGGTATGCAACAGAACATTCCTTTACGCTATGTCTTAATAAAAGTGACCAGAAGGTACCTAGATAGGATTGAAAGAAAAGAATGTTGTTATTGGTGCTCCAGAAATCTAGTCGGACTAGAGATTTGGAGTTTCAATATCAGCAAATGGTGGGGCCGAAATCGTATATCCAAAAGTACCGATAGGCCAACCAATATCAAGATTCAGATTTCTACGGTGGAGGCAGGGAATACTACAGTTGAAATTCTGAAGCAGAGATCCTTTTGTAACGTTCAGCTCAAGTAGCAGTAGCAGGAGCAGTTTCAATGTACAATCTGATTGACTTGAATGCTCTACTGCCCCAAACTAAGGATCATATTTAAGTCCTATGGAACGAGCAACCGCCTCTCATGGAATGGGTGAAATTCTTTGGACAACGACAGCAGGTGTTGTTTGATCAAGTATATGTAGACACAGAAATGATGGACCACTGCATCCACTGCCCAGGAGGACAGGATACCGAGGTGAGTAACGTGTCAGAAGATGGTTCAATCTTCTTTGCACCAAAATAGGCCTATATCCTGGAATATTTCCAATCGCAACGAGAGGAGGGATAAAGGCCAGAGTGTTGGCAAAGGTTCAGAGAAGAGGCGGGGACAGGAGTGCGTATCCGGAATGTGGAATTCCTCTATGGCAAGAAATTTGAGTGTGAACCTGAGATTGATTGTATGAATCGTTCATGGTATGTGCATGATCATGGGTATCATCGAAACCTAACTTTTTGATCGTTTTCTATGGAAATGGATTGAACTACTCGTCAGGAACTGTAAGGTGTTAGTATGAAAATGGTACAAACAGTTCCGTCACTTACTCTCAATGCTGCCCTCCTTGATTTCGTCACTGATGTCTTTCGGTGATCGACCATCAACCTGGCAGCCAACGCTGAAAGCTGTGCCCAGAATCTCAAGAACGGTACCCTTTAGCTCACGAGCAAACGACTTGTTGGCACCTCGCATGGTGCGAGCGATGTCAATGATTTCATCAAGAGGGATCGACTTGGAGTGCTTGATGTTCTTCTCCTTCTTGCGGTCTCGAGGTGGCTCCTTGAGCGCTCTGATGACTAGAGAGGAGGCAGAGGGGACGACGGAGACAGCAGCTTGTCGGTTTTGGATGGTGAGCTTGATGGTGACGCGAAGACCTTTCTATTTCACATTAAGAAGCTGGTAACCGATGGAGCGATAGGTGTAGACTTACCCAGTCCCCAGTGGCTTTGGCGATATCTTCACCGACCTTCTTGGGAGACAGACCAAGAGGACCAATCTTGGGAGCCAGAGTTGCGGAGGATCCGACTTCACCTCCAGTTGCTCGGAGGTGGCTGTCAAATTGTCAGCTCTTGTAGCTTTCACAAAGGGAAATGTAAAAAGTAGAGGAAACTTACATGATCTTCACCTCATTGGGATCGAGTTTTGGAGCTGGAAGAAAACATATTAGCCGCCTGGTTGATCATACTCAAGAAGACGATACTTACCCATGGCGAGTGGGAAAGGTAGTCTGTCTTTCTCGAGGTGTCTGTTGAACTGCTCTCAACACTGAGGAGGTTCAAGAAAATACGCTGCGACAGATCGAAACTTCTAAAATGAATTTGGGCTTGGCATGCAATTTTGTGGGTGGCGGAATAATATTCTTCCATGTCGCCACTAGTTTTTACGGTGAGTCATAAGTACAGTACATACTTCTGAGCGCAAGCATCTGGCCAGGGAGACTGCCACATCGACTGAAGTACAAAGAAGGCGCGGTCTACTGTGTTCTCAATGATTCATGTTTTGAATCTGGAGCATATCTCCCTTCGAGTTCAAGCTATTCTATGCTAGTATTTCCATTCACTACCTTCAAGTCACATCCACGCGCATCATTAGACGCTGAAAGAGGGTCAGAGTCTATTACGTTACGGTCATCGCAACAATTGAAGTCTTCTCATTGACAGCCTGGTCGCATCACATGCTTCTAACTTGAACCAGAGACAGCGAGTCTGCAGAATGATTAGCAAAGTAAAATAAGATGCTGGGAATCAACTTACTTCATCAAGTGATCCATAAATGTTTGCAGCGAGACATCATCTGTGAAGATTGTCTGTGCTGTTTGTGAAACTCCACCATAGCCACCAGTCGCATGCGTCGTAGAAGGGTTCAATTTTGAGAGTAGGAAACGGGCTTGTGATCCTCCGGCGTCACAGATGATGAATCTTGGCAATGGGAATCGATCTTGAACCAATTCCCGAGCGTCTTCCTTAGGAGCATCAAGTATAGCGCTGAAATTCTCATAACCTTCCTGTTCCTGGTATCCTGCTTTTCGCCATTCTGCCATGGTTTCGCCGTGGAAGATGAGGATCTGGAAGAATGTGTCAAGCAGTAATATCGTTTGCGGCTGAATGGAAGCAGAGTCGAGCAGGACAGGTTGGCCGCCTTCATGCTCAAGGCTATATGAGTCTAGGGTGGGCTGGATCATGATCAATGAGTCCCCCACGTATTCGTGATTTAGTACATGTCGGTAAAATGCAGTCTCATCTGGTGAGTTGTTGAAAACTTGCAAGAACTGCGATCGTCGGAGATGGAACATGAATTGGGGATAGAGTGTGAAGTTCTTGTCAAGTCTGAACGAGGTCGGGTCATCCTTGCGGTAATCTGCGAAGCGAGAGCAGAGCCGAATAAGCATTCTGTCGACCCATCGGAGAACATCTGGCCCATCATCAACCTCAGCTTTGAAGACTGCAATTCTCGCCATGAGCACTGCAGCAGCCTCTTGATCGAAAGATTGTGCCAGAGCTGGGTCACCTGCCGGGCCGCTCAAGTTTCGTGCCACCGTTGTCACGCGAAGATGGTACTGTCCGGATGAATGTTGGTAATAGGTCAAGTATTGCATCATCCCTCGTTGTGGGCCTTGCTGCATGGGTGTTGGACCTCCTTGATTTGCGACCTCAAAGTAAATGCCATAGCTTGAGGTGGGATCAATACCACACATTTTCCATGCTGAAGTATTACCGATGCCGCATTCTGTTTCACCAACGGAGCTGGACTTCTTATTTGCCGAGACGGCGTGGCCAATGAGACCTGTCACCTTCAGTTCTTTCGTTGTGATGACCTCGATGTTGGCATTAAATCCCATGAGAAGATTCTCGTTTTCGTCCTTCTCAAATACCCTGACAAAAGACTGCTTGAATTGGGATGAGGTGAAACTATCGGTTAAGACCATGTGGCCTCCGGTAGAGTTTGCGAGGCCCTTCATTTCAAGAAGACCAACCTGATCAAGACAACCGACATAGAGATCGATGATATGACCGTTGTGGGCTGTTCGTTTGGCAAGGCCATCATAAAATTTGATGGCCTTTTTGAAGTATTTGACATTGTCACGGTCGATATCGTGGTGAGATCGAATAGGCTCGCGAAGTTCGGGTGCAACCACCAGTCCAGGTCCCTCGGTAGCTGGACCACCTGCGAAAAGCATGATGCGTGCTCCAGCATTCTGGAAGGAAGTCTCCAACAGACTGACGGCTACACTGAGTGCTACACCAGTGCATCTCAGTGGTCGTCGATCATTTGCAACCGGCCAAGGATCCTTCTGAAGTTGCTCGATAGTGTTCGTGATCTGGAACTCTGCTTGTTGGACTGGAAGGAGAAATCTAGCAGCGGGTCCCATAGGTGGAGGTGGCCGTCCTTGCTGAGGTGGTACGTTTGGCCTCATCCCTGGAGCAGCCAAGCCAAGCATCTCCTGCACTTGTTTTGCGGCGTAGTCCTTGCTTCCCCTAAACACATATGCCTTCTGACATTCTGTGTAGCCGATTTCGTGGACCGCAACATTGGTGCCAAAGGTGACCAACCCCACAAGGGCATTGGCCGGGAGGAGCGACAGGCTCATGACAAGAGTATCCTTCAGGGCCTGCAAACCATCCTCTTCGATCGCAGTATCTATCACATATACGAATATCGGGGGCGCGGGTGCGGGTCTTGCAAGCTGATATTCAACTGTGGTGTTCAAGCTGTGCATCTCGGGGGGGACATTCTCTGCGCTAATATCTCCATAATGTCGTGGCAAGGCATTCCGCTGCAGACAGAATGGGCAGATCCATATCTTGGCTCGTACATCGACGTTGGCGAAGGGATTCAGGACCGCGCGACAAGGTGCTCGGCAGGTGACAGGTTCATAGTTGAGAAGGGGTTTGTTGAGCTCCTGCAAAAATTATCAGCGACACTGAGCAGTCATGAGTATTTCGGTACTCACCTTCAGTGGTGTCAGTAAACAACTCAAGGGGACCACTAGTCGGTTTGCTTCCTGGACCAAAAATTAGTGGTGAGCCATATGGCGGTCCTGCGCTTTAGGAGACAAACCATCCGCGTGGAAGGAATGGTATTCCAACTAAGTCTGACCCCATCCCGGTCCTCCACCTCTCCCCAGTTGTCTTTGATGGCATCATACTGTGCTTGATCCATTCTGTGTGGTGGTGTCTGTCTCCCTCCAGATCTTTTCAAAAGTGCATCCTCATGAGTTCAAATATTGTCCTATGTTGAGTCTTGAAATGCGGAACTGGCCTCTTAAAACTGAATGTTCTTGGTATTCGATCTGTTAGGACACCTATCACAAAGGGTATGTTGTGAGGTGGTTGTGAGGTGGACCTCAGCCACCCTGTCAAGTTCACCCACTTTGACGTTTGAGGAGTTCAAAGGCTGGCATTGTGGAGCCCGTATGCTTCGCCGTAGTACTTTCCGGTGAGGACGTAGAGGCTAGCTAGAGTGCGTAATTGGTAGATGCTGCCACCGCGTTGTGTGCAATGCAGGTGCGGGCCACAAATTCCCCTGCGCAGTAGAGACACCTTTACCTTTATTTACTGCGCAGACTCAACCTCACGCCGACAGCAATACAGGACTTTATTTACCTTGACAGATTGAGCGGTGATAGAGCATGCTTTGATCTCAATGCCCTGAATTTTCGACCGTCGTTCCAGACCAAACTACCACCGTAGCCACCATGGCATCTCCTTCAATGCTCACCAAGGCAAGCATGCCACTTATCGAATACCACTTACCGCGTTGCTAACCCGACCGCAGTTTGAGAGTAAAAGCAGTCGAGCGAAAGGTCTAGCCTTCCATCCCAAGAGACCATGGATTCTCGTGAGCTTGCACAGCAGTACCATTCAGTAGGCTCCCTCCCGTTCCTCCATGAAGTTCTCCGTTGACCACATTCTCAGGCTATGGGACTACCGTATGGGTACGCTGATCGATCGATTCGAAGAGCATGACGGTCCTGTCCGTGGCATTGATTTCCACAAGACTCAGCCACTTTTTGTTTCTGGAGGAGACGACTATAAAATCAAAGTCTGGTCTTACCAAACAAGACGATGCCTGTTCACCCTCAATGGCCATCTTGATTATGTGCGAACAGTATTCTTCCACCACGAACTACCCTGGATCTTGTCTGCGTCAGATGACCAAACAATTCGCATCTGGAATTGGCAGAACCGCTCGTTAAGTATGTTGATTCTATGTTTTCTCAAACTGCGCTAACAAGTCACCAGTATGTACCATGACAGGCCACAATCACTATGCAATGTGTGCACAGTTCCATCCCAAAGAGGACCTTGTGGTTTCGGCTTCTCTCGATCAGTCTGTCCGAGTGTGGGATATCTCAGGTTTACGAAAGAAACAGTCTGCCCCCACCTCCATGAGTTTTGAAGATCAAATGGCTCGAGCCAACCAGCAACAAGCCGATATGTTTGGTAACACCGATGCGGTGGTCAAATTCGTTCTCGAGGGACACGACCGTGGTGTCAACTGGGTGGCCTTCCATCCAACATTGCCCCTGATCGTCTCTGCCGGCGATGACCGGCTCGTTAAGCTGTGGAGGATGAGCGAGACCAAGGCGTGGGAAGTGGACACATGCCGTGGCCACTTCCAAAATGCATCTGCATGTCTGTTCCATCCACATCAAGATCTTATTTTATCTGTCGGAGAGGACAAGACGGTAAGAGTGTGGGACCTGAACAAGCGAACATCTGTTCAATCCTTTAAGAGAGAGAACGATCGTTTCTGGGTTATCGCCGCTCATCCAGAGATCAATCTTTTCGCAGCTGGCCACGACAATGGAGTTATGGTCTTTAAGCTCGAACGAGAGAGACCAGCTTCTTCTGTTTACCAGAACCAGTTGTTCTACATCACCAAAGACAAGCACGTGCGTTCTTATGACTTCAGCAAAAATGTCGAGTCACCATCACTGCTGTCGCTTAGGAAGTTTGGCAGCTTATGGGTACCACCTCGAACCTTGTCGTACAACCCTGCTGAAAGATCAATCTTGGTCACCTCGCCCACCGACAATGGTACTTATGAGCTGATTGGCCTTCCCCGCGACGCGACCGGAGCTTCAGACCCTACTGACCTCAAACGTGGAGCTGGGAACGCTGCCGTCTTCGTGGCAAGAAACCGATTCGCGGTATTCTCCACCTCCACTCAACTCGTCGAGATTAAGGACCTGAGCAACTCTACCACCAAGTCTTTCAAAGCCCCTTCTGGAACTACTGATATTACTTATGGTGGCACCGGAGCTCTTCTTCTAATCACTCCCACTACGGTTGCTCTTTATGACATCCAGCAGAAGAAACAACTAGCTGAGTTAAGTGTCAATGGAGTTAAATACGTGACTTGGTCGAATGATGGTCTATATGCGGCCCTACTCAGCAAACACAATGTCACGATCGTCAACAAATCTCTCGAACAAGTTAGTACTCTTCATGAGACGATCAGGATCAAAAGCGCCACATGGGACGATTCTGGGGTTCTCTTGTACTCAACTCTCAATCATATCAAGTACACTCTACTCAATGGGGACAATGGTATTGTGAGGACATTGGACCAGACCGTTTACCTAGTTAAAGTCAAGGGTCGCAATGTCTATTGTCTCGACCGAGCTGCGAAGCCGAAAGTGCTCAGCATTGATCCTACGGAATATCGCTTCAAGCTGGCCTTGGTCAAGCGCAATTACGACGAAATGCTTCAAATCATCAAGACTTCAAGTCTTGTCGGACAGAGTATTATCTCCTACCTGCAGAAAAAGGGCTACCCCGAAATTGCTCTTCAGTTCGTTCAAGACCCGCAGACACGATTCGAATTGGCGATTGAATGTGGCAATCTTGAGGTGGCAACTGAAATGGCTAAAGAGCTTGATCGACCAAAGGTTTGGACACGTCTTGGAGCAGAAGCATTACTTCATGGCAACCATCAAACGGTTGAAATGACATACCAGAAACTTCGACATTTCGACAAGCTTTCCTTCCTGTATCTATGCACAGGCGACGAGGAGAAACTAACCAGGATGTCTAAGATCGCAGAACATCGAGGGGACTTTACTTCTCGCTTCCAAAATGCTCTTTATCTTGGCGATGTGGAGAGTAGGATTCAGATGTTCAAAGAGATCGATTTGTACCCCCTTGCTTATCTTACGGCCAAGTCCAACGGGCTTGTGGAGGAATGCGAGTCTATCCTCGAACTCAGTGGCCTGACGGAAGATCAAATTTCACTACCAACAATAGGTCAAAGCCTGAATACTCCTAAATCGATTGTACCGACTTTCAAGGCTAATTGGCCCGTCAAAGAGGCTTCACACTCCTCATTTGAGAAGGCCCTACTTGGCGAAGTAGGAGTTGCAGTGGATGAAGAAGCCGCCTCTGATCTCCTGAATGATGACCAACCCACCGCAGCTGAGAAAAATGGCCTCGCTGCTGAAGACGAGGCCGACGCTGGCGAAGGATGGGATATGGGTGATGATATAGGCCTTGATACAGCCGGTAATGATTCAGACTTTGTCAACGTGGATAACCCCGACGCAAGTGTTGATGCAGCTGGACCTGGCAGCTCGGAGGCAGACATTTGGTCTCGTAACTCACCTCTTGCTGCTGATCATGTCGCCGCCGGCTCCTTCGAAAGCGCCATGCAGCTACTCAACCGTCAAGTTGGCGCGGTCAACTTTGCACCTCTGAAACCAAGATTTCTAGAAATCTATCAAGCATCCAAAACTTACTTGCCCGCAAACACTGGTCTACCTCCAATTTTGAATTATGTCCGGAGAACACCTGAGGAGACAGACAGCCGAAAACTACTACCATTTATCCCACAAAGCCTTGAGACTCTCTCAACAGTCGATTTACAGGAGGGATACACTTCTATGAGGACGAACAAACTCGAAAATGGTGTGGAAGTGTTCAGAAATATTCTACAGTCACTCTTGGTGAACGCAGTCACCTCACAGGCTCAAGTGGATGAAGCCAAAGCCTTGATCACCAAATCGGCCGAGTATACCCTTGCCATGAGCATTGAACTCGAGCAACGTCGTCTGGCGGCAGAGGGTGGCGATTCAGAGGAGCAGTTGAAGAGACAGCTTGAGTTGTCTGCATACTTTACTGTGCCGAAGCTGGATGTCTCACATCGACAGCTTGCTCTAATGGCGGCAATGAAGCTTGCGTTTTCGAGCAAACAATTTTCAAGTGCCTTATCGTTCGCTAACCGCGTTCTTGCAAATGGAGGTGCTGCTAGCATGGTTGACCGGGTAAGTCTCATAAGCCAGTCGTTCTATGAATATTCACACTAACATTTCCTAGGCAAAGAGAGTCAAGCAACAAGCCGAACGATCCGGGTCCACTGACAAGATCGATATTGAATATGATCAATTTGCGGATTTCGATGTATGTGCTGCATCATACACCCCCATTTACAGCGGTGTTCAGAGTGTATCCTGCCCGTTCGATGGTTCGAAGTATCACAGCCAATACAAGGGTCAGGTTTGCAATATTTGTGAGGTTTGCGAAGTTGGTGCCGCCGCCAGTGGGTTGAGACTATGGGTAAGAGGATTGTAAAAGAACGAGCTCTTGGACAGGGAGATACAACTTGAGTATGGGATTACGACGAGGACTCGCCCAGGTATTTCATGGCCTGACCCAGCAGGAACAGCCGAGGGTAGCATGTGAAATGGAACGAGGAACTTGACTACGAAATCAATGAAATGGTTAGATATCGGGAGCTGCATCAGATCACGAAGCACATATGTCTCTCTACGAAGAGGAGCCGAGGACCTGCAAAATTGTCGACCAGGCGAAGCAGTACGTGTTTCTCTGTTTGCCCGCTCTATTCGCACTTTCTCATCGTTCCTATGTGTTCTGGCTGTTACTCATCCATCTGGAGGGAGTGCCTTCTTTCAGCGCCGCTATAAAACTTCCCATTGCGAAAGTGCTTTCAAGTGGACTGATCACGAGCTCGAGGTCAGCTGTGGCTGCCACTACTAACTGACCGTCACATCTGTGTCTTCGGTGGTAAACAAAACCAGGGCTGCCCATGCTATTTGTTTTGCCAGTCGTTTCTACCGCTAGTGTCACGGTCACTTTTAGTCCCAGCGACTGCCAGTGGCTTCTGGGTTCGGGCCTGCCCAATGGGAGGCAGAAAACAGAGCCTTGGCGAAATCGAGACAGAACCCACGGGGAAGGAGCAACGACGAGTATTTCACTTCTTTCCTGCCAGTGCCTGTGCCTGTGAGAATTCCTTCTTCCTTTTATCCAATTCCTTCATATCTGGCGTTCTCATTCTCCCTTCACACCGATCCCTCTTTGAGCGAACCTCAGCTCAGTCTTTATCGACAGGCTGCCCTGTACATCTTTCTCCCCTGGACAACGTCCTACTATCCGTTATTCAAGTCTCTCCCTGCTTCACGAAAGAACCAGAGTCATCTTCAGGTAAGTAATTGATGATCATCTTTTCTTGCTTGCCTTTTGGGTCAAAAATTGGACTTGAGCCCATCACAAACAAAGGAGGCTCGCCCTTCTACTGAGCCTGCTTGCCCTCCTTTCTCCCCTCCGCTCTATCAGCATTCAGGCACACTCCCTTCCTCACCTTCGCTTCACAACTTGTTGCCACTAGCCATAAATAAAATAAAATATCCCTGCTACATCTCACCCTCACCTCCCTTTCACCCCCGCCTGCGGCGCTGAACTAACTCTGCTCCGTCAGGTACTCCTCCTTTCCTGTCTATTTATCCCTCTCTTCTCCCAACCTACCAGTGCACTCGTCGTTCATCAAAACATTGACTCCTCATACTTAGACACATCTCCCACAATGTCTGGCTGGGATTCTCAAGGTAAGTCATTCCTTCATCCTCGCCCGCCCTCGTTTCCATCAACCCCACAATACATTCCACGTTTTGGATATATCACACCATGTTCAAGCACAGGTTTTCAAGAGCAACCAAGCCGTGCTATCGGATGCCAGATCTCTGGATGGTGGAAGAGCACCCCATTTCTTGTCTGCCACCCAGCACCCCGTTGTCGCTGTTACCCGTCCTCCCTGTCACGAAGACCGGTGGATTAACTGACTCGGCCATTTATAGATGCCTCTGCTTCTGGTAATTGGAACGACGGTGTTGCCGCAGGCTCTGCCTCCTTCAATGACGGCTTCGCAGATACTCCCAACAACGGATTCAATGACGGATTTAGTGACACTGCCAATGGCGACATGAACAACGAATTCAGCGGACAGAACGGTGACACCGAAGCCCCAGGTGGTGCTGGTGGACGCGCCTGCCGTAACTGCGGCGAAGGTACAGTTCCCGGCACATTTGTTAAATCACATCTAACCCTTCTCAGACGGTCACTTTGCTCGAGAATGTCCCCAACCACGCAAGGGTGGTGGCGGTGCTTGCTTCAACTGTGTATGTATCTCCGATAGAAACATCACATTCACACTAACCTGCTTCTAGGGCGAGGAAGGACACGTATGCTTGCTTACCATGCCTAGGTATACATCCACTAACTTGGTGGACAGAACAAAGCAGAATGCACCGCTCCTCCGAAGGCAACTGGACCATGCCGCACCTGCAATCAGGAGGGTGAGTTGATTCAACATACAATGGCATTCATAATGGAATCCATATAAACTGATCGATAACCAGGCCATTTTTCGGCTACTTGCCCCCAACGCAAATGCAAGAACTGCCATCAAGAAGGTGACATACCCTTTGAACCATCTCATCTTCGTGTACTGATCTCTGAATTCAAGGGCACGATGCTCACGAGTGCAAGAACGCGAGGCTCTTCAATATTGATCACGTTGCCACCAAATCCGAAGATGAAGCTTGGGCTATGCTTAAAGACGCCAGTGAAGAACGCGAAATTGCCGACTTCAAGGA
>Ga0105239_10000819_pt1 | contig 44194 bp, 50 predicted proteins | sample KBSC44metaG_FD_92761 | JGI IMG/M metagenome (GOLD analysis project Ga0105239, IMG submission 92761) | Corn rhizosphere microbial communities from Kellogg Biological Station, Michigan, USA - KBS C4-4 metaG | ecosystem: Host-associated > Plants > Roots > Rhizosphere > Soil | place: Michigan, USA...
TCTAACACGTCTCAGGGCATAATCTCTCTCTTCATTGCAACCGCCGCCTATATCATGATCCCCTCAGGACCCGAGACCGCTAAATTTCTCACCGAGGAAGAGAAAATCACGGCGGTGAATAGACTGTTGGCTGATGCTGTGGGTACCACTGAAGGCGGCCGGACACGGTTCAAGCATGTCTGGCAAGCCTTGACCAGTCCACACGTTATCGGCTGTGGATTTGGGTTCTTCCTCTCCAAGTCAGAAATCCCTGGTTTTCCACTTGCAAAGGGTGTGCTAACATGCAATTAGCACCGTCGGTCAGGCATTCGGCGTCTTTGCACCCTCCATCATCAGAGGAATGGGCTATTCAAGCACGGATGCCCAACTACTTTCCGTGGGCCCCTATGTAAGTCCAGCTTGTTTCGCCGCCACTAAACAGAGAGGCAGTTACTGATTCTGGAAAGGCGGTGGCATGTATTTTCTCAATCGGAGTAGGCTACCTATCCGATCGCTACAAGAAAAGAGCGTTGGTCATTATATGCACTGCACCCTTCGCGATCGCTGGATTCTTCATGCTGGAGTTTCTACCAAATGACAGGCCTGCCGCGAAGTATGGCGCGCTGTACCTGGCTGCGACTGGGCTGTACGCCTTTGTGCCTATCTGGCTCACCTGGGTAAGCACCTCACTGTCTCTCACTCCGACTGACTGGAACTAATATCACTGATACCGTCAAACAGGCTGTAAACAATTGTGCCACAGCAACCGTCCGAGCCGCAGCCTCGGGAATCGTCTTCACAATGGGCAGTTTAGGCGGAATCATGGCGCCGTGGATGTTCCTCCCAAGAGATGGGCCAGCCTACCGTACGGGCCATGCGATTCTGGTATCGTTCCTCTGTGGCAGCTGGGCGTCTGCAGTGGTGCTTTGGACGTATTGCAGGTGGGAGAACCGGCAGCGCGATATGGGCAAACGAGACCATCGCCTGCAAGGTCTGACGAGAGAACAAGAGCTCGAGCTGAGCTCTCGCCATCCTGCTTTCAGGTATCTAGTCTGAACTTGCGAATGGGAGATGCGAACGGGTAGCAGAGGTCTCAAATGTAATCTTGTCTCGTCATCTCGGCTATTGACTATATCGAGGCTATTGCCCCATCATTGGGACCGTTCAATATCAATAGGAAGCCTGAGATAAGACAATCCATGTCACAGACGGAAAACTGTAGAGATAAGCTCATTAGCCATTATAATCATGTTGTGTATGGCATAAAGACAGCCTCGGAAGCTGTAACGATAGTGTATATGATAACGAAAGTCGTCAGGGCCACGCTGTGAGTTTCTGTGATCTCCATGATGTATGTAGCCTGTAGTGATAAAGATGGTCAATCATCCCAGTATATATAAAGTTGGTTGGTCAATCACCTTGTTAGGGAATTGAGCGTATGTATCTGCCACTTTCGGAGCATGTAAGGGTTCGTTTCGGGGTGCCTCTTGGCCAAATTCATCTTGAAATCTCCACTCCTCCTCAATAAGGTGCTGTTCGCATTGCCACTGCTAACCTTCGCGATGGCCCCTGTCCGTAACACTCGCAGTTCGGCAGAGAGCACCTCTCCGGTCTGTGAGTCAACGTTAAACACGACCTCATCGGACGAGATACCTCCATATGATATGGCATCCACTGCAGCCCAGTTGGGACAGGCAAGAGAGAAGGGGCCCAATATCGAAGTAAGGCTCGATAAAGGATCTGTATCATCTGATGTGCTATTGTCATTTGGAAGAGCGTCGAGATCAAAGGATGCGAAGTTGTATGAAGTACGCCAGCTTACGACGTTGGTACCCTCTGGGCCTTTGGAGTTGAGGCCGGTGGGATATAAATGAAAGTCGAGTGGTAAAATTGTCGTGTTGATACCCACCACCAATCCAAATAATGCTGTCAGGTCCTCGCCTTCCCATGTCCAGTTATCGATGTGTAGCAACGCACCACCTTCTTCGCCGTCAACAACGCTTAAGACGAGGCTGGAGTTAGAAGCCTTATCTTCGTAAACGCCTGCGTAGTTCCGGTCGGTCTGCTCTCGGGCCGCGGCCTTGACTGCTGTCATGAAAGTCGATGAAATAAGATCAGAACCAATTGCATTTACCGCAGAGGAAAGTGGCCCGGCAGCGAGAACTGTGAACCCAACGTTGTAGTCCGGTATCAAACCCATTTCGGCGCTATACAGGCCCATTCCGCCAGATTTCGCATATATCCTTGTTGGGTAGCGATCGTTTGGTGGAAATGGTACAATCTCCCAAGGGGCACCCACTACCATCCAGGTATCAGGAGTGAAAGAGTGAGGCTTCAGCCATCGTCTTGTTTGGGCAGGCGAAAGGACTGTAGAGTTGAGAATAGAGAGGCCGAACCTACGCATGTCATTGATTGTGCTGTAGAAGGCACCACCCGGACCAAGAGGACCGAGGTCCGCAGAATACCAAGAAATGGTGTCATTGATTGGTATCACTGAGTTGTCCGGCGTTGGGGGAACATTAAGATACGTTGAGTTGAGTGCGATATCCGACAGCGTTGCATTGACTAGGTCTTCAAACCGGGTTGAAGTCATGTTCTCCAGAGCATAGGCCAATAATTGAAAGGCAAAGTTAGAGTATGTCGGTGCGTGGAACGGTGCAACTACTGGATGCCTGGCAATAATGTTTTCAAACAGCGCTAATTTTGTCAGCAGGTAGAAAAACTGTCAATGTTTTCAACAAACTCACCTGCCCGATCACATGGGAATTGTATTTGGGATTCCCCACAGTATGAGGCATTGGTGGTAGGGACCGGGGGCAATCCAAAAGCGACCAGCTCTTCATTAGTGTACCCAAGGTTTGACTGAACATCCCTTACAACACCAGAGAGCTGTGACGCCAATGCTCCAACAGTGACCTGATGCCATCTGAGAGCATCAATGTCACTTTCGTCCGCAGTGGAGGATGCAGCTTCAGCAAGTTCTGGGATGTATTTTGTTATCGGTTGGTTCCACGTATCATCGCCTGCGTTGGCTAGATAAGTGTAGACTGTGAACACCTTAGAGATGCTACCGATCCGGTAAATAGTGTTAGAGTCCACCGAGGTGACACCCTCAGATGCATTTTGCAGGTTGGCGCCAGAATAGTGATAAGTAAATAGAGATCCTCCGTCTTCGAGGGAATAGATGTCAACTGAAAAGGACGTGTCATCGCTAGTCAAGGCGGCCGTCCCCATTATGCTGGAAATGAGAGTGGTTAGATTCTGTACGGCAGCTGTAATTGCCTGGGTGTCTGCCAACGGTCCGGAGACGGGCAAGTTAGGTGTGAATGGTGGACATAACTGGGCGTATACATAGAGTATGCGTTGTATCAAAAAAGTGAACAAGGCAATAAGCCTAAATGAAGGCTGTGTATTCATATTGACCAAAGAATAGGAGTTGGGGAAGCTAACGTTCTGGCCTCTGGGACTGGAAACAAGCAGATCTTACACTTTTATAGCACTCGGTCACTCACTCACTCAAGTGCCCATACGAGATCTCGCCTCGTTTTGCCTTGGCTTAGGTAACATAAGGTTGGCATCCTCGACGTCTAGACCTGCTAGAACGGCGCAAACACTCCACTTACGAGAAGACATTCAATCTCAGTCTCTGGCATGACATACACGGTGATAGTGACCGTTCCGAATGCGTGCAGTCATGCGTCCATGATCCGCCGAAACCATAAAATTCCATCCTTTTCAGGCAAGTCCCAGTCTGTCGATGGATCGTATGTCATTGTGTGGGATGGAGAGTATTCAATGCTTTCGAATCCGGAAAGGCGGCATGCAGGTCGCTTGGCCATCACTGGGCGAAGCACGAGGCTGATTCCACAGTCGTGCCCATCGCACCCAACATCATGTTGTGGAGAGTGTGGGCACAAGTTGCACATCAATCCACTGGACACCGATGTCGAGCCGATGCTTAGTGGATGCATCAGGCATTGACATCGTATTGCACATCGTATTGCCTTTAATTAGTTTGTCTTCCTAGGTTGGGCAGTCACCCGGTCTTCAACGTTGAGTTTAGCTGCCGCTCAGTCTTTACTATTGAGTTATTAATAGCAGCCTCGATACATACCTACCTAGCGGGGTAGTGGGAAGTATCCTGCAATTAGCGCCTTCATAAGGACTAAATCCAAAACCAAAGGGGATCGGGGAGTCTTGTCCATGACCGTGAGCCTTGGAACTTCCAGCCGTGCCTTTGTACATCACTTGGTTTGAATCACTTGAGGCGTGCCACTGTCCTGCTGCCTGCACAGCCTCGAGTGCGGGGGTTTTGATGGCGAGAGCTTCGGTAAAACACCCAACCAGGCGAGTATTGAGTATTGAGCACGGAGCACGGAGTGCCTTAGTAGTCTTAGACGAGGAGCCTACGCTTTGGACGCCCATTTTCATGCTGGCTACGACAGGTATTGCTCAGCACGTGAAAAGAGAAACAGATTTGGGTGCGGCGAGTCTGTGCTCATACAGGAATAGGCTATTCTGTACACCCACTCTCATCTGTGCACTCGGTATTTGAGCTTTTTGAACTCCGCCTTACTGTCCTTACACTTCGCCGTAGCTGAGCGGAAAATCTATTATCCTGCGACAATTTTCGGTGTAGTCTACAGAATAGCCTATTGTAGGAGTATAGACTAGATTCTCGTCTGTAACTTGTCCGACGTACCTACAACTTCCTTCACTTCTCCACTTACACGGCGTTACGCGGCTCGGAATCAAAAGCTCGGAATTTGGAGTTTCGGTCCCAATTCCCCAGCTTCAGATCATCTCCCCAACCTCCCCCGCAGGGCCACATGAACCGTGTGTTAGGCGTCAACATGTTTTCATGTCTCTCTCACTTTCACGTCGTCGTGTCACGGAACGCGGATAGTGACGTGGGGTTTTGGTCCAGAAGAATTAGAGTGCCAAGCCAGTATTATCTAGCGAACAAGAGAGAGACGGGGATGAGTGAAATAACAACAAGCGCTGAAACGCATCGTCAGTGTTGTGGAGCCCAATGATATCAACCAAAGGAATGAGAACAATGTTTTTGCACAGCAAAAGAATCCAACCATTCACCATCAAGTGATCCTGGGTACAGAGGGCTCAACATCCTCTGCATTCATGCCCGCAATCACCACGACATCTGCCAATTTTTCGGCATCCTCGGACGTCACATCCCAGTTGGATTTTTTTCGCCTAGATGAAGGTGGAGTGACAGACTTGCCATTCTGGCCGTCAGTATTCGATAATTTGGATTGACCTTGATGTGAACTTTGACTTTGCACCGGATGAAGATCACAGCTATGTAGATTACGTCAATCACACCTAAGTGAGTACTGGTGTGAGGACACCAGACCTAGCAGGCGTCGAGTTGATTCTGGACGCTTGGGATATATCCGGAGGTCAATGAAACCACTCAAATTGTCTAACAGAACCCACGTAGCCCAGTATAAAATTGGTGGGCGAACTCAAACAAGGCTTCTCAGAGGATCATTACTACGGATGCTCTTTTGACTCCTAAAGCGAAAGCCTTGCGACTACTCGGAAGATAGTATCAACCTCGGACCTCCGAGGAATGGGCCGTAAAGGCACTATGCCCCGCATGGGAGGCCAAATCCAACTTAGGTAGATGGGGAGCAGAAAGAAAGTCGTGACACTAACGGTGACTACAGATTCCAACAAAGTTGCCGAGGCGACATTACATCCAGTATCTTTAAGCTCGGAATTGTGAGGTTATCAAGGACAGCCATCGAAAGCTCCAGTTGTGGATGCGAAACTATATCGATACATATGTAGAGCCTTACGCGTACGAATGCGAAACCCAGGGTTACGTTTCGGATGAAGTATACACTATGGCATCTCTGGCACAAGGTAGTGCGAGACACTAACATCAAACGTTGGCTCTTAGGCATTCAACCGACACGCGAAAATCGGTGTTCTTACAGCCTCTTGTTACACTCTACCAAAAGTTCACCTACAAGGGGTGACTCTGCCTGCTGGTATCGTTCATTCTGAGTGGCACTTCCACTATGCCATAATATGCGTCTCCAGCTTGCTTTTCACTCAATGCTACGATCTGCAGCCCAGGGCGCTGGAAGGCATATCTTCTCAGCTAATGCACTAGGAAAGGTTATTGATGAGATCGCACGATGTGGCTTTCTTGGAGTTGTTTGGGGAATAAATGGCGGGGCAACAGTCGGAACCACCCCATTGGCCTCCAGAAGAGCCGAAGAGCAGAAGACAGAATGGCTGGCGCCTCTGCTGCGCGGTTAGCAGCGTCATGCACTGGCTGTGAGATAGCCTGCCGGTGAGCGGAACATCCACACAAGCAATTGGAGCTTAAGCTGGCCAGCGTATCGCAGTGGGATCGGACGTGGGAAGCCTACAAACCACTGCCGTCAAGTCCGAGGACGGCAAGTATTGGATTGTGAATGGCTCCAAGAATTGGGTTACAGGGTCTCTTCGCCGATTGGGTCCTCGTAGCAGCAAGGACTTGCAAAACTTGGAGCAAGGGCATCTCGACCATAATGGTCGACCTTTGTTCCGAATGTATCTCTCGGAGAAAGATGAATAACTCTGGCGTGGTCAGTCTCAGCGATGTTTCTGAGTGATCCGCGTTAGTGGTCGCTAAGGGGTGTCTAGGGTCCGCCTTTATTGAGCTTGAGGATGTCAAAGTCTCCATTGAGAACCTCATTGGCCAAGAGAACGAGGGATTCAAAGTCACAATGTCTAGTAAGAGACTGCATGCCGGGTTTCGAGACTCTCATTCTGACAACGATAATAGCGTTCAATCACGAAAGATTGTTGGTTGGCATCATCGCCAGTCGATGGGGAAGAGTTGCGCTGACTGACTCATACAACCATGCTTTGCGGCGGCATACATTCAACCGGCCTGTTATGGACAACGAGGTCATACGAGCAAAGCTCACCAAGATGGCTGGGCTGTTGGAAGCGACATCAGCGTTAATCGAGATAATCATCCACATGTCACAGCAAGGCCGCTCTGACGCCTTGAGTACCTACTCTGCCCTAGTAAAGTATAGGGCAGCTCATGACCTGGAGACGATCTCCCGAGAAGCGCAGCAAGTCTTTGGTGGTTTAGCATATTCGAGAGGTGGTTTAGGGGCGCGTGTCGAGCAGATAGGTCGAGATGTTCGAGTACTCGTGGTAAGTGGTGGGAGCGAGGAGATTCCGATGGATCTGGTGGCCAAACGAGCCAGAGCTGGTCCCCGAATCTGAAGGCCATAGCCTTGTAAGAACTTGTAAACCGAGTTGAGATATCGGGATCCTATTTTCCAAAGAACAGGTGTCGAGGGAGAGAGAATTGTTATACAAAGCATAGCTGTTGGGAAACACACACTGTACGTGGGATGGAACTACAAAATTTACGTCCGACCTAAACTCCATTAAATTCAACTCGAGCAATGGTCTTTGTAACTCGTGATCGATGGACACGTCTCTTCGTGTGCATCCAGGCTTTCATCTCTGCATTTCAGCTCTATTATGCAACCTGCTTTGGCTTACTCATAGGGACAGGCCAGCAGCCGGATTCGATACTGACCGTACAAAGCGAACCGACTCAAGTTATGCCTTGAGCCTATGCGCCATTCCGCACCAACCAATTACCGTGCTTCAATCCTTTCCCACCATCTCAGACTACGTTTTGAGAACGAATAGTGTGAAACTGGATGGCTATCGGAAGTTTCTGGTAATCTATAATCTATATCAATTGATCGGCCTGCAGCCATGGGTTGACCTCGACCTCAGCGTATTGATTGAGGTAATTTCTACTATCGATCATTCTTCATGACTGGCACCCACCCACTCAGCCTCAACGAGCGCTGATCTCTAGCGAGGTCACCATTGAGCTTAGAAATGACCGGACGAACTCACGCTTGATGCAGGAGAATGTGTCTATAACACCACTCGACAAACCGATGCTCGAAGACACGCTGACTGGGAAGTTCATCACATACGGGGAATTTCATCGCCGAGTGCGTAATTTGGCGATAGGGTTTCAGCATAAATGGACTCTACATACCGGTGACGTGGTACCCATAGTGGGACCAAGTTGCATTGATTATGCGCTCATAGCACACGCCGTTTGGCTCGCAGGGAGTATTTTGAGCCTTATCAGCAACAGTTCCAGCGCTTCTGAATTAGCCTGTGCACTTTTGGCTTGGTCAAACCGTCTATACTAGTGGTGGGACACAATAACATCGCGAGGGTGGAGGCAGCATTGAAGCAGTCCAATCTCGAACTAAAAACGAATGCCCAGCGGCTTCTCAGACGTCCACCGATTTCAATGTTTGTGTCGAGGGTGCAAGGTTATCTACCATCGTGGCTGTTCTCCCAAAAATCAGGTATCAGAGACTCAAGCAATACAGGAGTGGACATCATTTAACATGGACGAATCAAGTTCGAAGCTCGGATACTGTGGAATACCAATGGCGGCTGCCGGTTCACGCGAGGAAGATTGTCAGATTATGTTAAAGTAGATTCGTGAATGGCGGGATTCCTGACCTGAATTTTAGATCTTATGATTCTGGCTTCTACAAAAGAAGCCTTCTATGTGTGTGCCATTTACAAACTGTCTTCTACCTATTGGGTTTCCGTGAACAAAGTGTATTCGTGGTTAGATCAGTATAGAACCCTGAGCACATGGGCCCCTGGAAGATTATGCAATAATGTCAAAAGCAAAGAAGCATAAATACATACTTATAGCCTGACGTTACTGAATTATTAGTAACACATTGCCTTTTTTTAATAAATAACCCTATATCCTCTCTCTGAAGTTCTCCAGTCCAACACTAAGCAGGTTTTGCGGGGTTCAAAAAATCTGGGGCAGAGTCGGGGTAAACTATTAGTACAGGAGATGAATCAATTTGACCTGTTCTGATGGGCCGGTAATAATTCGTCTATACTTGTTTATCGGGCAACAGCTCCCGCTATGACGAACTCATGCAGCTGTACTAAAGGTGGTGATAAGCACCGAAAGCGAGGCGAAAGAGACCGTTCACATAGGAGATACTTCCACGGTCTTAAACTCTTACCACCTTCGGAATGGGAGTTTTGATGCCATTCCGACCCGAGGTACAAGAATCTGAACGCTATATAGCGTCCCACACGACGTCTCCAACATACTTCTGCTCAGCTGCAATCATTCAGCTCCGTGTTATACCAGATGTTTCAAGGCACAATGGCGAATTATACTATGCCAGTCATTGAGCTCCCGGCACCTCAAAGAATCACCGGCCTCCTAGGGCAAGAGATTCAGAGCAATTTCTCGTACATCGGCGGCACGATCTTGTTCCTATGGCTGGCTCTGCAGCTCAAACCTTCGCGTAATAAATTGCCGATCATGAACCCGAAGAAATGGTACGAATTGACCTGGCAAGGAACAATTCAGGAGTTCGTCCGTGACACTAAAGGGGTACTGCAAAAGGCCCTGGATGACGCAGATAACAAGCCATTTCAATTGTGCACTAACCAGGGAGTGATGACCGTGTTTCCACCACGATATATCAACGAGATAAGGAACGAACCACGCTTAAATGCCAATGAACATCATCACCGAGTATTCTTTGGAGCTTTCCCCGGGTTTGAGGGCATACACAGTCGCAACTTGTGGCTGTTACTGAAAATCACGACCAAATATTTGACGACCAATTTGACCAAGTTCACAAAGCCAATGGCTGAGGAGTGCAGCACTGTCATGAAAGAGACTCTCACAGATGCCCCGGACTGGCACACAATCGACCCGTCTCCTGTGGTGTCCGAGATTGTCGGCAGGATGTCGACCAGGGCACTACTTGGCAAAGACTTTTGCTCTAAGGAATGGATCGAATGTTCCAGACAGTACGCTACCACATTATTCTACGCCGCAGAGCGATTTAGCGTTTGGCACCCTTTTCTCCGACCATTAGTCCAGTGGTTTCTTCCTTACTGCCAAAAACTCCGAACTAAGAAGGCGGAATGTTCATCCATCCTAAGAGGCGTTTTGAAACAGCGCGAAGAGGCCCGAAAGACAGGAACAGGGGGGAGCAAGGATATTGAGCGTGCGAATGACACAATTACATGGGCTGAGATTGCATCCAACGGGCAAAAGCATGACCCAGCCATGGTTCAATTGAGTTTGGGTCTGGGAGCGATCGCCACATCAACTAATATGTTGAGTTGGTTCCTCTTATGCATCGCCAAAAGCCCGGAATCGATCCCACCTCTGAGAGAAGAAATCATTGGAGCCCTCCGCGAGGGAGGCTGGAAGAAGTCATCACTTTACAACATGAAACTACTTGACAGTGCTATGAAAGAGAGTCAAAGACTGAAACCTCTTACGTCGTGTAAGTGAAGTCTGCCTTTTCGCTATCGGTCAACGAAACGAATCGTGGTTAAGTGCTAACTGACTGATTATCAGGCACCATGCGACGTTTCGTGATGGAAGATATGACCCTTTCTGACGGGACGTTTCTTCCGAAGGGAACTCTGACAGTAGTAGCATCATCTCAACTGCGGGATCCTAAACTCTATCCGAATCCCGATCGGTTTGACATATACAGGTTCTACAACATGAGGAAAATCCCCGGAATGGAGAATACGGGTCAATTCGTCACCACCTCTCAGGATTATTCGGCTTGGGGCCATGGCAAGCATGCCTGCCCGGGGCGATTTCTTGCCTCCAACACGATTAAGATCGCTTTATGCCACTTGCTGATTAAGTATGACTTTAGACTTTCAGAAGGCAGTCCTACCGATTTGGTACCATTCGGCTTCTCACTCGTGGCAGACCCAGCCGCACGAGTGGACGTCAGAAGGCGCGAGCAAGAATTAGATCTTGATGCATTGGAATATGGCTTTGAGTGAATATCCATAGCTGCTTTCAAATGTTCAGTGACGGTGGAATCTTCATTACGCACTAGGTCTGACAGTCATCAGGGTTAGAGTTGAAAAGATATCAGCTCATTGGAACTCTAACTTATTGGCTCTCACAACACATACATGACTAAGTCTTCAAGGACGACGTGCCAGGAGTTCTTAACAGATACGACGGTCATAAGATTCAAACAAGCTTTAGGAGAGCTTAAAGTCTAGTCTCGTCGTTTGGCAAATTGACATTTCTGGGATCTTGCTCCATCATCACTACCAAGATATCCGCTGAGGTAGCTCTATCGTCGAAAGCTAGTAACCTTTTTAGTATTCTTCTTTGTCTCCAAGTCGTAAATTCTCTCTCTCCTTTATGCCAACATTTCGCAAGGCTATGTATTCTACGAAGTACGAATAGTTTGCAAGGCCTGGATCGCTATGCTCACATTAGAGAAATTCAGCTGCGGGTCCAGCTGGGCCTAGACTTCGGGGCACATCAATAGCATAATACTTTAAGAAGAAAAAACCGGCTGATCTCGTTCGGAGATTGCATTGCTTCGGCAAAGTACGGTGTACATCGCAAGATCCACGCACTCCAGTCATGGCCTCGGTTGTTCGGAACAGGGACACAAAATCCAAGACCAATATTGCCAGTCTCATGGTGTCTGCCTAGCAACGGAGTAGCTATTCTCTGCTCTCGGCAGTCGATGCTCGGAATCCGGGGTAAGAACCACTAGTCTATACCTCAGAGCATTATCTCCACCTACGAGCCAGGAATATCTGATTTAGGAAATTGTAGCGGCAATAACGTTGAAGGAATCCGCGAAGCATATCTATCAACACTGGTCACCACTTCAAGTGAAAGTATTCAGTCTACTGTATTTTTGTTTAGCCTTTTGTGTTGCACTCTCGACTGGCGAGGCCTTTTGCGGTTCGGAAATTCGGAAATTCATCGCGCTTTCGATACCTAAGCTTTGCCAGGCGGGAGAAGCATCTGACTAGTTCTCGGCCCCCATGTCTTGGTACCTCTTATTTGATGCAAGACTCCGCTAGCGGGAACCCATCTGGGGAAGCGTGCCAAAAGCTGGGGAATGGAGCTTCCACGGAACTGAACCTGGGGACGCTCAGGTTGGGTGCCACTTGCAGTGAATTTGATGCCGTGCAGTACATAAGATCTCTGGTTCCTCCCCAAGCAAGGGACAGATCAACACTCTTGCCACACAGAGCTGCAGAAAATTCACAGTGACCAGCCTTTTTTCTAACTTGTTGGCTGCTTATTTCCCACCCCCCATCATGGCTACCAGCAAAGCAAGGACATGGACTTGGCGAAATTTTTTCCTGTGCTACATGGTCTCCTTGGCGCAAACCGCTATGGGCTACCCATCTGGCATTCTCGGGGTGACCCTCGCACAGCCCTCCTTCTTGATATACATGGGGCTACTTGATCTTGAAGCTGATCCCCCAAGATTAACGAAAGGTAATTCCACAGCCCAGATTATCGCATCCCCAATGAGCTAACTCTATATAGCTGCGGAGGGACTAATTGGAGCAATGTCTGGAGTAAGTCAATATTCTTCCCGTATCACCAAGACTAGATCCTCAGAGCAGATTCGCATTCTAGAATGTTTATTATTTACAATTACTAATAAGAGATAGGTTTATCAAGCCGGGGCGTGCTTGAACGTCTTTGTCACCTGCTGGATAGCCAATAAGTGGGGGCGGAAGATCGCGTTCCATTACTGTGGTGTCTTCTCACTCTTTGGGGGTGCATTGATCTGTGGCAGTCAAAATGTGGCCATGTTTATCGTTGGTCGCTTCTTTGCAGGAGCTGGTGCGTGGAGCTATTTAGTCGTGGGTGAGTGATATACTAATTAGATTCCCTTAACTGGGATCTATTTTACTTTCATATACTAAGTCTACTTAGCACCGTTCTATACAGCCGAGCTCGCTCCTCCTGCTCTCCGTGGACTTATGGTCGGCCTAAACGGACTTGGTCTAGCAGTCGGTTATGCACTCTCTACGTTTATGGGTCTCGCATTTTACTTCGTGAAGGAGCCACAAGCTCAGTGGCGTGCTCCTCTAGGGCTAGCTCTCATCTGGCCAATCATCATCTCCACTGTGTGCTGCTTTATTCCTGAGTCACCACGCTTCCTTTTGATGAAAGGGAGGATCGATGAAGCACGAGCAGTTGTCTTTAAAATCCACTCCTCTAGCAAAGACGTCGACCAAGAATTTGTCCGGAGCGAGTTTTACCAAATGTGCAAGCAAGCGGAACTGGACAAAGAACTGCCTTCATCCTACGTAAGAGACTTCCAAAGATTTCTAAAAGCAACGCGTTAACCTTGAATAAACAGTTGGAAATGTTCCGCAGACCTACTTATCGGAGGCGTGTACTCCTAACAATAGTATTCGCCTTTATTGCACAGTAAGTATCTCGCTTAACCTTTATTCGTCTCCTTCAATATTACCGCTGCCTTTAACTTCTGATGAATCATCTAATTAATCAAAATAGGTCTACGGGTGTTCTCGTGTTAAGTAATTATGGTAAAGTATACCCTCATCACTACCTAAGCTATATACTCAGAGACGTACAGGTCCGACAATATACAAATCCCTCGGATATGATACCGAGAAACAGCTATTTTTTCAATGTGGCTGGGTTATATCCGGCCTTATTGGCGCTCTAACCGCCGCCCTAGTAATGGATAAAGTTGGTCGAAAGCCGCTTATCATTATTGGAATGATTGGCTGTATCGTTTGCCTCTCCATTGAAGCTGCGATAGTAGCTGTCTACGCCGAGGCGGGTACTAATAAGGCTGCCCTGAAAATGGGTGTAGCTACGACATATATATTCTTACTGTTCCAGACCTACTCGTTTGATAGCGCCGGGATCGTTTTCTTTTCTGAGATCTATCCGAATCATTTACGGGCTCAAGGTTTAGCTATAGGCATTGCGACGGTATCCTTAACAAATCTAGTATATCTAGAAGTCGCGGAAACGGTTAGTACTCCTTCTTACGATTAAGTACGGTTCTAATACTATTCTTTTAGGCTTTTGCAAATATTGGGTGGAGATATTTCTTAGTGTTTATTGTTATTTCAACCCTAGGGACTGTATGGATCTACTTTTTCATTCCGGAGACGAAGAATATTCCACTCGAAGAGATGGGGACGATCTTCGGAGACGACGTGGCAGTTTATGCGGAAGACTTACACGTTGACCACCGCACTCATGAGCTTATCGTTGATGAGCATGATTCTAGCGCCGAAAAAGGCCTGACAAAAGTTGCCACTGAGACTGATATCGAAAAACGATCCTCACCCGGTGTCAGCAAGCTTGATGCAAATAATCCGTCGGTCCAGCATGTCAACGTTGTCCACGCAGTCGTAGGGTAGACCACGGGTCGCACGGTACACCAATCGGGGAGGCAGAGACTTACAAAGACTTGGAGATTTATTATGGTGGCCGTTGCTGATGTGTTGCACAGATTGTGCCTCAAAAAGAGAGAAGTGGTTTGATGAAGAAGGTCTTAAACACTGAAGCTAAGACTCAAGTCCTGCCATGAGCTATCGTATTGAGACCAACGCAACGTAGTGTTACAAGATGAGCTTGAAAGTGATCGCGATAGGATAGACACTATCGGCAGTATCAAACAGACTTCGTCATGTTTTGCAGTGCATTATGATGAGCCCTTTCCTTGAATCAAATGCTTCCTCTGGAGTAATTATCTCACTACCCTAGATATCAGCACTGGGCGAGCCATTTCCGAACCGTCAAAATATGCAAAGATGTCGATGTCTGCATTAATTATGCCGTCTTGTTGACCCCGGAGTGGTGCGTGAACTATTATCTCGCGTTCTTCCAAATGGGCGGTGCCATCGCGGCCATGAACTCCGAAGACCCGGATCGAATAAATGCTCTCCTTCTTCCGATATCGCACGCAGAATATTCTGGACCGATAAATCGACCGACGAACTCGGTCACGAAAGGCTGACAAGAGGGAAGCCTGCAATTACCGTGCACTACTCTATCAGTCCATGATGTCCTCAGCAAAACAATTGCGGAAGCTGCGTTTTAATGAGGCATGAGACGCCCATTAAGTCAGATCCTCGCATCGCTTGAGAATTCCATCTCTGTGTGTCTACTCTGCATAACTATGTAACTGTGATTGCTCCCTTAGGAGCTAATGCTATTTCATTCCCCCACGTACTCGGAAATTCCTGGATATACTATGTAGTGTTCGATCTGTGAAGTCGCTATCTCCCATTTATGTGTGATACAATGGCCGAAATTGCTCCATTAATCATCACCTGTGAAGTTACTTATTAACTGACAATGAGATGAAAGTGGAATCTGCTAGCGCTCTTCGACTTCCCGCAGTTGTAGTGGGTCTTGCAATTCCGAGTGGTTGCAGAATTGTTCGGAACGGGACCTATTAGCCTCGGTCCTGCTTTAGTTCTGATATCTCCGTGCTAGGTCCGCATGGTGAAGTTCAAGTTCTTCATAAGATCTTCATAAAGATGGCTTATGAAGATCCCAAAACAGTAGTACTATTGACGAACGTGCAGTCGAATCTTGACGAGCCAAATCATTATGTCCTCTGCGCAGTCGACGAAACCAGAGATCATATGGCGGTCTCTAGATAATGGCAGCGCCCCAATGGACAAGTAACGTCAGCATGTCAACCGTAAATAGGAAGAAATTATTAGACATTCGTGAACTGCAACGGTGGTCGGTGACACAGCCTCACAACTTTTGGATAGACTTATACAGGTATCTAAATATTGTGCCACCCCTACCAAACTTGACAAGAAGAGCGTACGACAATAGCATCCCTTTCAGCAAGAACCCGACCTTCTTTCCTGGCCATTCTCTCAATTATGGAGAACGTACTCTTCGCGAGCAAGGATGATGATACCTGGGACAGTATCACTCTACCATGTAATTTCATATGTATAATACCATAGCTAAGGGTTTCTAAATATGATTGTTAGTACCAAGAGATTCAAACGTCACCGATGAGCCAGTCAACGAGGATATCGATATCGCTCTCATTCTGAGGGACATCCAAAGCTATTTGCACGTGATCGTCATCCACAAGGCTATTCGGTATACCTTCTCCTTTGGGATGGAACTGCAGCCTCGTCTGCAGATCTCCGTACAGCTTTTCTCCAATTGAAGAATATTCCCTGCCCTATCCACGTCCTACCCTCAGTGCTTTTAGGCACAAGTTTCAAGACAGTCAGCACTGAGAATACATGCTAGGATGAGTCAAGCATCGGGCACATTGATGCCATTTCTATACCCATGCATATTCCAGCAAGCATCACTAACCACTCGTTCGCGATCATACCTCATCTCCACCAGAATCCGCCGCAACCTCTTACAGAGTAGCACTCGACGATACCAGTCCTCACTTGCGGATATAAATGCTGCACGGCGCAGCGCCGCGTCAGAGCCACTCATCGCGCCCAAAAGTGCCTCACGCCTCAACCCCGCACCTGATGACTACGCGCGCAATATTTTCGTCGATAAATGTTTCTTAACGGTCCACGCTGGCGGAGGCGGCAATGGGTGTGTTTCATTCCACCGTGATGTTTATATTCCAGATGGGCCGCCCAATGGAGGCGACGGCGGGTCTGGAGGAAACGTCTGGATCCAGGCGGTACAGGACGAAACAAGCTTGCACAAGATCGCGAGGCGAGGAATCGTGAAAGCGGAACGAGGAATCAGCGGCATGGGCAAGAGTCAGGGCGGGCGTAAAGGGGATGATATTTGTATCCAGGTGCCGGTGGGAACGGTCATTCGGGAAGTTTGGCGCAGCGACCCTGTGGCAGAAGAAGAGGACCTGATTCAGGAACTCCGAGCCCTTGGTGAGGAAGATCCTCTCGCAAACCCTGCTGAACATGGTTTACGCGACAAGTGGATTCTCTACGCTGGATGCACGGCTCCTGAGGCGAGGGATGTCAAGGACCGACTCCCGGCTGCACAGAAGGCGAGGAGGAGTCATCTCACGGTCATGCAACCTCAAGCCCCCATCAATCTCGACTTGGATAAACCGATGGACAAGCCTCAACTCCTCGTGGCCGGTGCTGTGGGTGGGCTGGGCAACCCGCATTTCGTGACCAAGGGAGAGCCCAAACCTAAATTCGCAACGAAGGGCGAGCTCGCCGTGCGAGTTAAATTCGAACTGGAACTCAAACTTCTAGCGGACGTAGGCTTGGTCGGGTTGCCGAACGCGGGGAAAAGCACGTTTCTACGCGCCATCAGCAATTCACGCACGCGAATCGGCGACTGGGCGTTCACGACGCTAGAGCCTACAATTGGCACAGTGGTGCTGGACAACAACGAGGGCAGGCCCCTGATCAAGTCCGGCATCGAGGGCGAGTCACCACGCACGAACTTCACCATCGCAGATATCCCCGGTCTGATCGAGGACGCCCACTTGGACCGTGGTCTAGGCCTCGGGTTTCTACGACACATCGAACGAGCGCGCATCCTCGCGTTCGTAATCGACCTCAGCGCAGGGGACGCAGTCACCGCGCTGAAGAATCTCTGGAAGGAGGTTGGCGAGTACGAGAACCTTCGCAACACCGAGCTCAACGAGCAGACTGAGACTCGAGCCGTCAGCTGGTCGCCCTTCGACACCAGCCGCGACACTGCTGGCAGCTCTTCTTCCACACGCGGGAAAGTCTTCACCGAAGACGGGGAGGCGATCTCGGTCTTCCCGCCTCCCTCGCCCTCCTCTAGGGGTATCGCCGGCGGCGCGCATCGCGTCCTCGAGCCGCTACGCTTCCCACCCATCTCGTCGAAGCCGTGGCTCGTGATCGCGACCAAAGCCGACAAGGACGCAGCCGTGACGCAAAGTGAATTCCTTGCGCTACGCGACTACGTGGCGAGCGTAGAGAAAGGTACGGTCCCGCATCCGAGTGGGAAGGAAAATGCCTGGCGTCAAGCATGTGCCACCATCCCTGTATCCGCCATCAATGGCCAGGGCGTCGATAAGGTCATGCGCTTCACTGCTGGGCTACTCGATAGTATGCGTGTCAGGCAATCCACTGCGTAGTAGTTGGGGCGCTTGCTAGATAGTTGCCTGGTTGGCAGTCAGTAAGCTGTATAAAAAATGTAACACTATTGTCTCCTAGTACCCCAGTAGTTAATTGCCCAGCTCGACATCTGAAGGAACTACCCTTCTAAAGATTCATTTATTCATGTATCGCCTCATACGACACGGCACAGTCGAGACTCAACAGCTCTGCACTGCTGCGCGGTGGCCTGGCCATTTCCAGGTAGTATGTAGCACGAACCACGTAATCGTATGGATTATACCTACCTAGGCACTTACCAAAAAGGCGACTTGAAGGACAGAATCAGTTTGTCTGCCTGGAAGTTCATGTGCTAGTGTAAATGGCCAAAGGCATTTGGCAGTGAGCGAAAAGTACCGGGCATGGTGCGGTATCTAAGCGGCGGGGATGGAGGGGGGAGCCCTTGCGCCATCCTGACTAAACTGATTGATTATTGGGCGATGTCATCATCCGACATAATTTAGAGGCATGAATCATTTTGATTTTGATTTTTGAAGAGTCCATGTAAACCAAAGCCGCGTTTGACCCCACTGCTGTGATTGATTAAAAACGCCAACAAGATATTATTCACGAAATCATCCAGACGAGAGACACGAGTTCTCTGTCCGCGCACAAGTTATTTACCCGCATCGCCACACCCCACCGAGGCAAACATCTAGTTACAGCCCACCTGTTACACTCCTTCATCCACACCAACCAACCATTGTCTCAACTCCCACAACAACCATGTTCACAGGCCTAGTCGAAACGATCGGGACGGTGTCGTCCCTCTCGCCCTTGGATGGCTCCGTCTCCGGCGGGAACGGGACATCGCTGACGATCAGCGACTGCGCGACGATCATGGAGGGCGGGATCGCGCTCGGCGACTCGATCAGCGTGAACGGCACATGCCTGACCGTGACGGAATACTCGACCAGCCCGGCGTGGTTCAAAGTCGGCGTTGCGCCCGAGACACTGCGGCGCACGAACCTCGGCTCGCTCGTGCAGGGCAGCAAGGTGAATCTCGAGCGCGCGGTGCTCGCGTCGACACGCATGGGCGGCCACTTCGTGCAGGGCCACGTCGACACGGTCGCGGCGATTATCGGGAAGACGCCTGACGGGAATGCCCTGACGTTCCGACTGCAGCCGCGCGAGAAGGGCGTGCTGCGCCATGTCGTTGAGAAGGGCTATGTGACGCTCGACGGGGCGAGTTTGACGGTCACCGCGGTCGATGATGCGGAGGGCTGGTTTGAGATCATGCTTATTGCGTATACCCAGGAGAAGGTGGTGACAAGTGCGAAGGCCGTGGGGGAGGAGGTCAATGTCGAGATTGATGTTGTGGGAAAGGTCGTCGAGAAGAGTGTTGTAGGATATCTGGAGGGGACGATCGGGAAGGAGGGTGCGCCCGCAATTCTGGAGAAGATTGTCGGCAGGATTGTCGAGGAGAAATTGAGGGCGTTGCAGAAATAAAGCGGTGCAGTAGAAAATGAAAATGGAACTGTGTTACTCCCATGGAGAATGGAAGAGGACAGAACGGGAATCGAAAGCGCAGGGATCGTTCATATCTGATTTCAAGAGAGATGGCATGGTCAATGAGAGAAGTCCCGTCAGTCTTTCAATATTCTTCGAAGGGTACAAGCCACTTACCAAGCATAGACTGACGTGATGGCTGATGGAGATGCATATGGACATGGAGCTCTGCCAGAACTGGTACAAACATTATCGTTTTATGGGACTCACATGACTGAGCGACAGGCTACTGGGTTTCTGCCAACACTTCCTAAGCTCTCAACTCACAACTCTGCCAATTGCTGGCTCTACGGAGTACTCTGGGCACTAAACTCAATTTCTCACAACTCGAAGTTTCGATTATAAAACTGACCGTGCCACGGCCGTGATGGAAACTAGTACTGGCTACCCGTACGCCTCAGGCAGATAATGGAACATTAACGGCAGATACCACTGGTACAAACTCCTGTACCGCCTGTTTTGAATATCATTTAATATCACATCTTTATGTTCCTATTAGCCCCGGGTATCAAATTCTGGGATGTTATCTGAGGATCTCCTCAGTGCCCCTTTCAAGCGACAATCGGTATCCAGTAGTCAGTACTTCATGATCAACAAAACATGCCACTGGCTAGACTTTCTTGGATGTATCGGATCATGTTAAGTAGTATGCTTCATAGCAGCGAGGAGACTCTTCTCCTTGGAGTTCTCCAGCGCATCCACCTGGGGAATCCTGCCTTCCCTCTCAGCGCGATCCATAGCATCCGGGTCATCGACATTGACGCCCGCAACTTCCGCCTCAACCTGGCGAATTGGGCCTTTGAACCATTTCCGTGCCCAGAGGAACCAGCTGCCAAGGCACCAGAAGGCAATAATACCGACGGCAACAACCGTGTAGTTCAGCGTCTGGCTGTCAACGGGATTGACGGCGGGGAGACAGAAGATGATGGTGATGAAGCAGATCCACAGGACGGCGACCAGGGCAACTGGCCGTGAGAACTTGTGCAGGTTGAAGGGCCCGTGGATGAAGCCTTGCGGGTTCACCATCCCGATTAGGATGGGTAGGCCGTACGAGATGTACAAGCCGATCGTAGCGATGGAGGTCGCGGCGGCGAAAGCGACGCTAGATCCAACGCTGGGGACGGCAAGAAGGAATGAAAGTGTGGCGGCAAGCCAGATCGTGCGGATCGGGCTACGGAACCGTTTGTCCACGTGGTGGAAGAAGTGTGGGATTCCACCATCGCGCGCGAAGCTGAACATCATGCGTGAGTTGGAGGTCAGGCTGAAGAGGCCGCAGTGCCAGACGCAGACGATCACAAGAGTGAAGAGCACGATCGCACTGGTTTTACCGAATACGTCGACTAGGATTTGGAGGACGGGGTTGCCGTAATCGGATGCTAAGGTTGCCTCGAAGTCCTGGATGCTGAATAGGAGGCACAGGATCAGGAACCAGCCGAAGACGGCGGAGCAGCCGATTGACATGAGTACGCCGATTGGGGCGGACCAAGATGCATTCTGGGTTTCCTCGGATAGATGGGCGCTGGGTAAATTATTAGTATGGATGTCATCACATATAGCCGAAGATTCGAGCATTCTCACCTCGCGTCAAATCCTGTGATGGTGTACTGGGACATCAGAATACCCACACAGGCTACATACGCTGGGGAAGCACGGATAGACCAGCCTGGATCACCAGTTCCATCGTAGAACGTTGCAAAGACGAATTTCGCGCTCATATGCGTGGGTGCTTTGGCGACAACGGCGACTGCGAAAGAGAAGACACCCAGAGAATGGAGGACAATTGAGGTGTTATTCAAATATCGGAGGATGTGGACACCGAATGAGTTGACAATGCCATGTGAGAACAGGATTGCTGCATAGATTCCAAGGGTTTTCCCAGCTGAAGGCTCATAGCCGTTGATGCTGGCAAGGGTCGATACGAGCCCAGCGCAGCCAAAGGTGATTCCTGTCGTCACGGCTACTTGTCCAAGCAGATTGAACCACCCAGTCACCCAAGCTGCAAATGGCGCCCATGACTGAGGCGCCAAAATTGCAGACCAGAAGTATGGGCCGCCGGCTGATGGAATAGCGGACACCTGAAATCGAGCACCTGGTTAATCGTTTGGTCGACCATACACGGAGAGATTAAAATAGTTAGATGAAATGCAACGTACAATTTCGGCCATTCCTGTTGCTAGTTGTCAGCTGGGTGGCTCAGTTCCAGGAGGAAATCAAAAGGGTACTCACCTAGGCCAACAAACATGGTGAAAAAGCTCACCTGTAGCCCAGTTAATTAGCAAAGAAGCCATTTTGAGGGTATGACGGACATCCATACAATAATCCATCCTACGCTCATCACACCCGGACCACCTGTATTTAGACCATAGCTGAATAATGTGGTAATACCAGTGATGACGGAAATAATGCTGAAGGAAACACCAAAATTGTGGATCATTGACCAGTCTCGCTTCAATTCTTGTTTGTAGCCCAGTTCGCGTAGTCGTCCTTCATCTTTGGACATGCTCCGCGCTGCGGTTCCTGCATATTCGGTGTCGGCCATGTTGGGCGCCCTTATCAATGAACTGGCTTTGTGGGGCGGAGGTGGACCAGTCGAATTGCTTAGGCAAGGCTTGAAGAGTGATAAGAATTAGTCAAGCCTAGAACAAGCTCTATTAACAAATCTCTCCCGTGAGAAAGACCAAGCTTGCGACAAGCTTGGAGGGCGTACGAGCCATCTTTATAGCTCACAGGCACCACTTGATGGCTGTCAATTAGACCCATCGCAACCTTGGAGTTTACTGGTGCGTCCATATCTAGTGATAACGACGTTCCTCTGGTCAGAGATAAAGACTTTCATCCCTGGTCAACTGACAGGCTGCGATTCCTCTTTTGGAATGAATAGGCGGATGGTACTTTGAGGAGGGGAAATGCCTTAGCCATTCAAAAAGGCTGGAGCATGGCGCTAGGTAGCCTTAAGCTCCCTTTCATGCGTCCCGAGACACGTGTGAGCATGACTGACTGCATTGTGGCGTCTCAAGCGTATTCTTTAAGAAGAAATAAATCAGGCCAACACTGGGCGCTCTGTGTTGCATCGTGACTACGGAGTACTCTAGTGCGAGGTGATCGGTAGTCAACTTCTTGATGGGGTCAAACCAGCTACATCACCTTATGCCTCGGCTTGAATCTTACCATCTCGCAGACCTGCATCTCTCACTCGCTTATTCCAAGGAGGGACAAGGTCACTCACCACCAAAAGCTAACACTTATGCCAACAGAACAGCTCCGGACATAATGCCACCAGCCAACTGGTATATACAAGGCTTGGCCTGCCTCAAGGATACACTCTTTGTATGGAATGCCACTGATTCCCGGGTAGACTTCGTCCCAATTCTCAACCGGGGAAACCTCCATTGCAGCAACATCAACCTGAGAGGTATTTGACATGTCAATCGTCTCTGAAGGCTGGCTGTCCTCCGTTGAGCATGCTGTTGGGTCAGTCCTCTTGTGGGGGGCAGGTTCATCCTTGCGCCGTGGTAATAGCGCAGTGCTATGGGTGGGTGAATATAAGCGAATATACTTTTTGCCAACGACCTGGCACAATATATTATGGTAAGGATCGTGATGTAATGGAGAGATCGTCCAAGCAGGGCCAAACCAGACATTTCGTTGAACCTCCGAATCAGCACTATCGCTGTGTAAGTCACTGTCTTCGGACTCCAAGCAGGCAAGTTCAGTGGAAAGAATGCTACTCGGGTGGCTACTCTTTTTGGACCTTTTCTTCGCCAGTTTACTTAGGGCAACGGGCGTATCTGGCTCTGGGGCAGGAGCGTCCAGATAGCAATAATCGGGAACTGCAATGTCGCCCTGTAAGGATGGAATCTGCTTGAGTAGGTCGTGTTGAGCAAGGTAGCCAATGTTGGAATGGTCCTTCTGGTTGCCTTCAGTCTCTGAAATCTGCAAGATGAAGTTGTCCACAAATTGATCAAAACGGAGTATCCTTTGTCCCCAGTCTTCATCTGTGTAGCTTCGTCCAACCTCAATGGGTACTAAGCGCCGTCCCCGAATGGTAGCGTCCAACCAGTAAGAGGTATTTTTCCATTTTTCAAGGGCTGGCCAATGGGTCAAAGTGTCCGTCAAGATAAGTGGCTCCCGCTTGTCCACCATAAAGGCTTGAAACTTCGTGAGTGAAGGCTTGGACATGTGCAAAATGGGGAAGTGGATTGTGGGAAGAGACACATTTTCATGCGGTAGGGTATTGGACGATTCTTGCAGGCGTCTTCTTTTACTTGGGGGCTCTGAATCTTCTTGATGTTCTTCGGAAGCATTTTGGAGATGGGACAGCATGTCATGGATCAACTGCTCCCGACCAAGGCCGCCCGCCATGATGAGGGCCATGTCTAGAATGGAGACCATTGTATCCAGCTCCGAAAGATCAAAAGGCTTCTCCATTAGAGTCAATGCCTTGGCAATACTAGCATCAGTGTAAAGACGAAACCAGCAGGGTCTCACGTCCTTGAAAGGGAACGTATGCAATTTCTGGTCGGCAAGTGTGAACAGGCTATCAGCATGATCTCTCAAGTGCTGATAGCCTTCAGGATGACATTCACGAATGGGATCATCAGGAGTGTCCTTCTGTAGGTCTTCTACGGCGGCTGACAAGAATTCAGGCTTTAGTTTGAGAACCATGTTAGCAATGGCAAGGCTGAGAAAAAGAAAATATGGGGCTTTCTGCCAATTTGGAATGTCAGTGGCAGATGCAGATGCAGAAATGCAAGAGAGAGGAGATGCGAGGCGTGTTTTAGGCGATCAAGAGTTTTAGTATCGCTTTAGGGTGGCCAAGTGAGGCAAGTCTGCCGAAGCGCGCGGAGGTGCAGACCCACACGTGACAGCATCATGCTTTCGAGTCTCGCTTTCCACCCACCCTCTTGCCTTCTCCATTGCGCGGTTTCTACCTCCTCCTCCTCTTCCTCTACCTCACCTCTCCCTCAACACACACGGCGCTATCCCTTACGCCCTCTCCTCGCATTCTGTGCATCCAGCTGGGCTGCTCAATCTCAAAATACATTGGACCAGCCTTTGGACCCTGGGTTCACCAAAATCTTCGTCCACGGCTGTAGCGCAGGCCGAGCAGCTTACATCCATTGTCCAGGCTTTGGCATTGATAATTCAACTCTGGGACTTTGCTTAACTACACAATGGCCGACGTGTCCTCAACTCGCCTTTATCTGGGGAATCTTCCTCGCAACAGTATGCTCACCTCTACTCCGATCCCTTTTTGTGCCAAAGGATAACCGTTCCCTTTCAATCTCGTTCATATTCCTATCCCTGTTCCTGTGTTCCTGGCCCGTGGATGTCCACTTCAGCTTTAAACTCCAGGTTTTCTCCCAGTCGCTGACTCTTGATTCCACAATCCAGTCACAAAGCAGGATATTGAAGACCACTTCAGCACACATGGAGCTGGTACCATCAAGGAAATCAAGCTAATGAACGGCTTTGGTTTCATTGAATACGAGGATGCCATGGACGCTCGTGATGTCGTTCCAGGTATTTCAGCCAACTTCTGAATTTCTGCTCTACTTTGCACTAACACTCCTTGTAGCATTCCGTATGCCCTTCCACCTCCTCTCGCTTCCTTTCTGCTTTCTCGGTCTAATACAAAAACAGATGGAACCGAATTCAAAGGTGAACGATTGACTGTTCAATTTGCTCGAGGCCCACGGCGTAAGGATGACTTCTCTGGCCCTCCGGACCGTAATGTGCCCCGGCCTCGTCGCACAATCTATCGCATGCAGATTACTGGTTTGCTACCTGAGACAAGCTGGCAGGTCAGTTTATTGATATGAGCAAAATCACATGAGCAGTAAAGTTGATTTCTTCCTCAGGATCTCAAAGATTTCGCTCGGAATTCTGGCCAACTCGATGTTGTCTATTCGGAGACTGGGCGCGAACGTGATGGCAAAGGGTACACTCTTCACCAGGATCAGGCAAATAAATACTAACCTCAAATCCAGCTTCGTTGAATTCGAAACTAGCCAAGACCTCAAAACTGCTGTTGAAAAGCTCGATGGACAGAGCTTCAAGAATGCTACCGTCCATTGTACTTCTGATGTAAGTGAAAAGGCCACCGCCAAACGAATTGATAACTGACAAGTTGAAACGTTAGATCCAGGAAGAACGACCTGATACCAGAAGCTACCGTCAACGCAGCCCACCACGCGGTCGCTATGGTCCTCCAGATGACTGGGATCGCCGTCCTCCTCCCCCAAGAGGCTACAGTCCGCGAGGCTATCGTGAGCGTTCTCCCGGCCGTCGTCCACCACCCGATGAGTATTATGATCGGGGTTACGGACGACGCACTCCACCTCGAGGCTATGATGGACCACCAGCACCTAGGCGGTACGACATTGATCCATATGATAGCCGAGGACCACCCCCACCTGCACGAGGATACGGTGATCCATATGCACGAAATGGAGATCCATACGCTCGTCCTCGAAGTCCACCTCGTTATGGAGGCTATGGCTCTGGAGGAGGTGGAGGTTATCCTGCCTACGAAGATCGACGTGGATACTAGGATGTGTACGGACGATTTCTACTCCCGCTGGTAGTGTACTCTTTTAAAAGTTGAGATGATATGAGATCCTGTTATGATTTTCCGGGTGGCATGATGGACCTGTACAACTACCCAATTGTCCTGGGGCAATCGACATATCCGACTTTTTGTGGAACTGTAAGACTTGACGTATAAGCTGGTACCATGGATATGACAACAGTCGCAGGATTTATTCAGGCGCATCTCAAGGTGGTGGACTGGACTCGTTAGGTTTACCCTTTTCTTCTGGCCTTGTATTCGGAAATTGGAGCATACCACGTAAGGCCCTAACCTGAGGATTATGATACAAAGGAACCATGAAGGAACCAGAATATGTGGCCCACAGACTGAACGATTATCAAAATGATCCAATGGGCCAGAGTAAACATTGTGGATACCGTCTTTGTTTGAAAATCCCCGGTTCACATGCCAGCAATAATCTTTTTATTAACTGGAAGGGAGCCATCAAGCAAATATTTTTCTTTTGGATTCCTACAGGCTGCTGAGTTCGACCACCTATCTACAGTACTGTTAAAAAGCGAGACATACGACCTTAATAGCACCCCTCGTCCCGTTGTTTTACGAGTACCGCTTCCAGGATCTGTTAGGCGCGACCTGGAACTCTCTTCGGTTTTCATGAACTGACCGATGATTCCCAGGGACTTTTATTTCAGTATCTCTCCAGGACTCGACCTCGCCCTTGATTCTCAGCGTCGGAATGGAGCCAACGAGTAAGGTCTAGTCTACTGACAGCCAGCAGATTCTCTTTCCCCCTGACATTTTCCACGTTATTACCCTTATTCTGTCATTGGTTTCCCCCTTGCTTCTCGCCCCCGTAACCGCCCCGAGCGATGAAATCGTTGTCATAGAGCACTGTGGCGTACTTCCAAAGTAACTACAATTATATGCGTGGACAATGGAAGGGAACACCAACTCGCTCCCACCCTCCCTCCCTCCGTTACCAACCGACCCTGTTTTAAACGCTTCAATATTTATATACAGAGCCGAAGAACGATGTTACCATTATTCAATCCATTTGAATTGTTAACGAACCAACTACATCCCTGTCTCCATCCTCCTCCTCCTCCTCCTCCTCCTCCTCCTCCCCCTTTGTCCCGAGAAAGCGGGGAGTGTAGAATAGCATAGCTATCCGCTGGCATTCTAGTCTGTCAGGAAGTCAATCAGTCATGAGGCTTTGACTTCGACTTGACTCGACACGACCATTGACATAATATGACATCCATCAGTCACTGCTCCACTTACTCAGTGTACCAACGTATGCTAACTAGGGTGACATGAGAGTGAGAGTCGGGTTATATGTCCGCCAACTATCTGTCCCTTAGCTCTTTAATTCTATCCTATTGAGTAGTCCACAAACCGGAACGGAAGGGGATGGGGTTTAGATATCAGGGGTGCGTATATTGAAGTGCGTCCTCCGTACTGGGTAGGTACCAAGATAGCAAGAGGTACAATACTACAATACTGACACTTGATGTTGAAACCGCAACACCATGAAAATGTAAGATATGGTATAAGATAACTCGAATGATACCCTGAAAAAAGAAAATCCATCGCTATGCTTGCCTGCCCATTCGGGCCAAGAAAGATCCTATGCTGTCCTATGGTATCCTTCCTGATACCAGGCATGTAGATTCTGCTCCGTTCCAATGCTTGGTTGCTTGGTGGCTTGGCTTGACTTGCGTTCCCGCAAATCCTTCGCGTTGTGTTTTGTCTCCGCTCCTCCGTCCTGACCTATGCATAAATGGTACGGATAAGAGGGATCCGTGCCCCCCCCCCGCGGCTCGACCAGTTCTCCTCTCTGCCCTGTCCGATCATACTATGCGCCGCTAACACTCGTCATCTCATTCGTTCCCTCGTCCGTATAGAAAGACGTTCATGCTCCTCCTTTGGGTATTCGTTTCATCATAATCGAAATGCCGTTTTCGTTTTTCTGAGGGGGAGCTGCGACCTCCGAAATTTCAAAGTGAATTGCTGTTATCCATGTCCCCGAGATACTTTTGGGGGGTTCCTCTTCCTTTCCTCTCCTTCCGTTTCCATTTTCATGACCGTTTCCCGAAGAATTTCTTCCTCAGGCCCTGCGCACGGGCCGTTTCTTTTGCTTTTGGTGCGGGGGCGACCTCGCTTTGCTGGACTTGTTTCCCTTTCCCTTTGTCTCTGTCACCACGTCCTGGTGAGGTGAATTCTGGTGGTTGCGGAGGCGGGTATGGGGCAGAGGTTCTTAGTCCTGTTATTGTGCCTGCAGGCCGTGTGGGTAGCGCAGTTAGCTCGCCCTGGGGTTGCGGGAGTGCTTGTGATGCGATGTGGGGGAGCGGAGATGTGGGCACTTGTGGAATTCGTGGAGTCACGTATGATGCTGGGTGGTTGTCATCCCTAATATCAGTTGATGGTGCAGTTTGTGGACGAACTGTTGAGGCCGACGTTGGGTTGACCAATGTGGATCTCGATTGAGATACTTGCTGTTGGTGCTGTGGATAAGGTAGTGGTGATCTAGCAGGTGGTTGCTGCTGCTGTCGTCGGGCTGCTTCCTCTTCGACTACATCTTCCATTTCTTCGTCCTCATAGTCTTCGTCATATTCGTCATCGTCGTCATAATCAAGATAGGCGCGTTGGGGGTCACCGTTGTATACAACCCACCATCCAATTTTCTCACCGCTTGCAATCTTGTCGCGTAGGTCGGCCAGCGCTTCCCACGCCCGATTCGTGAGGCCCGGTCCTTCTGATATCACTTCCTCCACGTTCATGCTGAGTGCTGTCGGTTCGAGTATGCTTGCTTTCTTTGGGCCCCCGACCGCGGTTTTGGGTGGATCAGATGTCACGGCTCCCTCAGTCTGTCCCGGCGATGCGGCTGGAGGGGAGCCTAGTGCTGCCAGAGGCAGGGTAGGTGCGTCACCAGGGTTTGCAGCTATGGTCACAACCTTGTCGCCAACGTAGGCGTAGGGTTGGCTGACAGCGTGGGCACCCTCGGTATCCTCAGGGTTATACTGTTCAATGAATTCAAGGTTGCGACCTGGGCCGTCGAGCTCTTTCATGATCTCGGGATAGAGCCTGTGGAATGAGCCCAGGATATCAGCCTTACTGTTCTCATTTTGGATGTATTCGACCGAGGTGTCCTCGAGGTTGTGGAGCACTGCATGAACCCTAATTCCACTGAAGCCTTCCCGTGGCCAGCGGAAACCGTGAACCAAGTAGACTGGCATCTCAGGGTGCGCGCAAGAATGTATGTGGAAGTAGACGGGCTGCGGATATATCCAATATTGGTTGTGAGAGGATGGGCACTCTAAAATGCTCGTCGTAAGCTCGCTACGGATGTGGCTATTGAGGGTACAAAGGTTGGGATCGTTTAGGAGAGTACTAGGCTTGATATAGAGCTCTTTTTACACAGTGTGATCTGGAAGGGTGCATGACCATGCTAGCGGTGATGAGGCCCGAGGTACAGACATGCCAAAATTGGTACTGGCAGCGTTGTAGAGAGTAGGGGAGGCGGGCTTGGTATGTAGGTGTGGTGTCACTAGTAGCAACGGGCTGAATGTCACTGGGAGCAGCACTTGAAGTGAGTCGCTCACTGCACTGCGACAAAGTAAAGTTGCGGGAGAAGGTGAATTCGAGGTTGGAAAATGGTGAAACGTATAGGAGACTCTCCAAGGGTTTTGTACTACCTCAAGATTCGGTTCAAAGCAAACAACTCGTCCGTTAGAATTGGGGCGCTGTTGAAATCCAGAGGGAATGGCGGTACAAGCACATGTGTCGCAGTTCCACTGAACGAGTGGAGGTTCAGGATCTCAGGTTAGTATGCTCCACAGTAGAAGGCTACGGTGAAGTTTTGACATACATTTAACCGAGCCCAATTTCACTGACGAGGCTGGATCACCAAGGAGGAAAACTTGGCTCTGGGCTTTATGAAGCTCCACCATACATTTGTTTAAGTTTGTATAAGAATCGATTCGGTGAATAGCCTTTAACTCTCGCACTGAACGGCGTGTACTGGCGCAGTAGAGAAATGAAGGAGATTTTGGTATACCACTCTTGTTGAGCCCCATCTGCTTTTCAGACAAACATGGATATAGAACACGTCTTGGGGGTGCGAAATTTACAGCAGGAATCTGTGAGTCGCCCGGTACAAACAAAGAAGTAACATTCTCTTGTATGGTTCTTGTGTGGCGTGCAGTTAAAGCACTTCTAGGTCTCAAATTCGAAAAGGACTGTTCAGGTCGAACTGAAAGCCACACGACAATTGCGGGATTTGAGAATAATGTTCCTGCAGTAGTCCACGTGTATTCTGCAGTATCTAAGGCCGATATGTGAGTCGCAAGCAATTCCACAGTTCATCTGCACAAGGCAGAACAGTCAAACTTACCTGTATCCAACTGACAGTCCAATTGAAGTCCCGTTTCATCGTTTCCAAAAAGGCCCAGGACATGGCACCTACCATCATCACAACCCGCATTAGTACTCCATGATCCATCTAGTGCCCTTGATAAGGAAGGATCGATACTCACCAACATGTCTTCCGTTGATAAATGCATCGGCACTGGTTTGTTCATCCTTGCAGCCTGAGAACATAAAAACAGACCTTCCTTCTTGAGACCAATCGTTCCCAAAATCGTCGACCTCTTGTAAACCTTCCCCATAGTCGCCATCGAACTCGTGCTTCAGGCCACGGAAAAATGAGGTGGCGCCCGCAAGGAGGTGCCGAGCCTCACCGGCATTTGAGATGGAGAAGTCGCCACGGATTAGATGGGATGCCTATAATGTTACGGCCATTGAGCGGAGGCAAGGGGAGAAGGGATCAATCCTAGAATAGGAAGAAAGTATATCCGTGCTTACCTCGCCAATCAACTGTGCTCCCATGCGTAAATTGTCAAGAAGATTGACATTTCCGTCATCATCTGTCCGATAGACAAATGGTAATTCAACCGCGGAGCCGCTGAAGAAACAAATCAGCGTTCCAATTCCAAAGAATCACAAGCAGCAGAAGGACAATACCTATGACAACAATCAAAGAGGATAACCAGAGTCGAGTTGGGTGGCAAGGCGCTGACCAAATGCTTATGCAACGTTCCACTGTCGATCATTCCGTTCCTCTCGAAATCCACGGGCACGATAGTATCATTAAAGCCAGTCTCCCGGTCGCCAGGTACCTGTCCGCCGTGCCCGGAGTAATGCAGGAAACACATACACCCGGGCTCGGAGACCAGCCATGCCATCGCAGCCAGGATATTGTGCCCGGAAGGATAGTACGGGGAATTGGGTGGATTATAGTAGCTGTCGGTGAGTTGAACCATGCTCCCGGGCTGTTTGGGATATCCCCGAGATACTAGAAATTCGCTCATGTTGGCGACATCGTCAATACAGCCTTGCAGCTGATGCTGTGATCCGATGTAGTTGATCCCGATCAGGAGGGCTTTGCGCCGGCCCATGGCTGATTACCGCAAGGTCAATGATGCGCTGAGAAATGAAAGATGGTCTAATTGTCAGGATATCCACATGGGTTCACACTCTTGTCGTATTAGGCTGACTGAGAGGAACAACCCACCAGGGAAACAGTGGTCACGATGTTCAAATAGCAGCTGTGGGCCACGACTGCTCATAATAGACAGGATTAAGGTTTAGGTCGGGAGGGAGACTGAATGGAGCAGAATTAGAACACTTTGCATGCTTTGGCAAATGGTTAGACCGAGCTGATGTGGCCTCTGGCCGTGTTTCCGCTTCAGCTCGGATGGCGGCTGCAAATCCCAACCGGAAGAAACTTTGATCGAACAGACTTTGGGGTTTCCATTTTGTCCCCCTGACCCAAGTAGTAGTGGTACAAGCCACGTCAACCCCATGGATCCATCTGATTGATCTTGATTGATTTTGATTGAGCTTGATTATGTGATCTTGCTCCGACATTGGGACCAGGGCTCGAATTGGGAAAAGGGGTGGGTAATTAATAGTATTAAAGGAAACCATTTTGAGTCGGGATGACGACACTAGAGCATGCTGCATGACAGCAAACTGGAATTGCAGCACTGGCCTCAGCCTTGTTGGCAGAGTCAAACAGGCTCAAAACTATCAAGGGAGTGTAGACAGCACGTGTAGGTCAAACGCAAGTTCTGGTATTCTTTTTGTCCTAGTTCCAATCCAAATGAATGGAATATACACCCATCCACTATATGTCCATATGTCCAAATATTCCTCTCGCCTCAAAAGCTATTTGAGTCCCTATTCGGCAACTGGCCTTTTCCGCTGTAAATATATGTGGCCTTATAATATGTTGCATAGCTATCCTCCCTTCAATATCAAAACCACACGCGCCGTGAGCGACCCCAAAGTGCTGTAGATACAGTCATGACCTCATGAACGCATTATCAAGAACAGAAAACCGAACCCGCAAGTTTAGGAATCGAAATCGCTGAACCATTCGCAAATACAATTCGATGACAGCTGAGCCACAGTGTCAGGCGAGCGTTTTAGCCTTGCCATTCGTTTGGTTCCACCATCAGTCGCAGCTGCAGGATTATATTCATCCTCGGTCACACAGATGGTCGGTACAGTAGGGATAGGCATGATTTGCCAGTTATTGAGCACTTGCATCTGTTGGCAATAGGGCTGGACATTGCTGTCTGGTTTCCTCTTTTCCACCATCTTAACTAGCTTGGGGAAAATACCAGGAGCGCCGATTTGAGTCGTTTGACGCTTGCGTTTTGAGCCATTCCAGTAAGGGTCATTATATGGTGTAGGGGAGCTGACGGGTGGACCGTTTTTGGACCCAGGGCTCGACGTGGGTGCACCCGCCGCGTTTGTGGGATAGGTAGATGGCGATTGGCTCGTGGCAGAGGAATAGCCTGATGTAATAGTGGAAGTTGCAGCCCAGGAATCCCAAAGGTTCATATCTTGATCTAAAAAGATCCAGAATTCACTGACGGTAGAATTCCAAAAGCAATACCATGGTTGGTCGCCAATACTCAACCAGTTTGGATCTTCCCAATCAGTTCGTTCTTTGAGGTGTGCTGCATTGACGGAGCGCTTCTTCTCATTAGGGGGAGAAAGAGCCTCTGCAGGGACTGTGAAATGGGTTAGTGACCAAATCTCAAGATGGGGGGGGGGAATCGAGCAGTTGACTGACGAATGCTTAATTTATCAAAAAGAACACTGAAGAATAAGGCAACACCCAGATCGTCATCCTCCCTGTCCATGTATGGTTCCATGGTGAAAGCAGTACCGTTGAAATCGGGGGGTTGTGGACCATATTTGAATTGTTGAGGTCGAATAGAATAGTCATCAAAGACTACTTGTAATGTATCACCATCGGGAACCTCAAAGATGTTAATGCCTAATTTTGCGAAGTCCATACATCCCCAGGCGTTTTTGAGGGCAGGGTCAACCACACACGTATCGACTTCCTCAGTTTGATTGAGTGCTAGGGTGTAGTGGCCAGTTGGGCATGTTCCTGTCGAGCCATCTGTTTGAGCGGGATCTGCGTCCAGCCATACTGTAGTGGTTGCGGCGCTGTCATCAAGAGTTAGTTTACGAGGACGGTGAGGGAAGTTTCACAGCATACCCGTTTGCCCGATCTGTACCCTTCTTTGTGCCCACCACACCACCAATCACTCCTCCTAGGAGAGCAGCAATTATCACAATGGCTACAATGATGACGAATGTCCAAAATGGAATGCCAAAGCACATCCTCCTCTTTCTCGGTTGCTCTGTTAAACCTTCCTTCCTTGCGACTTCGTCTGAAGGAGCACTTTCACCAACATTTGTCAACTCAATACTTGAGGATGAGGCCGGGGCTGGGGCAGTGGCAGAAGGAGTCGAAGCATTGGTTACAGGGACAGTTGGTGGGTCTATCCGGGCCATGTCGCCTTTGGCAATGACATTGTCGGCATATCGACTATAGGGAGGTAATTGTTCCACATGACCATCCGAGCCAACAATATCACCAACTTCATCGCCAGAAGAACCTGAGGTGGATTGTGAAGACTGACCTAGGCCAGGAAATCCCAAGGGGATATTTAACTGGGAGTCGTCTTCTTCTTCAGGAACAGTGTTTTGTTGATACATTCCATATGGATGTTCAGGGCCCCCGCCAGGTACAAAAGGACGATCAATTGGCCGAATGGTTGCTTCACTGGCAATACTGGAGGCACGTGTAGCCTGAGGATATAGGCCGTAGGGTTGGCTGGGGGCAGTTGGGCCATTGTAAGGACTGGGTGCTCGAGGAAGAGAAAATCGGGAGGATGTGCTGAGTGTTCTGTGTGTATCAGCTATCGAATGTGACGAGGTCGAAACGGTTCGCTGGGGAGTTGTGGAAGAATCGGCTCCAGAGGTGCCAGACATGCCAGATATTTGGCCCATGCCGACTACATTTCCAGGGAGGCCAGCAGGAGTATATTCTCGCGGAGCTGATTTGGAATTCACTGGGTGGTCGAGCGATAATCGATCAGAACGACTGTCTATTGAATCTGTCGGGCTCGAAGTAGCACTGGCAAAAGGATTGGGATTTTCGGCAGCAAAATCATCACTGAAGACGTTTGGATTGGAGGAATTAGATGGTGTTCTTCGGGGGAGATGGTGTGGTTGTGATTGTGATTCAGCGGAAAGGGAGCTGGTGGAAGGAGGTCGTCGCGCCATGGGCGCTGCGCCACCCCTTACGGCGACCAAGTCAAAAGGCCGAAATTCGAATCAATCTGGAGGTAGTTGATGGTGAATGCGAGATGTGAGCTTAGGACGATGAGTGTGGGAGGTGTAGTTTAACGTGTAATGGGAGGGTTGGCGGAGGTTGGTGAGTGTGTGGTGGTTGATGGTGGACGGAGTGTGAGAAGTGAGGTTGTGAAGGACCAAGGTTGGCGGCGGCGGTGGTGATGGCCTCAGGCGGGTGCAAGTCCAGCAGCCAGAATCCGAGACGGCAGGTGCAGGGCTCGGGTCGCAGGTTGCAGGTTCAGGTTGGTTGGTGGTCGAAGGGCAGTCGCGGGTGGTAGGCCCTGGTAGGGTGAAAGGGCAAATAGGGCAAGCCCAGGGTCGCTCCTGCTCACTCCTCGTTTGCTGCTCACTGGGTGACTGGCACCCGCCTGCATCATGGCAACCGCATTTCTTGGCACTCAAGCTGATCCTATCCCCATTGGGCCCTAGCTTTGCGTCATTTGAGCCGTCAGATAGTCATTTTAAATCTCGGCAAGTCTCGTCCAGCAAAATGCCTCGAATGCACTCGATGCTCGTCACGTGTTTCCAGAGGCCCGCTTCTTATGTCCAGATTCATCAATATTAAGAATCCATCCATCCTGCACGGAAATTCCGACTTTCTCCCCTCTTCGCGCTTTCCCACTCTTGGCACACGCTGATCGCGCTCACAAGGCCAGCCGTGGACCAGTAGGTAACCACCGCTCTACGACGAGATTTGCAGCCTGATCCTCACCTACTCCGCCCGCTGTTTTCTTATCCTTTGCCGTTGTATGCTACGAAACGGGCCACAGAAGCTTCACTTCCAGGGACCTTCGATCAGGGTAGAGATCATGGCTGCTACTCCCGCGGCAGCAGAAGTACAAGCCCTGCTACGGTTTCTAACGAAAGATGCTCGTCTTCCCTTGCAAGATGCAATGTCCAAGATTAATCCTCTCCGTAAGCAGAACTTGAGCACGCCTGAGCAGATCGCTAAAGCCGATCCTGCGGATCTTAAGTCTATATTCACGGGTGAGAAAACCGATTACGTGAAACAAGTCGTCAATGCTGCCAAACGTGTATCCAATCCAAAGAAACGCTCAGCTGCTCAACCATCATCATCATCAATCTCCAAACGCTTCAAGCCAGAATCAGTGGTTGTTGACGAGGAGGGCCTTTTGGCCTTACCCAAATCCGACTTGACCGTCGATGAACTTGAGAATGTCACTATTGAGACTAATCGAGCTCCTCTCTTCCTTGCCTTCACAATCGCCGTTCTGGCCTACACCCAGCCTGACCAGCCATTGTCGAGCCGATGGAGTATGGCTCAGGCGGTAGTGAGCACTGGTGCTCAAAGCAAGGCTAAATACCTTGGCTTAACCTCGGGCCCCACTGCAGAGGAGGACGGTTGGGCTATGGGTCAACCCAAAGTCAAGATCATGGGACGTGAAGTGGCCGTTATGCGAAGACATGTCGTCAAGTCTGATGATGACAATATCAGCCCCATAAGTGCATTCTGGGGCTTGGACCTTGAAGCGTTGCGGAGGTCAAACGGCCCCTTGGTTGCAGGTAAGAATGACAAAAATCAAGATGGCCCACCAATTCACAAGCCAAACGCTCCCCGGAACTATCTCTTGAAGTCAATGGTTGAGGTGCAATACAATTCCGAAGGCGGAGATTCTGCTCCAAACTCCAAAACAGAGTCCAAAAAGCAGAAGCCGGCGGAGATCACACGCCGGAAGGAAGAAGCTGCAGCTAAGATGCTCAAAGCCATTGATATTGTGTGTCAGAGCTGGGCCGACAGCTTGACCAGAGACGAGTTGGATTCAAAAGCTCAGTCATGGTATATCCGCGTTCGACCAGATGTGGATCATGGCCAAGCGGGATGGGGTCAACGTGGCCAGGTTAAACTGCGAGACATTCTACAGCTCAAGAAGGGATGAATCGTTGCAACACAAATATAAGAACACGTCTTGCCAAAAATTGATTCGCTGGATCACATCGGAACCACCCATAACCAGGATGTGAAAGTGTATTGCCCAGAGAGCCGTCCAACGATCCTCAATTACCCACCAGTCCTTGAGGTCCCGCCCTACTCACTTCTTTGGACCTACATCACCTACACAACGTCGTGTCAGCGCCATTCAAAGTCGGAGATAGTTAACTTGGACACGTGACAACGACTCACCTTTCCAAAAGTTCTTATCGACCTTGTTATCTTCCTCGCTGAGTTGATTGACAGACCTATCGCTTCGTTTCTCCATCTCCTCATTGTGTTTCCTGACCTCTGGGTCTGTCTTCTCAGCAGCGGATTTCGGCCTGTGGATCGCAGGGCCAGGGCTACCACCTTGATCAGATTTCTCTTGATCATCTGATGACTGTGTTGAAGACGACGAAGATGACTTCTTGTCAGACCCTTTACTCGCTGGCGCCTCTGGGCCTGGGTGCTCGAGATGAGATTTTGGATTCTTCAAATTGGTGCCCTGCTCCATCCCGGACTGCTCATTGCCGTAGGATTGATGGGCCAATCTCACTGATTGAGTGGGGAGGAAAGGTCGAATGACCAGAGATGTTGGTCGAACAGGACCTCTGGTAGCTAGCGTCCGGAGTGGCTGCATGATATCGGTATAGCTTTGAAAGGGCAATGCCCTTTTCCTCTCGACAAGAGTGCGAATATTGACTGACGCAAATTTGCGCCGAATGTACATCTATCTCCTGTGTATAAATACTGCGGTGTAATACTTGGGAAATCCAACGGCAGAAATACTGCTGTTTCTTTCCAAAATAAAAAGTCGAGAATATAAAATGCACCCCCCACAAAATTAAACTGGATATGTAAGTCGATCTAGATTCTAGCCCAGCTTCCACATCAACCCCAGGTGCCAGGTGCCATGAGGTCACAGCCTCTCCCAAGGTCAAATGATGATGCCGATCCCGCTCGTCATGCAGCATGGTAGTAGTACTCGCACCTGAGTACGTAGGCGTTGCAAGAAACACTGCGCTGGCCGTTGGTTGGACGAGAGAGTCCGTGACCTCATCGCTGCCAAGGCCAGCACGGGCAAAATATGGTTGATCGCTCGGACATTGTATCCGATCCGTCTGGTATGAATCATACCAACCAATACATGTTCCTATCTACTATAATTATCCCTACCTCAATATGTCCCTTTCCTGGAGTGCTGACCCCTGATCTCATTCCTTGGAAGTTGAGGGAGTGCTGTGTCCGGAGTCGGTTACTCAGGCGTTACGAGATCACGGGCCCATTTTATGGAAAAACCAAAAGGAAGGAAGCACCATGGAAGGGGATGAGTATAGAGTTATATTAGGCATGCGTAGGCAGTCACTCACTGCGTCTCAATAGCATTCGTTCGTGACTGATCAGGAGACCAGAAAATAACATATGATGTAAAAAATAAGGACGAAGAAAACTCTGTGTATGGTATATGTATGCGCTGCAAAGCCGGTGTCACAAATTGGTAAATCGACCTGGGCGTCCAGATGGATTTAAAGGACAGAAGGTCAGAACATCGCTCAAAAACGGCGCCTGGAGAAAGATGTAGTAGATATAACGCACGATCCAGGAGACTCCCCGAAAATGCAGCAGGTACTTGGGAAAGAGGAATCTAGAGCTCATGAAATATGAATTCCCATTTGAGGTCTGATCTCTTTTTATCCAAAGACTCTCAGGAACACCCATAATCCTGCACTGCTTAGGAGGGGGATTGTGAGGTTATCGTCCCACCCCCAGATATCGACCAGCTCGGAAAGACTGGCGATCAGGCCGGTGCATATGCTCATGATTGTGAGTGCTGTGTTGCCCACGACCACTCCTTGATCAGCTTCCCAGCCGAGAAGAGCCTTGGCTTGAGGTGGCAGGGACAATCGATTCTGGAACATGAATCCATTTACTGGATCGTCCGGGAATGGGCCCGTTCTTGGTGCTAGCCAGCCCCAGAAAAACAGTGCCACCAGGGCACCCGTGGCAAAAGCCGCAAGAGATCCTGCCAGAGACTTTCCTCTTCGCAACCGAATCGTGTATCGACCGTATAGTCGGCCGAATGTACTCGCAGCGGTGTCGCACCAGGACAAAAGTAGGATAGACATGACACCGATGTCTTTGGGATAAAATTGAAGAGCGATGACAGCGCCGACCAGATACCAAATAACACCGTTGTAACCATCGACTTCAGTTTCCCGCATTAATGCGCCCAGCACGCGAATGTAGAAACGATTAAATCGATCAGAGTGGTGTCGTAGGATATCAGTTGGCCCAATGATGGCCAGCGCTCCCAAAAGCCACGGAGTTATCGCGGTTGTTTGAATGCCATGCGTATAAAATCGTAATGTAAAGAATCCGATGGAGACATGCAGTGCTTTGCGAGGAATTTCATGTTTGTGAATGAGGGTGCGGTAGTGTCGGTGGAGGGGGATCAGGCCAAGCGGGGAGGGTGATCGAGAAAATTCTCGCCATGACTTCTTGACTCTATCGTAGGGTGAGAGATGTCCATTGGACTGAGGAGCAAGTGCAGAGCCGTTGGTGAGAGGTTCTGACTTGGTGACAGGATTCTTGGAGGAGGTGAGGCCGCTCATGCGTCTTCTCTTGCTGGTGGAGCCGTTCATCTGAACAGCTTGAGATAGTATTGGACTCCTTGACCTCGTCCTGGCCCTCTTCTCGAGGCTGGAATCTGAACCTGAACCATCTTTCTCTTCATGTATAGGTTCTGGGTGAGGAGATTTTTGTCTCTGGGCTTTTGCAGCTGATCGGGTGACCGGTGCAAAATAGGAGTCCTGTCGGTCGGAGGCCTCGGAAGGGGTGGGAGAGGGAGAAATGACTCGCGGAGTCGCTGGAATTGGATAAGGATATGACATCTGGGCGGAAGTGTGTTGAGATGTCTTGTGAGAGAAGGTGTCGGGAAGGGTGTCGTATTGGTGGTGGAGGGTGGTTAGAAGTGGCACATGCGCACTCAAGGGAATCTTATGGAGCGGCGGGAGAAGATTATTGTTGCATGATGAATGACAACAATGACCAGATCCTGTCTCTCATTGCTATGAGCCAGCTCAAGAAGAGAGAATTGCGGAATTTGGGGCCTGATCAAGGGTCGGCGTGTCGAATGTGGGATGGAGGTAGAGGGTCAAGTGAGAAAGTTGTCAAGATTCAAGTTGACATGATGGCCGATGGCATGGCGGATGGCACATGTTGCAGGGATGGATGGCCTCGGATGAACTCTCTCGCCTTGCCTGTGCACTGCTGACTGTTCAGCGTTAGAGCTGCTTGTGGGCGCGTTGGTATCTGTGAATTGTGGATTGTGCACGGAGTGGCACGGCAGCCTGGAAAGGACAGAAATGGTTTACCGCTCGGAAAGGGTGGAAATCTCGCCTATCGGCTCATTTCGCCAAATCAACGCGTCGCTGGTTGGAATGGGCACCTAATCGAACCCAATACCGCGTAGATCACAATGGTCACGTGGAGAAGCGCTACGGTGGAGTATAAACACAACTCTTTCTGAGACCTTTAGACGATAACTTTTTTTTGGCCGTCTCCCTCCCCGCCGCAGTTACAATCGCAGTCTACACATGACAAGGGCGACAACCATAACCATGGCTCCCGACAGAGGTAAGAGCGGTTCTAAAACCACATCTTCAAGAGCATGGGATTCTCTCACGCCTCCGCTCTCGCAATGGGTCCTTGATGCTGCCTCGTCCATGAATTTCTCCCGAATGACACCCGTACAGGCCTCGACTATTCCTCTCTTTATGGCACACAAAGATGTTGTGGTGGAAGCCGTGACTGGGAGTGGGAAAACGCTGGCATTCCTCATTCCTGTCGTGGAGCGGTTACTCCGACTAGATGAGCCCATCAAGAAACACCATGTGGGTGCCATCATAATATCTCCAACTAGAGAATTGGCCTCACAGATACACAATGTACTCGTGTCCTTACTCGACTTTCATGGCCCGTCGGTTGCTGCTCGGAGATCTCTACTGGAAATTGACGATACTGTCCCCAACGGAGAGCCCGAAGTCGAGACATTCTCAGCATCTACCCCGAAGATAGTGCCACAATTGCTCTTAGGCGGTGCAACTACCCCTGCTCAAGATCTCAGTACTTTTCTCAAAATTTCACCCAACCTGTTGGTGTCGACACCAGGACGGCTACTTGAGATCCTCTCTTCTCCATACGTTCATTGCCCGCAGTCTTCATTTGAAGTCCTCGTCCTGGATGAAGCTGACCGACTCCTTGATCTCGGGTTTAAAGATGACCTGACCAAGATCCTCAATCTGCTCCCAAAACAACGCCGAACCGGTTTATTCAGTGCAAGCGTGAGCGAAGCAGTCGACCAAATAATTCGGGTGGGTTTACGGAATCCAGTTAGAATTGCCGTTAAGGTGAAAGGGGCAAATGGAGTGGAAGATAAACGGACCCCTGCAAGTCTGAAGATGACATATGTCATCACTCCAGCTTCGCATAAACTTCCAGCCCTTGCAAATCTGTTGTCAAAACTCGAACCCACTCCACTCCGAACGATTGTTTACTTGTCAACTTGCGCCGCGGTTGACTATTTCCAAGCATTGCTCCCTTCCATCCTTCCAGCAGACACAATTCTTGTTCCATTACATGGAAAGCATCCAGCCAATGTCCGACAGAAAAACTTCATCCGATTTACCAATTCTGCTTCTCCGGCGGTGTTATTGACTACTGATGTTGCAGCTAGAGGTCTAGATATACCCTCAGTTGATCTAGTGGTGCAAATTGACCCTCCTTCCGACCCTAAAGCATTTTTACATCGCTGTGGACGAGCTGGTCGAGCAGGACGAAAAGGATTAAGTGTTTTATTCTTGCTTCCTGGCAGAGAGGAAGACTACGTATCCTTCCTGAATGTTCGACAGACTCCTATTGAACCTCTTACCGAACCCGATGTATCAGTTTCGTCAAAAAGCAGCGTTTCAGTTGAGCAGACCTTCCGAGAGCTTGTTCTCAGAGATAGAACCATCCATGACAAAGGCCAAAGGGCTTTTGTCAGTTGGGTGAGAAGCTATTCCAAACATCAAGCATCTTCCATATTTCGATTAGTCGATATTGACTGGAATGATCATGCGATGGCTTGGGCTCTTCTGAAAATGCCCAAGATGCCAGAACTTCGAAATTGGGACAGAAGCACATACACGGCTCCTGAGGTTAATTGGGATCGTTATGCATACAAGGATAAACAGCACGAGAAGCAGAGGCGGGCAGCTTTGGAAGAGAGCAACCAACAACCCAAGGGGGATCAGCTGAAACCCAACAAGAAGCGTGGAATCACGTTAGCTTGGTCGGAGAAACTAGAAACCAAAGCAAGCAGGGAGGTCAAACGCTCGAAGAAGAACGCTCGGAGGGAGCGTGAGAGATTTGCCAAGATGACAGACGCTGAAAAGGAGCACGAGGCTGAAACCGCAAGAATGGTGCAGCAGATCAAAAAGCAGCAAGCTCAAACCAACAATGATGTTTTTGAAGGGTTCGGCTGAGAAAGCTGACCTCCGGGAAAATATGACTTGATATGGACGGAGAGCGCGTCATCCCCATTGAGTACACCAAAACTGTGGGGCGGACAAATCATTCCGTCACCCCCGAGTAAATTCGGAGATAGTTGTCAGCCTTGTCAGCCTCCACCGACTGATCCAGAGTTCGGCTGGACGGTCTTAAGGTACATGGATGACCTCTAAACCCTGACAGAATACTCCGTATGACCGTCGAGACCTCGAATAATATAAAGGTGAAGAGTAATTTCCTTCGCCGAAAATGCCTCCTTCTCTCAACTTTCGAACTCGGCTCTCACTGTTCTTCCACCAACACGGAAAATGGATGATCCAGAGAATCCCTACGCTCCAGCTCACCGAGTACCAGCAGGCCCAAATGATAATCGACCTACCGCTTTTCAAATCATCCAGCATGAGTGTTTGATTGGCAAACTGTCTGACGCGGTGATTTTCATCACAGGCTGCTCATCAGGTCTCGGCGTGGAAACCGCACGGGCACTCTCCTCAACGGGAGCCACACTCTATCTCACGGCCCGCGACCTCAACAAGGCTCGCAAGGCACTGGGTCCAGACTTGTCCAATGACCCAAAAGTCCACCTACTGACATTAGACCTCGACTCCCTCGACTCTGTACGAACCTGCGCGAAAGAATTCCTCTCGAAATCAAACAAGCTCAACATCCTAATCACCAACGCCGGCATCCGGCATGTGCCATTCAGCAAGACGAAAGATGGCTTCGAGCGGCACTTCGCCGTCAACCACCTGGCACACTTCCTGCTCACACACATGCTTCTGCCAACCCTGCAGCAGAGCTCCAAGCTCGGCTTCGAATCGCGCGTCGTTGCACTCAGCAGCACCGCACACCGGAACTCGCCGATCGAGTTCTCCGACCTGAACCTCGAGCGACCGGGCGTCTACACGAAGGAAAAGGGCTACGCGCAATCAAAGCTCGCAAACGTTTACATGGCATCGGAGATAACCCGCCGCTACGGACTAGCCGCTCGCACCCATGACCCCCGCAAGCCCGGCGTCTGGGGCCTGGCGGTGCATCCTGGGGGTATCCGAAGTGGACTGCAGAAAGACTCGAGCGCATGGGAGGTCGTGACGTGGTACTACGCGCGCAACCTGATGAAGACGCTGCACTACATGAAGTCGACCGAGCAGGGCGCCGCGACCACAGTCGTCGCAGCTGTCGCGAAACGGTTTGAGGCGAGAGGTGGTCTGTACCTTGAAGACTGTGGTTTGGCCGTCCCGGTACGTAAGGGCTGGGGCCTCATAGACCCCGGCTATATCCCTGGTAGGACAGATAATGAGGAGGATGCGCGCAGGCTTTGGAGTGCTAGTTGTCGGTTAGTCGATGTGAGAGATGATGAACTGTGAAATTGTGGGCAGCGCTGGCAGAGATGCTTTGGAGGAAAGACTGACAAATATGAAGGAAATAATTTTAGTCCTTTCGAGGAGCATTTGTTTGCCGGTGGCGCTGGTGGTCGACAGTTGCTGATATACTTTTTCAATGCATCCTCCCTCTACTCTTCGCTTGATGCCTTGCCCCTTCAGGCACTTGATACTTTATCAAACTGGCGGCTACCTGGCAGTGACTTAAGTTGGCGAGTCCTGCGCCTTCCACTCACTCAACACAAGCAATGCCATTCATTGCTCTATAGTACGACCATGAAGCCCGTAACTGCACCCCCCAAACATGTATATATGTCCGCGGCATCCACGCGCCTCTGTTGAAACCGAAGCCAACCCACGCCCGATCAGCGCCCTTTCCTCTTCAATCAAGCAACGACACCCAACTCCTTCAACCGCTGAACCTCCTTGCCTTCCACACCCAACAGCTCCGTCAACACCGTCTCGGTATGCTGCCCCAGCGTGGGCGGCGGGCTCCTAATCCCCGTCTGATTCTCACTGTACTTGACGGGCGGACTGACGAGCTTGATCTCGCCACAGCTGGGATGCTCCACAGTCGACACCATGCCGCGCGCACGCACA
>Ga0105239_10000822_pt1 | contig 44186 bp, 30 predicted proteins | sample KBSC44metaG_FD_92761 | JGI IMG/M metagenome (GOLD analysis project Ga0105239, IMG submission 92761) | Corn rhizosphere microbial communities from Kellogg Biological Station, Michigan, USA - KBS C4-4 metaG | ecosystem: Host-associated > Plants > Roots > Rhizosphere > Soil | place: Michigan, USA...
AGTATCCATAGCCTGATCTCACAGTGGTGGGGAAAGAGAGATGTCAATACACATTTTATCGTTAGAAGCTTTGAAGTCGAGAAGTCCAAAGGCCACCAACCAGCGCCAAGCTCTGATTGAGGGACATGATACATCCCTGGAGCATTGGCGAAGGCTTATTAAATAAATACTTATTAGATTTAGACCCAACGCCTTCTTCTAAGAATCACAGCTCACCTTCCCACTCGTTCTTTCAACATTCTCGAACATTTACTATAGTGTCACTACGAAAGGACTGTACACAATTGCACGTGGCAATATAGGCACCCAAGGCCATTCGGTTGCTCTCCCCACATCTTGCGAAGATGATGCTCGCGTCATGTGGTAATTAAATAACCGTTCGGCCCAGGAGCCGCAATGGCCAATTGCCAATAGCCAACACGAGATCGGACCACTCTGCTCTTGGCTTTGTTGAGATATTTATTCGAGCAGCCGATAACGGTCGGTTTTTTGGGGTCACAGGCAACAAGCCACAGTTAAAAGCCTTGAAGTTGGATTATTGATATCAGGTGATTTTCTCGATGTGCCCTACGCAGTGGTTCACTAAAGTTGCTCGCATCAATTAAAAAGTCGGTTCCCGACCGAGGCGGTAATTTCAGAAATCGTACCCGTCGACATATACTCGAGTCTCGATTGTAGCTAGAAGTTACAGCAAGAACTGTGCAGTCTTACATTTAAAAGTAGTCGACCAATGGTTCCATCATCTTCACCACCGCCGACAACTCAAACACAGATACACGATTATCTACTAACCATAGCTCTCCCCTTGTTACCGATCGTGTCATTCACAGCCCCGCCGTTCCCAGGCCGCGGGATCTTCTTCGCCGCCTTGATCAGCACGACATACTACATGAAACTGGCATCACCCTGGTCAGCGAACGAAGGATCAGCATGTACACAGTCGCGCTATGGCACCGCCAGTTCATGGCTGCTTTTGCTCCCTGTGTTGGAGAGGCTGCTTCTGCACGTGCCCGAGCGGGATTTTTGGCGAGTCGACAACATCAACTACAAGAGTGAATCAAATGGCAAGCACGATGACGGGATCAAGCTCTTCCCATCATCGTCATCATCGCCAACACCAACGCCGCCACCCTGGACGTGGCGCAAGGTCTGCTGGGCAACGGCACTAGCGAGCAGTCCGCGTGCAGTGGGCTGGAACATTGCGAGCCGCCGGGTGAGCACGGCGTGTGAAGAGATAGCGCGGCAAGGAATCGGGAGGTGGGCGTTCTTGTGCGCTTGCTTGTGGAGAGCGGTATGTGCGTTTCTAGCACTTGACGCTGTTCTTGTCTTTGGCCATGACCTGCGTGTACCCACGGCTTGGGTGTGGGAGTGGGAGACGCTGAGGGACATTCTGGCTGCGGAGGGCTTGATGCTGGTGTGTACATATGCTAGCATGACGCTGCAGTTTGAGGTCCTTGCGGCTGCTTCGGTGGGACTGGGTTTGAGTAAGCCTGAGGTACGTATTATTTTCAATCTGGATAAAAGCCAGTTGTTGTTCGCCGCTGACCAGTGAATCCGGGTAAAAATATAGGATTGGCCGCCCCTCTTTGGCAGCCTTGCGGACTGCTACACTGTATCCAACGTGTGGGGCAAGTTCTGGCATACATATATTCGTCTGGTGAGTCTCCTTCTTGCAAGCGTATTCTCGACTCTCGGCGCATGCAGGCTAACGCATATATGGACGCAGCCTGTCCTAGGCCTCGGGCACTTGGCCAGCGGCCGTCTCCAGATTGCAGAGAGATCTCCAATGGCCAACATCGTCACTCTTGTGATTGCTTTCGCCCTCAGTAATTTCTTCCACATCATTAGCCTTGCGGTAATCCGTGGCGAAAACCTGTCTCTGCAGGAATTAACACTCAACATGTCGAGTTTCTTCATGCTGCAGCCGGTGGGGGCTCTAGCTGAGATGCTCGTGATGCATTACTATCTCAAATTCACCTCCTCTACGAGTCGTAATATGCCTCGGAACTCGTCTTATGAAAAGTCTCAGGCCCAAGAATCAATGGATAGCAGAGGAAAATTACCTCCAACCGTTGCACGGATCGTCGGCTATATTTGGGTGTTGTGCTGGTTTTCCATCACCGGCTGGGGTTTTACCAAGGCATATATCGCTGTTGGTGTCCGGGACTGGCAGATCCCACTTTCGTTCTGGAAGGCGTTCGTGGAACAGCGATGATTCAAAAAATGACTTCATTGCTGTCCCTTGTCGCAGCATATCGTGTTGACTGCTGGCAGAATAGTATCAGAATGTAGGAAGTGTAGCAGAGAAATGAAAGCTCATCATACGATATTCATAGCCTGTCTGAATGACTGCTCCATTGCATTAATGCCATTTGGTAGAGACTAGTGAGTAATTTCCAAACCTCGGCCCTGAAACCATTGCACTCACTCGATTGGCCTTGTGGTCGACAAGCAGGCGTATATGTAACATGGCTCAGGGTATTTCATTCCCAGACGGAGGAGATGGGCTGCGTTGAAGTTCAGGACACAGTCTGCGCCATTCAAGACAGCTTCAACTACTTCAAATTCCACTTGTTTATAACTTTTAGTGCCGTCCAGAGCAACGATTGGTAGTTTGAGGATTCTTATGGGTTGAAAACACGCTGGAACGAGACGATAAGTACCGAGGCGATGTTGGGCACGCGCGAAGTAAGATTTGGTGGGATATATTGGGTGCTCCAACTTCCTGGCAGCTGTTTCACAGATGAATGATCTCGGTGCAGCAGCAACAATCCGAGCTGTAAGCATTCTGCCATTGGCACCTAACGATGCGGGGCCTACTTGTAAATGGACCGACCTGAGGGACCAGGAATTTCCGCTTGGTCTGTACTTTAGTGTTTGAATTTCGCGAGGCCTTACCCCGGTTGAAGGCTGACTGAGATTCGTGTGGAGTCTTTCGACTCTAGATTCCAGGAATTGATTCTGCTCTGTTACAGGGATGATATGCGTCGCAACCCTGAAGCGATAGACAATCTTGCAAAACTCAGATAATGCCAAGAGGACAATGCATGCTGCAACAGCAAAAAGTACATAGCACGTGAAGGAAGGGACGAAGGGTTGCTGGCGTAGGCCTTCGATTTCGCCCTGCGCTGTCCCAAGGTCGAGGCTTAGAAGCCGCTTCAAAAGAGGCGGTCTTTCAAGGGGTGTCCCTAGGATGGAATTGCATTCCGGCGAAACGGCCTGTTGGGTTTGGCAGAACTCGAAGAAGTCCTTCTTCGCCGTCCATTGCGCTAAACTTAAGGATTTGTTGCTGATGTCGAGACTCTGCTTCGTCCAGACGATGACGGCTACACCAGGCACGGCGATGCCGAAAAGGACTATGGCTGTTCCCGTTGAAACGAGACGTTTGATTCTCTCGAGGGGAAACCTTTGGGCATGCGGAAGAGATCCCTGACTGGTTGTCGTCGACGTTGAAGATTGGATGGCGACGCTGGAGGTCGAGGAGGGTGAGGGAGGGCTCGTCTGGGGCACGGCGGGGGTGGGTCGCGGGCTCGCTAAGGCGGGTCGTGGCCACCACTGGGTTTTTGTCACGTAGAATGGATCATGATGGCAGCACAAAATAGGAGTATTCAAAAGAAGTCATTGGTACGGAGTAATATTCAGGCAGTGATGATTCCTAAAGTGGCTTCGAGGCTGTGCCATGAACGAACGACGTTCATAATTAATAAATAACATTCAACTGGGAATCAACCTAATCAATTACAAGCCCTTCTCGCAGGTTGCCCTGTTTTTGAGGCCTTGATAAAACTAGTTACTAGCAGCCAATGGCAGCCACAGATTATATTTTCCAAGCGCTAGCACTGGAAGTACACATCCCCCAGCAATGACAAAGTAAGTAGGAGGACGCAGGAGACAAGAAGGACGCACGCATTGGAAGAACTCAACTCATCATTGTAGTCTTGGTGAAGGTACCCAAGTTAGGTACGGATTTGAAATATACTCAAAAATAGCACCAGCGATTATTGCCTCATGCCCCCACATCATCACGAGGGAATATCGCGCCACCGCCCTGGCCCCCTCCTGGCGGCGGTGAACACTGAACAGTAAGTAATAGTGGTGAAATATTGAGGAAACACTACATGCGCGGAGTCCATAAAGGCTTCTTTCTCCCCTTATTTAGCGGCCATGCATGTCTTCCCGTTCTTCTTTGGTTAATATGTACATTTAATTACTGGAAGTGGTCATGTCCATGTCCATATCCATATCCATGTCAATCTTTACATCGCCATGGCATCTCGACACACTGGGCATGCTTAAACCTCCCTCTTGTTGAAAGTTTTTAATCTTTGATGGCTTGCCTATTGCCATCGAAACCTGAACTTGATATATACACACGAAAACAAGAAGCAAGGGAGAGAAGAAAGAAGCTCGCAATGCAGCTGTGCATTGTAGTGTTTGACCCAGTCTGTGGTTTATTCTGTTCTGTTCCGCTCCTCCTCATTGAATGCATTTGAAATATATATCAGCACATACCCGAAACCTTGCTCTAGTCCAAGCCCCTGTCCAGTTCATGATCATACAGCCCCGGTCCACGAGAACACATAGCCTATCCTCTAGGTACTTGTCGGCACCCTGGTGAAAAAGAGAGAAACCCACATAAGAAAAAAAGATATGACGCTCTATCGCTTCTTTTCATAATAACACAATGGCGATAAGGTGGGGGTAGAACCAATCCTTCGCCTACAAATACTCATTCTATATATCATCAGTCGTCCAGCTGGTCCACCGATCCGCGCCGGTTTTCTTTTCGATCTTTGCACCTTCTTTGTTCTTCTTGTCTTTATCCTCGGTGGCGGGAGGTAACCACACCTTGGCATGACCTTGGGCTGTGTCGGCTAACTTTCCACATCTGCGCATGTTCAGCTCGCACACGTATACTCTGAGAAAGTCTCTATTTTCGCGAGGCTCACGAGGTCGTGGCTGTCCTTCACCGAGAGGGTATTCACCTGTCCCGTCGGTAAGTGTCTGTGCGGCGCGGTGTTTGTTGCTCGGAGTGCCATCTGGTTCGAGCCATATTGGTGGACTTGAAGCGTGAGCAGTTCGGATTGTAGAAGGAATGCAGGTTGCCAACTGAACAACTGGTGGAAGTTGAGCCGTACGGTTCCTGGAGTTCTTCGGTTTCGATGGATTGGAGCCGGTTGTGTGGTTTCCCTTCTTATTCTTAAGCTTGGGTTTTCGAGTTTCCATCACTCTAGCAGAAGGGTCGGGCTTTTCATCCAGCCAGAAGTGTAACTGAGCAGGAGAATCATCAGGTATGGTCGCCCTTGGGTTCAGATATCTCCTCATTGCGGCCGAAGGTGGCTCAGTCGATGGAGGGGGTCTTCGGTCATCGGTGAGCTCAGGTTTAAAATCAAAAATTGAAGCACCTAAGAACTCGTCGGGAGGAACAAGTGGCGGAGTTGTGGCAATATTGGAAACGGATTGAGCGGCAGACCTCAAGGCTTTCAATGAGGCAGTCAGGCTTGACTTGAAAGAACGGTGTGCCTTTTGCTCTGAGACGTCTCTTCGCCTTGGCTTCGAAGGAGAGGATACTACCAATTCCGGAGTTGACGCACTGTTGGATAGGTAATCGTCATCTCGAGGGAGGAGAGGATGTTGATTGCTACAGTCTTCGGAGCTAGCAACTTGTCGCAATCTATGGTCGGAAGGCGAGCGGATGGTGGCAGGCGATACGCTTGGCATGCTGTTGGAACTGAAGTCATCCGGGGAAGCGAGGGAAGGCATGGAGTCGCTTGAGATGGACCGGGCTGATAGGAGACTGGTATTCACGCCCTCGCTGCCAACAATGATTTGGTCCTCGATGAAGCCATCGATGTTCCCAAAAAGACCTTCGAATTGAGGATTTGTCCAACTCCCCGACAAATTTGTGTCTCCCTGCAACTGAACGTCATCTCTTAGCAATTTGCTGAAATCTGCCACATGGTCGCAGTTGGGTAGGCGCTGGGCAGGGTTCTGCCTTGACTTCAAGTTCTTCCTGGCGGGGATGCTCGTGACAGTGAGGAGATGCTGGACCGAATCCTTCCTTGGAGGTCCTTTCCGTGGTAGGGTTGTAGGAGCGGATGTCCGAGTCTGGAGGACAGTCGGAGTAGGTCTCTCGGGGTTGGTGGATTGACGTCTGGTGTTTCGGTTTGGTATTTTTACAGGGTCGGAAGAGGGTTGATAGCGGGACTCTGATGGTTGCACCAGGTCTGAAGAGACGCTGCTGATAAATGGTTGGGTAGTCAAGGCGTCCTTTTCGCTGAAATTCGAGCGTCGCCTTTGTGACAAAGCGGAAGGGCTCTGGACAAAGGAGCGAGGGACCATCATCATGTTTGTGGTCTGGGGGTGGGATGGATTGATGGTGAGGCGGAATATGTATTCCGTACTGGTAGCATTGAGGCTGACCGGGTTATCGCGGGAGCATGATAATGGATTCAATGATTATGACAGCGACGGACAATGAAGCATATATGATGGAATCAGTGTGGTGTGAAGAGGAGCAAATGTAGAACCGACGGGAATGAGACCTGAGATGGCATCAAGCATGATTTCGGGGGAGGGTTATAACAAGCGAGAAGGGGTAGAGGGTACGACGGGCAGCGGAGGCCGAGTATGAGCCCGAGTGTAGAGGATGAAATGAAGTTTAAACGTGGATGGGATGGAAGCCAAATGGGTTGGAGGAGCCAGGACCGAGGAATGGCTTGGGCCACTGTACGGAGGAGGCGGAGGAGGCAGACGCAGGTTCAGTCAGGGTCAGGTAGAAAGTGGAAGCGTGGATGAAGCCGTTTGACGTCCCAAGGCATCCGCAATGATGAGGTGGGAGGCAAGATAAGGACGGATTACGGATTGTATCCACGTATCGGGAACTGGCCATTTGGTGTCAAACGATGATGACACTCATGCAACGTTTTCAGCTACAGACCAGTTAGCAGTTAATAATACTAAAAGACACCCACACCCACAGGCACAAGACCCCTGGATTTCTTTTGCGTAAGCCTGCATGCGATGGGTCAAAGTGAGTGGGAGCTGACCCTGCGTTCCCTGCGCTCCCTGCTGTCCCGGCTGTTGGGGCCAACCGAAATTCGGGGCTACCCAGATCCGCCGCCCGTCCACAGCAAATAGGCTTCCCCCCAGTCCAGTTAGGGAGGCTTAAGGGGGGCATGCTGAGCCTAAGGGGCCCTAGCCCTGAGGCTGCAGCCTGTCACAGCCTGTCAGTTTCCAGCTTAGTTAACTTAGGCACCAGTAGTCAGTAGCCCTAAGCAGTGGTTCGCACCACCACCATCCTCGCCTAACTATGTAATAGTGATTGTTTGAGCAACAGGGACCGATGGGCCACGTTGCTCCTACAGGGCCAGCGACACTCGCTCGAACATTCCAAGCGTCCTTCTAAAGGCTACGAGCAGAGAGGCTGTGGCCTGTCACTCGCCCTGTCCACGCGCTGCCCGGCCAAGGTTTCATTCACCTGGACTCTCCTCCCCTCCACTTCAAAAAAGGCCACGGCATGACCTCAACCACCTCGTCAGACACACCGAAATGTGGCTGGCAGAAGGAAAGAGGCACGCGAGCACTTTTGCTCTATCGTGTGCCAACTCGTCGGTACTGCTGGACTCGGTGGTAAAAGAAAACAATGTGGTTTCTAATGGCAATGGGAATGCTGTCACAGTTATCCGTCAGGCGCCCCCGAATCCTATCTGAGGTACCTAGGCAAGTAATTGTCGCCAGTGATACTTACTTGGGTGCATCTCTCTCCTCCGTACGAGTAAGGAGTGGGTAGGTAATAACCTAATACCAGTATCCAAGGTAGGTATGTCCCGACTCCCTAGGTATTCTCATGTATTCCCCACCGCGGCAATCTCTGCTGCCCGACCCGACCTGCACGGCTGATATTATCTGGTGTTGGAAACTTCGGGACTGGCTTCCCTGCGTTTTCCTGACTCCCCCCGGGCCCCGACGGGCAGCAAGCCGGCCAGTTCCGTCATGCTCTTCTCGCCATCTCATCACAGCGACCCAAAAACACAAAACAGCATGCAACATGTCAATTACCTATTAGGTACTCGGTACTGGGTAATAGTATTAACCTATCCAGACTACCGAGTACATCACCACCAATCGCCAGGCGAGACACAACCCACACAACCCTGAATTCGAGGTCACTTTTAAAGTCATTATTATTCACCCCTTACCGACAATAGCAGGCTGCAACAGTGGAGTGACCATTGGAAAGATCGGCTAGAGGCCGTACGAACCGCTGAAAGGTCATATCCTGGACATCGAGAGGAATCACTTAGTCGTTGACTACTACCTACCTACCCGTAGCCAAGATGGATCCCTTCCAACTCCATTAATCAAAGCGCTGAAAATCTCTCTTCGTCGATCCTCGTACATTCGGCCCAGCACTCACGTATCCAATCGCCAGAAACCAGTCGAGGAATTTTGCCCTGCCACGTCGAAATTTCTTTTCGCAGGCCCGCAACGTCGGAATCGCCTTGGACCACGACATGCGTAACCTCGTGACTGAGAGATTTCTTGACCTGGCCACCTGCAAAAAGAATCATGTTGTGAGCTGCCAGTATGTCGCCATCCAATGCTGTCGAGGCCCCTTCACCCTTCCTAATCATCCGAGAAGAGGCTGGAGAATCGAGATAGATGACCAAGCCATAAAACATAGCTCCTCGCATTTGCAGGAATTCCGGAAACACCTTGGGGATCAGGCTCAAGGTCTTCCGTTCAGGCTGCTCCACATCGGCCATTTTCGACAGCCGCTCACGGAGTTCCTCTACCGTGACATCACGTGCGTACGGGTCGCCAATTTCATCCGTGTTGTCTTCCCACATACCTTGCAGACCCTCGGGGACGAAGAACAAATGCCGGTCGACTTCGTATGGCACTACAATCTCCCGTAGCCCTCTTGCAAAATCCCGACGTGCTTGCTCGATGCAGTCGAAAATCCATATTGGCTTGACGATTTCCTTCTTGTCCATCTTGATCAAGCTCGCCACTGGTACGGTTCTGCGAGCTGCGATGCAGATGGTGTCTTCCACAGCTGAATGAGTCTGCACGATCCTCCCTGCGTTGGCCTTCACGAGGGCTTCGAGGTCTAGTTTCGTCTTCTTTTGTGTTCCACTCAATCCCGACTCGGTCATAATGTAAAATGTCAAACCACTGAAGACCTGCCCTTGTGGACCTTGTGGCTGCTTCACGTTGCTTACATCTCTCGCGTTGTATCCCGCCACTGTAAGTGTTTTCTTGCGTGGGACAGCTTTGCGTTTCTGGCGTTTCTTGTCATCGATTTCCATCGCGCTCTGCTCTTTCTTGTTGTCAGCCCTGTCGCACTGATCCAACCACTCGTCAAAAGATAGTGCAGTCAGCCAGTCCTTGTCTCTTCTCAGCCTCGAAAACCGGGGGAACCGCAATGTCTGTCCAGCCCCATAGTCGTCGCTTGGGACCATATTGGCTGCCTTGACTTCCAGCACTATCGAATCTTCTGGCTTGATCCATACATCAGGGCGCTCACGGGCCATCGTCACTGGTCCCCCGAGATCGAGATATGTCGTGGGTGGGTTCTTGGGGTCCCAGTCGATCCATTTTCCATCTGTCGCATGTTTGATCGTGGCATAATCATTGTGTGTCATCCCACCACCCACCTTGAAGAACGACACAAAGACATATGGTGGTAGGTCTGTTTCCGATTGACTTTGTGATTGAGATTGGCTCTGAGACTGGCTCATCTGGGACTGGCTCTGCCTCTGTGACTGACTACGTCGATTCCGCGATTTTCGAGGGACTCGAAGGCCGCACAAGAAACTGGACAGGTTCCCACCCCTTCGCCCCGATCCATAAAATCCACCAATCACCAAGCAATCCAGGGTCTCGCCCCACTCAGTTAGATATTCGGGCTTGACTTTCTGCCAATCCTCATTACGCTCATCAAGACGGTATGCCGATTTGGGGTTCTTCAGCACTAGGCCCTCAGACGCGTTTGCGATGATCTTTCGCAATTCAACTTCCACGTCCATGAGCGACGTGCCAATTGTATGATCAAGTAGCTCCAGGCGACGATAGACACCTTTCACGCTTCTTTCCAGCGCCTTTCTTCGATCCTGTAACTGATAGCGCGTCAGGGGTGTGCCATTCAGAAGCAGGATGTCGAATACACGAAGAAGAGGTCTGTGGCCCTCCGCGAAAGGGTTTGCTGTTTCAGCCAGCGCTGCCGTCTTCAGGGTTCCAAACGGCACAAAACAATCTTGTTTCATATCCCACGTTATCATTTCTCCATCCAGGATGATACTCTCAACGTCATCCGCAAACGCCCCCTGAAGAAACTGGGTGAACGACCCTGTTGTGTCAGAAAGATGTTTGCCGTAGAGATATGTGTAGTCCTTGGCCTTCCGGGACCAGAAATTGAATCGTTTCCCTCCAGGGACGGAATCATCGGAAATCATGTGTAACTGTATCCGTTCACCATCCAGTTTCTCTTCGATCCAAAATTCTTGCTCAGGGTCAGCTCGTCGCACCCTCTCCAGCATGCGTGGCAACGGTGTATCTGTGTTGGATTGTGCAAGTTGCGGTTGGAAGCATTGCATTGGAGTGATCTCGGCTTCACTGCTCTCTAGTCTCGTGTTTGGATCATACAACTCCCAGCACACCCTACGCAGACTGCTAGAGATATTGAAAAGAGTCTCAGCGTCAGGATGCCAGATATAGAAGAACGTTCTCTCTGTGGCACCGACCTTCATCTGGCGTAGAATTATCCTGATCAACCACACTAGTTCATCAGCGCTCATCCGCTTATAGAACTCAGCCAGAATGGATAATTGCTCCTTCTCTTTCGTTTCCTTAGACAGTTTGTCCAATTGGTCGTTGACTTCTTCAATTGTCATGTTGCCAAGTTCCGTCAGCATTGGGCGCTTGGAAATAACCTCGTAGCATCGTGAAGGGAAGTCACCAGCAGCTTTACCGTTCGCGGGAACCTTCCAATGTAGTAGCTGAATACCATCATCAGAATTTTTGTCGATCTGCAACAGTTTGACCCATAGCTTGCCCAGAATCTTTTCCTTGAGTCCATACATGCCACGGTCTCGATCCTTTTCCGGAATGATTAACCTAAAAGCAGGGTAAAAATCGTGACCAACCTCTCGGCGCCATCTTGAAATATATCGTTCAATGATTGCTCTCCTTTTTTCGGAAGGTGTCATCTTTGATCGTACATCTGGACCTAGTTTTCGCTGATTAGGGCCGCCCTTCTTTGCGTTGCTGCTTGCCATGAGTGGGTCGAAAAGATCCTTGAACAAAGTATGAAATGGGAGTGTTTTGCCTTTGTTGTGAGGACGATTCGGATACTTTTCATCCAGTTCATGTTCAGATTCGGCGCGAGACTTTTCATTCCCGTCATGACCGGAATCACGGTCGACGTCCATCTCCTCGCCGTCAGACATTGTGCTGGGAAGAATACAGCTTGCTTCGAGGATATCCTACCGGTAGCGGCAGTAGATAAACGAATCTGCTGGACGGAGTACCGCTCTTCAGATTATTCGAGATCACGTCATGCTTTGATCAATTCGAGTCTCAGAGATAGATTCAAGTCAATGAATGATCTCAGATGATGTCTGTACGGAGCCGTTACACTAGCACCCAACTAGTGGCTGCCTAGGACGCGAGCACGTGTCACAGGCACGAGGTGGACGCGATGTCACGTGAAGCCCCCTTCGAGAGCGGGCGGGGAGTTGGGACACGCATCTGCACACTGCTCACGCAGGCTGACGAACACCGCGCAGATTACAATCTCCCAACTATCCTGTATTCTGCATCTGGTTACTTGTCATTTTTCATTCAACAGCGTCGAACCTTGATCATGGGAGTCCCTGCGATTTCTACCTATCGTTGCTAATTGCCATTACCGGGGCCCACATTCGTTCCAACTTCTGCCTTTGCTTTTGGATCTTGATGCAACCTGCATCTCTGTTTGGTCGATTGTCAATGGATTGATGACTGAGAAACGCTCAGTGCGTCCAGCCGTGGCGCCGAAGCCCTCGTTCATTCAGCACATTCAGCACAATGGCCCTGCGACTGCCACCTCTCCCAGACCCTCGCCAGCACCTTCTCCCGCCTTACGGGGGGCAACATCTGCTTTTGGCCCTGGACTCTTGAAGCCTATCAATGCTAGTGACATTCAAAATACGTCTGCGTCTGCGGCGTCTGCGGCGTCTGCAGGTGCATTGGCAGCAGCAACCGCCGCGGGGAAGAAGAAACCGGCTCCTCCAAGCCTATCACAAGAAAACCCACCATCGTCTACAGGCCGACGCGGTCGTGCATTGACATCCGAAAGACTTCCAGTTTCGGTGTCCAGCCAACCCTCATCTATATCCCCACCAAAATCCGGCTTCTTGCCACATTCTCCTCGTTCTACATCCGCCGTTGCCGCCGTCGCTGCTTCTGCTTCTGCAAGGACTAGCCCCGTGAGGCCAGAAATAAAGAGAGATAGGACAGGCTCATATCAGTCAAAAGTCGAAGCTTCGACCACCGCCAGGCAACGTGGGATGAGCGCAAGTAGTAGTCACGAGATTCAACAACCGCAGCAGCAACCTAGAAATCACAATGCTGTCGCTGGGGCTGGGGCCGCGACTTCAATGGCAGCAGTTGCGAGCCAGCTTGCAGCACAAAGAACTGGGGAACGACAAAAGCAAGATCTAGGATCTATAATTTATCCCAGCCTGCAAGCATCACACCGGCCGGCAGTATCCACCCCTTCACCCTCGGGAACTGCAGCAGCGGCACTAGCGACCAGAAATGCAGCAGCTTTTGAGTTCTCCAGAAGAACCTTTTCACCCTCCAGTGAATATGGTGAACAATCTCATAATGATACGCCTCCACGAGACCCCTCGTTTCTCCATGCAGCCACCATCAATGCAAACTCTCCGAACATCAAAGTCACCCCACCACATACAGATACTGAGAGTGAAATCATCAAATCGACGCCCGCGCCCGTCAGGAAGCCAATGCCAGCGCCCATACCCTTGCGCCCTGCGCGTGCTGCCATGATCGCACAAAAAAAATCCAGCCATCATAATAACCTGCACTCGCCTGCACAAGACTCACAGCCAATGTCTGTTAATGCTCTTGCGGATGCTATGGTTGCGGGATCGATCGCATCTTCACATGCTCCCTCGCGTATGCATTCCCCAGCAGTTAAACCACCTCCACCCAAACCTCGGCGCCGATCCAAATCCGTTGGTCTGTTCGACGGTGGAAGGCATCGGAAGAACCACTTTGGCCTTGGCAACGGCTCAGAGACCCCCAAACTGGATCCGCCTCCACCACGGACAATGAGACATACCTTGCGAAATACATCTCCAGACCACGATGAAAAGGACGAGGGAGCGACTAAGCGTGGCCGACGACACTGGCGACGCCATCCAAACATGCATCACGAGGGTGATCGTAAACGCTGGCGTGACAAGATAACAGAACGAGAACGTAAACGATACGAAGGCGTCTGGGCAGGCAACCGAGGTGTGCTTGTCGACCGTGATCTCGAACATCTCGACTACGAGGGTGCCAACGATCTCGTCGTGAACCTGGTGGTAAAAGATATCTGGGAGCGCAGCCGCCTTCCCCATGACGTTTTAGAAGAAGTCTGGGATCTCGTTGCATCTCCTGGTGCAAAGGCGTTGAACCGTGAGGAGTTTGTCGTTGGCCTGTGGCTGATAGATCAAAGACTCAAGGGCAGAAAATTGCCTGTGAAGGTCTCCGTGAGTGTCTGGTCTAGTGTGCGCCATATCCATGGCGTCAAGATCTCGAGTAAACCGATACCTAAATGATAATAATATCTCTATTGTTACTCTATCTTATTTCCATGCGCGGTCTTGTTGTTCCTCTGGCCATTTCAATCCTGTGCCGTGCCACCTACATACCCGCCGTGCACGAGGCTGTATTGTAAGGGGTATGCGGGGGCTAAAGACACTTGACTGTGGAGCGACTAACTTTCTATTGGACAGACATAATGCTTTTTGGCTTCTATTTCCCATTCTGCTGCTGATGGGAATACAAACTGCTGCTGCTTGTGACGTGAGAAGGTACAGCATGAATATTGAAGGCACACTACAGTCCTTATTCGCGCTGGTCTCGTTCAATTTCATCACAATCTAAGCACCCAGGGTAGGCAGCTATGTACCTACCCAAACTCTCCTACGGTAGTACATACCTCGCAGTAACCAAATTCACTCAATCACCGGCAGAACTCTTCACCCACTCCGCAGCTTTGGCCTTGACAGCTTCGACCTTAGTCTCATCGCCACTCTGCTCCGCCACGTCCTCCTCAAACGCCAACCACCTCTTGAAGAAATACTTGGCCTGCTTGGGCTTCAACTTGCGCGCACCACCGGCATTGTCACCGGAGAAGATCCGCTCAAACACGCCGCGCACCTGTTCCTCGTGGTCGTCCAGTTTCAGCTCCAGGTCCAGCAGGACGTTGAACAGGTCGACGCGCTTCGGGAACGCGCTGAGCAGGCCCTCGAAGATGGTGCGCCCGCGCTCCGATGTCCCGCTGCTCTGCTTGAATTCCAGCTGTGCGAATTTTAGCGTCAGGTCGAAGTGCGTGAATTTCGGGAGCGTCTGCAGGGCGCGCGGCAGAAGCGCGCGGGCTTTGTCGGCGCTTTGGGCGTCAGTGGTGGTGCTGTCACTGTCGGTGGTGCTTTCGAAGAGGAAGGTCGCGTAGTTGATCCAGACCTTGGGGTCCTGGGTAAACTTCTTCAACATGCGTTGGAAAAGGTCATCGGCCTTGTCCCGCTTGCCGGACTGGATGTATATGCTCGCCAGTCGCGAGTAGACCTCCTGCGGGTCGTTGTACTCGCGGGCGCGCTTGAAGATGGCGTCGACGGATTCATCGTCGCCGTATGCGTTCTCCAAGTTCAAGAGCGCGATCCATACATTTAGTTTCTCCGCTTCTTGGCCCAGTCCGATCGATTTCAGTGCCCGCTCGCCGACGCTCCGTGCCTGGTCCGCGTCTCCGAGGTCGAGGTGGAATGCCATGTATTGGAGCCACAGGAGTGAGGAGTCTGGCTCGGTCAGGAGGAGTCGCTCGTAATCGTCCGCGGATTGTGGGCCGTCGCGGTCGAGGTCACCCGTGTGATCGACCTGGATTTCGGCGCGCTTCTTCTTTTTCTTCTTGGATGATTTGGCGGCGGGGTCCTCATCTTCCAAGTCGGACGCTGGACGCTTGCTTCCTAGATTTGGCTCCGATAGACCATACCAGTCGAAGCCGCCGACATTGAGGCCTTTTGATTTTGCAGATGCGGCTTTGGATGAGGCGGGTTCGTCTTCAGACTCACTGCCGTTGGGATCTAGACCCATGTCGTCATCATCTTCATCGTCCATGCTACCTTCCTCCTCACTATCGACCTGCATCTCGTCGTCCTCGTCCTCGTCATCCTCCATCTCTTCATCAAGGTCCACTCCGCCTTGGTCAAGGCTACCGTCCTCCGACACAGCATCCTCGCTATCTTCCTCGCTCTCTTCATCGATCTCGCCATTGAAGTAGGAAGCCTTCATACCAAAATTGACTCTGCGAGTCGCAGGGTCAAGCTTCAGCACTTTAGCCTTCACCTTGTCTCCTTCACTGAAAAGTTTGCTTGCATCTTCAATCCGTTGTTCAGCGATCTCGCTTCGATGGCAGAGGCCTCGTACATTCTCAGAGTTGTCAACTAAAATGAATACACCAAATGATTCAGCTTTGACAACTTTTCCTGTAACTATGTCACCAAGCTTGATATCATTGAAGTTCAACGGAGCTTTGTAGTTGGGGTCCAGGGCTGATTCCTTCAGACTGATCTGTACATTGCCAGAAGCCTCATCGATCAATATGATTTTTCCTTTGACCAGCTGATCTCTCTGGAAATGATCCTTCCACTCTTTAATATAGCTGTCTGAGAGATTCGAGATCCTAACGAACCCAGTAATGTTATGGCCTAGTGAGACAAAAACACCCTTGTCCGCAACGTTGCGGACGAAGCCCCGAACCACATCATTCAATGAGAGCTGCGTAATAGAGGTGATCTCCGGATCACTGACCGGTAATGATGAACTGAGCACTTTGGAGGGCCTTGTGGAGAGCGTGACCTTTTTATTTGGTACATCGACCTTTGTCACACAAACTCGAAGAACGTCATTCTTCTGATATTTCGCCGGGTTGGCTTCGGTGTAGTCATCCGCCATGTCAATCAGGTCTACAACGCCGACCACTTGGTCACTGAGCTGAACAATGATATTTCGGTCGCTGATTTTGGTGATACGACCAGGCAGTACAAGCCCCACAGATATATCCTTAAGCGTGATTGAGCTTGCCGAGTTGTCGGATTTCGCAGACAAATCCAATCGACTCTTCTCTGCGTCAACTGACAGGACTTGCACTCTCAGAGCAGATCCAAGAGGAAAGTTGGCATTCAGGTCAGCAACCAAGGAAAGGTCGTCAGAGACATCCGTTGCCCTGATTCTTCCACGAACAGCAGGCGAGATGTTGACCCACAGACCTGAATCGGAAACGTTGTTGACAAAAGCAAGCCAACGCGATCCCGGTGACATGCCTTGTAATGAGAGATTCTCAGCGCTAGGGTCTTTGATAGCACTTGCTTTGCATGAGAGCTCAAAGACTGTATGCTTCGAATTACGATGGGTCAAGGGCAGGAACTTATGGTTTCTCGTATCATGTGTCCCGAGGACCTTCACAGTAAGCTCCTGTTTCGAAGAAAACTGTCTGAGAGGTTTCTTGCGGTCTTTGATCTCTTCCCATGCGTCGAATATTTCGGAAGCGTCAATTCGTCCCTGTACATCTTTTGCTAGCTCCACATTGAGCTGAGTGTCTTTGATTGAAACGATCCTCGCTTTAGTGATTTTCCCCACATATAAGTCACTCAGTGTGGTGATAGTTGGATCGACAGAGTCCGATACAGTGATGGCCTCGGACTTGGTTTCACCTTTCTGGGTAGGGGCGGGCTCTGCTTTCGATGTTCCCTCTCTCATGGTAAGCCAGAAACGTGGTGTAGCACCTTTGTAGTCGATATTCGTGACCCTGGCTGTGACTGGTTGGAGTCTTGACATTCCAAACTCCGGTTCGCTCTCTTTCTCAACGGGCACCTGTCCTTTTGGTACAAGGCCACTGATACCTGCCGCAAAGCTCAAATATATGCCATTATCTGCAATGTTGGAGATAAATCCAGTGAATGTTCCGTTTTCCGTGAGTTGTTCATAGCTCTTCAGAAGAGTGCCTTCTGTTGCAGCTTTCACAAGACTTTGCTTGTTGGATACAAGTACAAGCCTTCTTTTGGCTAATATTTGCAGAATGAGCAGGTTCTCAAGTCTCTGGCCAACTCTGATCTTTGCAAAGGCTGATTCACGCTTTTTCAACGACCCGTCCGAGGCATGATCCAGAATGAGACGTGCAATTGAGTCAGATCCTTCTAGTCGGAGCAGAATGTCGTTCTGAGATTTCTCGAATACCATCCCACTCGCGATTGTTCCAGGACGAATCTCGGCCAAAGAGGTTTCCATCGATGGGTTTGTGGTGTTTACATCTCGACAAGAGACCGTGAGGCGCCTTTCACTCGAATTGACACTGATTGCATTGACCGTGACCACCTGTCCCACTCGAAAATGTTCTGTGGCATCCTTGATAAACGCTTCGCTCATCTCAGACACGGGTAGGAAACCTTTCACAGAGGCAAAGAATTGAACAATGGCTCCCACACGATCGACCTTGACAAGGGTGCCTACCGTTGAGTCTCCAACGCCAATGCCCTCGTAGCTTAGCCAGGCTTTTTGATCGCTGTTGACCAAGGTCTTCTTCAATGTTAGTCTCAAGCGTCGCCTAGCAATGTCTGTGGATAAGACTCTTGTCGTTACCGTTTGGCCTTCTTTGAATTTTCTTTCTGGATGCTTGAGCTCGACATCAGATAGATGGATTTGTGGAACAAGTCCGCTGACTCCTTCAGCAAGATTGATAATCAAACCCTTGACTCCCTCAGCTCCAATGAGCAGTTTTTCGATCTTTCCTTTAACCACTGCGCCGATAGGAACATCGTCAACTCGCAAGAAGGGCTGCTGAAGAGTACTTGGTTGCAAAGAAACGATGTACAAATCGTCGACAGAATTATACTCAAGTATCCGCGCCTGGTGTTCTGAACCAAGCTTGTAGGCACCAGTCAACTCGGAAAGAGAGTCAACCTTCTTATCTGAAAGTCGTGAGACGTGAGCGAATCCAATGCGATCTCCTTCGAGTTTGAGATAGATCCCCAAACCAGGCTCCACCCGTACCACCGATGCCGAGTCGATGATAGTAGATATTGACAGTCTATTCCTCCTGTTGGTTGAAGCGCCCAGTGTATCGATATCGGTCAGATGGTCAAGCACGGAAAAGCCCAACATCTTATTATCGGAAAGAGGAAATGTGCAGATCAAGCGCCCAGTAACCTTTTTCCCAATATCGTATTTCGCGTAGAATGCTTCTCTGTCCCTGAAAGAGCCCGAGTGGACAACGTCCGCTGTAACATCAAGTAGGCCCATGACCTTACCAGCAAGTCCAGCATCTGTTTTGTCGCTTATCAGAATCTCTGCTTTCGTACCAGGAAGAAAAGCATCTACTGAGGGTGCAGTCTTCAGTATCGGTGCTTTGGAAAGGTCAGCTGAAAGCTTGATCACCTTAGCATTCGAGGTGGATTCGAGTACGCTGCACAGGAGGACTGCTCCGGTTTTCACATCGGTCAGACGGATGCCTTCAGGCAGGTGTTTCTTCAGGATGAACCCCCGCGCCTTGCCTTCTTCCAAGGACAAATCTACTGCCAGGCCGTGATCTTCAATGCTGCTAACTGAAGCCTGCACCGTGGTGCTTGCGGTCAGATTGGCTTGACTGAGACCAATATTTGTCAACGCAGGTTCGATGGAGAGTTCGATACGTTTTCGCGACTGCGGCTTGGCACCAGTTCTTTCTTGCTGAGTAGAAGTTACTGCTGCGCGAAGATATTGACCAACACGGAAATAGTCTGTGAGGATGATATCTTTGTCACCTGTCTCGTCTTCCTCATCGCTGGTTGCCTCATTTCCTAGACCACTGGCTAGGAGTGACTGGATCTTCTCGTTCAATTGTGTGGATATAGCAGTGAGCGGTACAAACCCAACCAAGTTGTTTGGTAAACCCAAGGTCAACGACCTAGGACCGATTCCGCTTATCTGGCCCAGGGTCAGGGAGCCTGTAGTGATCCTTTTGTAGCTTAAGCCACCAATGCGAAGTTCGGGTCCATCTGCTTCCGTCTTTTTCTTGCGGGACTTCTCTTTTTTGGACTTCTTCGGCGCCGGTTTACTGGTCTCCAGCTCTAGCTCCGAATCGCCATCGCCATCACTGGTGTCTTCGTCTTTCGATCCGGCATTCCCAAAAAGATCTTGAGACTTCTTAAACTCCTTCGCTGCGTCCTGGGAGGCTTTCGCTTGAATTTGCTTGCGCTCGATCGGAGTCAAGAGACTGGCACCGCCACGAGGGAATGCAGGTTGCTCTTTCGTAAGGACCGAGGTGGTTTGGGGTTTAGGACCCTTTTCAGCACGTGTTGTATTCTTTTCGTCGACTCTGGGTGATCTAGAGGACTTCACAGGGCCGGCATCTGGGTCTGGCTTGGACCTCTTGCTTGCTGGTTTGGCCGACCGTTCTTCAATGGGGAGTTTTCGCTTTCCCGACGACATGGTGATGGGGAAGCCTCGGAGGGAGACAATCTACCACCAATGGCCCAGTATCAACAAATATGTTCTCTTAGAAGTGAGTTGCCATGATTGATATCCAAGGTCGCCGACTGGATACCACCGTGCGGCGTTAAATTTCTAGGTGGTGCACTTGGAACTTTTTTTTGGAGATGGTATCATTCCTCCAATCGGAGCGGAGAAGAGAGAAATCCGCCGGCATACCTGCCTGCCTAGGTAGCTGCCATGGGCAATGGATTTACTTTGTTCCGCCTGGGCATTATTTCCCCTCCTCGAACGAAGCCTAACCTACCTGTGCCACATACTACCCTAAATACCTGGGTAAGGTAACAAGGCACTCAAGGCCGGGAATCTGATTAGCACACCCTCCGCGGAGACAATCATTAGATGGATACTTCCTTACCGGACAGGGGTGGTCTGATGGTTGTGCCTCCCACCCCCGGGAACATGCCAGGCCAAACAAAGGTGTTTTGAAGACGTTGTCCACCGACCAGAACTATGGTTGCTGCTTGATGGCAGAGCAAAGGTTGCGTCAAGTCTCTCAGCTTCTCCGCGGGGCCTATCAGCGACAAAATGGCTTATGTTGCTGTTACAATTACTTTTGCAACATCGTGTTTATGTGGTGAATACTGCTGTTATCATGGCTACTCTCAAGCCGAACCTGAACACATGGTTCAGTGCCCATGACTGGAGGGAGGTCCGTCCCCAAGAATGCCGTTGAGCACAAGGCCGTGGAAATTAACTCACGTTGCAGCGCGTCATAACAGCCGACCCTTCATGGTTCACAGTGTGCATGGGGACAGGTAAGCCCACTGACCCGAGAGGTATCTGCCTCGCGCATATCATCCAGACTGACAACGTACCTTCAAGGCGTCTGCGCTCAGCTCTTGGCCCATTTTCCATACCCGGCAGAATGGCTGAAGACCATAGGATATGTATTCTGGGTCGGTGTTCATGTCAACGGATACCAACTTCCACCGGCTGATGTGCCCTCAGATTGCCGATATCTGTCTCTTCGCCTTTTTCGCCAGTCTCAGCATCTTCCGCGTCGTGATGTACCCTGAAGTGGCCAAAACTGTCATTGAGGACGTCTCACAAACCAGCTATCTGGGCGCCGTGGCTGTCGCATTTGAAACTATCATCCTGGGAATACTTAGCTTCTACTCCAATCACCAAGTAGCAGTGTACTTCGCCGAAGCTATGTACTGGATTGCAACTGTTCTGGGTATCTTTGTTGCTTGCGGCGGTGTTTTCTTCATGTCTCAGCGTCAAAAGCCACACTCGTTCCCGGATGTCACTGGAGCTTGGTTCTTGACCTTTATCCCTTTGATCGTCAATTCAACAGTAGGGGGCGCAGTCTCGCCCTACCTCGCGTATAAGAACGGCACCACCGTCCTAGTGACGTCCTTTCTGATGTGGTCGGTGGGCGTCGGTATGTCTTTTGTCATCCTACCCTTGTACTTCTGGCGCCTTGTGAGCTGTCAACTCCCGCCGCGAGCTGCAATCATCAGTACATTCGTCCCTGTTGGACCATTTGGGATGGGGGCATATTCAATCCAGAAAATGGCAGTCATCATAGGGAGCCAGATCGTAGAGCATAGGTTTTTCTTTGCGCAAGGGCCGCAGCCGCCAGACGATGCTTCGGCTCTGGCTACCATCGCCGAAGGAATCCACTGGGTCGGAATTATGCTCGCTGCCGTCCAACTTGGAATTGCATCGTTCCTTTTGGTCGAAGCATGTTCATCTGTGAGCGCCAAAGTACCGAAGACATTCAATGTTGGTCAGTTCCACGTCCTTCCCGATCCTGTGTTGTCTCTAAGATATTAGGCTTTTGGGGCTTCGTTTTCCCTTGCGGAGTATACAGCAATGCCTGGAACGCAATGGGTGAAGACATTCGCAGTGAAGCGTTAAAGGGGTGGGGTGCCTTTTGTTCAGTTGCTACAATTATGCTATGGCTATTCTGTACATTGATGAGCTTCTACAAAGGTACGAAATTGATGTAGGCAGCTCAGCTGTCTGTGGGCTGACAAATACTACTAGGGGTGTGGCAGGGCAAACTATTCTTCGCTCCTGGCCTACAAGGCTGGGTTGAGCATGGAGAGCTCGAGAACCGAAATGGAACTAAGAAAGCATTACCGGAATCCACTCCAGCTGCAGTGCTTACAGAAATGGATGTACGCGGAATTGCACAGCGACGACATCCGTACCCAGATGGCAGCTACGAGCGCAATAGCCAAGCTCCGAATGGCGGCAGGGACTAGTATATTCGATTGTTCTAGTCGTCCAGGTCGACAAGGACGATGCGGCCTCAAGAGGCAGAAAACACAGCTGCATATAAATGGCGGGTATATCTCTCAAATCATAGCTCGGATATTAAAGAGGTAATTCACAAGTATTTGAGACGCCGAAAAATATTCTCAATGTCGGACCCCCTTTTCCAGATCCGCTCCCCAAGGCTTTCAGGTTGCAGGGCCACGACTTACCCCGCAACGGAGCAAACGCTGGTCAGGGATGTAACTTGCACCCAACACATGGAGCGGGATGCTGCACGCTCTGGTAGATGTCGGGCCTAGGCTTCCCCGCCACGTTTAAGAAACCGACGGCTCCCTTATCCAACCGGAAAATAGCATGGTCAACCAGAGTCATGGTCCCTGGGACAAGCATTTGCATATCGACAATGGTTGCTCCCCCGGGAGGCACACTCAAGGTCGACACAAATTGCCCTGGTGGACTCAGGACATCGCCGTCGCGATATGCCAACCTGAAGTTGCCACCAATCACGTGAAAAGAACTGGTCAGATTCGGTCCAGCATTGCCGAAGAAGATGCGTACGGTATCATTGACGTTGGCCTTTAGGGGCTTGTCCCGAGTCATAGCAGACTCACTCCCGTTAAAAGTAACGACATCAGGCTCCTCGCGCAGTGAATTGGGGTAGGAAAATTCCACCTGAGATGACCTTTTGCCATTATCCTCCACCTCGGGTGGCTCGTGGTACCACTCACTTTGCATCACATAGTATTCTTTATCCACCGGCGCGAGATCGCGCTCTGGCGGCTGGACATACATCAGTCCGTACATGCCGTTGGCAATGTGGACGGGCACAGGTGCTGCTGCACAATGATACACATAGAGCCCCGGGCATAACAGCTTGAACCTTGCCGTCTTGCTCTGATTTTCCTCGGTTGTTGTCACTGCAGACCCGCCCCCAGGCCCAAGGAAAGCATGGCAATCAATATTATGTGGCATACCACTTTCGTCCTTATTGGTCAATGTCACTTCCACCACATCGCCTACGCGGGCGCGGATGAAGGGGCCAGGAACTTGATCATTGAATGTCCACTGTTCGTACTTGTATGCGCCTGTCAACTGGGCTTTCCGTATGCTCGTTGTCAAATCTACCTTTAGAATCACTGGGTAGTCGCGGGTGATCGAAGGCGGCACGTTGGGCGCGGTTGTTAGTACGGCTTCCTCCACGGGGAGTTGTGCCAGATCCAAAGATTCGTGTTCCAGCTTTGCATATACATCGGCAATGTGAGTTTTGCTGTCCTGTGCCCCGGGCTTCGTGGGCGTTACTGGAGCTGCGTGCGGAACGAGTCGGTTATCATGTTGACCCTGCAAGGGAGCGTGTTTGTTCCCATGGTTTTTGATATGCGTGGAGGGAGGGGTTTCCGCAAACACAACTGTTGGCGAGATGGACCAGTAGAAAGCGGTGACCCCAGACACAGCGAGGATAAGATCGATTGAGCGTCGCCTGGAGAATGCAGTCCGAGTATGTGGAGCGCTTGATAGTCCAGCCACGTTAGGCCTGGCGATACCGACCCACAATCTTCTTACCGAATGCCTGAGATTTTGCATGATGAAGGCCGCGTCAAGACAGAGGTATTCCCCCAAGGGGCGGCGGGATGGGCCTGGCGCTTCTATAAAGCTGATGCCCTGGAGCACGGCAATGTCAGTAATGGAAATGCCATTGATATGCAATCAATAGTGACAAGTCAGGCCTTCATCAAGCACGGAGTATTGCATGATGGTTGCAGGTGACCTCAGAGCCAGTGGGCAATTAGTGTAAATATGAGAGATATCTCCGAGGAGTTTTCTAGAAAATTCCTAGTAGAGATACATCATGAGTAGTTCCAGCGTAATACTAATTGTCCCGCGTTGTTTCCTCATAAATATAGCGGTGGTTCTCTTAGACATTACGTCGAATATTGCTGCGGCACAGAAATCGTAAGCGTTCTCTCCTCCGACATGTCATTGTGTGTAAAGAGATATTGGTGAAGAGTCCTGCTATACGAAGTGGCAGGGAGGTAGGTGGTAGGTACTTAGGTGGCACGCACCCAGCAGGTACCGTGCTCGAAATTACGTAATACAGATATCTAATCCCTCATTTGCTGGTGTCGGTGCTGAATCAGAGGGCATAAACTGGGACGTGATAGTCAGGGGATGCCTCAATCAGAGGGTAAGTTGAGGCATAGTCAGGGAAAAGAAACTCGAGACACGGCCCGAGCGGTCATAATGAGAAAGAATCGAGCAGGCTTGTGGGCTCTCGCAAACAATTGGCTGACACCTGGGCGTCGAGTGTGGCGTTTCAGCGAGTAGCAGATTAGGCCGACGTTGGTCATGTCGGTGCTAGGGAGGGTTTCGATGTAGCACTGGACTGACCACAATCGCCCATTCCATGATGAAGCCGAAGCCCTGAGATTGAGGCGTCAGAATCTACCCCGGGCTGTCGAAGCAGACGACATTGAAACCTCTTTCCAAATGCTGCAATGCCATGAACGTGGCACAGCGCTTGCATGGATGCGTCGAACCCTGCGCCCATAAGAGTAGGCGGCCACACTACGCAGCCATCTTTGTTAGCGGCGAGGAAGATGATAACGCCTTTGAAGACCACCGGAGTGGGGATTGGTTTCCACTCTCAGAATGGAAGTGCCTAACCCAGTCGAAGTATTTTGTATGTTTATCCTAGAGCTTCAGGTTCCCGGGATATTTCCAGTTACAGTGAATGCACCTGCCAGCCGAAGGGAAGTATATCAGCAAGAATCGCGGACAGAGATGGGGGTTCTTCAACTGTTGGACCTGCGGCAAGCCGGTCGCCGCGCTTATTGAATACAGTACAGACTGACTGGAAATCTCCAGGGTTAACCTCATCTGCAGTGGCCGATACTTCATCGACCTCTGAACCTCCGTGGGTGCCCAGGCTGAGCAAGCGGGAGAATCTCGTGGTGAAACGACTGGTCAGTACTAAACTGGATCATGGCTGCTTCTGTAGTAGATCGAGGGACTCGGTTTTAAAGCTGATGAGCACATCCAGAAGGCTCTGGACAAAGTCCCACAGTCGAGCCTGGAGACATCGTTTAGTGGAGCAAGCGGCAAGACGTTTAGTAGCGATTCAGAAGTTGTTGATACCCCGTACTAGCAACGAGCAAGGCATTGAGGACTCGACGTGACTTATCTAGGAAAGCCGTATCTGAGTAATATAACCCAAACTCTTCCACTCATGCAGGCTGGAAATGTTGCTTTGAAGACAATTGACACTGATAGCGGAATTCACTTGGCTAACCTTCGTCCTGGTACTCCGGAGCTGGGCCAGCGGCAGCCTCCGATGGCAGGGAGACCCTTTTGTGCGAAACGGGTATAATAAGGCTGGAAGATTCCCTAATAGCGGATCACGCCACTTCCAAGCTTCCCCAAGTTGACGTTCCCGTGGGCATTTCGTGAAACAGGGTCCCCGATATCTGGTCTGTGCCGCTTAGTAAAGAGATCAGCATTCTAAACAGATAACATTTCCTTGTCCCCGATACACGAAAAGGACAGTCCTTAGCGAGCCACTCCTCACTCACCCACCTGTAATATTAATTGTACGAGTACTGGGTTTGTTTGGTTTCCTTCCACAACTATTCTCCCTCAACAGCCTCCCCAACAGCAGCAACGGTCACGATGCCCCTCCGAGCAGTGGCGGGCATTGTCCGCCCAGCACATATGACCATTATTAGCAGCAGCCGTCAAGCCCCAATGCAAGCTCGCCAGTACACAGGCACTACCATCCGCGGCTATCCGACAGCGATTGCACGCGCCGAGCGCGCCGCAGACCTCAAGAAACATCCTGAATCTGCGCTTACACAGCAGAAGCTCGATGATAAGAAGGGGAACAGGCATTGGACTGAGGATAATGCGACGTTGAGTGAAGCTGATGTGAGTTCATTTGCCTAGCCCTTCTTGGTTTATTTTGCTGTGAATTCGGGCAAGCGGCGGTTGATTTGTGTCGACTTTGGACAATCCTTCTTGCGGAAACCTTGGATTTGATACTTATTTGATTACCAATGAGTGATGCTTATTCCTTTCTTTCGATATTGTAGATCAGAGCGGATCACGAGGCTGAGGTGGAGAAGGCGAAGAAGGATGAGAAGAAGGATGGAAAGGGTACACAGTGAACCTCAAATGTCTCGTATTTAATGCCCGAATGTGGTGTAACTTGATCATCATCTGGGACAGTCGATTTCAACCTGAACGGACTATAGGTTTACCATTCTGCGTGGATGAAAAATAGGAAGAAATCAAAATAAGGAAGCTCTCTGCTTATCGGATCCACCGTGACACTGTGTTGTCATATTCTATTGACTAAAATAAAGATAGCCACACCAGGCCGAACTTCTGGTTCTGCTTCGCTGCATAACTTCCAAAAGACAGAAATATATCAAGACAGCCAAACTTGCTTTTGATGCGTACACGCAAAATACCAACGCTAACCGGTGCAGTCGCTCATAAAAAGATCGCAGGATGGAGGGAGAAGGACGTAGTCCCCGCGAACTCGGCCTGTGAAAGCCTGACTGTATCAAGGTCCATCCACCCACGGGTAGGGAATACCTCGCTGTTTATCTATCCTTCAGACGACACTGGATATCTCCCAGGGCTTTAAAGGCGTGGTTCACTAAAAATCATCATCAAACCCAGGATTCACCCCTGCCCAACCACTATTGTGCCGTACTACCTCTCGATCCGTATTGAGTCTTAGGGCCCGAGCCTTCTCAGGGTCCTGTCGCCAGCACCTGCTTGTGTGGTCATCCGCAACGGTGACGAGATTGCCGTTCGTGGTCCATGCGACAGCTGTGACTTCCTTCTTATGACCATTGACGAGTGCGGTACCATTTTGGTAGATTGGGAGGTCTTCATCTGCTTCTTGGGATGACCTTAGCCCCGAGACAACAGGAGACCGACGAGTCGCCGTATTCAGGTATCGTTCATTGGTGGGAAAGATGACAGCACACTCTTGGCCACTACCAACTGCAATCAGCTCGGTATTGTTATCTGCCCAGGAGGTGGGTCGAACAGCTAGTTTGTCATAGAACGAGGCTATGCTGAGAGACGAGTGACGGAAGCCATATAGTGGACCAAGTCCCGGCTTTGGTGTTCGGCTGAACTTGGAAGATGACCTGGATAACGTTGATAGCTCAGGTGTGCTACCCAATATCAGGTGTGGTGTTGAATAAGCGTATACAGTGTGGTCGCGGCAGGCGGCGTATAACCTTGAACTGTCTGTACTCATGGCAATAGAAGTCACACCAAAATGTCGATTATTCTGATGGCTATCGGGTTCCAATGTCGCAGATACTGGGGTGGGTCTCCCGTCCTGTTCATGGTAGACTACTCGCACATCCCATAGTTTAATGATCGAATCATTCTCGGAAGCCGTAGCGAGCAGATGAGGCCGACTTTCACCAATAAAGGCACACGTGGTTACGGCGTAGTCGTATCTGCTGGGAACTGTCCCTGGATGTCGTCTCCCCTTCGGACGTTTCAATTTATCCGCCGAGGTGTGTGCTTGCCATATCCCGTTTACAGGTTCGAGATGGGTTGTTTCGCTCCATGAACCCCAATGGTGATGTTCGGGTCGGTAGTTGAGGGCGGGTCCATCGCGGATTGGATTTCGGCGATCCCATATGAAGACATTGCCATCTCTAGAGCAGGTCGCAAGTATTTGACTACCAGACCCTGGTTGAAATTGTACTCGCTTCACAGAGCCCTCATGTGAGCGTAGAAAAGAGACTGAATTGCACGTTTCAAGGTCATATATGTGAATTGACTGGTCACCAGAGGCAGTGGCAATGAACCTGTCATCATCCGAGAGTTCCAAGTCCATCACAGCATTGCTATGTGGACGCCAGGATTTTATGATTTCAGTGTATCCGTAATGAGAATGATTATTGTAGGTCTGGTGTAAACGCACATGGCCATCCTCATCCCCAACCGCGACAAGTTGACTCCGGTTGAAGTTTGCCACACAGAAGGGCAGTGATGAGAAGCGTTGCACAGAGTTTTGATAATAATAAGAATCTTCTGGGGCACTGTAAAAGTGTGCAGTCTCATGCTGCCATAAAATGCTGTCGTCGGCCTCCGTTATGCGTGCTTTGACCCCTAGCTGTCTCGATAAATAGCCGGCAGAAGTATTGATTGATCGATAAGGTATTATTCGAGGGCGAGAGGTGGTAGGTGGGCGTGATTGGAATTCCTCTGCCTCATTAGCGGTCGCACATGCTTCATCGGAGTCGTCAATCCTCCCGTCCTTCTTCACATTGGCTGGAGCTTCATCTTCTTGTTCGTCATGCTTTTTGATTGGTGAGGAAGGAATTGATGCGATCGAGGTAAAGGAAAGCTTTCTCTTCTTGTTGGGGGTTTCGAGCCGGCCAGGGATTTCTAGATCCAGTCGAGAAGTACCCTCAGCTCGTGTATTCAGTCTCGCTGCGGAGAGATCTTGTAATATTCTCCTTGACGCATTTGCGAGACGCTGTGCATTGCGAGGCCTGGGAGTGAAGAACTTGTTGAAACGTTTCGGTGTGACTGATGGGTTCTTCTTCACGCGGGTGCTCCTTCTTGGGCTCCTTAGAGGGCTGCTGTGCTCATCGGAGGCTAAGGCGAAGTTGACATGCTCCCTTCTCGCAGGTCGTTCTGGGGTATGGTCCATAGTGGTTTCGGGAAAGAAGCAACCTCGGAACAGGGAAGGAGCAAAATTAGAATGGTGATTTTCGGCATGCAAAGGTCAGAGAAGGAGCGAAGAATCAGAAATAGTTCTCATGCCAGAGTCCAAGGCAGTTGAGGGCGAGTGTTCATTTTGTGTCGGTGGTGAAAATAGCAGGGTGGTATGCAAGCTCTTCGCTAGGTGGAGCGCGTTCCACTACTTACACGCGTCAGGGTTACTCGTAGGGGCCGACGCGTCTCCGGGATGAACGTTCCGAAAAATTACCCCGCACACTCGTAGCTTGCAGTCCCCTTCAGCAGCCTCACCAAGGCATCCATATTTCACCTACATGAGGTAGAGATAATCGACCCTTTATATGGCACCCGAGCTTGTGATACCGCTAGACTAGCTATGCTAGGTTGATAGATTTTGTTCAATTCAAAAGGGCATTGCCACTTCCCTTCTCCCGAATACTAGCAGGCAGGGTAACTTGGGGTTGCGGTGGCGTCCTTGTGCAACTTTTAGCTAGGCACCTGTTCGCTATGATGGGATGGCTACCTTCGCAACCTCAGTGGCTCTCACAGAATTCAGGAGGTACATAAGGTTACAAGCAGCAACCATACCTAGACCTGCCCATGCATAGATACCCATATATTTTCCCGAACCATGTAAGTGCGAGGCTTGTGAGGTTGGCATTCTGGTATGTATAGAAGAAATTCAAAGAATCTTATTGCTGAGCAGCAAGTCACATATGGTGGCTCACTAAACCTTCGAGCATGGTAACAATACAATTTTCGAAGAATCGAAGTTCTAAACGATCTCAAGTCAGAACAATGCAGTCATTAGTCGTATCCTTTGGGTATCCAACCCGTCTCCCACCAAGCTGCGCTCATCTCCCCACAGTACCGCCGCATTTACACTCCCGAATTTGTCTTTTCAATTCCGCATTTTCCTCGAGAAGTTTGTAATTCTCCTCTTCGACCTGCATCAGTGCCGCTTTACACTGCTCAAGAGTTGGCCCAGTCGGTACGTGGGCAGAACGAGAACGGATGTGCAAATTTGGATCTGGCTTACTCCCACCTATCACAGGAAGATTAGGACCAGGGCTCGGGACAGAGCGATTGGTACCATTTGAACTCGATGTCGGTGGTCTTTTGAAGGCCAAGCTTAGAGAAGCCCCTGAGCTTGATGTTAGTGGCCTGTTCTCATCATTGCATAAGCGTCCCAGCGTGAGACTGCCACTTATATTGTTAGCCTGGTCGGGGTCCTGCTCCGACAAAATACCAGCCAGACCAGGTCTGGGATTCTTATGTCTTCGACTCAGGCTCCGACCGAGACTAGGGAAGAACCGGGGTTTGTCCTTCTCACGCATGCTGCCAGTCAAGGCTGGTGCCTCGCGGATGGTACCATTTGATCGCGTCAGACCAGAGAGGAGTTTAGTCGGGGAAAGACCACCCCAGCGCGCTTCGTGTTCAATACGAAGAGAGTCGAGAATGGTCGATGCTGCAGGCTCCATTTCACAAATCTCGGCAATAATCTTTCGAGCTTTTTCTAAAGTTCTTATGGCCGCAGTGAAATTGGTCGGAACGTGGGGAAGTATGGTGTCGATGTAAAGACCGTACCTGGAAATCCGCTGCGCAGGCTCCATAAGCAGGGATGGTGCTTGTTGGATAGAGTAGGTGCCCTCTTTCAGATATTGATCAAGGTTGGAGGAGATTTGAGAATGAAGGTCGAGATATTCCCTGTAGGGCATTGGAAATTTAGGGAAATGGTTGAGAAGAACCTTTGCGAATGTGTAGATGCCCATCGGATCCTTTGCATTTTGATAGAGTGCAGGGTTGTCCTGAGCCTCATCAAGAAAACGCAATGCGGCTTCTTCAGAGTTCTGCAATGCCGATTCGATATCATCCAGAAAAGCAAGATTCAAGTCTTTGATCTGATCTAGCAATGAAGGGAAATGGATCATCGCGTTAACAGCTTTTTGGTTGCGAGAAGTTGAGAATTTCGTGCTGAGAGATTTTGGGGTTCTACCCTGGTTGGTGACTAGGTCGGTCAATTCCTGCAGTCTTGTGATGTATCGATCCTCTGTGTCCACGAATTCGCACATTTTGAAACGCATAGACTCGAGCTGTTCCAAAGACTGTTTGGGTGCCGCAGCAGAACTGATCTTTCGGTTCGCCGGCGTGGACATAGAGGGTGTCCTCCGTGACTGGCCACTCGGGACTCGCCTGGACGGAGTTTGAGAGTATGAATTCTTGGTGGAATGACTAGTCGCGTCGGGTGGAAGGAAAGAGGGTCTTGTCTTGCGGATTGAAGCCAGAGGCTTGACGGGTGTGATTGGGCTGGGCGGACGTTCCTTGGAAAATGGACGCAGGGCGTCCAGAACCTGTTCACTGTTGGTCACCCTACTCATACGACAAGTGACTTGTGCAGCATGTGTTTGGCCCCATTTTAGAGTAAGTCCGTGGTGTTGATTCTCGTCTGCAAGAGCATTCTTGACTTCAGTGGGTATTTCAGAGAAATACCTGCACAACGCAAAAGCGATGCCCCGGGAGACATCATCTCGCTGTTTATCTTCGGGCAATTTGTGGACTGCAGAATAGTAGCTGCTATTAGGAGCAACTGAAAATGCCCCGAAGCTCTTGAAGCCTGCAGCACTCAGGATGGTGGTCCGGATTCGAGAGGTTGAAGCAAGTGAACCAACGGACTGAACTGGGGAGTAAAAGACGAGGATACGTGGTAGATAGGGAGGATCTTCAGCATAATATATCGTCGGCACATCTGCAGGATTCAGTACGGCCGATAACGCGGCCAGATTACCCGACTTCGACATGATGCTCAATCGTAACGTGCTTCGAGAAGAAAGGTGAACAATGTAATCTTGAGAGATTGACCGGCGAGCCAGATAAGCATGATCAGTGACAATAGCTACTGTTGGATGGATACAGAAGCCTATCGAAAATATCCGCCAAAGAGATACGCGTAGAAACGCGATCCAGGTGTTTATCAGGTGGTTATGTTGAGGGGTAGTACAAAATGTATCGCGCAGTGTTGGATTTTTGGTTTTGGTACGAGTAAAGTAAACACACTGCTGAAAATGGTGAGGTGAAGAAATCCGGAAATACGATCTTCCGCACCCGCGGAATTTTTACTTGGCCAGGAGAATGAGCTTGACATCGATTCCCCGCTAGCACCTCGTTGGGCCCTCCCTACGTCTAATATTGGAAGTTCATTGTGAACATAAGCGCCTCACACTTATGTAAGTGCCTACTTTGCGATATGCGTCCATCTAAGAAGAGGCACATCCCATCTGTCACTGTGCGAGTATTCTCGGGTAATGGTCGGAGGGCAGCGAGGGTGATAATCCAGAACGTTGTGGGAAGGACTAACTGTCGTTCGTTCTAGCCACGATGACTGTAACCATGACAATAGAGAACATGGTTGCGGAAAAGTCTCAATGAAAGTCTGAGTCTGGGGGCCGGTGTATCACTGCCTGTTGAATTCGAACGTGTGGCCACAGTGTCAAAGTTCCTTTTTCTCAACGATATCTCCCGCCAGTGTGGCTTCTGTCTCTTGGTCAGCCACTGACAATTCTCTGTACCGATGCTTGAGATCCATCAATCAAATCTATACCGTTTTCAACTCGGTGTGGGGATAGCACTAATGCGGAACTTCAAAGAATTCATGGTTGGGCAAGGCTCGGGCCAAGGAGGATAGAGGTGAAGGTTCCCAGCTACCCGAGCCGCCGACGCAATATCCATCACGCCTGGGGGCGGGCCGGCAATGACCACATTGTTATGGCCGGGTTGGCCTAATGTATATGTGTTGTCTTCGGCAGGTGGGTGGGAGGCGGCGCTGTATCTCATTCCACATGCAGCCCGCTGCATCTATTTCGGTAAGCAACGCGCAAACCCAACCGACTTTGTACTCTTCATGCTTCATGATCTCGAGAGAGCTAGGATAGCATCTCGCTGAATGGAAAAGTTTCAACAACGAGGCTGGCCACCGAAAGATCGAGGTTGAGACATGGGGAATGATGGTCACAATAGCATGGTTGAACAGGGGCCGAGGAAAGCTGCTGCTCAGCAAGAATTCAATTCGTGTTCGGAGCTGTCCAAGCGCGGGAGGAGCAAACCTGTTGGTCATCTGTATCGTATGTACTCGTATGTCGCATGATGCTTGTGAGGGGCACCGCCCATGGTGGAGGGTGGAGTGGATATCTCGCTGCCCTTGTGCATCACGTGAACCTCAGGCACAATGGAGTGGAGTTCCATTCTGAGAGCATCTTCATATCCCCTTGCGGCTCCAAAAGGAACTCTTTTCCACTGGCTTCAAGATTCCCTGGCACGACCCGGAGAGTCAAGCGTTTCGGTTCATCCATTGACGTCTCAAGTTGGCTTACGGATGTGCTGCCTAGGACGAGGTTTAAGGCGAAGTTTAAAACAAGGCTGCCGCTGCAAGTTGTGTGATTCCGATGACATGAGTGAGTACGCGCGGGCCACTCGCCATGTCGAACAAATCAACAAATCCCGCTGTTTACGATTATTCACAAGTAAGAGCGGCTACGAAACTTCAAACAACTCGGAAGTGCGAGTACGAGGCTTGATCATGACAAACCCCCCATAAGCCACAACCTACAAATCCTATCAATTGTGCGGGATGCCTGCGTGGCGACGTCAAGACTTGCAACTCGCCTCGTCGTGTCATCCCACTTAATGCCCCTAGCTCCATTGGGTAATTTTGGATTTGGCACCCCTACCTGTCAAGGTACTTCTCCTCGGAATCCCTGTTAAGGCCGACGAATGGATTGATTCCTGCCTGGGCCTCCATGGCCGTTTCTAATAATGCCCTGTGTGATGAAAACCTTCTTGGATCGCTTCATGGTGGGAACTACCCCGAATGATGGGTCGTCATCATCTGTAGTCAGCAGCCTCAACCCCACCCCACCAGTTGGAAATATCCGTGCCGTCGAGATCTCAACCCACAAACCACCTAATACCTAGGGCCCCTAATGAATATACCTAACTCCAAGCTAGCGTTGTGTTTGTCAAGGAACGAGCTACAGCCTACAGCCTAGCTGCCCTGTCCGCGTGCTCTCTGGTTCCTGACCCGCGCCATGCTTTCTCAGCCGGTGAACTTTTACCTCCGCCCCTGGCGATTGATTTGCTCTGCTTCAACTTGTTGACAGATCCTGCATTATGGTGGCTTCATCCCCTCGACGCAGGGCTCTACGTCAGTTCCGGGCGAGCTCCGCCTACGCTCAGGCGTTAATTTCTCCACAGCCAAGCTCAGGCCAGTTTCTCAGAGGTCAGACATCTCAAGGGATCCAGAAAACGGGGTTCTAGCAAATGGATCTTATTGATTCCTTCTCCAACGAGGTCTGTCTCGAGTCCCTCCACTAGCCGAGAATGACCGCAAGACTTACCTCACTCCTCCAAGCGGCAGTTATGCATCTCCGTCATTGGAATATGAAAGTTACCAACTGTAGTGAATGCTCCAGGGGGTCTAGTACCAAGTAGTAAATATCTCCTCCTTGCTAAAAGTGGATCTTAAACCTCTACCTCGCCGGACGTTGCTGCTTTATTCTCGTCCGAAGACAACATCAAGTATACTGTATATATTGACGTCCTTGCTCTACACATCACTGATCCCACCGTGCTCCATCGATATTCATTCAAGTATACTTGCAAAATGGCAATCCAGGATTCGCGCGGTGTTCGCTTCCACGATGTCCGAGGCGACAAGTCTAGCCTGTCTCTCCTGGCAATGCTCAAAGAGTCTTTGAATCCTTCTGACGAGTCTGCACGTACTTTCCCGACACTGTTATTATACGATGGTACAGAGGCTCTTACTGTCTGGGATGATTGCTAAACTATTAATCAGAAAGAGGTCTCAAACTCTTTGAGGACATCACATACCTCGATGAGTACTATCTCACAAATGCCGAAATCCAGGCTCTTGAAGCACATGCTGGCGAGATTGTCGAACGGATTCCGCGAGGTTCTCGATTGGTGGAACTAGGGAGCGGGTAGGTCAAGTGATGAACAGTGCTTTTGCTTCCCAGGAGGCCACCTCTGACCGTCGATTTCATTTGCAGTAACCTTCGAAAAATCGACATTCTATTGAAGGCATTCGAAGCGGCAGGAAAGGAAGTGGATTACTATGCTCTTGACCTCTCCCTTCCCGAACTCAAGCGGACGTTCGCTGAGTTGGACACTGACGCTTACCAATATGTCTCCTTCAATGCGTTGCACGGGACATACGACGATGCACTGCACTGGCTGGCCACATCTAACGACGGGAACCAAACAACCTGCCTTCTGACCATGGGCTCGTCGCTAGGTAATTTTGAACGAGAGAGCGCTTCCAAGTTTTTAGCCAGCTTTAAGAATGCCCTGCGCCCGTCGGATTTGGTTCTTGTCGCCCTTGATGCCTGCCAGCAACCTGAGCGGGTGTTTCGGGCTTACAACGACTCCGAAGCAGTCACTGAGAAATTTTACAGAAATGGCCTGACCCATGCCAATTCCCTTCTGGGTTACGAGGCATTCCGGCAAGATGAATGGCAGCCTGAAGGTCGATATGATGAAGAGTTGGGCAAGCATCACGCGTCATATGTTGCCCTGGCCGATATCACCAACAAAGATTTCTCGTTTGGAAAAGGGGAACGTATTCACTTCGAGGATGCCTTCAAATATAACTCCACCCAGTGTGAAAAGCTGTGGCATGAAAGCGGACTTGTGCCTCAGGCAGCTTACAGCAACAACGAAGGAGATTATTGTGAGTTCTGCTCGTGGAGTGGCAAAGTTTGTGATAGCTGATGCCATGCACAGTTATTCATCTGCTCTCTCCGGGTGTTGTTGACTTCCCACTTGATCCGAAAGACTATGCTTCTAGTCCGGTTCCTATTTTGAATGACTGGCAACAATTATGGTCAGCCTGGGATATTGTCACCAGATCGATGATTCCAACAGATGAGCTTTTGAACAAGCCCATCAAGCTGCGAAACGATCTGATTTTCTACCTCGGGCATATCCCGACCTTTGCGGGTAGGGAATCTTGTCCAGGAATTCCATTCTGAAGCTGACTTTGCCCAGACATCCATTTCACGAAGGCCACGGGCGGAAAACCCACATCTCCATCGTATTTCTGGTCGATTTTTGAACGTGGGATTGACCCTGGTCAGTTGAATTCATCCCTCTATGTTCAAATAACTCACATATTGCAGATGTCGACGACCCCACGTTGTGCCACGATCATAGCGAAATCCCAGACACCTGGCCACCACTCCCAGACATTTTGAACTACGCAGCTCGAGTCCGATCACGAATCACCGAAAGCCTGGATTCTGGTCGAGCCATTGCGGATCGCAGACTGGGCCGGGGTCTCTGGCTGGCTTATGAACACGAGGCAATGCATCTCGAAACATTCCTGTACATGCTGATCCAGAGCAAACGTATTCTGCCGCCACCTGGTACAGATCGTCCGGATTTCAAAGCACTGGCCGAACAAGCACGCCAACGCCGAGTTGAGAACAAATGGCATCGAATTCCCACGCAGAAGATTAAACTGGGGCTGGACGACGCAGAGAACTATCTTGGGCCGGACAGATTCTTCGGCTGGGATAACGAAAGACCCGCTCGCACCGTCGCCGTGAGAGCGTTTGAGGCTCAAAGCCGTCCCATCAGCAATGGCGAGTATGCCCACTTTTTGGAGGCGACAAACAAGAACTCAGTTCCAGCATCATGGATTGCGGGATACCAGGCCGCGCCGTATACAAATGGAGTGAATGGCTCGGCCAATGGCAGCAATGGCTTGTCCACGGTGGCATCTGCTAGCTATCTTGAAGACAAGGCCGTCCTGACAGTTTATGGCCCCGTTCCACTGAAGTACACTCTCGACTGGCCAGTGATGGCCTCGTACGATGAACTAGCCGCATACGCCAAATGGGCGAATGGCCGAATTCCCTCTCTGGAGGAGGCCCGCAGCATCTACAGCTATGTTGATTCGACGAAGAGTGCCTTGGAGCAAAGCCCCAGTAAGCTGATCTCTGCAGTAAATGGGTAAGTGGTCTTTCCCCACAACGGGTTTTCTCAGAACTTCCAGAAAAGGTAAATTGACCATCGGTGCAGACACCTCTCGAACAACGGCGTCGAAGAGACACCACCATACAACCCTTCGTCTCCAGCCACTGCCGTCAACGGCAGTGCTTCGAAACTCAACCCGAACGATCTGTTCGTTCCGCTCCACTCCCGCCCTGTCGCCTTCACGACGTGGCATCCCGAGCCCGTCACGGGTAGCACTCGCCTCCGCGGGCAAAGCGACACCGGCGGCCTGTGGGAATGGACCAGCAGCCCACTAGCGGCACATGAGGGCTTCAAGGCTATGGACCTGTACCCAGGTTACACGGCGGATTTTTTCGACGGCAAGCACAACGTTTGTCTAGGTGGGTCTTGGGCCACGGTCCCCAGGATCGCTGGCAGGAAGTCCTTTGTCAATTGGTACCAGCGGAACTACCCGTATGTGTGGTGCACGGCAAGGCTGGTGAGAGATGTTCAAGAATGATTCCCAGGTTTGGATGCCTACTGTCTTAGCTCTGCTTGGGCTGGGATCGGTCGGCCAGGGGTGCCCTGGGCCGCGGAGCGGGGTATGCAGGTGGCCGTTCGATTCTGCTTGATACGAAGCGAGGATGGATACGGTGTAGGCGAGACCTGTTGGTGAATTTCTTTGATGTCCTGATCGCTGTCTTTGACGCGGTAGGGGAGATTGCTTTTATCTGAGTGTTAATCCCCCAAACACAAAACACAAAACACATAACTTGGAATGGCATTGGGCGTGAAAGTTGAGGTACACTCTAGGACATGAAATTGAAGCAAACAAACTCATTCGGCTGGACCAAAGGGCCAATTGGGAACTCGCCTGGAGGATGTTTGCAAAAGTTAATCTCCACTCACTACTTCCTATATCTGAAAGTCGGATGAAAAACAGAACACTCGTTTAGCTGGAGAACTCGCACGTACACAATCCAAAGTCTTAGTTTTGCAACCTGGCTGGGTTCGTAAAGATCATGTTTGCCCCCAAGGGAGACTGACCCTGGGACTTGCTTTTCCCTCTGGCATGGTGTTCACCTCGTCACTGATTACCGTCAGTCTGGTTCTGACAGGCCTTGAGCTCTCTCGTATTGGTGCCTTGGTCTTTAGTGCAGTGCGATATTCTCGGTATGCCACAGAGGCCCTACCAATTCCAGTGCCTAGCAGCCTCCTACCATCGGAACGGCAGCCGTCTTGATTGACTCGGGTTTGGCTGCATGGCTTCAGCACCTTCTCTAGAATCCGATGCTCCTGAACGAATCAATTATAATGTGTGGCTGCGCCAAATGCTCTTTGTATGCGGGTTTTTCTTTCACGCAGCGGCCAGGATCTTCATCCTTCCCGACCCTGCTCCCCTCCTCTCCAGTACAAGTATATTACTTAGGATGATTGAAAATCAGGCCTGGGTGTGATCCCCTCCTTTTGTTCATCATCAATGTCCACCTGGAGGCCGCCATCTCAAACCCAGCTGAACTTTGAAGTCACGTTGACATTCGTCCCGTGATTGCCATTTGCCATTCACTGCCGCCACGTTGAGGATATCTTCACCACCTCACCTGGGTAACCGCGGTCCACGACACGTACGACCTTCACTGTCAAGGCTAGACCGGTAAACAATCCAAACCCTTCACGTGTCCGGCATCCTGTGACTGAAATTCCTTGTTATCGAACTTCTTTTCAGATCGAGCTCCAGTCTTCCAGTCCGCAGCAGGCAACGACTTCCCTTCTTTTTTGGGCCGACAATAGTTGCCCGTACACTCATTTTGCTTTGAGCCCTTGACAAAATTCACTCTCAAGGAAAGAGCGGCCATGGATCCCTCAGCTCCCAATACAGTCTTCAGATGGGAAGCCGCGTCAGGTTTAGGTGAAACTCAACATCCCAACAGCCTAACAGCCCAACAGCCCAGCTCCATATTCCTCCTCATTCCTCCCTGGTTTGGTCTTTTGATATTAGGACATGCTCTGATTGCTGATCTGTATTTCCTGACTTCTAGAGCATGGTTGCTATGACTGTGCCACAAAGATGAACAGCCCCAAGGCACTCCAAACTTGTTATGGCATCCATTCGACCCCCTGTTATCGATATCACCAAACCATGCACGCCATAGGTACCAGTCATAATTGCTTCTCCTGCATTCAAGCAGACGAGCTTCATCGGAATAGGCACCGCCAGGTTAGTGTCCACATCTCATTATCCATCCCGCCTAGCCAAGTCGGTTGCTAACGAGCGGATTTGCGATAAAACTACAGATTGCTGAGCTAGTTGCCGAATACAAAGCAGTGGGTGAGAGTGAGCAAGCCGATTCATCGCCAAATCCCAGGAAGAGTCTTGGTGAATTAGCAATCAATGTTCGCAGACCACACACACCTCAACCAGCACCTCGTTGGTATGCCCCAGACGAAGACAGTGGTGCGGATGATGAGTACGAGGACAACCAGACCGCCACCGACACGACAACCAGTGATTCTATGGTCCCACTGGGCAAGATTAGCAAGGCAGAGAAGCGAGCCCTCAAGAGAGCGGCTAAATCCGCCAAGTCACAGAAAAAGGCGGCTAAGAATCAAGCCAAATACAGCATCAGTATCAAGACCGAAGATGTGGAGTTGGTCAATACTGTCCTTCATGGTGACGTTACTCCGACCGCTGAGACACACCCTTTGGCGCAAGACAAGAGCATCGAGGAGGTCATTGAGAGGAATATGGGCTTCATTTCCAACATTCAAGCGCACAAGAAGCAACTCACTGCCAGTATTGCCTTGCGTCGAAAGAGCGAGCGTGAAAGGCGCAAAGCAACATTAGCGAGGTCACCTAACAAGAACAGGAGGCTGAGCGCCGTCAGCCACAGCAGTCACAATGACGGAGACGAGGAAGACGACGAAACCGAGACATTGTTAACGGCAGTGTTGACAAAGCTTGGCATTGATCGTGAGCATCTTAGGTCTGGTGGTGGCAATGCAGGTGGTAAAAGAAATGCGGGCAAAGGTCCCTGTGTGAATGGCGCCCTCAGTATTACCTCTGGTCCATCCTCTGCTAGTTCGAAGCTGGCTAGTCGGCGTGAGATTGTGGGCAATTTGAAGAATTTGGTCATGGAGGACTTGGAGAAGTTTGAGAATGACCACCGCGAGACTTGCATCAGGGCTGGAGGATTCTGGAGATATGTCAATAACCAAGTGTTTGAAAGAATGACTAAGATTGCCGGAGAAGTGGATTGGAAAACTGGAGCCAAATTGAAAGAACGCCAGTAATGGCTCGTCAGAGATTGATTGCGATTGGAAGTGGATGTTAGGACTCAGGATGAATTGGATTTCAAGGTCTTTTATCTTCTTGATTGGGTTTGTTTGTGTTATGACTCATGATCTCTCATCTTGTTCAACTGGAATTGAAGATCGAAGATCATACAGGTTTTCTTATGAAGATTGATACCAAGTTTCTTGGGTATCCGCTCAATGATGGGTGAATGGGTGATGGGCATTGTTGGTTGTACACTGGCACTGGAATACTGGATAGTTCTTCTCCTGGTTTGGCGGAATTTGAGACTGGCTGTTGGTGCCACGAGCCTGGATCCTTTTCCACCTCTCCACCTGTCTTTCGACTTCTTTGGAGCTGGAGTGCCTAGGTAGCCGTACCACAGGCCTAAACAGATCGTACGGATTAGGACTTCCGAAAAGAGTTGAAGGCATTCCCTGGTCTTCGACTCATATATGATTCCAGACCTTCGTCGACAGAGCCTTGCCGGAATGTGAATATCAACCTCTTGGCCACTGTCAAAGGGAGGCGATGTGAATGTCCAGCAGGAGCAATCTTGACCATCGACCATTGAAAAGACCCCAAAAGCTCTTCAACTAGCTATCACCTCGAATTGAGTCGGGGACCCTGATCCATTCATCCATTTTGAACGGACATGCCCTGCCATGCCATGTTGCTCACGTACTCCCGTTAGTATATTCCTTTTCCCTTGCGCCATCGTTTCAGCTCTTGCCTTGGCTAGTTCCAACAGTATTTGAAGGCATTGACCGTGCAATGGCAAGGGTTGGAGTTGGTAAACCTGGTGACGAATTCTCTCTTGTTTGTTTGTTATCCGCCTCCGCCTTCTCCTGAAAGCCCAAAAACCTCCCAATAAAGCCCCTCGGCTTCGGCACTGGGCACTCTCTCGCCTCACGGTCCAAAGCCTCAGCTTCTCGCTGTAGCTCTGCGAAGAGCGCAGCCTCCTCCGACATAGCTTTCCGTTGGGCCAAGCCTTTCCTTTCGCCATCCCTTGATAGGTCCTCTGGTCCGCTGTTCTGGCAGGATCCTGCTTGTGCTCGTCGTTCAGCGTCGGCATAGCTTCGCCGCGGCTGGGGGCAGGGGAAGAGATGCGGAATGCCGACTACGACAAATGAAGCGAGGAGCGTCCCCGCGAACAGCGTCGAGGTCGCGGTTGAGCGTGGGTGCAAGTGTGGTGGCATGTTGGATTGTTGGAGGGGAAGGGGGAGGGCGGTACTGGTTATTGAACTCGTGAAGAGGTACTCCGTGTGCTGGACATTGAGGTTGGTGTGCGATATGCGAAATGCACACAGCTCCAGAGGACGGCGAACTCGTTGACTCGTGGACACTAGCAAGGTACGCAGGTGGTCAGATAATAATTTGAAGCTCCTCGTCTCGATGCGGAAAGAGCCAATCAGAAACCGCATAATCTAATCTAATCTCATCTCGATCCTTTCCCCTTCCGCTGCAAATCCCAATTTCCATCTGCATCATCCGCGTCCGCGTTTGCTTGTGAGATAATCCGTACAACAATCCAGCCACAGCATACTCTATCCTGCACCACCTACCCACCTACCTGAGATACATAGATATTCAGCCACCTAGACCTTGATAGGCTCCATCTCCGATCTACGGTGAAAGACACAAGACACGAAAAGCACATTTGCGACTGCCCCCTGGAGCCAGACCCAACCTCTCCTCCATCCTCCAGACGCTACACCTCCACAGTTGCTGTCCTTACCAGTGCGCCAATACTCGCCAGGGCTCTACGCTCATGAAAATACCATCTGATATGCGATGAGTGACCTAGACAAGTAAGCCTCCCTCAGCGCCATCCCATTTCTCCCGCTTGACCTTCCAGTCTCCCTACTAAACCCCCTCCTAGAGCCATTGCGCAACTGCGAGCCTGTCGTCCAATTCCCGAACAACAAGTACGCGAGCTATGCTACAAAGCCCGTGAGCTGTTAATAGAAGAAGGCAATGTCGTCACCGTTGATGCGCCCGTCACCGTCTGCGGCGATATCCATGGCCAATTCCACGATTTGATGGAGCTGTTCCGCGTCGGCGGCGACGTCCCGGACACAAACTACCTCTTTATGGGCGATTTTGTCGACCGTGGCTTCTACTCTCTCGAATCATTTCTCCTGTTGCTGTGTCTGAAGGTCAGATACCCAGATCGTATCACCCTGATCCGAGGCAATCATGAGTCCAGGCAGATCACCACCGTCTACGGCTTTTACGACGAGTGCATTCGCAAATACGGCAGTGCCAACGTCTGGCGCTACTGCTGTGAGGTCTTTGACTACCTCGCACTCGGTGCTCTCATTCTCGGCGCCACCACTGAAGTGCCCCAGACCACGTCCTCTTCATACTCCCAATTCAACGACTCCCTCAATGCCCAATCCCAATCCACCATGCCACCAGACGACGAGGAAGTGGAATCGGAGGTCTTGAACGCCAGTGGCGACATCCTCTCCAAGACTCTGCGCCGACAGTTCGCAGGCATGTCCCTGAATTCTCAGCAATCTTTCATATCAAGTAATGATTCCCGTATATCTCCCGCCCCAGATGTCGACCTTCCCAGTCCCCTTGATCAAAATGCGCAAGCTCCCTCAAGTCTTCCTTCCATGTCATCTCCCCCATCGGGTTCCCTTTTCACTCCTCCTCCCACCACCACCGGCGCCGTGCTCTGTGTCCACGGTGGCCTGTCCCCCTTAATCGAAACAGTCGATAAAATCCGCCTAATAGACCGAAAACAGGAGGTCCCCCATGAAGGTGCCATGTGTGATCTCTTGTGGTCCGACCCAGATGAGATTGAAGGCTGGGGACTCTCCCCACGAGGTGCTGGCTTCCTCTTTGGTGCCGACATCGTCCGACATTTTAACTACAATAATGACCTATCTCTCATTGCCCGCGCTCACCAGCTCGTCATGGAAGGCTACAAGGAAATGTTTGACAAAACCATCGTCACCGTGTGGTCCGCCCCGAACTACTGCTACAGATGTGGCAATGTTGCTGCCATTCTCGAGCTCGCTGAGGACGGTAGCAATGGCGGCTGTGTCGTGAGGGCAAACGGCGATCAAGGCCGAAGAGAACCTGTCGGCGGAGACGGTGCTGGTGGAGGTGATGGTGTCCTATGGAATCTTGCCACCCCTGGCCGCCGTTACCGTGTCTTTGAAGCTGCTCCCCAAGGTACCCGTGGTATGCCCGCTAAGAAACCCGTCGGCGAGTATTTCTTGTAACAACATTACGCCCTCTACCTACTTTTAATTCTTTCGACCTGGGATATGGATCTTCCAAAGTTTTTCGTGGGATGCCATTAATTGGGCAACGGACGCTGTTACCTGGGTGCCAGCCCCTTGTATGGTGGCAGTCCCAAGCTACTTTGGTAGACTCTGTTTAGGTCGACACCACCGAGGCACCCTCTATCGCAGGAATGACCTACCAGAGAATGGCGATTGCCCCATATTGTCCCGTTGCCCGCCGCACGACCCTTCGACTGTTGCCATGGAGGTGACCCGACCTCCGACTCTGGCATTAATGTCTCGTGTGGGCAGCTCGGACCATTACATGCTGAGTTGAGGTGGCCTCCTGCTCTGCTCTTGTCTTCTCTCCTAACAGCTTTGGAGCACGACCTTTAGATCTTCTCTCCTACAAAGGCTATGACTCCGGTCGAAATATGCTAGGATAATCGGCCCCTTTGAATGGCAGAACAGGCGGCCCTGGAGGTGCAGCTTAGGGCAAGAACAGAGCTCTGTGCATGAGGTGCCGAGATTCTCACGCATTTCCCGCTCAGAGACGGATATTTCCAAGGGCGAAGGAGGAACAACACACAGAAACCAGCCGTACTCATTCTCTCGCTCGGCATCCCCCACGACTTCTCCCACCAGAAATTCTAGACATTGGTTTACCCTACCCGCACGTCTCCTCTCGCTGCCTTAGTTTTCGGGTATACAAGTATCCTGGCTCTGGCGGTTCAAAACCACGAGGATAAGATAAACAGCCGAGGCGCCGACACGAGTACATGGCATGACACACCACCATGCGGCGCGACATGTGAATGTATAATGAATGCATAATCATTAGAATGCGCGAGAATTCGTAGCCTACATAATCGGCAGCCTCGCCTATGGGAGTGAGGAGTGAGAGG
>Ga0105239_10000823_pt1 | contig 44173 bp, 19 predicted proteins | sample KBSC44metaG_FD_92761 | JGI IMG/M metagenome (GOLD analysis project Ga0105239, IMG submission 92761) | Corn rhizosphere microbial communities from Kellogg Biological Station, Michigan, USA - KBS C4-4 metaG | ecosystem: Host-associated > Plants > Roots > Rhizosphere > Soil | place: Michigan, USA...
ATTTTTTAAACCGCTGTTATTCTTATCTTTGCGCTCCCAACGACAAAATGTCTCCGTAGCTCAGTTGGTAGAGCAGCTGACTCTTAATCAGCGGGTCCACAGTTCGAGCCTGTGCGGGGACACAAAAAAAGCACCTGGATCACTCAGGTGCTTTTTTACTTTATTTACATTTTGATCAATTACGCCGCTGCTGCAATAGGTGCTGTTAAACTTGTTTAAGTGATCACAAACTATCAGGGTGCCGAAATATACGGCCTGATAGCATCAGCCCAAACCTGGTAGCCTTTGTCTGTTGGATGGACATAATCAAGCATCATTCCGGGCAGAAAAGTCCCGTCTGCTGCAAGCAATTTTGGCCCAATATCCACCAAGGTAACATTATTGTCTTTAGTAAATATCTCGAGCTGACGATTGACCTCATTGATGACTGTGCGGAGCGGATTCAACGGGTCCCTGCCCCTCGGAAATATCGCCATTACGATGATCTTCGCTCGTGGTACCTTTGACCGCACCCTTAAACAAACCTCACGTATACCCTCAACAATTTCCGCAGCTGTATTATCCCTGGCATTCTTTGTCTGGGTGGTGTTGTTCGTACCTATATTAATTACTACCACGCGGGGTTGTAGTCCGTCCAGTTCACCATGATCAAGCCGCCACAGCACGTTTTGGGTGCGGTCCCAGCCAAAGCCCAGGTTAAGTACACGGTAAGGCCCAAATACACTTGCCCATGAAGTCGGGCCGTTCGGTTCCCTCAGTTTACCATCAGCATATTTCAACTGCGGCAGGCCTCCCCAAAAATGGGTGATCGAGTTACCGATGAGAACCACTTCGGGGTTAATAGAATCTTTAACTCTCAGCACCTCTGCATGGCGGTCCCACCAATTGTAACTGTCATTCTCCAGTTTGGATGCGGGCACAATCGCTGTGTTACTTACCTTATCAGTATCTAAAGACTTATCGCCCATTAATTGAGACAGCAGGGGTTCCATTGCGCGTGCCCATTTTTTTTCGCCGGCCGGGCTGGGATGCAGGTAGTCGGGCATCAGGTCGTGATTTATAGAACCGTCAAAATTAAGGAACACGTGGTTTACATCGCAATAGAAAATATGCTTGCCATCAGCCAGCTTTGATACCATATCAGAGGCACGCTCCAATATAGCCCTGTGCGACGTGGGGTTTGGCCCGTCATAGCTCCCCGGGAAACAACGCAGTACAATGATCTTTGTATCGGGCAGCTTTTGCCGTATAGTGTTCACAATAGCTTCAATACCGCCCGCCAGTTGCCCGGCGGTATGGCGGGTCGGATAATGTTTCTCATCAATGTTGTTTGTCCCTATCTCCAGCACCAGCACTTTGGGCGACTGTCCGTCCAGTTCGCCGTGCTGTATACTCCACATGATGTTTTCGTTGCGGTAGCCGCTGTAGCCCAGGTTTATTGCTTTGCGGGGTGCGTAAAACTGGTTCCAAACAGGCTGATATTCGGGCTTCTCGAAATTATTAGTAATGGAATTTCCCAGCATGATCAGGTCGAACTTATCCTTTGCGACAGCCTCCAGCTTTTCGGCATGGCGTTTTTTAGCATAACCCTCTACCGGAACAGCAGCGGGGTTTGGGCCGGCATTTTCGACCAAAGGAGCTGATGAAAGGAAATCCCCGAGTAAACCCGGCAATTGCAGGCCAACAGCTAAAGGATAGCTGTCGTTTTGTGAAACATAGGCGCTATCCGGCAGCAGCTTAAAAGTTTCCTGTCCATCATAACCCCTCCATGTTTTTGCGTATTCAATACCACTTTTAATCCAGCCTTTATTATCATTTGGTGAAAAGGTAACCAATAGCCTGGCTTTGGGCGTCACCGGGGGCATTACCGCCGGGAAAACCGTGCCCATGGATGTTTCATCCAGATATTGGGGTGAGATGAGCACCAGGTCGTCCGGTTGCCCGCCATCATTAAGTTCTTGTACAGTCCGCGCAGCGAGGTGACCGCCAGAAGATATACCTATCATATCCAGTCGCCCGCCACGCAAACCCAGGTCCGTACGGTTTCCTTTTAACAGCCTGAATGCTTTCAGGGCATCCAAAAGCGCTGAATCGCGAACGGCGGGGTTTTTACCGACATGATACTCTAATAAAGCGACATCAAAATTTTGCTGGTTGAGAAAAGCAGCCGTTTTCTGGCCCTCATTCTTCATCCTGATAGTTTCATATCCCCCGCCGGGAATTAACAGTATGGTTCCTTTGGGCGATAACGATCTTGTACGCAAAAGCAACAATAAGGGCTTATCTACATGATACAGGTTGCCATCGCCTGCCAGCCGGTTTGCCTTACCCAGGGGTTGCCCATCAAGGGATAGGTAAGCCGCACGGGCTAGCCTTCTATCTTTAACGCCGGCCTGCGCATTTGCTGTTACGGAGAATACCAGCAATAAAACACCGAGTGTCAGATTTAGCTTCATTATTTTAAATTAGCTGATTAATACATTGGCCTGAATCCTTTAGCTAATCTTCTGGGTAACGTATTGGACTTATCAATGGCATTTACTTTCAGGTTATCAAACTGAGCCGTACTTCGTTTGGTACTTTCATCTACAGTCATTAAGCCGGCCATGCCGTGCGAATATGTGTTGTCGCTGGCCTGTAGTACCTGAACGTTGTCCACAAAACCTTTAATGATCTTTTCGGAGAATGTAAGGCTTATTCTGTGCCAGCTATTAGAGGCTTGTATAGGCAACTTGCCAGAGACCAGCAATTTGGCGGGAATTTTCAAGTCTTGCGTGACTACATAAATGCCGACTTTACCTTGCGCCGATAATGTCATATAGTAAGCATTGGGCTGGGAGCCGTAACCGGTACCCGTCGCATTTACCCTGCCCATCACCCCGGCAGAACCCTCATTTTCGATATAAATATCCGCGCTCACTTCGTAATTTGTCCAGGAACTGTCCCCAAAGATGGTGTAGGGCATCCATTCAGGTGCCCAGCTTTGTGGCATTTCAGACAGTACCTGCCTTAGGCATTTTTCCTTATTATCAGAGCGATCAGCTATTTCAAACCCGCCGGCGATATCTGCAGTATAGTTCGGCAAATACCCGAATTGCCTGGGAGACTTGTATTCTTCAAAGGTTTCGTAATAAGGATATGGAAAAGGTTTTGAATCAGGTATATTTTGGAACGATCCTTTTTGTTGTCCTCTTGTGGTGGATAATGAATATATAGCGCCGGTATCCAGGCGGATATCGAACGCACCGTTAACCGGAACAATATCATTGATCCTTACAAACTGTGATTCTGCATTACTTTTCCAAACACATAAGCTACCATTAGACAAGCCGTCTGTTACTTTAAAAGAAAGCACCTGTGGTTCACTTGCCCCTTCGGTTTCAATAATTACGCTGTAGTCATTCTTAGGACTTTTCATGGTGACATATGTCCCCCCTTTGTTTAATTTTCCGCAGGCATCTTTTAAATATTCCCAACCCACGGCCGTAAATTGTCCGTAATGCGCATATCCCCACAAGGCTTCTCTGGCGCTGTAGTGCCCGCTCCATGGTTCCCGCGCTATCATCATCGGCGGCGTATTCGCATAGGGCTCAATACCGTAAGTGGAGCCGACCAGATACCAGTTCACTATTTTAGTGACCCCGCTCCCGATGAAATTTTCATTAAAAGCCTTTACTATGCTTATTGCGCAGTCAAACCCTTCTTTATAAACGTGCTCTTCGGAGTTCCATATTGGTTTGTTGAGCTCTTTTGCTGCCTGAATGACGGCTGGCGGCGTGGGGATCTCAGACATCGTATGCGCACTTAGAATATTGATAGCATTGCTCAGCGCGGTATCAGACTGCATGTCTTTAACGAAATTGAACTTATCTTTCGGCCAGTTATCAAACGCATGTATTTTGACGCCGGTAAGTCCTTGCCTATCCAGGGTTTTACGAAACTTCTCCACAAAATCATAATTAGTTCCTTTTTCATTTCGACAGCCAATCGCATCCAACGTCAAGCCATGGGCATTTTTTAGTCCTTTTATCCATTTCACATAGTAGTCGCACATATCCTGAGACCAGAAATTGTTATTACCAACCCATCGCGGCGCACTCCATCCATTTGCATCTAACGTAATTTCGGGATTGCGGCTCTTTGCCTCTTTCATCATCCACCATTCATACCCTCGAAAATAATTTTCATCGTTTTTCGTATGCATGTGGCTTGGTTCAGTTCCCTGGGTGGAATTACCATCGCCGGGGACTTCTACAAGTAACGCAGATAAAGAGGCCCCAAATTTCGGTTTGAATAAAAGGTCAAGCACCTGCTTGCGTTGAACCTCCGGATAGTCTTTTAATAATACGGATGTAGCGCCGCCGCCGCTAACTGCACCTATACCGTCAAAACGTTCGCCTTTTGTTTTTCCGCTTATAACGATTGTTTGGGCTTTCAAGGCACTAATCGATAAAAAAAAGAACCCTATATAGATGCCATGTAGTTTCTTGCGCATATTCGATCGATCTTTAAAGATTTTCTTCGAGGCTATTTCAATCACTTTTGTGTTAACAACAATAACACTACATCACGGGCGGGAATGGATGTTTTAAAAAGCCCCCTGGTAGTTCCCACGTCCTTCTTTGCCCAAACATCATGCAAGCGGTACACTGCACCTGTAAAATCAGCGGTACGTCTGGAGAAACTGTCCTGCAGTGGGTTCTTCGCCCAGTTATAGGTAATATCCTGAGCTTTATCACTCCGGTTCAGAAAGCAGACTGCCCAGCCGCCATCACTTAACGGTTTAACCCAGGTTTCCAGGCCATTTTCGCTCGAATTGCGGTAGGCAGCAACACCCAGGGCATCCTGGTCAATAGCTATTACAGCTTTATTGGTCAATATATTTTTGGTTTGCTCGCTCATTTTGCGCAGATCGTTGCCTGCTATCAGCGGCGCAGCCAGCATACACCATAGACTAAAGTGTGCTTTATCTTCGGCAAAGCTCATGCCATTGCCTACCTCCAGCATATCAGGGTCGTTCCAGTGATTGGGGCCGTTATATTGCCTGATGGCAGGTTGTTTATCTACAATGGTTAAAACGCTCAAAGCCGTCCAGGTCCCCATGTGTTTATCTTTATCAAAGTTAGCGGTAATGTCTCCGGTAGCACGGTACATTTCGCCAACACCATTTGCCCAAAGCCAGGGCTGGTGATTACCCCACTCACACAAACTAAATAAAACAGGGCGGCCGGTTGCTTGCAGGGCCCGGGCCATGGTTATATAAGCTTCGCGTGCGTTCAGGCTATCGGTATTACACCAATCATACTTTAATAGATCAACACCCCATGAGGCATACAGGCGGGCATCTTCATACTCATGACCGCGGGTACCCGGATAGCCAGCGCAGGTTTTATCGCCGGCACAGTTATAAATACCAAATTTTAATCCTTTTGAATGCACATAATCAGCAAAGGCTTTCATGCCTGATGGAAACTTTTTAGGATCTGCAACCAGCTGACCATTCTGGTCGCGTTCCATTGACATCCAGCCATCATCTAAAGTAAAATACTTGTACCCTGCATCGCGCATGCCCGATGATACGAAGGTATCTACCATATCGCGCAAAAGTTTTTCATCTATGCGCGTTTGAAAAGTATTCCAGCTGTTCCAACCCATGGGTGGCGTTGGTGCCAGGTTGGTGATCTTAGCATTTGCTGATTTTTGGGTCTGTACCGGAGCTTCACTTTGTGCTAAGACGACATTGACCGTGAGAAGGCCAATCAGACCGGTAAGTATGATATGATTGTAAATTGCTTTCATAGTCTGAACGAGCGATTAATTAAATGATAATGTTCCCTGAAAGAATTGCAGCATTTTGTTTTCAATTCTGTCCGCAACATGGTTAGTGTGTGTACCATCATAGATCTCAAAGAAATGTTTGATGTTGTACTTATTTAATTCTTTATCCAGCGATCTAATGCTTTCAGCTATATCCATGTCTTTGTCACCTGCATCAAAGCCGATATCCTTTAGCCTTTTAATATTGTAGATGTATTGATCCAAACTGTTTAAAGGCCGGTTTGCTTCCCACTTTTGCAAGATCTGTGGCTGAAGTTTCCCATTTTTTACCGGCAGGTCAATGTAAAACGGAGGATTAGCGGGGTTCGGCGACCATGCTGCAGCTGAAGCAAAAAGCGCCTTTGTAAAAAAATCTGCCTTTAGAAATTCTTCTATTGTATTAATGCTGTCTGCATGTAAATATGCTGTTGGTATTACTTCAGCTGGCATTGGGGGAGAAACAAGGCAACATGGGCTCAACAAGTAAACTGTTGAAAATACATCCGGATCTTTTTCTCCTATCCGCAGGGCACCATAACCACCCATTGAGTGGCCGCATAAACCCCGGCTTTCTTTTTTCGATATCGTTCGGTAATGATTATCTATATATGCCACCAATTCTTTGGCGACAAAATCCTCCCAATTTCCTGTCGTAATTGAATTGGAATACATACTTCCCTGGAAACGTGTGTAGGCATCCGGTGTAACCACAATCATTTCGCGCTTGGGATCTTGCGCAAATACTGCATCCAAAATGGGTGGCAATGCCATCCAGTGTTTTTTAAAACCATAAAATTTTGCATCATCATCAGTATAGCCGTGAAGAAAATAAACCACCGGATAGCGCCTTTTTGTATTGGTCTTATAACTGGCGGGCAAATAAATGGAAACATAACGATCGGCGCTATCGCCGCTGAGGTTGCCTTCGAGCAATTTGCCGTGGATTTTTATTCGTTCAACAGTTCCTTTGATACTGGCCTTCTGTTGTGCGAAGTTTTGTGAAAAAGAACTTAATAGTATAAATAGAGCAAGAATAGAATGAGTTGTATATTTTTTCATATTGCGGTTGTTGAATAAATGGTCAAAACCCAGCGCAATTCCAAAATAACACCTAAAAGTTCTTTATTTGAAAAATTTTTTGGTAAAGTCATAAAGATTTTGCCTCCACACGTACATGATATGACTACAGCTTTGCCAGGAATTTCGCACGTCAGGCGGTGCATCCGCTTACAGGTTTGCCTTGTGCGGGTTTGGCATGGTAATAATGAATGCGGATACCATTTACATCGGCATAGGCATCCGTCCAATCAGCGGGGAATCTTACAGACTGGGCATTCACAGCTATCGTAAAATGGACATAAAGATAGGTGAGTAGGGCTTTTCGCGTTTATGATAAATTATCCAAAACTTCTCAATTTGTTTAGAAATTGCCTGTAGTTAATTAGTATTTAAAAACTGGGGTTGGTTGTCTACTCCTTCCTTTCTTCATAGATACCGACTATCCTTTCCAAAGGAACCACTTGCTCAGGACGAAAATCGCTGCTGTTCATATAGCGCAGCAGACTATACTTCAGCTGCCGTGCCTCTGGCCGGCTCTCCGCACCCGTGAGCAGATCGACCCCCGAAACAAGCAGCCTGCCATTCCCTATGCGGCATTCAAACAACAGCGCCAGCGGATGCGCCGTTACCCAGTCGTCGATCACGCGTACGATAGGCCGCAGTCCGGCCGAGATCTGATCTAATCGTATAGGCCCGCCATGCGTTAAGGCATCACACCATTCCCAGTTGCTATAATACTGTGTGGGAAAGGCTGCAAGTGCCCCATGCCTGGGATCACAGAGGATCCCCAGCGTATGCGGAGCCTGACCATGCGTCCAGGCAGTATTCCAGAAGATACTGGAGAACCCGGCCTGTGCCTCGGCGCCCATTCCTTTCCTGATGCTGCCCCTGGCAAGGCTGAGAAGGACCTTGCCTCCGCGCTTTAGAATGGCTAAGGCTTTGTCGTCAAGAGTAGAACAAGTATATACATCCGACTGCAGGGCCGCCTGTTTCGCAGGGTATACAAAGAAATCCCAGGAATTACTCCGCGCGCCGATGGAGACTGTCAGCCGAAAGCGCCCTGGTCCTTTAACCCACCCCAACGACTCACGGATAACGCCGATGGACTGGCCGTTGCCCAGCGCAATGGCTGTCGCCGGCAGCTGTCCCTGACGAACGACGGCGCCGTCTGCATTGCTGATCGCCCATCGGGGAATGACGCCGGACAGAGCAACCGGGCCGAAATTGGCTGCCTCGACCGCAAGCTCCAGCGAATCATCGTTCAAATACACGAAACGCGGCCAGCGCACCAGTGGGACGAGCGCATTGCAAAAGCGGCTGTATTCCGCCCCCGTCACATACCCTTTATCCTCCCAAAAAGGATTTAAGACGCCCACGAGCGCCGTGCCCTGTCCCGGAAAGTCGTGCAGGTCAAGCAGCTGAAAACCGCCGAAGCCCGGTGTGCGAAGGGCGGCCTCGATATCGGCTTTATAGCACAGCGTCTGCAGCTTGCCCGACGCCAGCAGAAAACTATCGGCCAGCCCCACCATGCCATTCTGCCGTAAACAATCCCGGAAGATCTCGAAATTCTTTGCCTTCAGGACGCCGGTGTATTTATCGATCTCTTTAAGATCAGGGTAAACGCACCATTGCCCTATCTCGTGACTGACCGTGGGATGTTCCCATTTTGAGATGATGTCCCGCCAGTCATAGTCTTCCCTGGGCGGATAGGTGTTGATGATGCTTTTCAGCCCCTCCCCCCATCGCTGTATACGCGGAGCGGGAGTGCTGTTGTAGTCGCTCTCGGGGATGACAGGCCATCCCGCGGCAGTGGTGTACAGACGCCGGTTGTCTTTTTTCTTCCAGTATTCCACAAAACCGCCAAGGAATGTTTCGAGATGGCTGCCTGCCGGCTCATTGCCATAGGCCATCATACAAAAGGAAGGGTGGTTGCCGTAGGCTTTCACCATCCGTTCGCTTTCATCGTAAAGATAGTTGTCCAGTGGGCGCCCATCACCAATCGTAGCGCCCTGGTTGGCCCAGCTGCTGCATTCCACATGGAGGTAGAAGCCGGACCGGTCTGCCGCGTCGAATGCGGCTTCCGGCGGACACCAGGAGTGGAACCGGATATGGTTCAGCCCATAGCTGCGGCATACCCTGAAAATATGCATCCACGAGGCCAGGTCCGTTGGAGGGTAACCTGTCTTCGGAAAGATCGCGCATTCCAGAGTGCCTCTTAAAAAAGTAAGCCGGCCATTGATGGTAAAATGAGTCCCTTCGGTCGAAAATGTTCGCATTCCAAATTGCTGCTGCCACCGGTCGTTCTCTCCCCGCGGCCCCCGGAGATCGATCTGCATCTTATACAGATTGGGGGCAAACTCGTCCCATAGCCGGGGATGGGCGCCCATAGGATAGTCGACCTCCACCGTTGTGCTGTCGCCTTCCAGGACGATCTCTTTTTTCAGCGGCGGGAGACCTGTGGCCTGCAGCTGCAGCAATGCTTTGCCGGACAGGTGACCCGGGTTAACAATGGCTACGGACACACGCACTTTTTTATCCTGGACAGATGGGAAAAGATCCGCAGATGCAATGTGCAACAGACTGCGGGCCTGCAGACAGAGTTTGCCGATCATGCCATTCCAGTTGCTCTGGGTGTGGTCGGAGATGCTGTGTGAGTTGGGGCCTACGTTGAAGTCCTTTACCCGGTTGTCTACGCGGATGCTGATCGTATGGGTACCGGGTGTAAGAAGTTCCGAAAGAAAATAGGTATGCGGAGTTCCCAGGCTGTTCTGCCGCCCGGCAGGCCGGCCATCCACCCAGACCGTAGTTTCCCAATGCGCCCTTTCAATAAAAAGCTCTACCAGATGGCCTTTCCACGCCGCCGGGATAGTCACTGCCTTTTGATACCAGGCGGCCCCTTTATAATATTTCTCCGGCTGCAGCCAGAATGGAACCTTGATATGACCTGGCCGCCGGTACGGAGCATATTGTGCGTCGTGAAAGAACGACGAGTCGACGATATCTCCTGTCCACGGAGTATGTAATGTAATGTCATCGCCAATGCCATTGGTGGTAAGGGAGCCGGGTAAGTGCAGGCGCCCTGACAATGGATGGTCGAACCAGTGACCGGCTTCTCCCTGATCGAGGGAGTCAAGGCGGTAGGCCCATTCGCCCGCGAGGTTGATCTCCACGGGCGATTGAGCTTTGCTACCAAGCGCCGAAACCAAAAAAAGAATAACAGCGATCGATCGGGCAATCTTGCGCATCATATTATTTCCAGTTATCGTTTTGTTTCATAGCCGGATTGCTTTCTATCTCTGCCTGTGGAACGGGAAACAGGTCGAATTTCTTCGGTACATAGAATTGCCGTCCTACCTTGTCGCTGTTGGCTATCTCTGATTGTAGTAAACCCCATCTTTTCAGATCATAGAACCGCAGCCCTTCCCTGGCGAACTCGATCATACGCTGGTGCCGGATCTCGGCCATCAGGGCGTCTTTGTCGTATCCCGCAGGGAGGTCCGCCAGCTGCGCCCGGCGGCGGATCTGGTTGATATAGGGATATGCGTCGGCTGTTTGCCCCTGCATCGTAAGCGATTCCGCCAGCATAAGCAGCACGTCCGCATAGCGAAGGGCTCTTTCATTATTGCTCGAGCTGTAGTCTGCTGCGCCACTGGCGCCGGTGAGCTCGGCGGTCTGGTTGTAGTTCTGATACTTTTTGAACATGCTCCGGAAGCCAAACACGAGGGCAAAGCTGCTGAATGGCTTTGTGTAAAAAGTAGAGCCGGGGTAGCTCCACGCCAGCGTAGCATACATGCGTGGGTCGAAATCATTCGCCGTGGTCTTCTCCTTTTGGAACTCATTGAAGAGCTTGTCGGTGGGGCTTACCTCAAACCAGCCCGCGACTTCGGCCGGTGCGAACTCCTGTGCGGTAGTCACGCCCAGGGCCTGGTTGCCATTCTCGCCCGCCCATGGGTTGGTGCCGCCCACGTCGCCCACCTGGATCTCGAAGACTGATTCGGCATTGTTCTCATGACCGGCCACAAAATTGTCACCATAATTGGGCATCAGACTATAGCTATACGGAGACTGCGTCAACGACCTGAGAGCGCTGGCCGCATCGGCCCAGTTGCCAGTGTACAGGTTAGCCTTGCCAAGATAGGCCACAGCGGCCCCTTTGGTAGCGCGCCCCACCCACTGGGATGGATAGGATAAGGGAAGGTCGGCTGCCGCATCCGTGAGATCTTTCTTCACCTGTGCCCATACATCCGCTTCCGGAGACTTGGCTACGAAATAGTCCGGCGTGGTCTGTGGTGTTTTGAGCCGCAATGGCGCATCCCCGAAATTGATGGCCAGCGTGAAATAGTTGACCCCTCTTATGAATTTAGCTTCCGCAATATAGGCCTTTTTAGCGTTATCGGACAGCGTGGTTACCCTGTCGATATTCTCCAGGATCTGGTTGGCGCGGAAGATGGCTTTGTAACAGACATTCCAAATATTAGTCGCGGTTGCATTATCCGGTACATTGGTGAAAGTGGACAGCTGGTAAAGGTAGCTGACGTCATTGCGGATAAAGAAGTCGTCTCCCCTCCCATTGGAAAGCTCGACACCTCTGACGCCCCAGAAGCCTCCATCCACGTCGCGGAACAACGCATAGGCGGCTGCAAATGCACTTTGTACGTCCGCTTCGGTCTTCCAGTAAGTGACGGTAGTGATCTGGTTGGGATTATTCAGCTCGAGCGTCTTCTTCGCGCATCCTGCCAGCAGGACAGCTAAGAACGCGGTCGTTATATATATCTTATTCATGGCTTTCTATTTTACTTTATACGTTACAAACTTATTTGAACACCAGCGGAGAAAGTCCTGGCGATGGGATAGGCGACGTGCCCGAAATCGACGCCCCGGTTGAGGATGCCGCTGCTTTGGCTCACGTTGGTAGAGCTGGGGTTGTTGATGCTCCGGCCGATGTCCGGGTTGAAGCCGCTGTATTTGGTAACGGTGAAAAGGTTGTCGGCGCTCAGATAGGCCCTGACGGATGTCAGGTGCAGCGATTTCAGCCTGGGCGCCGGAAAAGTATAGCCGACCTGCAGCGTTTTCATGCGAAAGTAAGAGCCGTTTTCCAGGAAGCGCGAGGAGGTCCTGTCGTTGAAGTTGGGGTCGTTGATCACTGCGCGGGGTATGGAAGTATGTCTCTGCGGTGTCCAGGCATTCAGCGTGGCGGTGGAATAATTGAATTCCAGGCTCATGCTTTCCAGATCCTGGCGGAGGCCGTTGTAGATCTTATTGCCGCTGGTGCCCTGGAAGAATAGATTGATGTCCAGATTGTGCCAGCTGGCGGAAGCGCCGAAGCCATATTCAAATTTAGGAAAAGGGCTGCCGCAATAGACCCTATCGGCGTCGCTGATCTGTCCGTCACCGTTGGCATCAAAGAATTTGATATCACCCGGCGCTGCGTTCGGCTGCACCAATGTCCCGTTCTTGCTATAATTGTTCACCTCATCCTGGGTATTAAAGATGCCGTCGGTCTTCACCAGGTAGAAAGCGCTGACCGGTCCGCCCGCCTGCGTGACCGTTGTAGATGCACCGTGATGGGTAGGTTGTCCACTAAATATCTGCTGGGTGCCCGTACCCAGCTGGATGACCTTGTTCCGTATGACGCTCAGGGTGCCAAAAACATTGTATTCCAGCACTCCTGCATGGTTACCGTAGTTAAGTCCCAGTTCAAAACCATGGTTGCGCAGCGTGCCTGCATTTACCACGGGGTTGGTAGAGGAGCCCGCAGACCCTGGTATTGGCACATTCAGCAGCACGTCGCTTGTCTGTTTGATAAAATAATCCAGGGTAAGGTTCAGGTGATTGTCCAGCAAGCCTGCATCGATGCCGATGTCGGAGGTCTTCGTCGTTTCCCACTTGATATTCGGAGAGGCGAATGCCGTCTGTATGGCGCCAAACCATTTGTGCTGATCGACACCTGTCACATAGTTGATATTGGAAGAAATGGCAGCGCTGTACTGGTAGTCGCCGATCTCCTGGTTGCCGAGCACGCCATAGCTTGCCCGCAGCTTTAGCGTGGGTATCAGCGAACCGCGGTGATAGAATTGTTCATTAGAGATATTCCATCCCACCGCCACGGAAGGGAAGTTGCCATAGCGGTTGGCGCTGCCAAAACGGGAGGAGCCGTCCCGTCGGAAACTTGCCGTAAGGAGGTACCGGTTGTCGTAGGAGTAAATGGCCCTGCCCAGCACCGAGACCAGGTCGCTCTGCGTCCTGTTGCCACCGGTGGAAGCCGTTCCTGCGCCCGCATCCAGCACGTCGATGCCATCAGGCAGGTCGGTCTTGGATGCCGACGTATAGCTGTATTTGGTTTGCTGATAGGTATAGCCGGCAAGAGCCTGCAGGCTGTGTTTGCCGAAGTGGCGGTCAAAGCTGAGCGTATTTTCCAGCAGCACCAGGTTCGTCTGGTCTTTCGCCAGGCTGATGTCATTGGTAGGATGGGAGAAAAGGGTACCCACCTGATAGCGATGATAATAATCGTAGTTGCTGCCGAACGTATTCGTATAACCCAGGTTGAGCTTATATTTCAGCCCCGGAAGGATGGTGACCTCGCCGTAGGCGTTCGCCAGGATATTTGTCAGCTCGTAATTGATGTCCTCCAGGTGCAGCTGTGCTACAGGGTTCGCCACATTGACCACCGGACCGTAAGCGCCTGCATAACCGCCGAGAGCCGAAGTATCATATATAGAGAAGACAGGGATCATCTTGGTAGCGGAACCTACGGGTCCTCCGCCTTGTCCGCCCCACCCTGTTGGGGTGCGGATCCATTTTTCACGGGTGAGCAGGATAGTTTCGCCGAATTGAAAGGCACCTTTTCTGGAGTCCGATTTAACTCTCAGGTTATATCGTTTATAACCCGTGACATCTACAATGCCCTGCTGATCATTGTACCCGCCGGAAACACTATACCGGCCATTTTCGCTGCCGCCGCTGACCGAGAGATCATACTGCTGCATGATCCCCGTGCGGAAGATGGCGTCCTGCCAGTCGGTGCCAGTGCCCAGCGAATCGGGGTTTCTGGCGATATCCAGCCGGGCGAGGCCCGCGGCGTCATGCGCGGCGTTGCTGACATTAGCCCATTGACGCGCGTTGAGAACGGGCATTTTCCTGGCCAGTCGCTGGGCGCCGACATTGGTATTGAACTGTATGACCGGGATGCCGCTCTTTCCGGACCTGGTGGTCACCAGCACTACGCCGTTGGCGGCCCTTGATCCGTAGATCGCCGCTGCCGAGGCGTCCTTCAGGACATCCAGCGACGCGATGTCGGCAGAGCTGATATTATTGATATTGGCGACCTGCACTCCGTCCACGATATACAGCGGGGCTGCGTTGCCCAGCGTGCCTACGCCCCGGATCAAAATGCGGGTGCCCGAACCCGGATCGCCGCCAGCTGACTCGATCGTGACGCCAGGCAGTTTGCCCTGGAGCGAGCGGGTCATATCGCTGACCCCCTGGGATTTGATATCGCTTCCTTTTATAGAGGCCACGGCGCCCGTAAGGTCTTTTCTCCTGACGGTGCCATAGCCGATCACGACGACATCGTTGAGACTCGCCGGCAGCGTCGAAAGCCGGATGTTCAGCTCTTTCGTTCCCGCCTTTATCTCCTGTGGCTGAAAGCCTACGAATTCGACGAGCAGGAGCTCTCCGGGACCCGCTTTGATAGAAAAAATCCCCCTGGCATCCGTGGTGACACCTGTCGAAGGTTTTCCTTTGACGCTCACCGTGGCTCCCGCCAGCGGCTGCTGCGCCTCATCGGTGACCTTTCCTGTGACAGTCACGCTTTGCGCCGCCGAAAAAACCGGACTGACAACGGTTGCGGCGATCAGTATCCAGGAGAGAAATAAGTGGAAGATCGTACTGCGATTGGCAGTGGAAGTAGTTCTGGTCATGATGGCAAGTTTGTTATTCAAACTTACTATTACCTGTCAAGATCATTAATGGACAATTATTGCTTTTAGATGGATTATTTTTAGATTTACTTAAACAGACGTTTATGGCCGTCAGAGTAAAAAGAAAAAAAGAGGGGTTCGAGGGACAGAAGGCGATCGTCATTCCGCGGAAGATATTGCTGGAACGGTGCGCCACCAATCACCTCATCAGTCATCTTTATATTACGGATATAGGGTACTATCCCAAGGCCGTATTCCACTATCGCAACCGCCCTTCCGGAGCAGACCAGCACATTCTTATCTATTGTATGGAAGGCCGTGGCGCCGCCACCATCCGGGATAGGTCAGTTGAGGTAGAGGCCGGCTCTTTCCTTTTGATACCGGCCAATGAAAGCCACTTGTACCAGGCGGATGACAGGAATCCCTGGACCATTTACTGGGTGCATTTTACGGGGAGCCAGGCGGCTGTCCTGTCCTCTTTCTTTGTGGAAAAGATCAGCGGCTATGTCGGTCTGGCGAAATATAGCGAACCGATCGTCAATCTATTCAATGAAATGTACGGCCTGCTGGAGAGCGGCTATGGGTACGACCAGGTCGTATCGGCCAGCCTTTGTTTGTCCCATTTGTTCAAGCTCATCTTTTACAATGACAAGTCGCTGGCCTCGGGTCAGCTGAAGAACAAGGACGACATAGACGTCGCTATCGAATTCCTAAAGAACAATACGCACCGCTTGTTGTCCCTGGAGTCCATTGCCGCGACGGTCAATTTGTCGCCGCCTTATTTTTCGGGTGTATTCAAAAAGAGAACCGGTTTCACGCCCATCGAATACTTCAACCATCTCAAGGTGCAGCTCGCCTGTCAGTACCTGCTGTTCACTTCCCTGCGCATCAAAGAGATCGCTTTGAAGCTGGGCATCGAAGACCAGTATTATTTTTCGCGCGTCTTTACCAAGGTAATGGGCGAATCGCCCATCCAGTACCGGGAAAAAAGGATGCTTAAAATAATCCATTAAAATGTGAGGATTCTCCATTGACGGTTCTTTAATTAAGGCGTTACTTTGGTTCTTTCAAATAAATGATTGTCTATGCCTGAGACCGTAAGAGCCTGGGAAGAGCCGGTAGTGATCCCGACCTATGAAGTAGGCGCTCCGGAGAAGAACCCTATGTTCCTTGAAAAAAGAGTATACCAGGGCAGCAGCGGCGTTGTTTACCCCCATGCTGTTATCGAGAAGATATATGATGAGAAGAAAAATAAGACGTATCGCGCCCTTTACCTGGAAAATGAATACCTGAAGATAATGATCCTTCCCGAACTGGGAGGCCGTATCCAAATGGCGTATGACAAGGTTAAGCAGCGCCATTTTGTTTATTATAACCAGGTAATAAAGCCGGCGCTGGTAGGATTGACGGGCCCCTGGATCTCCGGCGGCATCGAGTTCAACTGGCCTCAGCACCATCGTCCTTCCACTTTTGAGCCCGTGGACTATACTATCACGGAGCAGGCGGATGGCAGCAAGACCGTATGGCTCAACGAGGTCGAGCGGATGTTCAGGACCAAAGGCATGGCGGGCTTTACCCTGTATCCCGGCAAGGCCTATATCGAGATCACCGGCAAGCTCTATAACCGGACGCCTTTCCCGCAAACGTTCCTGTGGTGGGCCAATCCCGCGGTAAAGGTCAATGAACACTACCAGTCCATTTTTCCTCCGGACGTGCATGCAGTCTTTGATCATGGTAAAAGGGATGTATCTGCCTACCCCATTGCAAGGGGCGTATATTATAAAGTGGACTATGCGCCGGGCACGGACATTTCCCGATATAGTAATATTCCAGTTCCTACTTCTTATATGGCCGTAAGATCCAGGTATAATTTCATCGGCGGCTACGAACATGATACAGGAGGAGGGTTGCTCCATGTGGCCGATCACCATATCGCTCCGGGCAAGAAGCAATGGACCTGGGGGCACGGCGAGTTCGGACAGGCATGGGATCGCAATCTGACGGACGAAGACGGACCTTATATCGAGCTGATGACCGGCGTCTACACCGATAACCAACCAGACTTTTCCTGGATCCAGCCTTACGAGGAGAAAAGCTTTGTACAATATTTTATGCCCTATCGCGAAGTGGGGGCTGTAAAGAACGCCAGCAAGGACGCCGTCCTCAACGTAGAGGTCAGCGGAATGGAGGTGGTGCTAAAACTATATGTGACCGGGAGATTTCCGGAACTTGAAGTCTCCATTCGGGTGGGTGAGCAGATACTCTACAGGGATGTCATCGCGTCCGCTCCGGAAGCGCCTTATATCAGGAATGTCGCTTTAAAAGCCGCCGTGGCGGAAGAAGACCTCCTGGTGACTGTCACGGACCTGGCCGCACACCGGGAATTGATAAAATACAGCAAAGACCGATCCTCAGATGAGGAAATGCCCTCTCCGGCTGAGCCTGCAATCGCGCCGGAAAACGTAGAGAGCACGGAAGAGCTGTTTCTCACCGGCAGTCACCTTGAACAATATCGCCATGCGACCTATCAGCCGACCGACTATTATAATGAGGCGTTGAAACGGGCTCCCAATGACATCCGCAACAATAATGCAATGGGACTGTGGTATCTCCGGCGCGGACAGCCTGAAAAGGCCGAGCCTTATTTCAGAACGGCCATTGCCACCCTCACCAAAAGGAATCCCAATCCGTACGATGGCGAGCCGTACTACAATCTTGGCTGGGCGCTGAAAATGCAGGGGAAACACAAGGAAGCCTTCGAAGCCTTTTATAAAAGTGTTTGGAATGACGGATGGCAGCACGCCGGCTATCTTAACCTCGCGCGTCAGGCCGTCCTGATGGGCGACCTGAATACCGCCTGTGAGCTTATTGATAGATCTTTAATAAAGAATTACCATAGCCATTCCGCCCGGCATGCCAGGGTATTCATATTGAGAAAGCTCAACAGGACGCAGGCAGCGGCAGCGCTGATCGAAGAGTCCCTGGCACTTGATCCTTTTAATTTTGGCTGTCTTTTCGAAAAATATTTGTTACTGAAAGAAAGACCGGAGGCCAGTGTCGCCCTGCTCCAACTGAGACGACTGAGCCGGGACTGGGATCACAATTTCATCGAGTATGCCTTTGACTATGCACATGCCGGACTATTCACCGAGGCAGGCGATCTGCTGTCGCTGTATGAAGCCGGTAACCCAACAAACGCGCTGGTAAAATATTACCAGGGGTGGTTTGCCTTTCAGGCAGGCCGGGTGGAAGAGGCAAAGACCTTCTTCTTAGCCGCCGCGGCCTTGTCCGCTGACTTTGTTTTCCCGAACCGTATCGAAGACGTACCGGTATTCAAAACAGCGATAGAGCTGAACCCCATGGATGCAAAAGCCTGGTATTACCTGGGAAATTTCTGGTATGACAAGCGGCAGTATGCCGAAGCCATTGGCTGTTGGGAAGGATCGATCCGCATCGACGACGGATTTCCTACTGCCCACCGCAATCTTTCGCTGGCCTATTACAATAAGCTGAATGATCCGCACAAAGCCCTGCATGCGCTTGAAACGGCATTCTCCCTGGACTGGACGGATGCACGGGTGCTGATGGAACTGGATCAGCTGTATAAGAAAATGAACAAGGGGCATCGGGAACGGCTTAATTTACTTGAAGAGCACATCGATCTCGTGCAGAAAAGGGATGACCTTTATCTTGAAAGAGTGACACTGTATAATCAGCTTGGGAAATATGCAAAGGCAAAACAGCTGATCGCGGCATATCAGTTCCATCCCTGGGAAGGAGGAGAAGGGAAAGTCGTAGGGCAATATCTTATCTGTCACCTGGAGCTGGCAAAAGATGCCATCGCGAACAAAAAGTTTGACGAAGCAATTCAGCTTTTACAGGAAGCTGAAAATTATCCGCCCAACCTGGGAGAGGGAAAGCTCACAGGCGTGCAGGAAAACGACATTCATTACTGGCTTGGTCTGGCCTTTGATCTTTCCGGCGACCGGGATAAGGCTGCCAGGTATTACCGGCAGGCGACCCGCGGCATAAGCGAACCGGCGCAGGCGATCTTTTATAATGATCCGCAGCCCGATAAGATAGTTTACCAGGGACTATCCTGGATAAAGTTGGGAGACCGGCAAAAAGCCACCCGTATATTCCAGCGTCTGATCGAATTCGGGAGAGCCCATCTCGATGACCACATAAGCATCGACTATTTTGCCGTCTCGCTGCCTGACCTGCTGGTATTCGATGCCAACCTTGACCTGAGAAATAAGATCCACTGCCTTTATCTGATGGCCCTTGGCAATCTCGGTCTTGGCAGTCGCCATGCAGATCATGCAAATGATCTGTTGAATGAGGTGCTGCAGCTGGATAACAGTCACCAGGGAGCCCTGGGATGGCAAAGGTCATTACCCCGGATAATCAATCAAATAGTATGAGAAGCATTCTGTTTTTTCTTGCGGTCCTGTCTGTCATGGAGACGCCTGCACAAAAGATATATACCATCGATGCCAATGTGCCGGATAAGAAGATAGTCGTGGGCCAACTAAAGTTGGGCGGCGTCAATCCGGCGGGAGAGAAGATATCTGTTAACAACTACTATATTTCTGTCAATGACCGGCCTTTTATACCGGTAACGGGAGAGTTCCATTTTTCCCGCTTCCCACATGAATACTGGGATGAATCCATAAAGAAGATGAAAGCCGGCGGGATCAACACCATCGCTACTTATGTTTTCTGGAATATCCACGAGGAAAAGGAAGGAGCATTCGATTGGACAGGAGATAAGGATCTGCGCACATTTATTGAACTATGCGGGAAAAATCATGTTTATGCCATCGTGCGTATCGGACCTTTTTGTCACGGGGAGATCAGAAATGGAGGTCTCCCCGACTGGCTGCTTGCAAAGCCGCTCGCCATCCGGAGCAATGATCCCCTTTATTTATCGTATGTGGAGAAATTATACAACGAGATCGGCAGGCAGCTGAATGGTTGGCTATACAAAGACGGAGGTCCGGTCATCGGGATCCAGATAGAAAACGAATATCAGCACTCGGCCGCTCCCTGGGGACTGACCTATCCCGGTCAACCGCATGACTTCACCGCCGCCGAGCGAGATCTTGCGTTGACGCAGCAAGGGGTGGGCATTGCGGACGCCAATAACCCGCATGCGGAGATGGGCAACGACCACATGAAGGTTTTGAAATCAATTGCGATCAGGTCGGGTCTCGATGTGCCGTTGTATACTGCCACGGGCTGGGGCTATGCCGCCATCATTCCCAACGAGTCGATGCCCGTCACCGCTGCATATGCCTATCCATCGTGGACGCCTAAGAAAGACCTCTCTCCTTTCTTTCTTTACAAGGACATGCATAAAGACCCGGATTATTCACCCGTAAGGTATAAGCCCGAAGACTATCCCGTTTTTCCTGCAGAGCTTGGCTCTGGTATTATGTGTGTTTATACACGGAGACCAATTGCGGAACAAAAGAGCTTTGACGCCATGGTCAACCGGTGCCTTGGGAGCGGCGCGAATGGTGTCGGTTATTATATGTATCACGGTGGCAGCACCCCGAAGGGGGCACATTCCTTTTTCAGTGACGAAGCCTATGGACTGCCCAAGATCTCCTACGACTTTCAGGCGCCTATCGGCGAGTTCGGGCAGGTGAGGGAAGGTTTTCACCGCCTCAAGCTGCTGCACTTTTTTATCAATGAATTTGCCGATGTCCTCGCCCCCACCGCCACAGTATTGCCCGACAACTCCGCGGCCTTGAAGCCCGGGAATATCACTGATCTGCGCTATGCCGTTCGTGTCCATGGCGGTGCCGGGTTCCTATTCATCAATAATTTCCAGGACGATACCGCAATGCGCGACCAGGAGAATATCCAGGTGAAAGTCAGGACATCTAAAGGTGAGATCGCTATCCCAAGGCAGGGAGGTTTTGGGATCAGGTCGGGTGAGAATGTCATCTTTCCTTTTAATTTCGATCTCAATGGCGCTAATTTGATCTATGCTACCGCACAGCTGTTGATGAAAGGCGATGACCCTGCGCACCCCTATTATGTTTTCTTTACGCCCGATGGGGTAAAGCCGGAATTTGCCTTCGATGCTCATGCTGTCAGGATCGAAGCCGGCACTGGCGTGAAGATTGAAAAGGAAACCGGAACAGTGGTTGTTCGCGGACAGGGGAATATTTCGGAATTCACAGTACGCGCAGGCGATATACGCACAAGAGTGCTGGTAGTGTCAAAGGCAATGGCTTTACAGTCTTACGTAGTGAATATGCGCGGACATCGGCGCCTTATCTTTTCGAATGCTTTCATCTTACAGGATGCAGATGCCTTTACTTTGTTGAGTGAAGGGGAGCCTGTTTGTACCGTCGCCGTCTACCCTGCTCTTGGTGGAACGCCGTCTCTCAGCAATGGGACGTTGAGCGTCAGGAATGTCCATCGGATGCTGAGCGAGTTCGACGTCTCTTTCGCCCGGAAAGAAATTCCAGTCGCACTAAAGAACATTGGACAAAAGAAATTGCTGGTCGATCTACCTGCACTTACACCTGACTTAAATAATATCTATCTCAAGATCGACTATACGGGTGATACCGGGATGGGCTTTCTTGACGGCGAACTGGTGACAGACGAGTTTTACAAAGGGACACCCTGGCTGATAGGACTAAGATCATTCATCAAAAAGGCCAGGACGAGGCAACTGGTGTTTTATTTTCGTCCCATGCACAAGGACGCACCCTATCTTGCAGACCTGAGGCCATCGGACATTCCGGACTTTGGCCAGGGCGATACCTTTCTAAAGATAAAAAGTGTAGGCTTTACGCCGGAATACACATCGGTCCTAACTTTTTAATTTTATGCTAATGTCATAGCAGGCGCGAACCCGGTCAGCCTAACAATTTAAGCTTACTCACCACCTCACTGATCACATCCGCCAGGATCTGCACAATTTCATCCATACGTTTGGACGCCCTCCTGGCAAGCGCCAGGCTTTCCAGTTCCCTGATCTCATCATGCAGAGAGTCGATGGAAAAATTATGCAGAACAGGCTTTAGAAAATGCGCCTTTTGATAAACTTCCTGAAAATCCTGGCCAGCGGCCGCGGCCTTTAATTCCTCCACAGCTACCGGCGCCTGATGAATGAAAAGCTGGATCATTTTTTTAATAAAAACGCTGTTCCCCTGGCTAACAGCTTCCAGCCGGTGGAAATCATAAAGTGGAGGCTGCAAGGAAGCGGATTGGGATTCATCTGCCGACGGGATGCCGGGTCCCGCGCCAGACTGGACAGGTCGCTTCATCAACCAATCGGAGATCATTTTTATAAAGGTGTTTTCCTGGAAGGGCTTCGACAGGTAATCATTCATTCCGGCGGCCAGACATTTTTCGCTCTCGCCGCGGATGGCATTGGCCGTAAGCGCGATAATAGGTATGTTCGGGTCGATCTCACGCCGGATAACCACAGATGCCTCCAGCCCGCTCATGACCGGCATCTGAATATCCATCAGTATAATATCAGCCGGCTGGCGGCGCAGAAGATCTATCGCTTCTTTGCCATTGGCCGCTTCGTATATGACAGTGCCGTAGTTATCAAGGATCGTGGTGGCTACCAGCCGGTTCATATCATTGTCGTCCACCACTAGCACCCGCTTGTTCTTCAGGTTTTCGGTGTTGACGGGTGAATTATCCCGGGACGACAGGTCGCTTTCGCTGCCCTTCGCCAGATCGACGAGAAGACGGACGGTCGTGCCGGCTCCCTTCTTACTGACGACATTGATCTCACCACCCATCAATGTGATGAGTTCCTTACAAATGCTCATGCCCAGGCCCGTGCCTCCAAACTGGCGCGTGACAGATTCGTACTCTTGCGTGAACTTATCAAACAGCGTTTGTATAAAACTTTCTTCCATCCCCATGCCCGTATCTGATACTTCGATGACAATTTTTTGAGAATGGGGCGCATCCGCAAGAACCTTGCACGACAGCTCTACGCCGCCCGTTGAGGTAAATTTGATCGCATTGCTCAGCAAATTGAGCAAGATCTGGTTAAGCCTGTATGGGTCACCGATAAATACTTTCGACAGGCCAGGGTCGCAAAATCCTATCCGCAGGAGCAATCCCTTTTCTTCCGCCTTGTGCATCATCACCTGCATGGCTCTGTTGAACACATCAGCGGGCTGAAACCCGATCTTCTCCAACCCCAGTTTTCCTGCCTTTATCTTAGTCAGATCGAGAATATCATTGAGGATCACAAGCAGGTTCTCAGAGGCAGAGTAGATCGTGTCCAGGAAAAAACGCTGCTTTTCATCCAGGTTGGTCTTAGCCAGCTGGCCCGCCATTCCAAGTACCGCGTTCATAGGAGTGCGGATCTCATGACTCATGTTGGCAAGAAAATTATCCTTTGACCTTGCAAACTGTTCCGCCTGTTCCCGTGCAACGATCAGGTCCTTTTCCAGCCTCTTCTGTGCGGAGATGTCTATCATGATCCCTGTGAATATCTTGCCGCCCCTGGTCGAATAATAAGAAAAGGAGGAGGACAGAGCGCACCAGCAGGTCCCCTTTCCCGGAACTCCGATCCTGGATTCGATGTAGAAGGGCGCGAGCGTATTGCGCGATTCTTCTTTCAGACGGTCGAAGTTCGCCTTCTCTTCAGGATACATGTAGTTTGAAATAGACTGGAAATTAGCGGGATCCAATCCAAATATCTTCTCGATGGCGGGGCTGATGTAACGATATCCATCGGAACCGTCTTCCCGGAACTCGTATTCGAAGATCACGCCCGGGATATTTTCCGAAAGGCTCTGGAATTGTTTTACTCTTTGCTCCAGCTCCTGCTCGGTATGCTTGATATGAGATATATCGGTGTGCGTACCGATGATCTTCATCGGCTGTTCATCCTCTGTACGTTCGATGACTACGCTACGATCGAGTATCCACTTTGCCTCTTCCCCCACGTCCCGCACACGGTATTCTATGGCATCGTGATCGATCTCCCCCTTTTCGTATCTCCGTCGCCTTTCTTCGAGCTTCCAACGGTCGTCGGGATGTATGCTGTCCAGCCATTCTCCCAGGGTATGCGCGGTAACATCAGGCAGGTCGGCCTCGTGGGGGTCCTCATCCGCCGAGAAATAGGTTTTACCGGTCTGAAATTCCAACTCCCAGCAATTGTCGCCGATCTTTTCGAAGGCAGTTCTGAACTTGCGTTCGAATTCATTGATCCTTGCCTGAGCCAGCTTTTCTTTGGTAATGTCTTCGATCAGCGCAAACTGCTGGATCACACGTCCTCCATCATCAAGGATGGCCTGGCCTTTGGCCCTTCCCCAGAACCAGCTGCCATCCTTTCGGTAGTGGATCACCTCTACACTAAAAGTCCTCCCCTTGGTGAAATCTTCCACCATTTGACGCAGAACATGCCGGTCGGACAGCGGGCCTTTGCAAACTTCTATGGGCGTTTTGCCGATGATCTCCGGGGCGGAGAAGCCAGTCATCCGGCAAAATCCTTCGTTGACCCAGAAAATGACACCGGAAGGATCGGTAAAGACCACTCCATTCTCGTTGGCGCTGGCGACAAGCGATAGCCGCTGCAGATCCGCTTCCATTTGTCTCCTTCGCGCAAGCTGCTCCTCCAGATAAGACAAGGTGGCATTTAAACTATCTTCCTCTTGTACAGCCACGGAAGTCTGTTCCCCGGAAATGCGGGCTATAGCGTCTTTCAGCGTCTGTATGGCCTGGCGCCTGACCAGCACCTCTGACTTTAGTTTTGTATTGATCCGGATGTATTCCTCTTCGTTGAGATAGAAGGCATGGTCGGCAAGCGCCTTGTCCTTCTCAAAAGCGTTGTATGAATCGTTGACCGACTGTATGAAGCGCAGCAGTCTCTCATCATCCCACATGTCTTCCGGCAGGTGTTTTTTGATCTGTCTGGCCAATAATCGATTGTATTCGGTCTTCGCGGAATTCATCGTTCGGAAATATTGGTAATGGTCATCGTCTGGTTGTGTAGCTGGCATTGTGCGCGCGGCAGAGGCGGAGCGATCTCTCCATAGGAGTAGAATCCGGTGAGCAGCGTTTTGCTTCCAAAAATTTCCTTTACGGCCTCTACTTCTTCGGAGACCCTGTTGCCTAGGATGATCTTCCGGCCTACACAGCTGATGAGCAGGGATAAGGACGGCTGACTGGACGTCTGTCCTGAGATCGTATGGTTCGCTGCTGAGCCGGCTGCGTCTATAAGCCGGTCGAAATTCGCCTTCATGAACCGCACGCTGGCGCCTTCGGGGACGTCGCCTGCAAAGAACATGCTCCTGGACTCTTCATCGATCGACAAGATCGTCCTGACCACCGGTGCTTCCTCGCTGGAAAGCCTTACCATCAGCGGGAATAACAAGGCTGAACCGGGCAGCTCATTTGCATAGGCACCCAGGTACTTTTTATAGAGGTCCAGGGCGGATTCGTCGTCGATCATAAAAAGCTGGTTGCCCATGCTGCGGGTGATCTTTCTTTCCGGCCCAAAGGATTCCCAGCCGCCCATCGACCCGTGAGAGACCTGCAGGTCGCTGCCATACATGCCGATTGCCACGATCTGACCGTCGAGGGGGCGGGCGTTGAGGCCTACCAGCGTGCTTTTAAAAGCGGCACCGTCGCCAGCCAGTCCTCCCGTAACGGGCACGTTTTCCTGTATCTGGCTGTTGACGCCCTTGACCAGCTCACTGCCATTGACCCGGCTCCCGTCCGAGAGGATCAGGACATAAGATAACGCTTCAAAGGCCATTAAATTCTCTATCAATGCTTTTCCGGCACGATAGCTGCTGCCGTCGAAATCCGCAATGTTCACCATGGCCGACCGCACCTGGGTCTTTTCGAATTGAACTGCCGTTACGGAAACAGAACCTTCGTGCACGCTATCGTCAAATATTTCTCCTGCCGTTGAGCAAAGCACGATCTCGGCTTGAGGATAATCCGCGCGGAGCCGGTCATAAAAATCAACCGGCTCCAGGGTTACCTTATCGCCAAAAGCCATGACCAGGCTTACCTTCGGCCCATCAAGTAAATGATTATTAGCATGTACCCGCCATTGCTGGTCCTGATAAGAGAAGATAGCCGTTTTCATTTTTGCAATGTTTATTGGCGAACGGTTGAAAAGGGGAATACGCCCCCTAAATATGAGTATTTATTGTCATTTTAATGATAATAAGGATGATCTTATAAGTATAAATACTTAGACACTACGCCGGCACTCAGCGATCCCCCAGCCTCTTCATACAATTGCTCAGACTCCTAAAAACATGATACGCCCCCTTCCAGATATGTGCCTTTAGCGCCGTCCTCCGCTGGGGCTCGTTGTCCAACCCTTCCTCATACCAGTCCCCGTGTTCGTGGTCGATGAGATAGGTCTGTATATAGTTCCATATCCTGACGAATCGTTGCCCATAACGCATCGGGTCATCGGGATACAATTTCGAAAAGATCAGAAGGGTATTGAGACCTTCCGCCTGTGCCCACCAGTTCTTGCTCCTGTTGATGATCGTGCAGCCCGGCCTGTCCTTAAAATAATATCCTTCGTCATAAAAACCACCCAGGTCATTATCCCATCCATTCGCCAGCGCATGGTCTACCATTTTCTTTCCAACAGCCATCGTAGCCCGGTCATCTGTCAGGCCCAATGCTTCCGAAGCTTCCCGCATCAGATATGCCGTCTCCACATCGTGCCCGAAGGATACATGATCAAGATACCGGTGGCGGAGGATCGACTCCTCGGAAGAATCCCTGAAGGAAACAGGCCGCCAGTCGGTAGTAAGGAACAATTGCAGATAGCCCCGGGATGTCACTATCCTGTCCCTTATGAGTTCCAGCATCTCCTGCAAACGCCGACGAACCAGCGGATCGGGCCATACATGATATAATTCCGTAAAAGCCTCCAACAGATGAATGCTGCTGTTCTGGTCTTTATATCCCAGGTCTGACCGGCTGTCCGTTCCCGTGGCACGCATAACAGGCGCCCCATCCCTCTGAAGATGCTGGAAATACCCTTTGTTCACCGGATCATGACTGTGTTGTTCCAGCCAGAGAAAGGCCCTCTTTGCAAGGCCAAGGGCCGCCGTGTCGCCGGACGCGGCAAAGTAGGCGGAGAGCGCATAGATAGCAAACGCATTGCCGTAGGCCTCTTTTATCTCGCTCTTGGGCCTGCCATCCCTTGCGACAAGATTGTAAAATCCCCCACACTCCTTATCCCACATCCTGTCCCGCAGAAAATAGTAACCATGCCGTGACAGCGCGATATAGGAGCTATCATGGTAGAAGCCAGAGGCCTTTGCCGTGGTCCAGACATGCCTGGCCTGCGTGACGATCATCTTGTCCTGAGGCCCTTCGGGCTTAAAATCATAGCTGAACGTGCTGAGATATCCACCATATAAAGTGTCGATATTGCGAGGATAGTATTCATCCAGCAAGCCTTCCTTTGCGGCATAACGCATCTGGACCAGGATGCTGTCCTGCGCGGAGGAAAATACGGGCAGCCACATCAGCAAAAATGAAATGCAACCGAAGTCTCTATGCATGATCGGAAATTTAAGCAACCGACAATGCTAAATTTAATCTGAAAAAAAATTCCGGCATCGATTGCGTAAAATTTGCAAAATTCCTGGTGCATATGATCGCAATTCTTGGTTAAAATATCATCATAATTCTTTTTAAGTAGAGTGTACCTTCACCAGCGAATATTTAATGTCAACAATTGCTTTATGCTTATGCGAATCTACTCCATCCAGGAATCCCATCCTGTAATTCAATGCAATCGATTGCGGTATCAAACCATCACAGTACAATCAAAATAATATTAAATGGAAACGATGAAACACCGGCTTCCTGCTTATTTACTCGCGATGGCCAGGGCATTTTTATCCACCCTGTTCTTCACCAGCATCACCATCATCGCAGTCGCACAAAAAAAGCCCATCACCGGAAAAGTCCTCGCGTCAACCAGCGACAGCGCACTTAACGGTGCGACCGTGAAGGTCAGAGGCTCCTCCACCTCCACCGTCACCGGAACAGACGGGTCCTTTACCATCAATGCCGCTCCAAGTGATATATTGGTGATCAGCAACATTGGCTATACTTCACAAGAAGTTTCGGTAAATAATCGCACAACCCTGACAGTCAGGCTGGTGTCGGACGCTCAGAACCTTCAGGGGGTAGTGGTCATCGGGTATGGTACGGCAAAACGCAAAGACCTGACCGGTTCGATCTCCAGCATTACGGCCGAAACGATCGAAAAAACTCCTGTGGTCAGTGTTGATCAGGCCCTGCAGGGGCGCGCCGCCGGGGTGCAGATCGTAAATAACGACGCCTCGCCCGGAGGCAATATCAGCGTCCTCGTCCGTGGCATCGGAAGCCTCGCCAATGGAGGGAATGCTCCTCTATATGTAGTGGACGGCTACCCGACAACGAATGGCATCAATAATATCAATCCCAATGATATTGCCTCTATAGACGTGTTGAAAGACGCCTCCTCCACCGCCATTTACGGTGTCCGCGCCGCCAACGGGGTAGTCATCGTGACCACCAAGAAAGGTCTGAGGAACAGGACGCAGATCACCTTCGATATGTACGAGGCCTTCCAAAGCCGGCCCAAAGAATATAAAGTATTGAATGCACATGATTTTGCTACGCTCTCCAATGAAGTAGAGGCATCGGATTCCACCCATACCTACCATGGATTGCCCATCTGGCATACCCCCGACGCGCTCCACAATGTGGACTGGCAAAATGCCCTCTATCGCCATGGGCTGACCCAGACCTATAATGTTGGTATCCGCGGGGGCAGCGATAAGGTGCAGTCTGCAGTGTCTTTTGGGTTTTATGACCAGAAAGGTATCCTGCTGGCTTCCTATTTCAAACGATTTACGCTCGGCCTTAACCTGGATTACCAACCTCTCAAATGGCTCAAATCCTCTACCAGCGTCAAATACACCTACCAGGACGCCGTTAACCCGTTTGCCCCACCGCAGGCAGTTCAGTCGCAGGGACAGCCTAACCAGACACTCGCACCAAATCAACCGCTGTTCCAGCTGGCCATCAACCCGCCGACCCTGGACAGCGGCAACAGGCTAACCTATCAGATCAAGGACGGCAAAGGCAATTATGGATTCTTCAATCCGGTAAACCCCAACGTGTCCAAATTCAACAACCCCGTTTATGCTGTAGAGAACAATCAGTGGTCAAATATCACCAACTACGTACTGGCCAGCTCTTCACTGGAAGCCACCCTTTATGACGGACTTAAAGTAAAGACCAACGCCGGGATGAATATCAGCAATTTTTCCGGCTCCTTTTTCCAGCCTGAAGACGACAGGTCCCTTATACAATACCCCGGAACTCAGCCGCAGCTCGCCTATTACCACCAGAATATCAATGATAATTTTGAATGGCTATGGGAGAACACCATCTCGTATGACAAGACTTTTGGGATCCATACGATCAACTTTGTCGGAGGTATGTCTGCGCAGAAAAGCACGGCTAGCCTGATGGGGGGCGGTGGCGTCCCTCCCAATGCCGGTATACGGGACCTGGCGCAGGTGAACAACCTGCAGTTCGACCTCTATGGCAACGGCAAGAATATCCTGACCCTGGAGTCCCAGTTCGCAAGGCTCACCTATCAGCTTGCCGACAAATATATTCTTACGGGTACCATCAGGCGGGACGGATCATCTAAATTCGATACCACCCATAAATGGGGTGTCTTTCCATCCGGGGCGATTGCCTGGAAAATAAAGAATGAAGCCTTCCTGAAAGACGTGGACTGGCTGGCGGACCTGAAGCTCAGGGGCAGCTGGGGACAGGTGGGCAACCAGATCCCGATCGGCTTGTATCAATATCAACAGCAATTTACCGGCTATCTGCCGGCATCGCTGAACGGAAATGGCAACGATAACCTTGGCTATCCATTTAATAAAATATACCAGACAGGGATCGCGCAGACCCAGGCCGCCAATAAGGACCTGAAATGGGAGACGGATGAGCAGACGGATATCGGCCTGGACGCGGCTTTTTTGAACGGGTCCCTGACGCTGACTGCCGACTGGTTCAACCGGAATTCAAAAGATTTTCTCGTAACGCTTGCGGCGCCTGCACAGACGGGATACCAGTACATTACCCGGAATATAGGCAGCATGAACAACAAGGGTCTGGAGCTGGCCCTTAATTACAGGGGCAACAAAGGCAGGGAATTCCAATATGGGATAGGCGTAACCTTTACATCGATCCAGAATAAGCTGACCAGCATAACCTCAGGGACTTCCTATGTAACCAATTTTGGTGGCGTAAAGCTGAGCGGCCAGGGCTGGGATGAATTCAGCCGCTCCTACGTCGGAAAACCGATAGGAGAGCTTTATGGATACCAGTCACTGGGTATCTTCCAATCGCAGGCGCAGATCAACGCCCTGAATATAAAAGCTCCCGGTGGAACTTACTGGCAGGCGGCTACCCGACCGGGTGACCGTTACTTTAAAGATGTCAACGGGGACGGCGTAGTCACCGCAGACGACAGAGTAGCTTTGGGTAATCCCCAACCAAAATTCTTCGGCGGTGTCAACTTCGATGGCACCTACAAAGCCTGGGATTTCAATGTCTACTTCTATGGCGCATATGGCAATAAAATAATGAACTATGTGGAAAGCGACCTGGAAAGCTTCCAGAAGAGAGGGTCGGAAGGGGTTGAGAACGTCAGCGTCGAGTATTTCAAGAACTACTGGACACCCGCCCGCCCTTCCAACAAGTATGCCAGGGCGCTGGCCGTTGATGATGCCACCCTCAATAGCGTTCCCTCCAGCGCATGGGTGGAAAATGGCAGTTTCCTAAAGCTGAAAAACGTTACCGTCGGGTATACCCTGCCCGCCAGCCTGGCGAAGAAATTCTCTATGTCAAGGCTGAGAATTTACCTCTCCACCCAGAACCTGTTCACGATCACGAAATACAGCGGGCTGGATCCGGAAATAGGGATACAGGGAGGCAATGCAACCCAGAATGGGGTCGATGCCGGAACTTATCCTTCTTCCAGGTTCTATACGTTTGGTTTAAATGTTACGTTCTAAACATCCCTTCAATACTTCAATATGAACTTGAATAAACGAAATATCATCCTTGCCTGCAGCATTGTATTGATACCTTTGATATTCATATTTTATTCATGCAGCAAGAATTTTTTATATACCAACAATACCTTCCAGGGCACCGAAGACGGCACTTTTAAAAAGCCTTCGGATGTCATCGGTCTCGTCAACAGCATTTATGACACTTACCAGAACAGCGACCTGCTCAAGAAGTCCATCTGGTACTGGGCTAATTTCGAGAGCCATGACTTCTTCAACTGGGGAGGAGACGTGGTGTGGAATAACTACCAGATCAGCCCTACATTTGCGCCGATCAATACATTCTGGACCTATGCCTATATCGGCATAGCAAGAGCAAACGCCGCTTTTGGAGTGATCGACCGGGCCCAGGCAAAAGGTATTATGACAGATTCGTCGCTCGCCAACCGCCTGAGGGGCGAAGCTTATTTTTTGCGGGGTATGACCTACTATTACCTGGCATCCTCATTCGGAGGTGTCCCCATCGAGCTGGATCCGGTAACCACAGGGCTGAAACCAAGGTCAACCCGTGATTCTGTATTCATGCAGGTAGTGTCGGATATGCAAAAGGCAGAAGGGTTGCTGTGGTCGAAGACAGTCCTTACGTCCGGTGATCTGGGAAGGGCAACGAAGGGTGCAGCCTATGCCTATGAAGGGGCCGCCCGGATGTGGCTGAAGGACTATACCGGCGCCCTGGTGGCATTTAACAATCCGGAGCTGACCAACAACTACCATTTGATGAAGACCTTTGCGGACGTCAATGAGTACGACAAACAGAACAATGACGAGTCCCTTTTTGAAGTGCAGTTCGAGGTCCCCCCTGGCGGCACCCAGGACTGGAATGGCAGCTGGAACCCACCCGGCGGAGAGCTTGGCTGGATAGACGATTTCAGCTGGCCCCAGGAGATTACCGGTCAGGGTTATGACTATGGTAATCCTGCGCTGTGGAACTCCTATCAGTCGGGCGACACGCGTAAGCTGCTGACCATTGTCGGGCCCGGAGATACCCTGGCAAGCCCGGGCATCAACCGAAAATTGGGAGGTATAAAAGGTTATTTCGTCGTGCAGCAGGGCTTTTCCGCAGGCAACAAGACCTATACGGGGGACGACGGGAAGATCATCAATACGGTCGGGACGTTGACCAGACCCTGGTATGGCAGCGACAGCGGACGAACCGGTTATTATTGCGCCAAGAAATGGAGGGACTATAACCTTTCCGGCGGCAATGCCAACGCCCAGGGCCAGCAAAATCTATTCGGAGACCAGAACCAGATACTGATGCGCTATGCCGAGGTCCTGCTGTCCCGCGCAGAATGCAAGGTCCGCACGGGAGACGTAAATGGAGCGATGGCTGACCTCAAACTGGTCAGGGACAGGGCCTGGGGGGGAACTTCGCCCGCTATTATGGCGGACAGCGCCAACTTTGACGGGACCGCTGGCCAGCCGATCACGGATCCCCTTCAGATGGTGCTCAGCGAATACCGTCATGAACTTTCGGGGGAATACTCGGTTTTTTATGATCTTTGCCGGGCAGGGACAGACGTGGCCATCGCATTTATCAAGAAAGCCAATGGCACCGTCGATGGCAACGGCACCCCCATTGCAAACCCGGCGCCAGGTCCGACACACGATGGAAAGCTGCACGGCTTGTATAATACGACCCTTACTCCCGAGCGTGCTGTCATGCCAATACCTCAGCCACAGATAGCACTGAACCCTAACCTGGTCCAAAATCCGGGGTACCATTAATGAATAGATCCAGATCAGTACTTATAGGCATAGCTTCGGTTGGGATGATCGCCTGTCATTCCAGACATACGCTGTTTGAGAAGATCTCTCCGGCCCATTCAGGGATTACGTTCAATAACAGGATCGTTGAGAATGATTCCATCAATCCCCTGAAAGTGGTGAATATCTACAACGGAGGTGGCGTTGGCATCGGGGACTTCAACAAGGACGGTCTGGCCGATATATTCTTCACAGGCAATATGGTGCCCTGCCGGCTATACCTGAACAGGGACCATTTTCAATTTGATGACATTACGGCAAAGGCAGGGGTGGAAGGAATGGGAAGATGGGCGAGGGGCGTATCAGTGGTCGATATCAATAACGATGGTCTCCCGGACATCTATATCTGCAACACCATCGACAAAGACTCCCTGCGGAGGAGAAATATCCTCTATGTGAATCAGGGGCTGGACAAGGATGGCATCCCGCATTTTAAGGACATGGCTGCCGAATATGGACTGGACATCCACGTACAGTCTACTATGGCCTATTTTTTCGACTATGACAATGACGGTGACCTGGATATGTATCTCACCGTCAATGAGGCCGTGAATGGTTACGGTTCCTCTGTCTTCAGGGCGCGGAACGACCAGGTGGCGGGACCCAACAGAGGCAGGCTCTACCGGAACGACATGGACGAAAGATCAGGCCATCCCGTATTTCATGACGTTTCCGACCAGGCCGGCATCCGATCGGAGGGGTTTGGTCATGCGGCAACCATCTGCGATATCAATGGCGACGGATGGAAGGACATTTATGTTTCGGATGATTTCCTGTCCAATAATATACTCTATATCAACAACCACGACGGGACATTTACCGACCGGCTGAAGGACTACTTCAAGCATACCTCTTTCAATTCCATGGGCCAGGATGTGGTAGACATCAATAATGACGGCCTGCCCGACGTGATCGAGCTGGATATGAACCCGCCGGACAACTACAGGAAGAAGATGATGTCGGCTGCCGACAATTATTTCACGTACCAGAACTTTGATGCCTATGGCTACGAATACCAATATGTTCGGAATACCCTGCAGCTGAACAGGGGTCCCCGTGTGGGGGAGAATGACTCTATAGGTATGCCCGCCTTTAGCGAGATCGCTTTTCTGAGCGGCATATCCCAAACGGACTGGAGCTGGGCCCCTTTGGTCGCCGATCTGGACAATGACGGCTACCGGGATATGCTCATCAGCAACGGCTTCCCCCGGGATGTTTCGGATCATGATTTTATTGCCTACCGGGAGAAGTCCCTGGGCATGGCCAGCCTGAAGGACCTGGTCAGTCACATTCCACAGGTAAAGCTGCATAACTATGGGTTCCGCAACAAAGGGGACCTTACGTTCAGCGATGAGACAGTTGCCTGGGGACTCACTGATGCCACCTTCTCCAGTGGAGCCGCCTATGCCGACTTTGACAATGACGGCGCCATCGATATGGTGGTCAGCAATATCAATGATGAAGCCCTGCTGTACCGGAACACGGCGCGGGACAAGGACGGGGCGGCGGCACACTACCTGCAGATCAGATATAAAGGTCCCGGACAGAACATCAACGGACTCGGCGCCACCGCCAGCATCTTCTATGACCACGGGAAGCATCAGGTCTATGATAACAATCCCTTCCGGGGATATCTGTCGACCATGCAGGGCATCACTCACTTCGGTCTTGGCGCGGTTCCGGTGATCGACTCCCTGGTAATAAAATGGCCGGACGGGAAGCAGCAAACCCTGACCAATGTAAAGGCCGACCAGACAATTACGGTCGACATAAAGGACGCGCAGGCCCCCTACTCTCTGTCTCAGCCGGCCGTTGCTACAGGCGCACTGTTCGGCGAGGTGACCCGTGCCGCAGGCATCAATTACCAGGACTATGATCGCGACTTTATCGATTTCAATATCCAGCAGCTCCTGCCGCACAAGTTCTCGCAGTATTCCCCTGCGCTCGCCGCGGGTGATATTGACGGAGACGGCTACGACGACCTGATCATCGGGGGCAATGAGAATATCCCGGTCCGCGTATTTTCACAACAGGCCGATGGCAGATTTGTAAAAAAAGATCTGCTGGCAGGCTCCGCCAATGCAAAAGACGAAGGCCTTTTGCTGTTCGATGCCAACGGGGACGGCAAGCCGGACCTCTATATAGCCAGCGGAGGATACGCGCCGGCGCCTGGTAGTAAAAATTACCAGGACAGGCTGTATATCAATGATGGCAAGGGTAATTTCAGACTGGATACCGCCGCCCTGCCCGCGAACCTCACCAGCAAATCCTGCGTACGCGCGGTAGATTATAATCACGACGGCAGGTTGGATATCTTCGTTGCAGGCCGCGTCGACCCCTGGAATTATCCCAGGCCGGTAAGCAGCTATATATACCGCAACGATTCAGAGAATGGTCATACAAAATTTACGGACGTAACGGAAGAAGTAGCTCCCGGGCTGAGGAATATCGGGATGATCTGCGATGCCCTGTTCACCGACTTTGACGGGGATGGCCAGACAGACCTTATCGTCGTCGGCGAATGGATGCCCATCACCTTCTTCAGGAATGACCACGGGAAATTCACAAACGTGACGGCTGCGACAGGAGTGGGCGGAGCTACCGGCTGGTGGAATTCCATTGTGGCCGGTGATTTCAGGCACACAGGCCGCACCGACTATATCGTGGGCAACTTGGGATCGAATTCACTCTACCAGGCGAGCGAACAGGCGCCGGTATATATGACGGCCAAAGACTTTGCAGGCAACGGACATACCATCGGCATCCTTTCCTACTTTCTGCCGGATCAACAGGGAGTACAAAAGGAATTCCCGGCGCCGGGAAGGGACGATATCGCCAGGGTATTGCCCGGGATAAAGAAGAGATACCTCACGTATAGATCCTATGCCCAGGCCACCATGGATGAAGTGTTTACCCCGGAACAAAGACAGGGATCCCTCCGGCTAAAAGCCAATATGCTCCAGTCCTGTTTTTTGAGGAATGACGGAGGAGGGAAATTTACGCTGGTGCCGCTGCCGGCAGAAGCCCAGTTCTCGGTGATCAACGGCATGGTTGCAGACGATTTCGATGGGGATGGGCACCTGGACCTGCTGATCAACGGGAATGATTTCGGGACCACGGTGGGTATCGGGAGATATGATGCGCTCAACGGTCTGTTATTGAAGGGCGACGGGGCCGGAAGTTTCACCCCTCTGTCCATCCTTCAAAGCGGGATCTATATTCCCGGGGACGGCAAGGCCCTGGTGCGGCTGAGGCGCGCACCAAAACAGGGCCACCCGGATTCCGCGGATTACCTGGTAGCAGCCACTCAGAACAAAGGCCCGCTGAAACTATACCGGCGTAGCGCAAAGACCCGCATTATTCCCATCCTTCCGGGCGACGTAAGCGCCATCATCCGGTATAAGAACGGGAAGATCAGAAAAGAAGAATTCTATTATGGCAATTCCTTTCTGTCCCAGTCTTCACGCTTCCTCGACCTTAGCGCGGACGTGGCCGGTGCGACAATAACCGATGGCCAGGGCAGGTCGCGGGAAATAAACTAAAAGCACCTGAATCGATCAGGTGCTTTTTCATTTCATCAGAGCTTATTCCCGAAAAAAATTCAATAGCCCGGGTTCTGCATACTCTGCTTCTGCGATCCCGTCAGAGCTTTTCCTCCAGACTGAATACCATCCAAAAATGTCTGCGGTATAGGCCTGAGCAGATGATAATCCTTAATATTTGGGGCTGCATCCGGATTGAACGCCTTCGCCCGTGCAACCAACGTCTTGGTACGGGACAGGTCCTCCCAGCGTAAGAACTCACCGGCCAATTCCCGTGCCCGCTCATCCAGCAAAAAGCACATCATCCTGTCATAATCAGAAGTATAACCCAGCCGGCTGATAATATACTCATCATTTGCAGGCAAAGGCGCAGTCCCCGTGACGGTCAGCGAAGTCGCCGACGTAGTGACCGGAATATTATTTGATTCATAATAAGAGTTCTCCGGCATAAAGGAATTCAGCGCCGAAGCCTGTCCGTTGCTGGAAGGCGCACCGCCTCCATCATAATAGACGGATCGATCCTCACCAGCAGCATACTGAGCTCTTTTCCTCACCGCATTGATATAGGGCAGCGCGTCAGTATAGGCGCCCGTACCCAGGGCGGCGAGCCGGATCTTCGCTTCCGCGGCAATCAGATACGTCTCAGCCGAACGCGCAAGCGTGATATCCCTCAGGCCGCGAACATCGTTCATGCCGCCAACACGAGAGCCATCCAGAAATTTGCTCAGAGCAGGAAAACGAACATCCGCAAACAACGCCCCATCATTGGTAGTTCCGCCAGGATATGCTACATAGACATTTGCGATCGGCCTTCCCGTCTTGCTGTAAGGCACCGTGTTGAGTATCTTATAGGAAGGGAACCTCGTATCGCCGGGCTGGTTGATCACATACATGATCCCCACGTCGCCGACGGCATAGCTACCCGAAGGCTTATTTAAGAGGTCCTTTGTTTTAAAACTCTTCCAGAACCTCGAGTCATTTACCAGGTCGTACGCCCTGTACATAAAATAGGTAGTGCCCAGACGGCTAAAGGGCCGGTCGCCGGTAAGATCACGCTGCATGAACGGCAGGTCATCATAACGGGACCTGTAATACAAATGCTGCGTATTGCTACCATTGGTAGATGCATCCGCCGTAAACTGTGCCGACAGGATGATCTCAGGCAATTTTTCATTGGCCCCGTCGGGAGCGGTATAGCGCCACAAGCTGGCGAAATCGGTCGCCAGCGGATGATTGGCGATCACCGCATCGCATAAAGGCCCTATAGCAGCCAGGTCGGCAGCCTTGGTCGACGAATTCCACGAATCGTTGATCTCGCTTGCACGGCACAGATAGGCCTTTGCCAGGTAATGCGCAGCGGCATCCTTGGTAATATGCGCAGGACCGGTTCCGTTAGACAGCAGATTGTACGCGCTGTCAAAGTCTGAAATGATCTGTGCATATACGTCCTTCGGGGCAGCGCGGGTAAACTCCAATTCTATGGTCGTGCTGACCTTTGTTTTCAGGGGAACAGCGCCGTACTGGCTTACCAGTCTCAAATAGCTGTAAGCCCTGAGAAAATATCCCTCCCCAAGGGCTGTTTTTTTAACAGCAGCGGAAGTAGACGCGCTCGCGCTCGCATTTGCTATCAGCAGGTTGGCATCGCCAATCCCCAGGTAGAGATTATCCCATTGTACGTTGGCGGTAATAGTATTCCCGTTGATCGGGGTAATAATGGAGGCAAGCCCGTTGGAGTAGGCATTATTCTGTGCATTGGAGTTGTCCCCTCCGACATGAAACTCATCCGTTCCGTAGTTGGTATTCGCATACATATACTCTCCGTTGAACGGAAGGGAGAACACGGCATAATACGTACCGGTCGCCAGCGAAGTAATGCCTGCATCGGTGGTATAGAAACTCATCCCCCTTGCCGTGGTCAGGTTCTCATCCAATACGGATTTTTTACAGGATGGGGCCACAACAGCGATCAATCCTGCGATGATCAAAAACAAAAAGCTATATTTTTTCATAATTCTTTTTTTAGGGATAAATTAAAACGCAGCATTGATACCGAATGTCAGACCACGGTTGGATATACCGGTCGGATTGGTTGTAGAGTTGACGACATCCATATCGATATACTTGATCTTTTGGAACAACATGCCGGGATTGGCCGATTGCGCATAAAGCCTCAGGCTCGCTATCCCCGTCTTTTTCAAAAGCGAAGGATTCATATTGTAAGCCAGCGAAATGTTCCGCACCTTGATAAAGGAAGCCTTCTGGTATCCCAGGATAACCGAGTAGGGATCGCCGGCTCCCGCCGTATAGATCGGCTTTTGATAGTCTGAATTCTGATTGTTCTCCGTATAATAGTTGATCAGCCGTTGTGTACCCCTGGCACTTTCGCTCTCTCCACCGGTGCTAAACCAGTATTTTAAACGGCCGTATAAGAACACCGACAATTCAAAACCCCTGTAGGAAATACTATTGGTCATCCCGACGATATAATTCGGCCTTGTATTGCCAATGACCTTACGGTCGTTGTTCGCGTCGATCTTCTGATCTCCGTTCTGGTCGACAGGTCTCACATTACCGGCGCTGAATACATTGCCGTGCGCATTGAACTGCTTATAAGTTGCGGAATCCGAATAGTGCCAGATACCTGCGGACTGGTAACCATAGATAATCCCGATGGGCTGGCCGATGAACCACAGGTTATTGATATCATCCTGCTTACCGTTGGACAGCGAAACAATATGCTCTTTCTGGTACGACACATTGATCGTGCTGGTCCACGAAAGATCCCTGGTCTTAATGTTCACAGTAGAGAGACTGAGATCGAATCCTTTGTTGGCCGTAGCCCCTATATTGGCGTAGATATTGTTGTAGCCCGTTACCGTAGGGATAGCGCGCAGCAAAAGGAGATTCGGTGTTTTGGAAGTATACACATCGAAGGTACCCGTTATCCTTCTGTTCAGGATACTAAAGTCGATACCCGCATTGTACTGGGTGGTCCTTTCCCACTCGAGCTGTTGGTTTGCCAGGGTTCCCGAGGGCATCGAGCCTGCCGTGGTGGAATTGATGAACGGATAGAATAAAGGCGTAACCGCTCCCTGTGTTGAATAAGGCGCAATAGCAGAGTTGCCCGTAACGCCGACACCAAATCTCAGCTTTAAGTCGTTCACCCACGATACATTTTCCAGGAACCGTTCCCGATTCATCCGCCAGCCAACAGCGGCGCTGGGGAAGGTAGCATATTTATGGCCGGTCCCAAGAACGGACGATCCATCCCGACGCACGCTGACGGTCAACAGATACTTATCCTGATAACCGTAGTTCAACCGGGCCATATACGACAGCAATTGATACTGGGTCAGATTGGAGCTATAGCCCGTGAGGTTGGATGGAGATATGTTCGCCTGGGTCAGGGCATTCCACAGCTGACTGGAAAAAGGTATACCCAGCGCCGCGATGGTGCTGGTGTCGGCGCTGAATTTTGTGTAGCTCTCCAGCAAGGTGACGCCGAAGCTATGGTCTTTTATCGATCTATTATAGTACACTAAATTATCCAGCGTATAGGAGAATGCCTGGCCTTTGGCGAGCGAGGCCCGGTTGATACCGGCGCCGATAACAGACTGCCCATCCACAAATACACCATCCTTGTACAGGGAAAAATCCGGTCCGAAATTCATTCGGTATTTCAACCCCTTCAATGCGGGAGCCACCGCACCCAGGTCCACCTGCCCGTAGAAGCTTCCAAAAGCTCTCAGGTTCGTCCGCTCGTCCTTGGTATAGTTGATCTCGTTGACAATGGTCTTGAAGGCCGCATCCCCACCGGGATAGAGCACCCTGTTGCCCGCAGAGTCATAAGGAACAGCATAAGGGAAAAGCGCCCTGGCCGATTCATAGATGCTCCCGGTAGCCGAAACCGCGCTGCTGCCCGTCGTCGACTGGCCAAATTCCTGGATATTGTAGCTGACATTGATATTGCTACCCATCGAGAACCATTTGGTAGCGGCGATGTCTACACCCGACCTTCCGGAATAACGGGTAAACGCCTGGCCTACCGAGGTCCCTTTGTTATTGAGATAGCCGAAAGAGGCGTATGCCTTTACCTTATCGGACCCGCCGCTGACGCTGATGAATTGGGTATTGGTGACACCGGTCTGTGTTACCATGCCCCTCCAGTCCGTTGTCGCGACTTTGGAGCCGTCCCATTTGCCGCTGGTCCAGCCTTTTGCAATATTCGACCAGGCCGCGGGATCGGCGGAGGCTAAGAAAATAAATTTATCATTGGCGATAGTCGGCTGATCACCCCTCGGGAAGGAGGAGGGGTTTGAATAGTAATAAGCCCACCGCCGAAAATCAATGTATTGGCTGGAGTTCATCATTACATCACCATCGTGCAATTTTTCAAAAGTGGCAGAGCTGTTCAGGCTTAAGACGATTTTACCTTCCTTGCCCTTTTTAGTAGTTATGATCACAACACCATTGGCCCCTCTTGAACCATAGATGGCCGTGGCGGATGCGTCTTTCAGGACGTCGATCGACTCAATATCGTTGGGATCGATATTGTCAATGGTACCTGTCGACAGCGGGATGTTGTCTACAACGAACAGTGGCGTGTTGGACGCGGTCAACGAACGTACGCCGCGAATGGTAATATCACCCAGCACACCCGGACGCGTGTTGGAAGTAATATCCACACCGGCGATCTTTCCCTGCATTGCATCCAGTGCGGTTACGACAGGCCTGGATCTGATGTCCTGCTGATTGATACCCGCAACGGCGCCTGTCACGTCTGTCCTTTTAACAGATGCATAGCCTATGACTACAATGTCGGATAAGGCGTCGTTTGTGCTCTTTAATGACACGGACAAGCTGGCATTGTTATCTACGGCAATTTCCTGTACCTCGTGCCCGACGAAGCTGATCACGAGTCTTGCTTTGCCGGATGCGACGTTTAGCTGAAATATGCCACCCTGTTTGGTCAGCGTGGAGTTCTTTGTCCCTTTTTCGAGAACGGTTGCCCCCTCCATCGGGGTGCCGCTGGCATCGGTAACCTTACCCGTTACCTGAAATCGCTGTGCAGTACTGGAAAAAAAGGACACCAGGAGAAAGAGGAGAATAAAATTCCTCATGAGCAGTTGTTTGATCATAATGGCATCGTACGTTATGGTTAAAAAATGACGTTTTCTCATTAGTATTTTCTGTCGGGAACGGAAATGAATGTGTAGTAAAAACCTTAACCATTGGGCCGGGGTACGATCAAAAATCCTGCAATCGATTGCAGCACATATCATTAGATATTACTCGATATGAGAATTAAAAGAAGATATCAAGTTTTTAGCAAATGGCCATCCTGTGCTATCCTGCATGGTTGCCCGCCGCACCCGGCGGGACAAAAAAAAGCACCTGGAATTAACCAGATGCTTCTCAAACCTTTTATTAAAACTACACCTAAATAAACTTCAGCACCTCCGCCCCGATCGCCTCCGTCCCCAACACCTTCTCCGCCGGCGTCGTCGCATCTGCAATATCCCTTGTCCGGAAACCCGCCTTCAATACCTTATCCACTGCATTGATCACGGTCTCGGATTCCGCCTTCATCCCAAAGGAGATATCCAGCAACAACGCCGCAGAAAGAATAGAAGCCAACGGATTCGCCACTCCCTTCCCGGTGATGTCATGCGCCGAGCCGTGAATGGGTTCATACACCCCGGTGCCTTCGCCAACAGAGGCAGACGCCAGCATCCCCATGGAGCCCGCTATCTGCGACGCCTCATCCGTAAGGATGTCTCCGAAAAGATTGGCCGTGACCACTACGTCGAAACGACGCGGGTCCTTGATCAGCAGCATTGCCGTCGCATCGACGAACTGATGCTCCACTTCCACGTCAGGATAGTCCTTTGCCACCTTCTGTACCACCTCTCTCCAAAGCCGGGAGGTCTCGATGACATTGGCCTTATCCACGGAGCAGAGCTTCTTCCGGCGCGTGCGGGCTGCGTCAAACGCCTTGCGCGCGATACGCTCTACTTCGAACCGGCTGTATTCCGCGATGTCATATGCCGTATCGCCGTTGTTCTTGCGGCCCTTCTCGCCGAAATAGATATCCCCCGTGAGCTCGCGAAAGAAGAGGATATCGGCTCCTTTCAGTATCTCGGGCTTGATGCTCGAAGCACCCAGCAATTCATCGAATAATTTGATCGGACGCAGGTTGGCATACAGCCCCAGCTCCTTCCGCATTTTCAGCAGACCCTGCTCGGGGCGGACCTTGGCCGAGGGATCGTTGTCGTATTTGGGATGGCCAACAGCGCCGAATAGCACCGCATCGGATCTCCGCATCTTCTCCAGCGACTCATCAGGCAGCGCGCTGCCGGTAGCCTCGATGGCGACATGGCCGATCAGCGCCTCGTCATAGGTGAAAGTATGACCGAACTTCGCGGCGATCTTATCCAGCACTTTCTTTCCGACAGCTGTTACTTCCTGTCCTATTCCGTCTCCCGGAACAATTAAGATTTTTTTACTTGCCATTCAATAGATTTTAGATTAAGTTCAGCATTTTTTGCGTAGCCTTAATAGCCGAGACAGTCTGGTCGCTGTCCAGTCCCCTCGTCTTGAATTCCCGGCTCGCGGCAGCCCACGTGATGATCGTTTCACAAAGCGCGTCGGTCTTCCCGCCCGGGGGGATACGAACGGTATAATCCGACAGGGTCGGCAGGACAAGGTTTTGCCGCTTGTAAACTTTCTTCAGCGCATTCATGAACGCGTCATACTGACCGTCCCCCTGCGCGTGCTCTTCGAATAGCTCCCCGTCGATATTGACCTTCACAGTCACGGACGGACGCAGATTCTTCGAGTGCGTGAGCACATAGTTCTCTATTTTCACTTTTTCCTGGATGGCCTTGCTGTCCAGGATATCGGAAATGATATAAGGCAGGTCGGCCTGGGTGACCACTTCCTTTCGGTCCCCCAGCTCGATGATCCTTTGAGTGACCAGCTTCAGGTCACTATCGGACAGCTGTATGCCCAGCTGCGCCAGGTTGTTCTCGATATTCGCCTTGCCGCTGGTCTTGCCCAGGGCGTATTTGCGCTGACGGCCAAAACGCTCTGGCATCAGATCGCTGAAATAGAGTTTGTTCTTCTTGTCCCCGTCTGCATGGATACCGGCCGTCTGCGTGAATACATTTTCCCCTACGACGGGCTTGTTGGCGGGTATACGTATCCCGGAAAAGGTTTCGACTAGCTTACTGACCTTGTAGAGCGAAGCTTCATTGACAGCCGTCTTCACCGAGGGCAGAAAGTCCTTGAGCACCGCGACGGCGCTGGCCAGCGGCGCATTACCTGCCCTCTCCCCCATCCCGTTGACCGTGAGATGGATGCCGTGAGCCCCGGCTTTCACCCCTTCCAGGACATTGGCCGTACCCAGGTCGTAGTCGTTGTGGGCATGAAAGTCAAAATGAAGACCGGGATAGCGCGCCACAATGGCGCCGATAAATTCGGTCACTTCGGAAGGGACCAGGATGCCCAGGGTATCGGGCAGCATGATCCTTTTCACCGGCTGGTTCTGTAAAAAATCCAGGTATTGATAGACATACTCCCTCGAATGGCGCATGCCGTTGCTCCAGTCCTCGAGATAGACATTGGACTCCAGTCCTTTCTTCCTTCCCAGCGCAATAACGGCCGCCACCTCTGCAAAATGCTGTTCGGGCTTTTTCTTCAGCTGGTGCGTGAGGTGATTGAGGGAGCCCTTGGTCAGCAGGTTCATGACCCTGGCCCCCGCCTGCTGCATCCACTGTACGGAAACGTCTCCGTCGACAAAGGTCAGCACCTCGATCCTGTCCAGAAGATCGTTGGCCTTTGCCCACTTGGTGATCGCCTTTACCGCCGCCAGCTCGCCTTCGGACACACGCGCCGACGCGATCTCGATGCGGTCGACATTAAGCTCGGTGAGCAG
>Ga0105239_10000824_pt1 | contig 44155 bp, 38 predicted proteins | sample KBSC44metaG_FD_92761 | JGI IMG/M metagenome (GOLD analysis project Ga0105239, IMG submission 92761) | Corn rhizosphere microbial communities from Kellogg Biological Station, Michigan, USA - KBS C4-4 metaG | ecosystem: Host-associated > Plants > Roots > Rhizosphere > Soil | place: Michigan, USA...
CAAGAACAGGCGATAACGAGCAGCTCGTGGCAAATTCCCACTTTTACGCTTGATATCTGGGCCGTGGTTGGCGGATGGGCGCCCGTGCCAGTCCCAAACAGTCCTTGTCCCACCATCTCGTCCACTTCTTTTCTCCTCTGCCGATATTCATCCTATCATCAACCTTACCACTCAGACTCATCGATCCACCAGCCCTCGATCCTCATCCCTCATCCCTCATCCCTCCCTCCGCGAATCCAAGAATCCACGAATCCACGATCCACCAGTTCTTTATCTTTTGCGAGTCCCGAGGCTCCCTGCGCCCTGGCCATGACCGACCACTCGCAATCTCGCCGAACCGTCCCCTGTCGACTTCACTAACCTCAAGTCGCCTTAGTTGATGCCATGCCTCTTGTTGCTCTTGCGCCACCCTCTCTTTCATTCTCGCAAGTCTCTCCCACACCATCGTTGGCCTATCGTTGGTCCATCACACTATCCCCATTATCGTCAGAGCTCGTCCTGTCTTTCCCAGCCGCCTAGACTGCCACACAATCACCACCTGGTTATCGCCCACGGACTGGTCGTCTGCTATCTGGCCTGGCCCTCACCTCATCCGAATCCAACTAATACCTATTCTGCCGCCCTCCGTCATGGCAAGTGAGTCTAGTTCGCATTCACCACAGCCTCTTGACTTTTGCCAATCCTGTTCTTCTTGTTTGCCTGCTCGAGTCTTTTGAGTCTTACTCACACCTTCGTTGAACCTGCGACACATCACTCGCGACAAACTCGAGTCCTCCATCCTCCGTATCGAATGCACATAACAACAACCGCAGTCATGGGCCTAGCTTGAAACGACTTGAATGATTACACCATCTCGAGACCTGGGAATCAGAACCAGTCCCAAACAAAGCTCCTCCTTGTCCATGGCCTTTGCAAAGTCCTCAAGATCATTCCCACCTCACCCATCGCGCACCGAGAGGATATGAAGTCCTGGTGAACACAAACCCTTTGATCTCAAGGTGATCATGACATACCTCCACACCTTATATCCACGTATATACCATGGCGAGCCACCTGCCTTACAGACAAAACTCGACGTGAATCCAACCTTAATCGTCTCATGGTGGTGTACAATCTTTGCTCTGACTGCCATCGGCATCAGACTCTTTGGAAGATGGATCCGGACCGAGAAACTATTCCTCGAAGACAAGATAATGTTCTACAGCACCATTCCTCTGCTAATTCGCATGTCTTTGGTCCATGTCGTTCTTATCTGGGGCACCAATAATACCGCAACCCAGGGCTTGACCCCCACCGAGATTCGACATCGAGAAATAGGAAGCAAACTCGTCCTCGCCGCTCGCATCTTCTATGCCGCCTACATCTGGGTCGCAAAGTTCACCGTCCTTGAATTTCTCAAACGTTTGATCGGTGCTTCCTGGGCCAAGTCTTACGAAGTCGGCCTGAGACTCATCTATGCCTTCCTAATCATTACCTACATTGGTGTGGTAATTGGCACCCTTACCGAATGCCAACCATTCACCCATTACTGGCAAGTCGTGCCAGATCCTGGCCCCCATTGTCGAGAGGGCCTAGTCCAACTGATTGTCATGGGTGTTTGTGATATGGTCACGGACGTAGTCCTCATCGTCTATCCCATTCCACTCGTCTGGCAATCCTCGATGCGATTACGCAAAAAGGTCTCCCTCATTCTCCTCTTCCTCCTCTCCATAATTCTCATCGCCATTACCGCCTACCGCATCCCCACAACCATTTCACGTCGATCATCTCAGCAGTACCGATCCTTACTTGCCTCTTTGGAAATCTTGGCAGCCGCTTTCGTTTCAAACGCCATTGTCATCGGAAGTTTCATTCGTGACAAGGGCGTGAAGAAGGCCAAATTCAGGGCCAGTTCTTTCACCGATGACACAAGTTCCCTCGGTCGCCAGCCCACAAGAACAAGAACTAGATCGGTGACCCATCACCATTGGGGCTCGGACGAAGATCTGGCCAGGAGTGTAGGCGTGTCATTACCCCCAACTCTGCAACACGGTGCCGTTGTCGACCAGATGCCTCGATTGGCCGAAGTCGCTGTTCCGAACCACAATGCGTCCGTCGACCTCGAAGCCGGTGATGGAGGCAATCCGACTTTTAAGTCGAAATGGAATTTCGCTGAAGCTTCACGAAATCGAAGAAAGGATTCCATGGATTCCATCAGCAGCTCTTCCACCGATATCAAACTGCGGGAGCTCAACACAACACTGAGACAGCCTACCAGTCCAGGCTATAGTGAACCAGACACCCCGAGTAAGATGGGCTTCTTCGATGTGGGTGGCTTGGTAGAGAAGGGACTCGACTCCCCCAGCATACGCTCACGTCAGACTTCTATCCACGAATCTACAAGACGGCTTAGCCAAACACATAACCACCCAGGCACACGATCTGGGTCGAAAGCATTCCTCAGCGATATTGGTGGACTATTAACCCGACATATCCGAGAAGAAGACGAAATCACATCCGCCCCGAGAAAGCGAAGCTCTCCTGGACGGTCTCCCATGAGATTGGGTGATCATAGAAGAGAATCCAAAAAGGGTCGGATGCCCAGTCATCAAGAAGATGAAGAACCTATCAATCGACCACAAGGTCCAGATGACTTGACATTTAAAGATATAGGTGGATTATTGAGATGACATGAATCCGTTACCGTTTCAGTGATGAATTTACGACAGCGACTAAGGCCTCGAGAAGACAGAGTTTCCCATGGTGTGAGACGATGATTAGTGTATCGAAGTTCTACGCAATTTTTTTTTACGCGAGGGAAAAGAAGAGGGAGGTTTCTTGAACAACAGGAAGGAAAGGACTCAACATCCGTGTGATGATTGGTATTTGCATTGGTTACTGGTTTTGAAGTTTTCGTGTTATTATGCTTGCTACGCATGATACCATTTGCATTTTAGCGACGGTGTTGGAGAGGATGAAGTGCTTGGAACTCAATTTTGTCTGCTTTCCCCCATCTGGCTTGTATATCCCTCCCCAACACCGACTTGTTTGTGTTTGATTGTTTGATTTGTTTCGGCGACCCCAACCTATTGTGTAGTTGCCGGGCACAGAAGATTGATGGCTGATGCACTGAGAATGAGATGAAGGTGAGAGATATTGGGACAAGAGTAGGAACGATTGATGCTAATCAAATGGCTACGCGTCCTGGAAGCTGTGTAGAACCTCTAGTTATATATCTACATATCTAGGTTGGTTACCGAAAATAGTAGAATGAGTGGTGTACCTCAACTCAAGGTGTGTGCTGATCGTCAGCCTGTTCATAATAATTCATCAGTGTTGGAACACCACGTGCACGTGACATAAAATGGATTTCGCCTCCGAATTTGTGCGGTACCGTATCCATAGGGTCGCAGGCTCACAGCCTTGTCGCCAATCACTACATAAGTCAGAATACACCACATGGTAGTAGTAAGTCTCCAATAAAGTTATCAACATATTTTATCATCATTAATCAAGCTATAACGAACCGATGAATTAGCGATGAAACCTCCCCGTACCAAATTTCGCCCTTCTCCGGTAACTTAACTCCCAGGAGCCAGCCTATGATAAGATCGTCGAGATTACTCGGTATTGGAGAATGGTTGGTGTAATTATGGCATTTGGAGGATTCGAGCCGGTCATTTGCGTTCTGGATGTCGAGACACTTCCAGTCATGCCATCGATCCTCAACACGCGCACAAATGAGAATTTGTAGGAGATAAGATGCTGAGTGCGATGCTCAAGAGGCTCAGCGCGGTTCGAAGGCCAGGCCCATGGCTTTCCTTTTGCCGTGCTTGATCACGACAAGGAACGGTGCGCTTGGTAGTGAGTTTGGCAGGGAGGACAGCGGAGCCCCGTCGTAATGATTAGCTTTGGCCGCCATGATATACCTAATGGTGATGTGCAGTTGATTTCCTCATGAGACCGCCTTTTGGGTAAATAACCGGTCGAGTTGACCGAACTCTGGCCCCTGGGTGCTATTTTGCTGATCCAGAACCACAACAATGGTTCAACTTTGTTGCGGTGATGGCATCTGGAGTATTTCTAGATATCCTAGTTAACTGGTAATACTAAGAGGCCTTGACGGGTATTCCTGGCGGCGCTTGAACCTCAATTCGATCAGGCCGAGTGGATGGGAGCGGAAGCGGAGATGGAAACTGACGTTCTTGCACTCGAGATTCTGGGCTCTCTACTTATTTGGGTCGAGCCCAAATAAGCTCGTATACAGGCCACAGCGACAAACCCATGCTACCACTGCCAACCCGGCCTTTTGAGCCTTTCTGTCGCAGATAAGGACCTGAAGTGCGCACTTCAACTGTGACGGGTTACGGTCCCCTTGAGCCTGTCCAAATATGGGCAGAAATGTTCAGCTGAATTCAGAACTTGAAGAGATATGAGACGTCACACCAGCTATCGACGAAGCGCCAGGTTGCCAAAGACGTAAAGAACTCGTAAAGGGACGAGACTGTGGTGATGGCGCTGACTTGGCAGGCGGCTGGCCTTTGGTGTCGAATTCGCCGCGAAACCCCAGCCAGCTCCTTCTCGTCCCTTGGTGAATTCAGTATGGTTGGCCTCATCGCACCGAATGTTCAAGATGGGACACCTCACTTCTACACGCGGGTATGGAAACCTGCAACCAGACAGGTTGCAAAGAGAGCTGCTTTTTCCCACCTCTCCGGGCCCGAGCCGACGGCACGATCGGGTCTCAAAATGTGCGCAGCCTTGGAGGTCTGGTCAAAAGGCTTTGTCGAGGTATGATATGTTCGACTGAGCTCATATCTATTCCTGTTTCTTCTTGAACGAGCAGGCCTTTGATGGTACAAGCCCCATCAGCACAGATTGAAATGAATGTGGGTACGCGGGCCATCCAAGCAAGACGCTGTACGCAAGCCGAGCGATGATTGCTTCTCGTATGCCTCATATGTGAGAATATTCAATCTCGAAATGCGGGACCTCGCAAACCAAACACATCCGGGCCCGTTCGATAGGGTGTCCTCCAACGGACCAACACAGTAGATACATATGATGTGACGGGAGTCCAATGGTGCGATATATCAGCAAAATTCACAGGGACTGAGCAAACAGCGTGCCAGTAGTGAATATTCTGCACGCTGCCGCATCGCGTCCACGATGATCTCTGATTCACAAGTTCTGCTTTTCCCTTTTCCCTTCGCTTTCTTGCCCCTTGCTATTCCCAAGTTATCAGGGGTCTGTCTATCTTCATCCCCATCACTGCCATCATCCACTTTCAGAATAGTAGGATTCACCACCTTGGTTACCGAGTCAATCTGATACTCTCTACATCTCCACCGTCATCACACCTCCTCTCCTCTCACTCAAGCAATACCATCACCAATCCCAATGACGTCTGACTCCGACGCGACGCCCGGCCCGAGCGTCTCGCCGCCACTGATCGTGGGCATCGTGATAGTGTGCGCGTTCGTGGCGATCACCATCGCAGCGAGCATCTTCCGGTTCTGTCGACAGAAGCGCTCTCGCGGCGACGGCGGCGGCGCGAACTTCGACGAGAACAGCAGTGAAGTCGATCTGTTCAACCCGAATACCGTGCGCTCCACGAGCCAGGTCGCGCGCATGAAGGAGGTCCGCTGGATCAATAACATGTATGCGTGGGAGCGGGGCCGGCACGCGAAGCTCGAGGTCGGCGAGCTGAGGCCCACGACCATGATGTTCAAGGGCGCGAATACCAGGAGGGGCGAGGCCAGGGGCTGGGATGAGTGGAGTGTTTGGGAGGACCGTGAAGTGAGTTTCTGAAATGGGGCGTCCCTGCCTGGGTGGCGTGGCGTTGATGTACGTACGATCTTCCCGATGCTGACGAGGAATTTTTATGTTTTCTAGGGCATGGCCAATCCCACGGGAGAGCACAGCGGCGCCACGTACTTCTACAACGTCGACGACCCGTACGCCATCTCGTCTCAGCATCGCCTCAGCCAAGCTGCCTCTGTTCTGCTGCCACCTCATCCGGCCAATGGTAGGCATAACAATAACAATAGCAGCAGCAGCAGCAACAAGAATAACAACCAGGGCTGGCGTGACTCGCGATTCCGTCACTCATTTGTTCCAATGTCATCACCTATGGCTCAGGGTCAAGAAAACCGTGGCCATTGCCGTGGCCGTGGCGGCGGCGGAGCAGGGGGTCATGGACGACAGCAAGATGGAGGAGAGGATGATGAAACAGCCCGGTCCGACGTCGCCGTCATCGTTGCCGATCACGATAGTCCCACCCCCCAAGGGAAGGGGAAAGGAAAAAGTGTTGCGATCATCAACGACAGTGGGGATAACATGGAAGACCTCGCGGCCGGGCTGGGCGTGGGATTGGGGTTGGGACCGGGGCTCGGACATGGAGCGGGCTACCAGGAGGCTGCCGCGCAGCATGCGGTCACCGAGAATGGAAACCACCGGGCCCAGGCCCAGGCCCATACTCCGCAGCAGAGTCAGGATCAGCAGCAGCAGACCTACAGCCAGCCTCTATGCCTTGGTCCTCAGCCGAGTCCGAAGGACGGGAAGGGAAAGATGAGGGCTTCGGCACTGCCCCCGCAGTCGCAGTTCTTGTCACCACCACCTGTGCGCAGATAGAAGAGAGATGGGCGGTATCAGTTATTCGTTATTATGACTGACGATGGGACTATGAGGGCTGGCTGTGACTTGGATTCGATTCAAGAGTCGACGACAGGAATTGAGGCTGGGACTAGAATTCCTGGTTTTTTGCGTACGGTTTGAAGCTGGGTAGGTGACAGGTCCTAAGATCCGATTTCATCATCGCCGTGTGTTGCCAACTTCGTTCGGCTTGGGTATTGCCGGCTGAACGCTTTCTACCATGTGCTGGGGTCGATAGAAAGAGTGCTTGAAAATGCTGGGAGGCGCAGAGAAACAGGACAGAACAGAACAGAGGAGAACAAAGGTGGAGCGAGGCTGGAAGAGAGAAACGAAGTGTTGTTCTCAAACGCTAAGTATGTAACTGCATGCATGGCTTGCTTGTGTTCTTGAGAGACTAGGATGGCAATCCCCGGACTGAACCGACTGAACATTCCACGGACGGGCTTATTTTGATGCCTAATAGTTAAATGACTGCGCGCCGATCTAAGTAGCTAACCTCAGCGTCTGTTAAAAATTGGTCGAAAAGGCATGAATGAAACAGACAATTAACAATTTTTCTTGGACTTTGCTGCCGCCCCCGGTTTAACTAACCAGAATAGACCAGACGAGATATATATACATGGCGGTTGGTTGGGTACAAAGCCATCCCATCCCAAAATTCCAAATACAGTTATGTACAAGGCTACGGAGTAGGTATTAGAAAGAGAGGTAGGGGGATGGAGACTAGCCTAGCCGCTAGGTTTGGCGACGAATACTGTTAACAGCCCTTGGCTCTACAGATGACGCCGATGAAAGCGATGACGATAGTGATGGGTCGCGTTTCTTTCTATTCGGCCTCAATACCATGGACAAGAGCCAGTATGTTGTCCTGGGAGAAGCTGGCTGGGATGGGGTACAGAGTACTCGGTGGCCAGATACGGTGTAAACGTTGAGTCGGCGAGGAAAAGATTAACTCCTTACAAGAGGACTAAGGTGTCAGTCAAGGTTGGGTACCTGTGAACAATGTGGGAGAGTTAAACTGTTGAGGCCGAGGCAGCGCTGAGCACTGGCGCTCGAAAAGGCTGAGGAGCGAAGCAAGGGGGAGGATGCTTTTACAAACAAACTGATGTCGTCCATTGCCAATTCAGAGATTCTGTGAATGCTCTCGATCTTCGATCTGGAATACATTTGTCGTACACACACACACACACACACACACACACACACACACACACACACACACACACACCTTCTCTCTGTCTTTGCCTCACGTTCCAATGCACTTTCCGTCACATCAAACGTATACTCCCGGCTGGACCACCTATGTATGCCTCATGATCGATGATCCATGGCCGCAAGAACTCAACCCAACACAGCCCAACCCATGCTGGGCCATGCATGCACACACATATCTCCATTGCCATCCATCCATCCATCCCTCTCTACATGGAAGCGGGCCTCTTCAGCCGACGGCTCAGCCCCGAAGTCAAATCCCTACTAACATCGCGCATACGCATGAGCACCAACGCAGCATTGAAGTCCGTGAAGGCCTTGGTTGACTTCTTGCGGGCGGTGGAGGAGCTCGCCGTAGCAGAAGCGACAGCGACAGCCGAGCCCGATGGTGCATCCGAGTCGTCAGAACCGGCGTCGTACTCTTCATCTAGATCCATGCGGCGGCGGTAGCCTGTGGTCGGGGAATGGCAGTCGTCGCTGTTGTGTGGTGTGGATGCTCCCTCCTTTCCACCGTCGTTACGTTGCATGGCACTGGCAGGGGGGCAGGCCGCATTGACATTGGTAGAGTACAGAGGCTTGTATGGCGGCGGCATGGTATCCAGCGGGGCATACGAGCGCGGGATGTTGGCGGCGCCAACGCCGCGTGTCTTGCGTCGTGAGCCGCCGCAGGGGGAGTCGGAGCGGGTGCTTGTTGCTGGAGACCATGGGTTTTTGAATTGGATCTTGGGCGATGGCGAACGTGTTGGGCTGTTGATTGCCGACCATGGGTTGCCTGGGAAGCCGGCCTGCGGGGACGGAGAGGAGAGTACGTATTTGTCGTCCTCTTGGCTCGCAATGGATGATGCGTCGTCGCTGGTGAAGCTCGAGGGGATGGCGAGTGGTTTCGGCATGATCTTCTTGAACTGGCGCTTGAACTTCGGGGTGGGAGTCGTGGGGGTGCTTGTGCTGGCCGTGCCGGTGGACATGAGCGATGGAGAGTGGAAGACACCCGCCTGTGACAGCTCCAGGTCACGGTACAGTCGAGCTTGCTCTGCGCATCTCTTGGTGATCTCCGGGTCGATGTGCATGTTTCCAAAGTCCTCTGAGTCTGGTGGGATGCAGAGCTCAGGAAAGTCCTTGCCGAAGACCGGGGTCAACGCGTAGCGGATGTTCCAGCAGAATGTCGCTGCCACCGCTTTTGCGGCTTCATACGGGATCCAGTAACCTGTGTTTGGATGGTTAGTATTGAGATGGTTTGAGGGCATGTCGTCTGAGTAACCGCCGTACCTTGTGCAACCAGTGCTCCTCCTGTGATGCTATGGCAAATCTCCTTCAGGCCCTCGTTCCTTGCGAGCATTTTGGCAGGTGTCGTCTGATAACAAGTTAGATGGACTGGACTGGGAAATGTTGCTTGCTCATACCTTGGAATACTGTCCACACTTGAAGAGAGGAGTGGTGCGTACAATGCCGATGTTGTAATCCCAGATCATGGTGTAGGTGACACTTTCGCCAGGAAGCTTGAACTCGTACTGGAAAACTATTGACCATCCATTAGCTCGACATGTTCTCTCACACAGTCGATGCTATCCATACCTTCGAAATAATCTCGACCGGTATTATCCAAGAACAGCTTCTTCCCACTGTTGTACGGGATATGTCTTGCATAGCTTGCAATGCTACCAACAGGGTAGACGCTGAACAACTCATGCTTCGCCGCCAGGAAGTCATCATGTTCCTCGTGAGGAGGATAGCGACACTCGCCACGGATTGGACCAGCCTTGAAAACGGCAGAATCCTTGGAGATCTTCTGCTTCTTTCGGCTGGGCTTTCCACGGACATCTTCAAAGGCATCTGACACCACGCCGGTATCACTTTCTGCTGTGGATGCTTCCTCTTTGCTGTCCATGCTGGTGTTATCTTGGTCGGCGATGTCCCCAAGGGGATTGAGGAGTGACTTGATTGCAGCCATGGCACTGTTGCTGAAAGAGCACCCAAGAGGGATGGTCTAGTGCTCCTATTTCTGCTGGATTTTTCTCAGTGGATTTCACCAAATCGGCATCTTCGGCGCTTTGATTTCTTGTAGCAAACAGTCAATCTGCACGGCAGTTCTTGAAGACAAAGCGCGAGGCTTTGTGAATCTGCAACAACTGCCTTTCACGCACCTTTAATGATGCATATAGCATAAAAGAATTGAATCGTTGAGCTCTTATTCGCCAACAGCACTCCCTGCTAAGGCAAGCATCCAGTCTGGACCCATGCGAAATTGAGAAGCCCTTCTTGCCCCAACAGGAGTGCCTCCTGGGAGTGGAACGAATCAGTGAAACTCAACACCTTCGCCAGATGAGCGGTGAGGACGTTCGTCTTTGAATCCACGGAACTGCGCAGTAGGTCGGGAGGTGATCTTCAAGGCACCAAGCATTTGTTTAGAGGGTCTAGTCGACGCCATGTTTCTCAACCAGGAGCTCCCCAGTCTCGGTGTCTAGACCACCTGGCCAGCATGATGCCCGTTTTGATGGATAGCAAAGACAGAAAGTCAGCCCTGAGAGGAGTCAATAGCAATAAACTGGTACAATATATGGAAACTCGATCTTGGGGGGATGTTCAGTTCAGATGGAGGTGGGGCCTCCACATTAGTGGATCGAGCCATGAAGCTGCATATATATCAACAAACTCGCGGGCACATATGACAGCAAATTAACGCAGGGGAGGACTAGCGAGGAATCGAGAGATGCCTCGCCGGTCCTCAAAAGTGAGGCAGACCTCGAGCCCTGAGTCGGCGGGGGACAGGATGGAGGTCGCACAAGGAAGATTCTGATTCGGTTGCGTTGCCGATTCCATGAACAGACAAAGAAACATCGGTATCAGATTCTGCATCGAAGGTTGCACAAGCCTGGCTTCAGGACACAGTAAGCTGAGATAATATTGATTGGAGGGATGGATAGGGAATGGATCTCTGACAGCTGTGGATTCACTTATCTGAGGCCTTTCGAAGGAACATAAAACTAGAAATACCTGGTAATAATTCAACCATCCAAACTCCACTTGCCCACCGAATCTGGGGACTTCGTATTGAATCTGCAGAACAGATCAGGTCTAGAAGTGCAGCTCGTCAATCGGTAAATGGGTATGGGAACTCAATACAGAAAAAACACGGTATAATCCTTTGAAAAAACCCCCCGGCTGTGACCTTGACGCTTCAAAAATGCGACCTGCCCCCGCTAGGCACTGTCCCTGTAATGTTTGTGCATCTCAATTCTCATGTAACCCGTCTAGCAACCCGTGGTCGAGAAGCAAGTTCTCCATAACCACGACCACATACTCGTCAGCCCATGCTACGTGATCATCTCTCGTCAATTAGAAGGTCATATCCATATCATCATCTGAATCAACCACCTTCTTCTTCGCCAAACGTTTTGCGTAAGCCTTTGCAATGGGTGACTGTTCCATTTTCTTCGCAGTTGTTGCAGGTTTCTTAGCAGGAGGCTTCTTCTCTTTGGGTTGTGTGTCCTTCAGTGCAGTCTTCGTCGGCAATCCTTTGACCATATCACCAAGGTCAGCGAGTAAGTCGTCGCCATTGTCGCTGTCTGATTCCAATGTGTATGTTGGCACTTTCTTGACATTCGCACGTGGGGCGCGACTCTTGGGCTTAGCAACAGGTTCATCATCATCGGATGGTTCAGCGCCCTTCGCTTGCTTGCCCTTTGCTTTGGGTACAACTTCATCATCACTATCATTCTTCGCCTTGGAGGCCTTCGTAGCTTTCTTCGCGGCCGGTTTTGTAGCCCGGGCTCTAGGCTTGGGCACGTGTTCGTCAAAATCCGATGCATCGGCTGCAGCAGGTTTGACGCTAGCCTTGAAATCATCCTCACTGTCCAACTCTGTCATCTTAGCTGGTTTCTTTGCCACTGGACGACCAGCCCGAGCCTTTGGTTTGGGTATCACCTCATCAAAGTCAGATTCATCAGTCAAAACCACCTTGCCATTGGCTTTAGGAGGCAATTCCGTCTCATCCTCGTCCTCTGAGTCGAGAGCTTTCGCAGATTTCTTAGCAGTAGGACGCGCAGCACGGCGCTTTGGCTTGGGGATAACCTCGTCCTCAAAGTCAGATACTTCACTTGCATTTGTTGTACCATTGGTCTTGGAGGCAGTTTCGAGGGCTTCGGAAGGTCGGTTGAAGTCGCTGTCAAGATCGTCATCGAGTGGAGATTTCTTCTGGCTGGCGGTGGCTCGCGGCTTTGGTTTGGGAACCACTTCTTCCAAGTCTGACAAATCCGCCGACGCTGACTTGGAACTCTTCTTTGGCGCATCTTCAGAGTCGTCAGAGTAACGACCGAAATCGCTTCCCGATTCGCTGTCAATTGTGTATTTGGTTGTCTTCTTGCCACGTCCTGCTCGAGCTGCAGGTTTCGGGGCTTCGTCTGAAACGTCCGTACTAGCTTTCAACGGAAGTTCTGAATCCTCTCCGGCGGAATCAACTGGACCGTCCGTGTAGAGTTTGCGCTGATCCATCGCAGTCTTGAGAGCGTTTGTCTTTGGTGCAGTATATGCAGTAATGGCTCGCTGAATTGGGTTAGTAGCAGGAGCACGCTTCTTCGGTTTGGGAGCAAATTCTTCAAAATCGGAGTCGTCAAAAGCATCGCCCAACCCTTTGCGCTTCTTGACAGCAGTTTTAGTGCTTGCTGCAGTTGCAAATTTCTTGGACACACGTCTGCCTTTGCGGATGTTGCGCTTTCGGTTGTGTTCATCTTCGAGCTGGAATTTCCATTCGGCAATGAAATCATCCAGATCGGCCGTCCACAGCTCCTCTTTGGTTCGCTTCATCAAGGCATCGATTTCCTCCTCCTTTTCGCCGATTTGGCGTTGCAACTTTTCTACTCGCTCTTGGGTCAAGGACCAAAGTGCCATACCGAGGAGATAGTCGTAGGAATTTGCGTCAACAGAACCGTCCTCAGAATCCTCCTCCTCCACCACCGGTTCTATCTCTCCTTGTTTGGCGGCATCTGCATTCTTTGGGAATGGGTCAAAACCAAGCTTCTGGAGTTCCGCAATCAAGACAGCCTTCTTCTTTTTCGAGATTACTAATTTATTGTCAATGATCATCTGAACGAACCTAGCTTGATTGCTCAGGCGTCGGAGAGTCTTATGCAGATCTTGTAATAGCCATTCCTTTCGCTTGGCGTACAATTGGAGCCGAAAGCTGTAGAATTCATCAAGGATTGCCTCCACGTTTGCGTACTTGGTAATACGACCCTGAGGATCGAATGCCACTAGATTCGAAGTTGCAATGGACTTTGTAAGTTTGAATTTCTCGACTAAGCCTTCATCAACGGCATTCTTCATGTGCTTCTCGTCCAGCTGAATGATGAAGTGAACGCTGTCGTGCGTATTGTAGTCTTTGTAGTCTTTGATGAATGAAGGAACCTTCTCGGCCTTGATGATTTCTTCGAGCTTGTCTTTGAAATCTTGAGTCCAGGTGCGAATGGGTAATTCGGTGATTTCAACCTCTTTGTCGCCAGTCTGATGGATGATACCGCTGAACTGGTATCGGTCGGGGGCAGTTGCTTTGACTTCACCCTTGAACCCTCGGAACCAAGGTACCATGGGTTGCCATTCCTCACCATTCATTCTTCGTTTCAAGTTATCGACAATATCTACCGGGTTATAGTTTGGAATGGAAGAACTCCAACCGGTGCCAATACCGTCCGCACCGTTGACCAGAATCAAGGGTACCACTGGTGCATAAATTTCAGGCTCGATGATTTTGTCGTCATCGGTTTGAGACTTCAAAAGAGGTTCGTCTGCTTGGTGGAACAGCTTCCGAGCAAATCCAGATAGACGGGTAAAGATGTAACGGGAGCTCGCGCTATCGTTACCACCTTGATTTCGAGTACCAAATTGACCAGATGGCTCCAGCAAGTTAACATTGTTAGATCCCACGAAAGTTTGTGCCAGGCCCACAATTGTTTGTTGAAGGGAAACATCGCCGTGATGGTATGCTGTTAATCCCGAGACCAGTGCTGCAAGCTCTGCGACTTTCATGTCCTTCTTGATATTTCGTTTAAAACAGCCATACATCACCTTCCGCTGACCAGGCTTCAAACCGTCGATCACAGAAGGAATGGACCGAATGTTATCAGCCATGCTGAAAAGAATCAACTCCTTGTTCACGAAGTCTGTGTAAGAGATCTCCTTGCTCGTATGATCCAGGTAGGTACCTGGCTTAAACTGGCGGAGCCACTCCTTCCGCTCGTCAGCCTTCTTTTTCGAGAATGCCAATTCAATCAAGGCCGGCTCATCATCTTTCATGACCTGAAACTCCTTGTGATGTTTGTCAATGTCATTAAAATATTGTTGGGCATCTTCTGTTGTGCTGGTACCCAATCCTTTGTAGTACTTGTGCTCCCACGTTCGTTCGTCCTTATGTGCTTCTTTCCAGGCTTCATACTCGGGCATAGTATAGAATGCGCGTGACTGGGAGGGGTTCTTAGGATCACCTTTCCAAACCTTGACGATTGGCGTGATGAATTCGACTAGGAAATGGGGAATTTTGAGTAGACTGGGAAACTGTACTTGTAAGAAGTTGATCAACAGCCCTTTGATGTGACTGCCATCATGATCCTGATCGGTCATGATCATCAAGGATCCATAGCGAAGGCCATTGGTATCAGTATAAACCTTCTTGTGCTGAAGACCGAGAAAGTTCTTGATGTTTTGAATTTCAGCATTCTTTGAGATTTGGTCCACGGATGCATCGCGAACGTTCAACAATTTTCCACGAAGTGGGAACACGCCAAATAAGTCAGGGCCGACGACTGACCGTCCTGCCATGGCAAGGCCTTTTGCTGAGTCTCCCTCGGTGAGAATTAATGTACACTTGTACCCCTCTCGGGTTCCTGCCTTGTTGGCATCAGTCAATTTTGGATTGTTCATGCGACTTCGCTTGCTGCCATCAGATTTCTTGAGAATTTGATCAGCTTTCTGCTGTGCAAAGTGAAGAATATTGTTGATGACCTCTGTCTTGGCAATCTTCTTCATGAAATCTTCCGAGACCTGGCATTTACTTCCAAACTGAGACGATTTGGTGGTAAGTTGCTCCTTGGTCTGTGATGTGAAGGCCGGATTGACAATTAATGCGTTGACGAAGAGAAAGATATGGTTGCGAATTTGATTTGGCTTCAAGGTCGCGCCTCCCTTGTTTCTCTTCTTCACAATCTCCAGAAGCCGCGTGACGATTTGATCGGCTATGTAGTTGACATGGCTACCTCCAGATGTGGTAGCTATTGAGTTGACGAAGGAGACTTGCTGAAACGAGCCATCAGATACTGTAAATCCGATTTCCCAGTGGGGATCAGTCGATTCAGTGATGATTTCCGAGTTGTCGTTCGCCGCTTCTTCGCCTCTCTCCTTTTTGATGCCTTTTGTGTATAACTCAATGTACTTCTTGAAGTTGCGTGCGGGGACTCTGGTACCATTGAGCTTCACTGCAACGCCCTTGCAAGTACCAGCGAGATCATAGACGCGACGTTTGAAGAGCGCTTCCAAATCATCGTCAATCCCAGTCATTCCAAACTTGGCGAAATCGGGACAGAATGTGATCTTGGTGTAGTCATCGCCTTTATGATCTGTAATCTTTGCCTTGCCCATTTTCGACATATTTTCAGTCCATGTTTGCTTGTATTTCTTCTTCTGTCTCGCGTCCGCCGTCTCAACCGTGAACTCGGTACTGAAGATGTTGCAAAGTTTCGCACCGTATCCGTTGCGACCACCGGTGATCTTCGCTTGGTCATCATCGTAGTTCGAGCCGGTGAGGAGGTGACCGAAAATCATTTCAGGGATATATATTTTTTCCTTGGAGTGGATCTCAATGGGAATGCCGCGACCGTTGTTCCAGACACTGATCTCGCCTTTCTCTCGGTCAATATTGACCTTGAGCTCATCCATATTCTTGTCATTTTGCTTGTTATCTGCGGCATTGACTAGGATCTCATCGAAGATTTTGAAGATACCAGGGACGAAGGAAACCTCGCGGGATTCCATACACTCCTTCTCGGTATTGTAGACCCATAGTTGTTTCTCGGTGCGCTCAACGGAGCCGATGTAGGTGTCTGGTCTCTTGATAATATGCTCTAATTGCGTCAATTTCTGATAGAGCTCAGACACTCGCTTCTTTGGCTTCTCCGCCATGATTGATGAAGGCGATGTTGAAAAGTAAACAAACAGGAGCTGCGCAGGTGGAGAATTGATAAACACTCAAGTTTACGCGACACGCGCCAAGACTTCGCGACGTGGCAGTCTCTAGCCTGACGCCGCTTTTGGAAACAACACAACAACCAACCTCAACTTCAACCTCAACTTCACCGCCTGGCCACCTCCTGGCCATCTGTGACCAGGTGCCCTGTATCTGAGGGAACTCAAGCCCTGGAGATTGGTAAATTTCATGGAAGCAGACCTATTGGCATCTTCAGGATCTCTTGGCCACAACAACAATATCGAGCTGCATGGTGGCCAATATAAGCCATGATCCTACCTACAACAACATACATGTGGATTGGTTGCGCCCCGCCTCGTTGTCATACCTCACATCCCAAGCCTCGGCGATGATATTGCTTGCTCTTCCATATCTCTTTAACAATGATATCTGCTATTGCCACATGGCCAAATGTTGTGGGATGAAATGTTCTTGCTGTTTCCAAGTCGGGAAAGCTCAGAGTGCCCCCTCCTTCTCTGCCATTTGAAGTCACTGGTTGCAGCTGGTTTACCTTGAACTGTTGTTGGAGACTCTCCGAATTGCCTGAAATTTCCGCTGCTGAATGAAGGCTTCCCCCTTGTGCTTCCGTCTGGAACTCTGCGGCAGGGAGGTTGAAAAACCAGGTGTCATCTCGTCCAAGATCTGGTTCCTGCACGCCCTCTTCACAAAACCGATGCCCTTCATATAAGCCGTCAATATCAACATATTTTGCTCCGTGGAGATCTGCCGACGCACGAATCACATCATTCAGCATACTGACCAATTGATTCAGAGCTCTTCGTTTCTCCTTTGTCAAATAGCCTAACGGCTTTGTCCTACTAAAAGTTATATGATCGCAGAGATCCGTTTGCTCGTTGAAAAATCGTGCATAGCCAGTCACAAAAAGCAATGCATCAGAGCGCTTTTTCTTTACTGATTCTGAAATCACCGCATCGATTTTGTGGATTAGACCCCGTGATTCGATCAGAGCCCTCGCTTCTGCAACCTCTCTTTCACACGTTGAGAATGGCAGCCATTGATAGACACAGGCATTCAGCACTGCAAAGAAGTGGACTTCGTTACCACCGACTGTAATGGTAATAACATCCGACCTCTCGATGAATGGCACTTGGTGGAACAGGACACTGCGACTGTCGCTCCCTCCACATGCTAGGTAGTTGACATTCGCGTCGGATAAGTTCAAGTACTTGCTATGAGCGACATGGACGGGATAGGCTTCCGAGAAGCGACCACAACTGAACACGATCGGTTCACCTGCGCCCGCCCCAGCGGCATAAGAGTCGCCCAAGGCTGCGTAGCTACTTGGCCATTGCGTAAAGGATTTTGCTGGGAATGGTTTCGATGCTGACTTTGCAATTTGGAGTGCGAAAAGAATACCAACTCTGCCCCATACACCCAGGCTATTGACTGGCCGCATCACTACAAAGACATTCTTGACAGGTAAGTTATGATGATATAGAATTTAGGGTTCAACAACAAGTAGGCGCAAATCTCGCCAATTCAGATTCAGGCTGGAGGAAGAGCAATTCTCCTGATGATCAACTCGTAGGATATATTTTAGGCTGCTGTGTCGCTAAATGTTGGTTGAGGTCATGAACCATGCGGGGAAAAGTGGTTGAAATGACCGATAGTATGCTCAGTTAGTCTTCGGGTGCAAAATCTGGCGGGGGCCAAGCAGCCTGATTCTGTCCTCTGTAGCTCGGCTACACTGAGGATGCCACACAGAATGATGCACAGCATGAGGAGGACATGTATGTATCGACAGCGATGAAGACTGGGATGTATGGTCCTCTCTCTTAAATTGCTATTGGAGGAACTGTGCCTGCCCGTAAATCCTAGGCCAGGGATTCGTCGTAGGTAGAAAACCGAAAATCCATGGGCGACAGGCTTGACCCTGATAGCTACAGAAAACACCACGGTTTCCAGTGGCCGACGCCCTGGATCTTCGAAGGGCTTTCAAAAACGTTACCTAGTTGTACGTTCCAAACCGCATTTGGTTGGTTTAAGCCCGTAGCACTCCTCTATATAAGGTGACTGGGACTTCGCGTGCTTCGAGAAGTTGTCACGGGATGCCAAGGAGAACGTATATAGAGTGGATTGCCTGAGATATCGACACGTCGTGTTGATACTCCACGTCTTTTTGGCTTAATCGCCAGGAGTTAAGGCTTCCACTCTGACAAAAGCTAAGAGAAAAGAAAAGAAGAAATCTATCTACTGTATAAGTAAAGGAAATACTCTCTCCTTTCTCATAGTGGATCGAGTAGTCTCCTAGGAGATAATCGATAGAGAGGAGCTACGTAGATATTATCGGATGTATAGTTGTATAGGCTAAAGATAAACTAAGGACGCTTGCTCTGGAGAGCATCCTAGGGCCTTGTACGGGTTCAACCCGTGACACCTTGTAGATATGCAGGAGATTATGAAATTATATGAAATGTATCCTGTCGGCTATTCTGTGCTCAGCTTGCCGAAAGTGGAGAAACCTTTGGTAAAAGACCTCTAGGGAATTAAATGCGGAGCCATGTGAATGGACATTCTACTGCCGAAGGGGATTTGTTTTGGTTCTTCAAAGTGGAAACTTCGGTCGAACGTCCTAGGAGTTCTTGGTCATCACGCCCAGTTAACTTGCCGAGGCAGATGGGTTAACCAGCGCTTTTTCCTGCTTCGTGTCACAGCCCCCCATCATATAAAACTGTTCCCTCAGAACGAAGTCTCAATCCCGTGACTTTTTGCCAGTATCTGTTAATCTTTATTAGTGTAGCTTCCATCAGTGACAATTGCGACTAAGAATGGCTCGGAGAACGGTGCTCGTTACCGGCGCGAATGGGTACATCGGTCTTGCCGTGTGCAAGGCCTTCTCGCTGTCAGGATGGACAACATACGGCCTCATTCGCAGCGAAAAGTCCATCCCGTACCTTATCAGAGAGGAAGCTATCCCAATCATTGGCACTGCTGACAATCCGGCCTTCATCTCAGAGCTGCCAGTCATCGACGTTATTGTTGTTTGCTCTGGAGATGCTTCGAATTTTGATACTCATTATGATGATATCATCAGACTATCGCAGCGAATCAGTAAAATTGCGAAAGATAATGGTCACGGCAAACCTCTGGTGATAGTGAGCTCAAGCTGCAAAGACTACGGTACGGGACTGAAACAGGGCGAGCCTGGCTTTGCTCCCCACACGGAGAAGAGTCCTCTTAATTATCCGCGGGTGCTACACACACGTGCCACAGGCGCATTGAAGATGCTCAATTATAGCGATGAATTTGACGCTGCCATCGCTCGACCGACTTCGCTATATGGCCATTCGAGCAGCTTCTATGCATACTTCTTCTACCTTGCGGAACTCGCCAAGACCCAAAATGATGGGGTGTGGTATATCCCTGCTTCCCCCAACACAGCCTTGCATAGCCTTCACATCGATGACACAGGCGCCGCGTACCTAGCTATCGCCGAAGCACCTCGGGAGGTTGTGGCTGGCCAGGCGTACAACATGGCCGCCCATCGGTACGAGACTCTCGAGGAGATCGCAAAGACGGTGGAGAAGAGTCATGGAATTCGAGTTGAATATGAAGCTCCTTTGACGAGCGGCAAGAATGCCTTCGCTATGAACCTCCTTTTCAACTTCTCCCAGTGGGTAGGGTCCGATAAGCTCCGAAAGGACACTGGTTGGACGGACAAGAAGCCACTCTTTCACGAGGCATACGAGGTGTTCAGAAAGAGCTATGAGCTTGAAGCGCAACAGAAGACGGAAAATTACGGAAGAGTGAGGCGCAATGCACCAGGGGTGGATGCCGTCCAAGCAAAGCTGTCCTGAGGTTCTGAATCGATTTTGTTGGTTCACCTGGATGCCTGGATGCTCTCATTCGTCATGTGCTAGTGTCTGTGCCATCCTTATAGCCAAGCGTCGTTCAGACCATCCGACTGTATATTTGTCTCGTGCGCGCAGACAAATCAACCAGAATGTGAAAACGCCACTCGGAGCGGTTTCATATCGCACGCGTATTCGAAAATGACACATTCGACTTCGTTGCGATTTTTTGGTTGGCAAGGCCGCTCTAATTGCTTTATGTACATGTGGGACTCTCTCGTTTTAGCCTCGCGTTATAGTTGCAGCATTACATATATCGTTTTGAGCGTGCGTTGCACCGAGGACTTATCCGAGCCTTTTTGATTACAACCACGTTGGGAGCTAGATGTTATTTAATGTAAGGGCGGTTTTACTCTCTATGAAACCGAATGCGCAGCCGCTCCTGCGAAATATCTCTCGTATGTAGCCAGAGAGAGCTTCCAGCTGTCCCTACCAGCCTTGTCATGCTCTGTGATTAATACCACCAGGCCGATGGTAGAATAACACAGCCTTGAGAGGAACTCTTTCGGAAGCCTTAAAACCCTATTCCACATCGATATTGAAATACAGCACCGCCAACAACGATTGAATGCTGGTGGCGCGGGTCAAGTGATCGAATTGACTGCTCTGGAGGGAGGCCTCCGATATTCCGACCGCTTTTCGACTAGTCTAGATAATGCTGGCCCATTATTTCGCCGCATCACCGCTGGCGGTCGGATCTGGGGACCGTGAATCCTCCCGTACACACATGTCTACCCCAGCCGAGGTACCAAGATATAAGAAAATAAGTCTCCAGACAGACTGAGGGTGTGAATAGCACCAACTACGCTGCCCTAGGCCATGATGGCAACAAAGCACCAAACCATAACATCCCGAGCGTACGGACAGACAAAGGAGCAGTGAGTGTTAACGCCTCCCTACCACCACTTCTTGGTCAGAATGATCACGCAAATTGGCGAGAAGCCCATGGGTGATGGTATCTCCAAAAAGAATGGAGCAACTGTGGAGGCCTCCAGATTAAGTAACGCGATGAGCCTGGGAGCAATGGATGAAATTGTTTGCAACTGATCTCTCAGGCCTGGTTAAATGGCAAACCGTTAAAAGAGTTACTGCTAAAGAGCGGGACGTTCTACAATATTCAGGAACAGGAAGTACCGTACCAAGAAAGGTACACGTTAACTCCCATGGTCAGCACCCGTTCAGGGCCTAGAGCGTCTAAAAGGAGTGGGCCATCATGAAATTACTTTTACAAGGGTTGCTTTTACTTTCGCCAATAATGACGGTGCGTTCTTTTTCAAGGCCCAAGCACCGTTTATCCGCTGAAACGCGGTTGGCTACTCAAACACGACAACAAGTCAACAAGTCGTCACCAGCAAGAGGACAAAATTGTAATTTGCATTAGAACCTTCAGACTCCTCATCTAATCGTGTACTCCATCAAGGTTCAGTCGCTGCTCCACCACTAATTGACTCCCCATCAGCGAAATCTCTCATCATTGATCACCATATGAGTGATGTCTTCCCCGAAAATGCCCTCGTCCGTCTCGGCGTGCCACTGTCCGCCTGTTTCGACGAGTGCTTTGCTCACCTATGAATCTGCAAATCGCTTTCAGATGATCTCGGTACCGAATGTGCTTACCTTGCCTGTATTGGCACACATGGCGACCTTGGGAATACGTTGAAATGGAATCCCTCATTCCCAGATATGACAGATACATTCAAGACGCATACCAAGAAATCAATCAATGATGCCGTGTCCCTCATCAACGCCCCACGTCGGACTGCAAAATACGATGTTATAACTGCGTGGAACGCTCTCTTGAGCTCTACTGACCCGAAAATGCTGCTCAACAACGGCAGACTTCAAAGTGCTCGTGCAGAGATCAACAACGAAGTAGAACTCAACACGCACACCCCCTAAGTTTAGTGCTGACGGAAGAATTGCCGTTCTACGCATTAACACCGCCGCACGGGTCCATCCAGTTATTGCAACCCGATGGGCCGGCTACTTGAATTCCAAAGCACTTGAAATTGTTGTCTGTGCCAACTCAGGTTACCTCCAGGGTATGGTCAACTTCTCCTGTCGGATTGCGCGATGCGCAAGATCCAGAGAGCCCCCAGTCAACATTATCGAGACTTTGAAAGCTGCAGCAGCTCTGTCAACTGATGGACTTGGAGACAGGCTTGGGGAAAGCTTTGCTCGCGGACACAAAGAAGCCAGCGGTGGCGTCGTCACTGTTGAGGCATTTGAAGAACTTATGAAACTGCTGAAGGTGGGCGAGAAGCCGGAGAAAAAAGACGACAATAAGTCACCGAAGGCAAAGAAAGGCAAGACCTTGGTGAGAAGTCCTCAAAAGAACAAGATCGCCAATTACTTCGGGAAGACGTGAGATCTGAAGGCATGAGCACGCTTCAGTAGGGCTACAAGTCGGAGCCAGCCCGCCCAAGGATGTACGAAGATTTCTCGATGACCCGCAAAACCCGGGGCCAGCGAAGCATAGGTTTCTACACTATTGGCGATGCTTTGTTCACCAAAATGAATTTGGGCTGTGTAGTCAATTGTTGTATCAACATAGGGACTCGCGGCTCTTTGTGCCAATGCGTGGATTTTGACAGCAATACCTAGCACTGCCCAGACCACTTCTGCACATGGGACATTTCTAGCAACCGTTAGAAGTTGAAAGCGTCTGATCAGTCGCGTTCATGAAGATGAGCCAAAATATAGTCAGCTTGGGCTCGTTCACAGATTTTTTGCATACGTGTTGAGCCTTCGCCCTCTCTAAGCATCTCAAGCATCATGTCAACAGTGTTGATCCGCCATTTATCATCGTTGCGACATGAAAGCGGCTGGACACCCATCTATGGTCGCCTGTTCACTCAAGCTGTTTATCAATGCCATGGCCAGGCTTCGGTAGCCTGCAGCAGACTTCCCAGAGTAAACAACCCTGTAGGTCCTTTGGCTCCTGGATTCAAATACTAACTAGCCATGTTTACTCGCGGGAACGTGAATCCCAATGTATTCGAATCACTACACTTCACCACTTCACTGTCAGGCTGCGCCTCCCCCGACCCTCACCCTCACTTGCACTGCCTGTTCAACTACCACGTGCTTTAAAAGCCCCCGGCACAAAGCTCCTAAACATTCGTTCATAAAATTTCTCCTTGGTTTTGATCACCATTATCATCTAGAGCCATTGCCTAATTCCCTGAAGGCACCCTCGTTCTACCATCCGTGGTGCTGCCCTTCAGAACCTCTTCCCACGGTGTCAATCATGGAAGAGGGCGCTGAGATCACAATGCCCCGTGTCGGGCTTCAAACTGCTCAACACGAAGAGCTCTTGAATATCATTGACACCCTTCGCTCACAAGGCATCTGCCGATACATTGATCTTCCTCAGCTGATTGTCTGTGGAGATCAGAGCTCCGGGAAGTCGTCTGTTCTGGAAGCGATATCTGGCCTACGCTTTCCCACTAAAGATAACCTCTGTACACGCTTTGCAACTGAGCTAATCCTCCGACGTGGGCCTTCGCCATCCATCACCGTAACCATCATCCCGGGAGAAGATCGCACACAACGGGAGTCGGACATTCTCTCACAATTTAAAGCTCCGTCAATTTCAGTTGACGACTTTGCGAACATTGTCGCCGCCGCTGAAAAGGCTATGGGATTGGACGAATCAAGCAAAGTTTTCTCAAAGGATATTTTAAGAGTCGAGCTATGTGGTCCAAAACAAACCCATCTGACATTAGTTGACCTTCCTGGAATCTTTTGGGCTGGTGATCAGTCTCAGTCTGACGAAGATGCCACAATTGTTCGGGCTCTGGTTGAGTCATACATGAAGAAGAGTCGAAGTATCATACTGGTAGTTGTCTCCGCAAAGAGCGATTTTGCTATGCAAATCATCACGAAGCTCGCTCGCGAGATCGACCCTTCTGGACACCGCACACTTGGTATTATCACGAAGCCTGACCTGCTCCATGCGGGCTCCGACAGTGAAAGTGCGTTCGTGGAACTTGCAAAGAATGAGAACATTTACTTCGAATTGGGATGGCACGTTCTCAAGAACCGCGATTATGACACCAGAACTTCCACCACCTTGGAGCGAGACTTGGCTGAGAAGGAATGTTTCCAGAAGCACGTCTGATCATCCGCACTTCCACCAACTCAGCTCGGAATTTCCAACTTGAGGCCTAGACTCAGCAAAGTCTTGCTAAATCAAATCCTGCGGGAGCTTCCTAGCCTCATGTCTGATGTTGAGAACGGGTTGTTTCAATGCAAGAGACAACTGGAGGTGCTTGGTTCTTCCAGAGGCACTATCACCGAGCAGCGTTCTTACTTGCTTCAAGCCAGTCAGACCTTTGTGTATCTTATGGGTGCTTCAGTTGATGGCAGCTACAGTCATCCATTTTTCGGGAGTGCTGACACAGATGAAGGATACGCGAAGCGACTGCGTGCCGTAGTACAATGTACATTGCAGGACTTCGCTCAGGAAATGCGGCTCAGAGGCCACACGGTAAAGTTTGTCAAAGAGCACTCACAATCTCCAGGACCCCAAACTCCCACTGGGGAAGAATTCAAACCCACATCAAAAACAAGAGATGAATATATTCAGGAAGTGCAGCTTCGGATGGCACGAAACCGTGGCCGCGAGCTTCCAGGCCTCTTCAATCCCGATATCGTCAGCAATCTCTTCTATGATCAAGCCAAACCATGGCAACAGATCATCCTTGCAACTTTGGGGCGACTCATTGAGGCAACCGAACTTGCCATCAGTATGTACTCGAAGAGGTCGCTGACGCTGCGACCACTGACGGCATCATGGCCTTCCTTGTGCGGCCTAACCTCGAACCCATCAAGGCACAGCTGCTATCAAAAGCCGAGGAGATCTTGGAGCCTCACATGAAACGCCGGTTGTTGACAGGTGTTCAACTTGATGATGCCACCGTTGGTCGCATTGCTGCAGAGTCTGAGGAATCCATCGTCGAACGTGAAGATTTAACAAAGAAGCTCAAGATCCTGGGCCAAACCATGGACACCTTGAAGCGCCTTCGAACAATCCGACATGCTGGTACGCAACCTCGTGCTTGGTAACTGGTTTCGCTTTTCACAATACATTGACTCATACTCACTCTTCCTCTCCACAGATTCCTCGTTCAAGAATTCCGTCGGTCACCAACCCGACGTCGACGACTTAGACTTGTTGTTAGAATCAGCGAAACCCAAGGAGCATGAGATAACGGGGGCTTCAGTTGATGGGCAATCAGCTGCGAGCATTTTTACTGCGAAGAAGATCAGAACCAACATTCCAATCGAAAAGAAAGAGTCAACTGATCCCCCAGCGGTAGGGAGCAGATCCGCGAACGATGCAATCGCCGAGGCCGCAAAGCAAGCCCTCGTAAAAGAAATCTCAAATCACCTTGATCAGCCACTAGCAGGGAGCACTACTGCAACGAATCCGAGTCAGACCGAGCAACTCGCTAATTTCAAAAATAGCTCAGCGGCCGAAAACTTGGACATCCAGCCATCTGCAGAACCTTCCATTGGCCTGAGAAAGGAAAGAAGAAAAAGGAAAAGAAGAAAAAGGAGAGGAGACACAAGGATCCACAGCACTGAGGGTGAATGTTTAACTTACTGGATGCTCTGAGATCCTAGTCCGCCAAAGATGGATGGAGATCATGGCTGTTCAATTGGGTGACTATGTTCGTGTAGGTGATGGCTTGGTTTCGTGGGACAGGAAACATCGAATCAGGACAAGAAATGGCTCCTAGGAAATCAGAGAATTTCAGACTGCAATGAGGTATATGTCCTTGAGCTCGAGTCACTCCCCAGCGATCTGAGGATCGATGAGCTTTCACATCGCTGATCAGGGATGTGAATAACGGTGAAATTCAACCAAGGAATTGTAATTGTATGTCCATCCTTCATTACTGCATGCTGTTCGTAATTTCATATCCAGAAGAGCCCCGCGTGGTGGGACAAAGTGAGCAAAGTCCAACTTTTTACAATATTCCCATGTAGAACGTCCGCATCGCGGAGAGCATTTCGACAAAAGCATACCCACCTCAAGCTCTCTATGTTCATACACCTCATCCCGATTTCAAAGGCACACTCATCAACCCAGGCATAGCATAGCAAATCGTTCAAACGATCTCCAAATCATCATCACTATCCCCACCGCCACCAAGATTATCCACACCACCAAGACTGTCCCTACCGGCCTCACGGATCCCTTTCTCGGTAACAAACCGCGTCTTCTTAACTGGAGAGAGCCGTACATTCTCCGCCCGCCGCTTTCCGTTAGAAGTCGAGCTGACAGTGTAGCTGAGCAGGTTTGAGCGGGTGGTGAGCGCTGAGCGCTTGGTACTTACTTTTTCTTGGGCACCGGATTGGAAGGTTGTGGTAGTGGAAGCGTTGGTTGATGAGGTAGGGGTTGAGCATTTACCTTTCTTTCGATTGTGCCTGCTTGGTTCTTGGATTGGTTTCTGGGCCTGCTGCCGAAGATACTCTGCGCCGGCACCGCCGAAGCCCATGTTGCTGCCAGAGAGGCCGCCGAGCTTCGCTGCGATCTCACGCTCCTTTTCCCGCGCTGCAAAGCGTCTCCGGATTCGCTCATCTTTGTTGCGGTCCAGGTGGTCTTGATTGTCGAGAGGGACTGAGTGTGAGAAGCGCGGGTCGTTGGATTCGGGCTTCGAGCCGGTCACGTTAGATCTCGATATGAAGTAGTTGCTCTGGGTCGCGCGATCCCACTGCTTTCCCTCAGCTTTCAGGCCCCTTCCTCCGCCACAGCCAGCGCCTCGTCCCCTTTCGAAGTAGTTTCGGCCACCGCCGCCGCCGCCACCGCCTCCAAGACCGTTGGAGCCGAATCCGTTGGAGCCGCTGTTGACGCCCATGCGGCCTGATTGAGCTTTCGCTAGCTCGGCGTTGAGATGCCATTCGCAGATGCTGGTCTTGGACGTGTCGACCCAACTTCCGCATTCTTTGCCGTCTTTCTTCGGCGTTTTGCAGAATCCTAGGTCTCGTGATGTGCCGATTTCAAGGACCGTGTCGTCGCCTCCGCTCAAGGAGAGGCTAAAGGCACCGGTGTCCTCTCTGCCTGGTTTAGGAGGCATGATTCCTGGATTCAATATTGCTACTACTGTTCCAGGGCTGATGCGGTGGTACCGTGGTAAAGCTGTACCGAAGAGGTAGAGGTCAACCGACCATGTCAGGTCTGTCAGTGTGATGGCCATGAACCTCCGATGATTCTGAGACCCATCCTCCCATTTCCGTTGCCAGTCTTTCGTGCTGACCGTCTTGTCGTCCGGGGCTAGTGTCTTATGGTCCATGGCCCCGGATTTGGAGCCAACAACCCCGAAAATCACATAGTCACAGACTTCTTCTGGAAGCTCATACCCTGGAGCCTTGACTTCTCTCAAGAGGTCTGGAATACGGTAAGTTGTGAATTGGTCTGAAGGTAAGGTGCGTTTGAGGAAGGAATGTGGTAGGATTCGAGAAGATAAATGCAACTGTGAGAAGCCTTCGTACAGTGAAGAATCTCCCTGTGGGGGATCATGGTTCAGCCCACCCGCTGATATTGGTCTCGATGGCGATTCTCGTAAATTTGGCATTGTTCGGCTCCTTTTGAGAGGTCTGGTTCCAGAGCTCGTCTGTCCAACAGAATGGAGAACTTCCTCTCTGGAATATTCAACATGTCGGCTTAAGCTTGTCGGAGATCTTTGGGGATTGGGAATATTGGAGCTCTCTGAGGCTGAACGATATGATTCTAGTTCGGCGTGGTCCACAGCAAATCCTTTACTGCGATTCCGGGCCATGGCCTCTCGCCGAGAGGACAGGTTCACCTCATTCTGGCGGGCTTCCGCCATGCGTTCGCTGAAGGGTTTTCTCCTTTCCCCTTCATTGGTTGATGTGGTCGAAGTGGCAGAGCGTGCAGAGTTGAAAGCCGATGAGCGTGAAGATGGTCTTTCGTTGGTCGAGGTTAGAGTCATTCTTGATCTATAACTGGTATTGCTTGTAGTGTTTGCTCTTTTCAATGATACGTCAGCCGCCCGAACACCCTTGTCAATCCCGAGCAGGATTCGCGATGGGGATTTTGGTTGTATTGTCGGTTGTGTTCGTCTGACGGGAGATAAGGGTATCTCAACTGAATCGAGGCTATCGGTCGATTGCTCATGCCACTGACCTCGATTCAGCTTCGACGGGATGGTCCCATGCGAGGAAGTCGGACGAGAGTGCGGCCTAGCTGGCGTTGGTGCCCGGCTCTTACTTTGTTGGAGTTTCTTCAATTTCAGTTTCGCCTCGATCGCAGCCAGTTTCAGCTCCAGTATCTCCTCGTCATCTTCGTCATCGTTGTCGTCATCATTCTCCATGCTAACGTTCTTCTCGCCGCGAGCTGCACGCAGGCGGCCCAGCAAATTGGGGGTGGTATTGGATCTTTTCAAGGGCGATGTCTGCATTGCTTCATACTTCTTGCGACCGCTGGGTGAGCTGAGAAGGGCAGCGTGCGGGGAGTGAGGCGGCCATGAGGCCTCATGGGCCATGATCAGTGCGAGTACTCGAGGCAAGGGACAAGAGGAGTTGGTGTAGGTGGACTCCTTTACAAGACTGAGGCGGAATAGCGCCTGTGCATTGTTGATAAGGTGGTCATGAAGAGGTATAGTGGACTTGGTAAACGTTAGAATTCCAAGCCGCAGCGAATTATATACTCCGTACTAGTAAAGACTTTATCGAATATCAGGAGCTAATAGTTTACCAATGATGCATGATGTGGTGGTGGCTTGTGGGATTTTCCACAACGCGCTTTTGGCTTGAGACGCGTCGGATGCGCGTCGCGTCTCCCCGCATCATTGATCCCTGCAAACCTCAACATCATCGATGGACATGCCCTCGAGAAAGAACTAACGTGTTCTACAGTTTTTCTTTGAAGATATATTTGTATACAGGTTTCTCGAAAGATGGCACCATTGACTAGATCCGGTTCGACCAGCCCTGCAAAGAAGGCTGTGCAGAAGCCCTCCCAGAAGCCCTCCCTGCCTCAAGTTAAGCCACAACGTGAACCCCTCAAGCATTTCGTTTTGCCCAAAAGGTTGTCCAGCAACACCCGATTTCTTTTGCTTAAACATCCACGAACATCTGCACCACAGCGGTTCCTATTTTGCCCAGAGCAAGGCCTTTTCGAATTCACCAAAGTCAACGCCCCATCAGACGATCCACGCAGCCTGCTCTTTTCGAAGCCCCAGCAGGATGCCTCGATTGAAGGACATGAGAGCGCAGCAGGTAGTAATGAAGGCGGAGCCATCAGCAATGGCTACATCAGCAAAAGCCCCGACTTTTTCGTTGCGACGCCATTCGATGTCGCATTTCTTCTCCTTGCCATGATCTTGCCTAAGACCTTGAAATCCAACAAGGCCCTTTTCCAACCTATCGACGACATCCTTGAGGACTTCATCCAAGAAGACAAACATTTGAGATATCTCTTCACCAATGGGCGACGCTTCCTTGAGCAGGCAATGTTGGGATTTTGCGACAGCATTGAGGCTGGTGATGAGCAGTTATACAGACCAAGCGAGGAGAAAACTTTGCAGATGGTGATGCAAAAAATAATTGCTGCAAGGGCTGCTGGCTTACCGCCGAGTCTTGACGAGAAATTTGTGAAAAGGAAGCTGGAGCTTCCTATGCTCAGCGTTAAACGAGAAAACAGTTCAGCTTCTACAAGCCTTGACGTCTCGTTCCAGGACAGCAGTGACACCCTTGCCGAAAACGTGGATTCACAGTCTTCTGCTGCCAGCTCCGCACCATCAGTAGTGTTCTCAGAGGTCTCCGCTAGCAGCTCAACGACCAGTGTTGCTCCAGACAGCGTACCTGACAAGATGCACGACCTCCAACAACAGAGCATTGTGCTTGAGTACATCCTCGCCTCATATGTCCCGCCTGTGGTTGCGGAGCGTCTGCAAGCTCGATTTGCCGCTGAGAAGTCCCCTGTGGATTTTACACCTCTCAGGGAGCATCTCAAAACAATTGCTCAGATGAAAGCAGAGGCGGCTGCATCAAGGTCCATCGGTGACTTCAGCAGAAAACGTGGTCTTGATGACGAGGAGGTGGCAGATCTACGAGAAGAGAAGAAGAGGAAGCAGGAAGAAGAGGATCGGAAGAAGAAGGCTGGCGAATCACGGGGAGTGAGGGACTTGAAAAAGGTCAATGTGACTGGAATGAAGAAGATGAGTGACTTCTTTGCCAAAAAGCCGGCGACAAAGGCCAAGTGATGGGGATAGATCTATTCTACAAATGCAACGGCCTGGAAAGGCAGATATGCCGACCTCAGAAGTGATGTATCATGACATTACAAATCGGCGACCATGTTTAGGGTCGAGAATGCCCAAAAAACCTTGATCCTCCTCCAGCTGACACGACTCGACTTGCCAGACCGATCACGTCAATATAAGAGCCGAATTGACCACATGCCGTTCGGGTAATGGGAACGTTACAGCATCTGCAGAGCCTAGTGGATGGACTTTTTGACCGCGAAAACTCTGGAAAATTGACTAAACAGAATTGGGTGATCCCCGAATACTCATTGTATACCAAAGTCCCCATAAAGGTTCAATTCTATCTAGCCAGGCTAGGGTCGTCTGAAAGTTGAGTGAAATTTGAGGGTCTCAAGGCTAGTTTGGAAGCAGTCGAACAATGGCCCTGCGAAGCCTGAAGCAAAACCTCTAGTGGTCCCACGGACCCAGCTCTGGATTAGGATGGGCCTGGCCAACCATGCTGTGGGAATAGTGGGGATTAGTATGCAAGATGCACGGAATGACCCTGCATGTCGGACATGCAAGTGTGTGTTCTCCCGTATGCTGATAAGCCAAAGCGATCGGGATTGTCACCCTTGTACGTCTACGTTTACTTCGCTAGGAGAGAGCCAAAGGGTAGCCTGGCGAGATCGGAAACTGCAATGAAATACTCCAGGGCTACCCTACAGGTGTATCTTGAATAACCCCATCCACAACTAGTCTGCGACCAGCACCAAGCATATCGGAAGTGGGCACTCACCTTCCGAGGACAATGTACCCCGAATCTCATCATGGATTCATGGCTAAGTGCTTAGTGTTGCCGAGCGCTGCACTCCGGCAATCTGCGACCCCCATGCATCCCACGTGGCATCCGAGACCGACGGCATGGGATGCTCTGCTCGCTGAGAAGGCTTCGGAAGTGGATGAAAATACTTCCTTCAGGACACTCCAAGTAGAAGTTGTGAAGAGATATCGTTGTTGAGGGTATACATTAATTAGTGGTAGGTAAAAATATCTGAGCGACGTCACAGCTACACCTCATTATGTACAAGGAGCTTCACGTTCCCATGTGCGGTGATGCCTGACCCAAGCGTCCCGAAACTCCTCTCGCTCCTCCCGCGGCTCAATGTGACACGTGTGCCAAATCCAGCTATTGATCAACCTTCCTCTCCAGCCTCGCACCAGTGGCGCCCGGCGTAACAGCAAGCGCGAGCCCATCTGCATCGACGTCAAAGACAAAGGTGTTCACGGGCCGGCCGTCATAATACGTCCCGATGGAATCGCCCGTCAACCAGTCTCCATTCGTGGCATAAAAGCCCGTGAAGGGGCCGCTGCCCTCCGCCGCGGCGGCCACGTACGAGCTCAGCTGCGGATTCGTCGTGACCTTCATTGCGACCTGGCCCGGCGCAGATTCTGCATAGTTCACGATCGAGGGGAGCAGGCGCGGGATGGTGCCGGCGCCGGTAGGGTCGAAGAACGCGAGTGAGTCGCTGCTGTTTGAGATCCAGCCGGACAGGCTCAGGCCCGACACGCTGCCTGCCGCGGTGGATGTGTTGAAGGAGACGGTCACGGAGGAGTTGAGCTGCGGGTCGGTGGACACGTACGTGCCGACGAAGTTGCGCGCTGCTTCGGCGGCGGCTTCGGCTTCGAGCGTGGGGAGCAGCACTTCCGTGACGGCGTCGAGGATCATGAGGGAGCCGGCGCTGCGCACGGTGTCGTTCGCCGCGCCGTTGAGCATCGAGAAGCCTGCGTTGTATTCGGGGATCAGCACGAGGATGCCGCCGAAGGGGCCTGAGTCGCCGAGCTTGGTGTACAGATCGGTGACCTTTCCAGTCGAGGGGTGGATGTAACGGTAGATCTCCCAGGGGGCGCCGACGGCGTAGTTGAGGCTCGCGGTGAAGGTGGTGGGTTTCATCCATTTGTGGGTTGCTGCTTGCGGGAGGAGCGTGGAGTTGAGGATGTTGATGCCGAATTTAGAGAGGTCGTTTGTCGTGCTGAGCAGACCGCCGGAAGGGGTGCTGACACCGCCAGGCGAGAACCATGCCGCGGCATCTCCGACGACGACGGATCTGTTGATCTCGTCTTGGCTTGCTGGTGGAGTGTTGCTGGATCTTGAGGAGGTCATTCCCAGGGGCTTGAATATCGAGTTGATGTAGACGTCGTCCATGGGCTTGTTGAGGATGGTAGAGATGGTCAATCCGAGCATGACGAATCCAGCGTTGGTGTAGCTGGGACTCGTCCAAGGAAGGTAGCTGGGCGGCAAAGAACTTGCATCCTTGATGATCTCTTCTGTTGGACACGCGAATGGGTCTGTGTCTGTCCAACATGGGCTCAGGGTGCTGATGTCAACTGGTGGGAACCCATAGGCATCTGCTAGCGCCTCGGGTTTGCCTAAGAAAAGAAGTGTCGTAAGCAGATCGAGTCCCGGAATCCCACCACCGGGGAAACCTGACAACTGATTGGCAAGCGACCAAGCAGTCACCTTGTCCCATTGAATCGTTTCGATGGGGCCAGATTTGCCCTCGTTGGCGCGAGCATATTCTCCCAGTGCAGGGAAAACCTCGCTGAGCGGGGTATTCCATTGCGCTTCGGTCATCTCGAGCATGCCGGCGAAGACGGTGATGAGCTTGGTGACGCTGGCCATTCGATAGATGCTGTCTCCGTCGACTTTGGTGGTGCCGTTGACGGCGTTGACTGTCTCCGGGGAGGCATAGTGGTATTGGAGCTTGCTGGCGGCGGGGTCATAGAGTGAAAACAGGCCAAGAGAGAAAGTGACATTTTCCACGCCGGCGAATGCTTCAAGGCCTTTGGTTTCTCCGTCTTTGAGATATGCGTCGAAGCTGGCGGTCAGGTTTTTCCAAACCTGGGGGATGAGACTTTGGTTGCTGCTTAGGTCGAGCGGGGGTGGGTATGTCCCTATTAAATACTCCGCTAGAGCCGCTGTGCCATGAAGGCCGAGTAGGGAAAGTGCAAATAGCGAAAAGCGCATCATCATCAAGGGAGTGATAGAGGGTGTGTCTAGCGTAGTAGCATTTCCGACAAGTCTTGGAAGGTTGGATCCCGTATATATATGTTGATGAGAAAGGTACTTGCTAAGCCTCCATGAAATTGAAGGCTGAATGGATGTGACACAAATAGACCAATCCAGCAAGGGTTCTCATACCAAGGTGATTCAGGAGGGGTAAACCCCCGATCATAGCATTACATGTTTCGTAATTGAGGCCGTTAACGTGGTGTATGATAGGAGTGGCTCAGGTATGGCGGTGGACATTGCACAGCTACGTAGGTGGATTCAATCAGGTAAGTGTTCTGCCTTGCTCGTAAGATGTTGATCGACGCTTGGTACGCTAGGCTGAATCCAGTGCTACGCGGCGCTCTGGCAGAGAAGCGAGCCAGGCTAGCACGCCACACTTTGGGTATTTTGACGGCAGCCTTGCGCCTTTGCCGGGAGTGTGACGACGGCCAAGATGGTGGGGCGGCCCATCGCCAAGGATAAATGAGATGCACCTATTCGACAGAGGGACAGGCATACATCACTCGTACTCGGCTTCGGCACATAGGGATAATGGCATCGCAATTTCAGGAACCTGGGGGCGACGCTAAGATCTCTGCTAGAGAGTCTATCATTTCTATTTTTTGGCAGCCTCCCCGGGATCCGCTTTTCTGGACTTTCCGAATTGGGTTCTATGGACCGCTCCGACGATGTTCCGGCGATCTCCTGCTGACTAAATGCTGTTTAACCGACGGTGATGGCAATGTACCGCTGAGGCTTCCGAGGATTCTTTTTGCCTATGACCTGTTCCGTGGGAATTGAATCGTCCGTACTCGCAACATAGTGTCGTTAGTTTCCAAACTCTTTTCCACCATGCTGCGAATGGAAAAGTTTTGTTTCCCATTCAATGAAACCAGCTGCGCACGTTCCCGCTAGTTGCCAAGTGGTTGCCGCGTTATGAAAGGGTTGACAACGCCGATGACGTCTCGTTGTATCTCATCTACTGCTCTATACTTCTGCCTGAGCACTCCGCAGTCCCAATGTCGAAAAAACGCCGGTGGCGCGGGGCTAACCTTGTAAAGTACACTAGCTTGAAATTGGTATAAACTCTTGACCCATGTCTGGAACATGACTCAAGATGGAAATACACGCCGCTGTTCTATCCAGATGTAGTGAAGCCAGCATGAGAGATTGCCAGAGCGGCCTTAGAGCACCCCGAAAGGCATGAAGCACCATGGATACTAGGCTCAGGGGTGCAGCTCGCCTTATTTCAATATCCTCTTGGCCCACTCCTTAATCACCACTGCGAACCTGTCGGGGATATCGATCGGGTGGTTGTGCCAAGCGTGGTCTAATTCCATTCCTCACTCCGCTCGTTGAACTTTGTGAGCATTTCATATAAAACGTTAAAATCTTGCTTCGCGATCGGGACATCCCCATCACCAACCACGACCAAGACAGGTGGAAGTCCCTGATGTCCTTCAAATTTGAACGTGAAGCTCTCACCCTGAATCTGTGACAAGTTTCTGTAGGTATCTTACCCACATCCTCCATTATGAGGTCCAACCTTTCTTTTTCTTGCCGCATATGGGGAATCTCAAACTTAGTAGTGTCGTCGGGCGGCTGAATGGTTGCACTGGCAACAATGGCACAGTCGACGAGGCCTGATTTATCTTTTGGAGGACATCGAGCACGGCTTGCCCGCCAAGTGATACGCCCACCTGACAGATTCGCGTTTCATTTGCAGCTTTGAGCTGCTCAATCGCCTCTAGGAGGAGTGTGGTCGACTACGAGAAGGTGAAGGCACCCAGAGACACAGAATCACCGTGGCCAAGCATATCTGGTGCCTATACATCATGAAAATAAGCAGTCAGAAGGCGAATGATTGGCTTGTACTTGCGATGCGATACAGCACCACCATGGAGAAGGACTATTGATATCTTCGAGGCTTTATTTGACTGCCCATCGCCTGGGGTCTGGCGATTGAGATCCAGCGAGGATATTGTAGGTGGTATTCTGCCCTTGAGTTGCCTGTGTGAACCCTACGACTGTGTCCTGGCCTTCGATTTCTTGAATCTTCTCACCCCCCTATCCGAGGCCTTTGCGATGCAAGGAGGTTCTTATGTCCGGAAAAGGAGAGCTTTACGTCATGAATTTGTCGACGAAGTTGGTCAATACGAATTGTTCAAGAAAGCTTCGGTGGCTTGGAATTCCATTGGTTACCTGCATGATCTTCTATGCAGGTGCAAATAGTGAGTCATCTTGCCCTGGCTACCACATATTCATACCTCAGAATCACCTCAGGCACATTTTGAACCCAACAGGGGCCTGGATATCTTATTCTTTGTCGTTGTAGTCGGAGTAGCCATGACTCACCCTTGACACCCCGAACATGCCCATGTCTTCTAGAAGAGCCTTCTTGGAGGAGGCTAGAGTAAATTCTGGCCCCAGGAGGAAAGATCGGACTGACCACTTTGGGGGCCTTTGCAGCAGCATTTCCTAGGATTCAAAGTGAGGTATAGTAGGTGTAGAAGAGATTGTTAACCCCAAGTACAGAGTCCACCGCCACGGAGCGTCCATCGTCCCAAACCATGATCATGTGGGTATTCATCATTCCACGATCACTGCCTTAAGACGGACCGATGGCCTAGGCCGAGCCATTTCCTCGAAGAAAAAGCTTATTCCCCCGCAGACGTGGAAGATTCCTACCGAAACGAGGAAGGTTGCTTGGGCCTAGCGTTGTGTGGGCGATTTGCTATTTGTAACTTTTCAAGGAGCCTTCGATCAGCAAGGGTCGTTTCCGCGGACGCGGGTCCGAAGTACCATCGGCGCTGTAGCAGATCTCCTTTAAGCCAGACTGGGTATCGACTCTCATTCCATGGTGGTCTGATCGGTCAAGGTGATTGATTCGCGAAGCGCCGAAGCCATGTGGTGAGAGCATATTGCGGGGATTAAATGGGACTTTCATGAGGATCACACCTAGGACTAATCTCTGCAGCTCACGCATGGCAGCCGTTCCAAGGTTGGATATGTGGAGAAATCTCAACGATCAGCATTAGAATATGATGCCTACCCAGGTACTCGTACGTAGAATGTAGTAGATCGAGAGACGGCATGAATCAGGACAACTGTTGGTTGGCATACATTTATTGTGAGACGAAGACATGCTGCTCGGAATAAGGGAGAATTAACAATTGGGCGCCAGTGTGAGCTTTGAAGATACGTAGTATCATTCTCTTCCAATGGTCTCCATACACGAGTGGAGGACTAGTATTGGAGGAGCAAACTTTTCCACATTAGAATACTAAGCAGATGCCGGATTCGAGGGTTCGACCCATGCAGCACCCAACACCCCAAGTGTGCAAGGCTGGCTCCCCTGAAACATACTCGAACTCTTTGGTCAGGGTTCTGGCTATCCTGACCTAGATACGGAGGAGCTAGCTTCAACCATTTAGTGGTGCCCCCATCCCAGCCATCTCGTCGGCGTCAACGCCGGATGGCTCCATGGAGCCCACTTGGCCAGCCCGGTGCCCACAGGGACAGTTGATTTTCGGCGTGCGGCTCCGCCGTCCGACGGCTAATGATTCGTCGAAACGGTTACCGGCAATCTTCCTTGGTGAAATCTCAATGCAACCACCCACGCAACCACTCTCTCGTCAAATGCCTAGTCGATAATGAGGACAGCAACTACCCGCTACATTGTGTATCACCGAGACGATCGAACGCGGAGTGTGTCCCCAGCCATGGAGGACACGTCCACCATGCTGGAAGTGATGTGGAGCCCCAACAGTAAGAGTCAACTAGGCGGTGAAAAAGTACAAAAGTCTCCAAAGCCCACATTTGACGGTTTTCCACTTGAGACAAGTCGTTGCCGAAGAGGTTCGCCTTTGCAAGTATGAGTGACTCGAAGCAGCCCCTCGAGATGCCCGTCCAAGGCGACGACATCGAGAAGCATTCGTCGCCCGAACAAGTACCGGTGGAACACGCCGATATAGAGATACCAGCAGCTGAGAATAGGGCGTTGGTGCTCAAGCAAGATCTGCGCATCGTCCCCTTGTCCGCATCCATCTACTTGCTCTGCTATCTGGACCGCTCCAACATCGGGAACGCCAGGTCGCTGAATTCCGAAACCCACGATGACCTCCTCTCGGACACCGGCATGACCAACTACGAATACATCATCGCGCTGATGGTGTTTCTGATCGCCTATGCTGTCTTCGAGGTCCCGTCCAACTACTTCCTGAAAAAGTTCAAGCCCAGCCGCTGGATCGCGTTTCTGATGTTTTCCTGGGGCGCGTGTACCATTGGCCTGGGCGGGACGCATAGCTACGCCACCGTCACTGTCGTTCGCTTCTTGCTCGGCGTGTTTGAGGCCGGCCTGTTCCCTGGTTTGGTTTACTACTTGACTTTTTGGTGGGTATGCCCTGAGGCGGAGCTTGGTAGGACGGACCATGACTGACACGACCCTCCAGGTATCGCAGTGAGGAGAGAAGTCTGCGCGTCGCCATTATTCTGGCCAGCGCGACACTTGCAGGGGCCTTTGGCGGCGCGATTGCCTTCGGAGTCGGCCATATGAATCAGACTGCGGGCATGTCGGCGTGGAGATGGTTGTTCATCCTTGAAGGGATCCCTAGTGTGATCTCAGCTTTCGCTGTGTGGTTCATACTTCCAGACTACCCAGAGGAAGCGTCATGGTTGACGGCCGAGGAAAAGGAGCTGGCGGCGCGTCGACTCGCGAAGGAGGGATCCAAGGGAACAGCGAAGGCTCTGGACTGGCAGACAGCGAAGGAGACGCTGATGGACTGGCGGCTGTACGGCCACTATGCGATCTACGTGGGGATCTCGGCACCGTTTTCGTCGCTGTCGCTGTTCACTCCGACCATCACCGCCGGGCTGGGATACACCTCCTTGAGCGCTCAGTTGATGACGGTGTCGCCCTACGCCGTGGCCTATGTGTTTACCTTGGCTGTGGCATGGTCTGCCGATCACTACAATGCTCGGTCGCTGCACTCGACGGTTTTCAGCACAATCGGCGCCGCCGGGTTCATGGCGTCCGCGCTGCTCCCGCCGACAGCGTACAGGGCGCGATACGGGTGCCTGATCGTCGCGGCCACGGGGTCTTTTGCATGTATCCCGCCGCTTCTCGGTTGGTTGAGCAGCAACCTTCACTCGACCGCGTCCGTGGGCCTGGCCATCGCAATAAATGTCTCGTTCGGTGCCCCGGGCCAGATCGTCGGCGTGTGGATCTACAAGGCGAATGAACGAGCGCGAGGCTATCCTACCGGCCACTGGACGAATGCAGCGCTGCTGTTCTTCGTCGCTGCCGGCTGCTTGGCGCTGAGGTTCTACTACCGCTGGAGGAACATCCGGTTTGCGAATAGCAAGGGTGACGGAATGGTGCGAGAATTTACATATTAGCTAGGTGGGAGGGCATGGACGATTGGCGGGAGGACGAGTAGCCCTCTGGGCGGAAATTGAATTTGAAGACCGTCAGTGAACGCTATGGCTTGCGGAATTGAAATTGTCATTTGGGAACAGAGAACGAATGGCTGCGATGAAACCTGCACTAACTAGCACAGATCAAACTGATGTTCAGTACTTGAAATCCAAAATAAGCGTCGTTCAGCACTACGATTCTGCTTTTCCCAAATCACTTTTTCATGCTGTAGATGCCGAAGTAGTTGCCCTCTGTATCCTCAAAATGTTGCATCAGGGCCATCTCACCTTCTGGTTCGATGCCAGTCATTTTCTTCCCGCCGTTGGAAGTGATTTTCTACCTTGCGTCAGACGTTGCTCCAGGGCCCAAGGGTTCCAAAGCTTTGGAGCTAGGGAGGGTCTCACCTCTTCCCACAGCTTAATATCTTCCACATAGAGGTATAGCACAACGCCTTTCCTACTCAAGCCGTGCCGATTGGCAGCCCATTCCTCTTGCGGTACGCGCGTGATGCCGCCGCCTGGGCATGGTTGGCCTGGAGCTTCAAACATGGCGATTTCGTTCTCGTCTAGTGGTTTGCCGTGGTGGCCTTCACGGGTTGGAAATTTCCAGTTGAAGACTTCCGAGTAGAATTTCTTGGCTGTCAGTGGAGAGAGAGGGAGTGTTAGCTTGATGCTTGTTCAATGATGGAGGGTGATACTTGGGTGCTGAGCTGGGCTATCTAACTTGCTATGGGAAATGGGAGATAGGAGATGATTGTTGGCGGTGGAAGAGTAATGACAAGTTTAGTATAGGGAACACCTTGACCGACCTCGTTTCACATCAGTAGCAAGGACATTTATCCAACACGGGGTACCATCCTTTGGTGGGGTCCAAGTACTGGCCATGGTGAAGATGAGTTGTGATAGAGAGACCTTGATATACTCGAGGGCTTTATGTGTGATGTTGGATGGGCCTTCGCAAAAGATAATGGCGAAATGAAAACAGAACCTTCTCAGGCAACCCAAGCGAGAAGCACAATTATATACTCACGGCTGTTCGTCCATCTTCTGTGCTCTACGGCGTTCTTTCAATCACGATCCTGATAGAATTTCAACCTTCGTATTCAGAACGCGAGGAAAGGCATGTTGGCGTTCCCTCTTCCCGAGATCATTGGCTGAGGCGGGAGTGCTGCCTGGCATCGTGTTCGTGTAGCCAATTGCAATCCAGTTGCCCAAGCGAGAGTTCACGAGAAGCACACGTAGTCACGTTTCCTGTAACCATGCATGGCAGCGGACAGGAGGAAGATGAGATCCGTTTTGGTAGATTCTTCACTCACCACCTCTTACAAGTCCATTGTATGCAGTGCTGGTGGTCCAGGCGTCATGCTGGCAGCAGCGTGATCGAGATCAAACCGACTGAGGGAGAACTCTTGCGTTAGGAAAATGAAGGGGTTAATCCTTAGCCTTCTGGTAGTTGGATCGGTCTCGGTCTCAGTCTCAGTCTCAGTATCTTCTGTAACGAGAACCAAACACACGGATTCAGCGGCAATGGTGACAATCGGAAAGAAAAGAAAAGAAATCATCCCTTGTCGTGGTGGAAGTCAAGCCTTCCGATGAGTTTATCCGATATCCGATCGCCGACGACGAGCCAAGAAATTAGTCCGAGAAAAATTGAAAAAAGCCTCTCGGATGCAGAGATTTTCCGTTCCTGCAGTTGCTGACTGATCAGCAGGCCATGCCTGGCCTCAAATCCAACGAGGCTTCGGTGTTAATATACTAGTTCCTACAATGTGCGGACAATGTTCCTGCAATGTGCTTTCTATAACCGAAACGATATCCAGGCTGTGCAACAGATATTTATTCCCTCCTCCAGTCGAATATCATGTCGTTATCTTGACAGCTGAGGGTAGGCATTCGAGCAACAAACAGGTTTTCAGACCAAGCTCCTCATACCAGCTACGAGAAGCCAGCCTTGGTTCTGAAGCCTGTTGCCTCAATCTCCTTTCAACGCATTTCTTGTTCGACACTGTCCAAGCTGAACAGTGTGGACTACCAGCAGTTAGCGATTCCGCGTCTTTGCGCACGGACCTCTGAAATCTGTTTTATTTTGCCTGTCTCGCCATCGGCTGAGTAAAGAATATCATCGTACGGAGTACAAAGATCTGCATCACGCGAGCAGGCCCCACCTAGGGCAGGGTTGCGAACAATTGGGGATTACCAACGGCTAAAATGCATGGCATCGCAACCGCGGAGCCCTCGAGTTCCCACCCTGATAACAGCCTACCTCAATGAGGTGATCAATAATTGATCAATCAACAATTCTTTAAAGTAAAAAAAACCTCGTTTGGTGAGACTGAGGTGTGGCTACTGGGGGTCAGCCTGATCGCCACTCGGTGTTTGAGCTCGAATCTCACGCGCTATGCCGTCATAGCCGCCTCCTGTAACGCATCAATGCTTGCGGCGATGTTAGATGGGGTCGCACATCACGCATATTATTCGCCCAGGGCCCCGAAAATCCTTTTGATGCTTTGTGGCTGGAGTTTTTCTCGATTCTAAACATGCTGTGTGCCATCGCCAAATGTAACCACTGCAACCGATGAACTTTGAACAAAATGAAGCTGTCCCACCCACTCGGGAAGGACCGATTCGATGTCGAATGCTCCTGCGTTTGAGTTTGCCTTATCTTTGATGAGTCTTTCGCTTCCCCATCTTGTTCTGCTTTTAAACCTTGGATAGTCACCTTAATACCCTTTTATAATAGCATCTTATTCCTTCCAGAGCATCTGGGTTATACCTAGCCGGCGGTCTTACTTGAGCCGTGGATAGTTCCTCAGCCTTCATGTCATCTGCCAGTATGGAGAAGGATATTGAAGCCAAGGCTGAGAGCCCAGCTCTTCGAGCCGACACAACTGAAGGAGATATTGAATTTCCAAGGGCACCAACAGCAATGGGCCGTTTCGTCGACAGCTTCAAACGAAACCCCAATGCCCGAGTGACTCCAGAAGTCGTGGATGCAGATGGCAAACCACTACCAGACCAGCAACCCGCTGAGCCCGCACTGGCCATGAAGTTGAAGCCTCGACATCTACAGATGATTGCTATTGGTGGTTCGATCGGTACGGTTAGCCCGCACAAGTGGTTGAACTTGTTACTCATATGATAATAGGCACTGGTCTTTTTGTTGGTTCAGGCTCCGCATTGGCCAATGGAGGTCCAGCTTCATTGATTATTGCATATGGCTTGATTGGGGCCATGCTATTCTGCACGGTACATGCCCTTGGAGAGCTTGCTGTCGCTTTCCCCGTCGCGGGCTCTTTTTCGGCGTATTCAAGTCGCTTCCTCGATCCGGCCTGGGGTTTCGCTATGGGTTGGAAGTATGTGTTTCACCCATACAGTTTCATTCCATTTGGCTGACAGGTTCTAGTTATGCTCTCCAATGGATGGTTACCCTCCCCTTGGAAATCGTTGCAGCATCGATCACACTCGAGTTTTGGCCTGGCAGTAGGTCAACCAATGGAGCTGCATGGGTCACTATTTTCCTGGTTGTCATCATCGTTATCAACTTCTTTGGAGTTCGTGGGTATGGTGAAGCTGAATTTGTCTTCTCGATCATCAAAGTAGCGGCTGTGATTGGCTTCGTCTTGCTTGGTATCATTATCAACACTGGTGGTATCCCCGGAGATGACCGAGGATACATTGGCGCTCACTACTGGTACGACCCAGGAGCATTCGTAAGCATTCAATCCTCCTCCCTTTAATGATATATATGCCTAATAGTTCACAGAACCATGGATTCAAAGGCCTATGCTCCGTCTTTGTGACAGCTGCCTTCTCATTCTCAGGAACCGAACTAGTCGGCCTAGCGGCAGCAGAGACGGAGAATCCACGCATCGCTCTCCCAAAAGCCGTCAAGCAGGTCTTCTGGCGTATCGCCCTATTCTACATGGTCTCACTCACAGTTGTTGGAGTGCTGGTTCCATACAACGACCCTGACCTCCTAAACGGCTCCAGCTCGCAGGACGCCAATGCCTCGCCTTTCGTCATCGCTGTCCGCAACGCCGGTATCTCAGCAGTGCCCTCCATCATGAACTGCGTGATTCTCATCGCCGTGCTTTCTGTTGGAAACTCTTCTATCTATGGAGCCAGCCGGACTTTGGCTGCCCTGGCGGATAGAGGTCAAGCACCTAAGATCTTGGGATATATCGATCGATCAGGCAGGCCCTTGGTGTCGATAATTGTCTGCTCATCGCTCGGCTTCCTCTGCTACCTCGTGGCGGCTGGGCCTGAGACTTCGACGCAAGCGTTCAACTGGATGATTGCACTTTCTGGACTAGCTGCTCTTTTCACATGGTACGTTTAATTCTGACCCCCTCTAGGACGATTTCTATTCATTCATCTTTGGCTAACTAGCTACCCACTCTAGGTCCTCGATCTGTCTCGCGCACATCCGCTTCCGGCAAGCATGGAAATTTCACGGACACACGCTAGACGAGCTCGCATTTCGATCTCAAGCTGGCGTGGTGGGCAGCTACATCGGTCTAGCGCTCAACATCCTAGTCCTGATCGCGCAGTTCTGGACGGGGTTCGCACCAGTCGGCTACAACGAGATGTCGGCGTCGGCGCGCGTCGAGAACTTCTTCACGGTGTTCCTCGCGGCGCCGCTCGTGATCGTGTGCTACTTCGGTTACAAGTTCGTGCGCAAGACAAGCATCAAGCGCATCCGCGACATCGATATCGTCAGCGGGCGTCGCGAGATGGATTTGAAGGCTATCCTCGCTGAGGAGCGCGCCATCCAGGCGAAGTGGCCGTGGTGGAAGAAGGTCTATCGCACTGTTTGTTAGGTTAGACGGGTCGACGAAGCGTGAATATCCAGGATTGAGAAGTGGAGCGGTAATGTCGAAATGGGGTTGTTCTATGCTTTGATATGCGTGCGTCTTCCATGCTGGATGAGTAGTGGTGCTGTTCTAACCTGCTACATAGAGCTTGCTACATGCGAGCTGGATACCTAGGTACTATACCCCTTCGGTGCTTGGCTGTAATACTGTAATAGGAGTTCCGTAGACAAGTAAGACAAGGGTTACACAGCCCCATAGATTAAGAAGAAAAAAGTTTCAGTGGTGCCGGTGCAGAGAATGAAGGGATGGTTGGCGTTGGGTTGGGTTTGTTGGGTTATTTTAGTCAGCACCCAGACCTGTGGGTCCACGTGGTCACGTGGATCCTAAGAGACCCTTTTAGTTTGTTTGTTTAGCACAGTATAATAGAGAATACGATATAATTGACTACTTTATAATCTAGCCCCTAATATATAGTAGTAACGATTTAAAGGCCCTTTAGCCCTCTAGGCATTGCCCCGAATTACTTAGATCCAAAAAACAAGAAGTCGCTTACCCGGTGCACCTAGAAAAAGCGCCTAGTTAGTTTATTTATACGGAAGTAAATAGCGACCTAGAGGAAGAATTTAAATTAAATCCTACTATACCTACCTAAAGTACCTTTAAATCTAAACTAGAAATCCCTCCTAGTTAATCCTATAAACTACTTCCTC
>Ga0105239_10000826_pt1 | contig 44054 bp, 46 predicted proteins | sample KBSC44metaG_FD_92761 | JGI IMG/M metagenome (GOLD analysis project Ga0105239, IMG submission 92761) | Corn rhizosphere microbial communities from Kellogg Biological Station, Michigan, USA - KBS C4-4 metaG | ecosystem: Host-associated > Plants > Roots > Rhizosphere > Soil | place: Michigan, USA...
AATAGGAGAGCGCACGAGGAAAGGAAGGCTACTCTCAATGAGCAACTATGAGTGATTCATCATCATTGTGTTGTTGTCTAAGTGCAAGTGAGTGCAAAGTGAAAAGAGAGAGAGGGGAGTTGTATCTAAGTTGGCAATGCACCCGAAAGGGGCAAGTGCGGCCCGTCATGTGACACAATTGGAGCAATCGGGCGTTCCCAGACAGTCACTCAACTGGCGATTTTGGATAGCAGTGTTGAATTTCGGTCTCTTAGGTATCGCTCGTGGTGTCGATGATGGCCTTATCACTGCGGCCTTCAACTCTCCAAGCTTTCAGAAGATGATCCATTTCGATCGGTACTCAGCGGTTGAAACGGCAAATATCAAGGGCAATATCACGGCCATGGTTCTGCTAGGTTCCATTCCTGGATCTCTCATGTAAGTCAAGAGTTTTGTTCCATCCAAACAAAGCACTGACTTGGATTCATAGCGCTGGCTATGCCTGTGATCGTCTGGGACGACTCTGGGCGATGCGCGAGATGTGCATGGTTTGGATCCTTGGAATAGTGATCTTTATGGTGAGCAATGGAAATATGGGTGCAATATACGCAGGCAGATTCATTGCTGGTGTTGGTATGTATTGGATCTACAATAATCGTACCAGGGACAGGCCAGCTCAACTGATCCATCTTCGCAGGTATCGGTCAGTCCGTGGTCATCGGTCCGGTTTATGTTGCCGAGATTGCCCCTGCGCCTATTCGAGGTCTTTGCACAACCTTTTATGCCGGATTCGCATACTGTGCCCTTGTGGTTGCATATTTTGCGAACTATGGAGCGGCTGTTTATCAGTACGGAAAGCCAGCTCAATGGGTGAGTCTGAGCAGTTGCCTTTACTGAAAAGCGCATGACTTCAGACTGACTGCCTCGACAGTATATTCCCACAAGTCTCCACTTTATATTTGCTACACTGGTGCTTGCTCTCTCTCTGTTCCAAACAGAATCCCCACGATACCTGATGAAATGTGGCCAAAAAGACCGCGCTATTGCAGCCATGTCGCGGATCCGGAATCTTCCTGCTACGGACCCTTACGTTGCTGAAGAAATTGTAGATATAGAGCGACGATTCAACGAGGAGCAAGAGACTACACGTGGACAAGGTTTCCTAGGTCTAGTCAAGGAAATCTTTCTGGACACTAGCAATTTGTTCCGCCTCTACCTCGGTGTGGGTAGTCAGCTACTTGCACAATGGTCGGGTGCTGGATCTATCACAATTTACGCTGTCGATTTCTTTGCTCTTGTCGGCATCACGGGCCGGAACGAATCCCTTCTCGCGACCGCTGTGTTTGGAGTAGTCAAGTTCGCGGCAGCCATGAGCTGTATGCTTTTCTTGGTGGACTTCATCGGCCGAAAAAGGTCTCTTCTGATTGGCATCACCCTTCAGGCCATCAGTATGGTATACATCGCGAGTTTCCTCACGTCCGAACCACGACTCGGTGTTGATGAAGACTATATTTTACCATCTTCTGAGGTTGGCGTCAGGAAAGGTGCCATTGCTATGATATATCTGTCTGGTTTCGGGTGGGCGTTGGGGTGGAATAGCATGCAGTACGTGCTGACTGCAGAGTTATACCCTCTGAGGATCCGAGCGGCGTGCGCCTCGATTGTTATGTGTGTCCATTTTGCCAACCAGTATGGCAATGCAAGAGCAGTGCCGAATATGCTGCTACCCACATCGGACGGGGGGATTGCGCCCACTGGGACGTTCTGGACGTTTGCTGCAATTACTCTCGGTGGAGGACTATGGGTTTTGGTCTCATTGCCCGAAACTGCAGGTCGATCCCTGGAATCCATGGATCGATTGTTTCAGCTACCATGGTACAAGATTGGTATGCTCGGCAACCGGGACAACGAAGAGACCGTGAACGAGAAGAATATTCATGACATATCACATACTGAGGTGTGTCAGGAGAAGTAGGATAAGGCTACGATCTCGGATACTCAAAGGGTATGAGTCGGATACTGTTTGTACGGCCTTGCGGCTCAGGTTACGGTGCATCAAATAAGCGTCAAATCGTTCGAATCTAGTATACTCGTCTTTCGGTGGACTCAGTCCGCTGCTCTGTGGAGAACACCAAGAATATGATTCTTGGGAGATTCTGGTATGACTGCTAATACTGAGGGCGAGTCGCGAGGAAGTAGGTTTTGACAAGTGGCACGCTGGTGGTGAGCTCTCACGTGGGGAGATAAGGCGTTCCCGTCGTGCTCGGTCTCTCGAGATCTTTTCGTCGTACTCCCAAAAGTGACGTTCGAGTTCTGGACATGTTGCTTCGCCCCGGCAGGAGTTCACCCAGCACAGAACGAGGTATCCTGACCCGCTACTACTCAGCCGTTTTCCCATGACCCTTACCACAGACGGGTAGACAGGACACCGCGACGGCTCCGTGGCTGACGGGGTTTCAGGTATTTCAACCGAGTCGAGACTCTCCGGATATGACCGTGAGACCATACCTGAGATACCACTTGCTGAGATTCCGTTGCTCAGTCTTACGCCGCTGGCGGAGAAAGACGTAGTGGGAAGTCTGGTAGCCGCCTCATCGTCATCGTTGGAGAAGAGTACTGGACGCTGCTTCATCGCCCTATCCTCCTCGCCATTATTGTGAATATTGTGAATGGGGGAACAGTCCCTTCTTGGTGAGCGGACGGCGTTCAACTTTTCTGGGCGCAGCATCCTGGCCAATATTCGTTCTCGACCTTCCATCCATAGGGGTAGAGTTTTCCTCCATAGGCCTCTTCTTAGTTTAATACCGTAAGTGTTAGTCACATCCGTATATTCTGATGGCTTAGCGTGACCCACATTGTCGTTGTCGTGGTGAGATCGATAACTTCTTGATTTCGCTTCCAGTCCTCGCGAAAAGTGTTCCAGAGGGTGTGGCCAGTCGAATTTTCATCGTCATAGATGGTTTAAGAGGAAGTCGCGCTGTGAGTTTCACAAGTCTCGGGAATCTCAATATCTATAGAACTGGGAGCAGAAGGAGGTAGGAACTCTTCGCTGCATATAATTGTCGACATTGCGCTTTAGTGGATATGATTCAAAGAGAAGTATAAATCCGACGAAGATGGTATCCTGTGCTGTCCAAAAGGGATGGCTCCGGAATCAATTAGACTTGGTTGCTGCATCTTTGAAGGACTGAGGAGAGCTCGAAGAGTATATTTCGGTTGAGGACAAGTTGGGGTTATGGTCCACCCTATTATTATTATTTACTTCGTCTTTGCCTTTGAGCCACGCACGTAATTAATATCAGCCCGCCCAAACATAAATTCAGCAATGGACAGCAAGAAATCAATTATGCACTTTTACAATCCTCATATCCCCCCATCATCAATGAAGAGCAGGATATACTTTCTTGAAAGACTCCCTCTCACCAAACGTCGACCACCACTGACGGATCTTCTCACCAACTTTAAACCCCGGCACAGACTTCCGAACCAGTTCCTCCAACGGCGCAAAATCACCTACTTCACTCGCCCCAGCTCCCCACATAGCATGCGCCAGCCAGGGTACGACATGCAAATCAGCTAACGTTACTTCCTCCCCAGCAGCGTATGGCAGCACAAGCAGGGAATCCAGCTCCGCGACTCCATTCGCAAACTTCTGATAGCCTTCTCGCGAATGGGCGAAGAATGCTTCATGGTGCGGTCCGATCTCTTCTGAGGTGTACAGACCATTCAGCATCCCATTCTCCATGGATTTGCCTCCGTAGAACTCGTGCTCGGGATGCGCGGTGCGGTTCTGCTCGAGAACTTGCTGGCGCGTGCCGACGTAGTCCTTCCACATACTGGACTGCTTGCCTTGAAATTCTTCCTTGTCTCGTGCCATCAGGAGGATTAGGTTTGTGCCAACTGCATCGGAGTGCACGAGGTTGATGAGTTTCTGGACGATCTCTTGCGTCTTGGGGTCTCTTGGTGTGAGATTGACCCCGGAATTCGGTCGAGCTTGGTCCAGGTAGGTCAGACAGTCGGCGCTCTCCGTGAGTGGCTTGTTGAGCGAGGCTGCTGTTATCGAGGGAACGGTCCCGTTGGGGTTGATCTTCAGGTACTCCGGGTCGAAGTTTGCTGCGGTGACTATGTTCCTTGTTAGTGGAATCCGGATTCCATGCATTTTTGCACCGGATTCAAACACCTACGAAGGTTGACGTCTCTGGTGTCATACTCTTCCGCCCCATACCCTTTCTCGACCAAGCCGAGTTGCGGTACCATGGCCCATTGTGATGCTGTTGAACTGTAAAGGACGAACTAAATGGTATGTTTTGTCAGCCGAATGTCCTCCAATCCATATCTGCGAGGTTGCCTACCTTCTCATTGGATGGCATCTTGGAAATCAAGGTCAGACTTCTCCCAAAACTATGAATTTGATATCTTCCTGTAATTTGTCAGGATAAGAAAGGCGTTCAATGTGGACTTCGCGTGTGAATTGTTGGTCGAACTTAATCTCAACACTACAGATGCGGAAATGAAGTATTTGCATTTCTCAGTTCTCGAGAGACATATCTCCTCTTTAAATATCTTCCATCCCTTAATCCTCTCCTCCACCTACCTATCTAGCTTCTACCAAACCTACTCCCCGAAAAAGAAAGCATCTCAATTACCCGAGCAGCCTCATTAATTCCCAGTCCGGTAAAGAGCCTCAATCCCGGAACCAAGATCTATCATCAAACCCCGACATCCACAGAGGGAGTCTGAATCTGGGATACCTTAATACGGTGTCTAATACCATATGCTTTTGTCGGAGCATATTAGTTAGCTAATATAATTACCTAGATCAGGAATCCTTAGCATGGAGTGACAACTTTGACACACGTCGTTTTACATGTGGAGTGTAGGCCTGAAGGGATTCTTCGCCCTATTCTGCTTTCGTGCTTAGGCTAAGTAGCATTGATTCCGGATCATACATGAAAAAGGAGTGTTTCTTTTCCGCGGTATACATATGCATTTTTGCCCACTACCAGCATTCTGGGGTTGGATGCGATACGGGATAGGGATGGTCATAGGCTTGATTGTGGAATCGGGGATAGATGGGTATGCGCGAGGTCTTGATCGGCATACTAATCAGTACAGGACATCAGGGATTAGAATCAACTCTTGCGAATCGCTACGTCATCCAGGGTGGTTGGATGGTGGCGCCCCAGTGGGTGATCCATCATCTTCTTGGCTTGAGCGCCGCCTGAACGGTCACCTTCGACCATACGATTTAAGTTGGTAAAGGGGAGCGATTTCGGGCTCTTTCACAATCTTTATACTAATCCACATATCCTATATTGTTTCTAGTCATTGTCGCTGGCCCTTGGTTCTCTAATCTGGCTCACAACAATCCTCTACCAGCCCTTCCCTCCCCCCATGGGCAGCAAAGGAATCCAATGCACTTGCAAAGCACCTTCCTCAACCTCCTTCTTGTGCGTTTCGATGGTCTCAAGGTCCCAATTGACACTGACGAGAGAGCCCTTCAAGAAGTCGGCTCGAGGAGATGAGAGATACAGGGCCAATCCGCCAGTCATCTCTGCGTGATCTTTGGCGAATGGTTTCAGCCAGTCTTCCAACGCGTCGGTCATTACAATACCCGGGATGGTGGTGAAAGCTCTGATCTTCGGGTAATCTGTTTGAGCAGCGAGAAAAGGGTTTGTTAGTTGGTTGGTTGACAATCTGAGGGCTGGGGAGTCGTTGAAGTTTTTGGTTGAGATTATTTGACTTACCAAGGCCGACATATTCGGTATAACGGTGGCCAGCCAGTTTGCTTGATCCGTATGAACTTCCTCCTGGGATCTTGAACCCGGCGAGACCAGAGCTGACGTTGATGAACGTCCCTTCTGGCTCTTTCGGGTTCGCCTGGCTTCGGATCCAGTGGACGACGGTGTTGTGCATACCCTTCACGTTGACCTCCTGTGGGGGTTTCAGTATGTGTGATACTTAATGGATGGGAGAATCAGGCCGAGCTTACGTATCCGTTCCACCAGGTGTCAATTTCTAGCTCAGCTATGGGTTTTGTTGGCGGAATGGCTCCAGCGTTTGCCATCACAACATCTGCGGTTCGACCAAATGTCTTTTTGACTTCTGCGAACAGATTTTCGACGTCCTTTTCAGACGAAATGTTCGTTGAGACTGCGAGGACCTTGGTTTTCCCTTGGCCGAGGGCAGTCAACTCTTCGGCTGTTTTTTGAAGAACATCGTTTCGCCGCCCAGCGATGACGACGCCCTCAGCACCTGCCCGGACCCAAACTCGTGCTGCTGCCTGTAAGTCGCTGGTTAGCAGATGTTGAGCAGCCTTCACTTTTCGATTGGGGTCTTTCTGAGCAAAATGATGGTCTTCCTACCGCTCCGATACCAGATCCTCCGCCAGTTATGAGAATGATCTTCCCTTGTTGAATATTTGCCGGATTCTCAGGAGAGATGAGCTCATACATGTCTCTGTGAAGGGTCCCAGTCAATTGAGCTGGGATAGTCCACATATTATCGTCTGGTGTCGACATTTTTGTGGCTCGTTTTCAAATGAATCGTTCTTCTCAAAGGAGGAGTAAATAATCAGATATGTTGCAGAGGCAGTGGTCTGATGGTCCAAAACGAGAGCCGTTGACGGTTGAGCTCTGCTCTTTATATGATACTGAAGTTGCCTCGGCTAGGTAGGAATTGCCGTGTTTTGCAAGTCTGCTGTCAGCTAGAGGAAGGAACGGGCAGCGGCACTATGTGTGAGCAACGCCTTTGTTATGTTTGGGACTTCCATTGGGGCGTTCTCACTCGTCGCCACACCACAAGAATAGGTAATTAGCCTTCCAAGTCTGGATGGAAAATGTGGGACTGTACTAGGCCACAGCCTCGCATTGCGCACCAAAAGTGCAAACTTTGTCTTACATCGTCAAGCCTCTAAAACCTAAATAGGAGTTCCGTGTACCACTCATCGAGACAACACAATAGCTGAGGAGGTCAAAGCACAGATCTTGCGGCCGAGTCTAGCTTCGGGACTATCATTTCCACTTACAGCGTCGCTTTTCAACAGGGGGTCATGTTTGCTGTAAGCTCCATCAATCTGTAGCGGTGTGGATAATGGTGTTCAATGAGCAAAAGGAATAGACTCTGCTTCGTACACTCTGACACGAACGAGGGGACACAGCAAGGATGAGGGTCTTCGTCAAGACCTCAAACCGCCGAGAAGGTGATTACTAGCGCCATTCCGTAAATGGTTTAGTTCTACCTTGAATCTGATTTTTGCTGGTAGTCCTGAGTAAAGACTCAAGAGACCTCAGCATCCGCTTCTATTTTCATTTAGATGGAGTTCACTAGGTAAGTAAGGAGTGCTGTGGGATAGTGTCCTAAAATTACGCGAACATTGGTTCAGAGTTACAGGGTAACTTCGCGGGAATATGGGCGTTGACTAGCATTAGGGAGGCGAAATGTAAGAGTGGAAATCCCTATGGACGACATTGATTTGCTAGAAGGACGTCATCAATGTTTGGTGCAAGGCTCTCGCTCACGAGTGATTGCTCAACCTTATCGAGGCTGGAAAAAGGACTTTCTTGACAATATATCGCTGAGCAAACTCGTGCCACGCTCCATCAAGTCCGCTGAGCTCTGGACTTTTTCCCACCCGCAGCCTTGAAAGCCGCACCGCGACGACTGCTCCTCGTATCTGGGCGTTTGATAGGTCTCTTCTTCGATCTCGCTACTCTCCCTTTTGTTGTGCTGTTACTACTTGCACGATGCCCTTCAAATACCAAGCCCCTTGTAGTTGCTCCTTGACTCTGCCAAGAGCGCTTTCTCTTTTGTTCCGAATCAAACACTGCTTTTGCTCGGGCGTTTGCTCCTACTCCAGTCGATGGGGCCTTCTGCTTCATCCTTTTGGCTCGCATAACCCGCAACTTTCGTGGTAGCATGGGCGGGAATTTTTTCTCATTCAAAAGAAGTGCTGCTTCAACAGCATTTTCGTTGGCGAATTGCACGTAGGCAAAACCTTTACTCACACGAGTTTCTTGGTCTCGTACAACTCGCACGCTCTCAACCTTGCCGACTTTGCCAAAGGTACGCCAGAGGCCTTCTTCTGGATCGGCCGGGTCTTTACCTTTGGGTCGCCTTGCCTGAGAATTGTTCTTCGTGCTTTCGTCAGGAGTCTCTTCATCCACAAAACTAAGGTTCCCTACAAACACACATCGTCGGTGGTCGATAGGACTAGGATGCGCAAGCGAGTCGACTCTTAAGTGGCGATCGAGAACAATGGAGCCATTCAATTTTTCGGTCACAACCTCCGCGGCAGTGTCTGTGGTAAAGACAGCGTAGGCATTGGTACTTTTGGTGGTAGTATCCATCAATTCCTTCTTGGCGAAGGTTGCCTTTTTGGGACCAGAGCCACTGACATAGGCTGTTGAGCGAAAACGTAGGGATTCAAGCTTTCCTGGACGCTTGCCTTGACTGGGTGTCTTTAGGACGGACCTCAAATGGCGGGATAGAGTTCTTTTGGCGTGTGTCGATTTGATTGCATCTGTTGACACGTTGCCTAGAAAGACAGTTCTATTGAGCTTATCTGTATGATCTGTGACAGCTCGCAGACTCTCGTGTTGAGGAATGTCAAATGGAGTGCCATTACCGGAACCTTGGTCGCTGTCTGAGTTTGATGCGGATAGGGCGTCATCATCTGAAGTATCATCTGCTTCGCTGGAGGAGTCTCGAGGAACCTGTCGTTCTGCGCGTTTCTGACGCTGCTCTTTCTCTTCTTCACGACCTAGCCGACGGAAATAGGACTCCTCAAGATCTTCAGCCTCGGCATTTGTGACTCGTCTTCGCTTTCGGGGTCTGTCAGACGCTTCTTCTTCCACATCAGAGCTAGATCCTGATGCTTGGTCTGCTTCGGACTCTGAGGCACCGTCTGAATATTCATTTTCGCTGGAATCCGAGTTATCGTTTCCAGAAGAGGATGTTTGGTCATGGCGCCCGTCCCCGTTTTCTTCTTGGCCGGAGACACTGTTAGTAGGTTTGACAGGTACAACCGCCTTCGGTACAATCCTCACTGGACCTGACTAGTGTAGACAATTAGCATTGGAGGGGCTTGACGCTGAGGGCATCCTGGGCTTACACTTTTCGCAAACAGCGAAGTCAAAGCTGCGTCGAATTTGTCCTTAGAAGCAGTGATTTGCGCCGAGGGCGCAGAGTCCTGTTGACCCTTCAACGGTTTTGATTTGGCCATTGTAGGCACAAACCAAGGTCTTTTTAAACCCAGGGACAAGCTGTAGAATGGTATTCCTTGCTGCCGTAGTGTTGATGGCGGTGGAAGTGTATGAGTAGCTCAATTGCGGTCTCTGTGTGCAAGATCTGAGCAGAAAATTAATTGGAGAAGTCAGCGGTGATGGAGATAAGGGCACATGCATGAAGGCTAACTCCGATAGGAGAAAGTGCCAAGCCACCCTTTCACCCAAAGGGAAGGAGCGGTCATGGCGCAGAGGAAGGGGAGTTGGGGGAATTCTGAGTTGGTTCCTTAGAGGTGTGCTAATAGTACGGAGTATGCCATTGCCATGATTGCCAATGACATCGAAACGCAGCACAAGAACCGAAGTCGCCCATCCTCGTCTTCCACGTTGATTCTCATCTCCATCCTCAACAAGCCTGCGCTTCACCACCAATATACCCACAAATTATACCCTTAGACTATTTTCTTTGTCTGGTACACGACCTAACCTCTCCATTACCACGTCTTCTCGACTGTATCATCCACTTTTCCGCCTCTGCACCCCCCCAGAAAACCCAACTTTCTCCTGCCCCGCGACCTTCTCTCCTGCCATCTGCCTACCACACCCTTTTACACCCTCTTCTGCGACCTCTACCGACAAGAAATAAATCGCATCTGCCTCTCGAAGAGTTCTCATCCCCAGCCTCGACGTATTCACTCCCCCGTCCGCCGAAACCGCCTTGGTGTGTCTTGGTGTCCCAAGTGTGGATGCGCTGGAGCTCAACTCACTGGGCGCACCCTCCCTCTGTCCACAGAATCATGCTGCTATACCTCAGATAGCCCTCGACTACAGTTTGCTATTATGTCTTGACAATTGAGACCACACCTGCGATTCCTACACCACCTTTCTAGACCTAGACCCCTACCTCAACGGTGAACCGCTACCACATCACCAGACACGTCTCTCCATCTCTCCATCTCCACTATCCTCACACACACTATAACATGGATTCTGCTGCCGATTCATTGCTTGCACTCTCCAATACTGCCGCTGCCATTGCTGCTCAGGATGATCCTCCTTCCGATGATGATCGTTCTAGTAGTCTCAGCGAGCTGGATGAAAACCTTGAAGAGGACAGCGATGGTCAAGAGTTGGAACCCGCTGCTGCCATCGACGGCGATTCTGAGGCCGAAACTGAACGTCTGCAAGTCACTCCTGAAAATTTGGCACGGAAAAACCCTTTCGAGATCAGCCCAAGCAAATTGGTGCAGAGAGAAGATGTGGATATGCGACCAGAGATTGAGAGCCTGACCGAGAGTTCTATCACCTCACCTATATCTTCCCACGCTGATTCCGATCTGGATGGCATCCTAAGTGACCCTCCTGAGGCCGACGACGACCCAGAACCTGAGCAAGAACCAGAGGTCCAACAACCAGCTTCTCCCCAAAAAAGAAAGAGAGACGAATCCGAGTCTGAAGCAGAAGAGGCACCTCGCTCACAACGGCGGAGGACAGGCTCCGTCGAGACAGAGGAGGAAAAATCCGAGCCAGAAAGTGATGCAGAAGATTCCCGCAGTCAGCCGACCAGAGAAGCTACTATTGAGGCCGAGGTCCGACCTGAGATTGTTGAACATGATGAAGAAGAGCCAGAAGAGCCAGAAGAAGAGCCTGAGGAAGAACAAAAGGAGCCTGAGAAGGCTGATTCGAGTGAAGATTCCAAGGGCAAGACTAGAAGCAGGTCTCGACGAAAAGCCAAAGGCGACCCAGTGGAGGAGCCACAAGCTGAGGGTGAAGAAGAGGAGATCGAGGCGCCGGAAGACAGTGAAGCCGACGATAATGATGTGGAAACCGCCGCTAAGAGCGAGGAAGAACAGGCAAATCGTATGGCTGCCATGGAAGCCCTGGTCGGCTTAGAGAAACACTTTGCATCGCTGAGAGATCGCCTGTATGATGAACGCATTGCTGGTATCAACCACGAGTTGAACCTGTTGGGAGCACATCGACCTTCACACCCTGAATTCGTCCGACAACTTGAAGCCGTCCAGAAATATCGCGACGAAAAGTTTGAGGTCGAACAGAAGCTCCTTGTATACAAAGTGGGGGCGCTGAAAAACAAGAGTGTAGCTGAAAGAAGCCAGATACACAGTCAATACTTTCAGACTGTGCGTGATATCCGGGAAAGACATTTGGAACGACTCAGCGAACATTTCTATCGAATCCAGAGGGACAGATTTAAAGCGGACTCAGTGGTTCCCAACTACACAATACCCTTTCCAGAGAGACGGTCGCAACAAATTCTCCAACAGACCGCATACAACAAGGAAGTCTCAATTCTGTCCGGGGTGGCAAAATATGTTGGTTTCCCGGCAGCGCCAGAGCTGGCGCCTACGAAACAAAAGGATATCGAGGATGATATGCAGAAGATGGGCGTATGTCATTCCATTTCCCACATTGATATTACAGTGGCACTGACAGGAACAGATTTCACCCGCACAGCTCCGCCCATCCAGACCAACCCAGCGCCCAGCCCAAAGCTCCTTATCAGCACAAATCTCTGGACCGCAAGCAGAGGAGCAATTTCTTGAGCAAACGCCATGGGCTAATCCTCAGCATCCGATTCATCGCCTTGCCATAAGTCGCCAGAACTCAAATCGTTCTCCTTTGAACAATGATGTCTTCCTGACTCCAGCCAATCAACAACATACCACCGACGCGTTACAACCCACAGGGTCTGCCTCGACCATTGTCGACCCCTCTGCACAACATTCATCTGTTGCCAATACGCCTCACGATGGACAAAGTAGTGCAACTAAAATCGAACATCAACCCAATTCCAATAATGTACACAACTATCGACTCCACTCCACCTCTCCACTAGAAACCCGACGACCGAACCCAAACTCTCTTCACCAGAACACCATGATTAATGATCACATAGGAGAAGCTCAACAACCATCCAAAGATAATAACCACGACTTTGCATCGTCACCCCTTAATGCCCGTGCTAATCTCAACGTTGTTCATTCGCCCCCTCGGGGGAATTCGACAAGGCCTGAGAAAGTAGGAAGGCTAGGGAACAATGATAGCCCGTTCCGGCATAAAGATACTGTGATTACAGCTGGTGCGGGCGGAGCAGGGGTAAATATGGGAATGGGCAGGTTCAGCATCCGGTGAGGTGAGGTCCGGGAAATCAACCTGACGCGAGCATTTGGATCTGGTGTCACACAGATTTGATGGGAATCAGTCAAGCAGTATCAAACGCCTTTTTGCATGAGCGGAATGGAATGGAATGGGTGCGTCGTTAATATGTACACTATAATTTCCTTCGCAAACTTGAAGGATACATGTCAAGTGAATGAATGAACAGACATTTTTCTTTTTGGTTTTCGCTTGCTTCGCATCGGTATGTTCTTGCTGAGCGAGCTTTCAGCCCTGCGCATTCAATGTCCTAGTCCAATATCGTAGCCCGACTTTTACATATATAGATACTGTACTGTACAGCTCCATCTTAGGAGGAAGTGGTCGTTTCTTGGATTCCGTATCAGCGCCGAGCAAAATGCAATGTGATGCAATACACCAAGGTCCTACGCACAGTCGTTCATGTGTGAGGGCATGCTGTTTCGACTTAGGCCGGGGTTGCCCCCGTCGAGTGCACATGGTTCTCGTTTCAAATGAGTGCCACGGTCGCTTCCTCTTCTCTCCCTTTGCGCTCCTGCAGCCTATCGTGCTTATACTCTCACGTCTTCCGGGCAGGAGCTCGATCCGCACGGTCTAAGTACTACCCATTCTCCATTCCACACCACCAGGAAGAACGACAATCAAGGTTATGTCCCGTCTCACGACCGATTAGGTGTTCTTAACAACAGCCGCTTACTGGCTCTTCCGCGGCGTATCCGGCACAATCACGTCGTCGAAGTTATCTTGCCCGACGGCTCGGAGCGTGAATACAACTGCGGCAGAGGAAGGACATCAGTTCCATAACTTCTCGGCCTTTATATCTTGAACTCAAGTGGATTGCGGTGGATCGGAAAACCTACAAACTCCAACAGCGAACATCATGATACCGGTGCCAGTGACGATGTTCTTGAAGAGATACGGTCGCCGTGCGCGGATCAGCGCCGCTGATTGTCGGTAATCCGAGTCGTAGTATGAGGAGCGCTTCATTCTGTGAGAAGGAGTCGGTTAGCTATGCTGTTATCGCAGGCATGCGTCCATGGTATCGTAGCTGTGGTTGTAGTGAGGGTACTTACAGGCCCCGGAGGGGGAGTGTTGTGCGCATTGTGGGGTGGGTTTGGGATCTAGAGCTGGGGGTGGGGATAGATGTGAATAGAGAGGTAGGTGCGCTGGTAAGTAGAGGTCGTCAAGTTCAACAGTAGTTGTCGAAGTTGAGGTCTTGTTGGACACTGGTGATGCGGATTGACGGTCGGGTGGAGAGATGAGGTGCATTTTTGTAATTTATCGGTATCTGATGGTATTATTGTATCGTCCCGAACATCTATAGGTCACGTGTGCGGAGCGAGCACTTTCTTGAAAGCACCCATTGGGCTTGTCTCAGTTCGCGGGCAACGCAACACCCCTATAATAGTTTACCGGGTGCCCTGGTGGCCACGAATTTTGACACCCAATCTGACACCCACTTATCGGTGCTTGGGAGCCTTAGGGGTACCCATAGGGGGCTTCCTTGCCTAAACCCAACGAAAGCTAAGTAAACACCTAACTAGGTAGTACCCCAAAAGGCACCTTATGCCGCTACATATTAAATAACTTCCAAGCTGGAAGCCAAAAGTGGCCTATGTCGATCTCCAACCAAGTTCTAGCACAGTTGCTTGTATTTGGCTCTTATACATGGTATTTCTAAGACGGCTAAGGCCAGCTGATCTCGCGGGTGGCCTCACTCAATGATGGCGCTCTATAAAGGCATCCTCAAGCCATGCGCCACATCCGTGAATCTCCCCGTGCTGCAGCCTGGTTCCAAAAGAAACACAAGTGCAGAAATAAGAGGATCAACCGGGTACTAGTACAGGATGCTAGATACCTCCTCCATCCCGGAAATGCTTGACCGAACCTTGACTTTACTGTCGGCTACTTTAGTTGTGGTATGCTTGCCGTTCTAGCCGTACTGGAGTGATTCTCCTCGGTGTTCAAATGTGCGAAATTCTGAGAATGATCGCTCTAGGCAGCATCATGGATAATGATAGGAGTCTTGTACAGGCTCTACTTCCATCCGCTCAGTAAATACCCAGGTCCAAAGCTATACCAGGCCACCAACTTGATCCGCATCTGGTATGTCCTGCACGGCGAGTGGGTGCACAAAGTCACAGCTCAGCATGAGAGATATGGTCCTGTGAGTTCTGTGATCCGTGCACATTCGATGTTGGCATATCTTGTTCTATTACGGTTGGAAAATACAGCCGAACTCACATAATTTCTCGTACCAGATCGTGCGTGTCGGTCCAAATGAGCTGTCGTATGTCACAGAAGACGCATGGAACGACATATACAAAACGCGAAAAGGCGAGGAACAGCTGAAGAAAATCTTTCCACGAACTCCGAACGCGCAGCATGGTCTTATGGACAATCCTTTCGATGATGAGCAAGCAGTCTGTCGTAGGATCCTGGCTTCGACGATAACTGACAAAGCTCTGCGCGAGAAAGAGAGCCTCTTTCAGAAGAATATCTCAGTACTGGTGACGCAGCTACAACGCAGGGTGAGAGATGGTGGTGGCAAAGCTGTTCTCGATCTGGCGAATGGCTATGAATGCGTTGCTTTTGATATTATCGGCGATCTGCTCTCGGGCGAAACGTTTGGGTGTCTGTAGGTTTGGCGTGCTCTAATCACTTCGGAGGCTGCAGGCGATACTGACTGGGTGGATGCTGCAGGGATAATTTGGAGCTTCCAGAATTGCATGGCGAACTCGTGACTGGTCTCAAGCACCTTGCCATAGGGACTGCGTTTGAGACGAGTGCCTTGACTCGAGCCCTCTTCCTACGGAGCGAGGCTCCACCGTTAGCCGCAGTCCTGGAGACGAAAAGGCGTTTCGAGAAAAGGCAAAACTCATCTGGGAAGTCTCCAGACGATGTGTTAGTAACAATACTTGTCTTGATGACTGGCCTGACCAAGGTGCAGTCGAATATGGAGTTGACAACTGACAATCTTACAGGATGTCCCGTGTATTCCAGGAAGTTGATCAACCAAATGGTATTGATCAGAGACTGGCTAATCGTCTCGCAGCTGATGTCATCATCGGCGGATTCGACACCATAGCAATTGCCATGGTGGTAAGCAACCTTGCGGAACCAAGAACCAGCCTTGGTTGCCTAAACACTGACGAAACCTCTTGACCTTGTAGGGAACGACATATTTCCTGGTTAGGAACCCGTCCAAGCTAGCTAAGGCAACAAAGGAGATCCGCTCCAAGCTGAAAAGTGTCGACGACATCACGCTTGCGAATGTCAAAGCACTGAATTATCTGAACGCCGTGTTTTCCGAGGGGCTGAGACTGTGGCCTCCGGGCCCGGAGACGCAGAGGAGGATTACAAATGCACAAGGGAATTTCATCAATGGAGATCTGATACCACCAAAGGTGAGCAATCCGAATCTGCCTGCAAGGCTCCGTCGCAGTACGGAGAGTATGACAGAATATTGATCATCATGTCTGTGGACTAGACTTTAGTTGGCGTCTACCATTGGACAGCAGGAAGGTATTCCCGGGCTTGGACAGATGCGGATTCATTTGTGCCTGAACGTTGGCTAGAAGAAGGTATGGGTGGAAAGTATGCAAATGATCAACGAGGAGTGATCAACTCGTTCCAGGCAGGGCCTCGAAATTGTCCCGGCCAAGCGTAAGTCAACCAGCCTCCTCATGGACTGGAAGATTCTCCCTGGGAAGCGCATGGCTGATCTGGCGTTGAATTGTATAGCTTGGCCAATGCTGAATTCAGGCTCGTCCTCGCCACCTTACTTTGGCAGTATGTATCATCGTTTCCCCCTGCTCTCGAGTCTCAGAGCTAACCAAAACCTAACACAAAGCTTCGACATTGCTGCCACAGACGAGGGGCTTCCGGATTGGTCGAAGACGAAAATCTTTGGTCTTCTCGCAAACAAGCAGCCTTTGATGGTTAACATCACGCCTCGTGCGGTGTGAGGTTTGCCGGTCTCAGGTGGAGGTTGATACACAGTCCTATTTGGGTACGGAGTTAGTCAGCTGGGCGAGTATCTGACCGTGGCGGGAATACTAGTCTTGCGATTTATAGCCTCACTGCAATCTCACGACTCAGATCCATTTTGTGTTGTCTTAGCTGAACTCGAAATTGATGTGAGATAGATAATTCAAAACCGATCCCTACCTCGAAACCATGGAGACTGATTCAGTCAGCTGTCTCAGTAACCTCGAAGCCGCCAAGATGTGTGCCCCTCAATGCTGAAGCCTCGCCCCATCCCAGGTAAGGTTCTCAAGAAAACCCGTTGGCTTGGGCATGAAAGATTCGACTTGAAATGCCATAGTATCACCGCTTAGCTCGCTAGCAACTCTCTCTTGATAATTGGTAACTCTTCATGACGTTCGTGTTTCCCCCGAAACCCAAACGCTGTCCAATGAAAACTGCAACACGGTGCCAACCAAAGCCTTCTTGATGTCAACACTCCGCGGACTTTTTCCTGGAAACTGAGCCCAAACCCTAAGGAGAGACATCGTGAATCTGGAAGATCTGCACAGCTCACAGCTCACAGCTTCCGACAGCTATTATTGGGCAAACACTGAATGTTCAACGAAAAGCTCGGGGCATCTTGAGCTGAGTGTGGATCTCTTGCTTTCAACCTCGGCAACAACGCACCAACACCGGCTCAATTGGGTACGTCAGTGGGAAAGTGTATTTTGGGGACGCCAACGCTCTTATCAGTGTCTTGGAGCTGATGTATATAAACACGTCAGGGCTGTTCATATTCATTTTGCACAGGATAGTGGCCTTTCAATTCATTTTGCGTCGCAACTGAGAGTAACCCCGAGAAACAACAAGTTCAATAACACTAAATGTCGACCGACTATAAATTCCAAGGATGGCTGGGCCTGGACCCAGACTCAGTGAACGGAAAGATGGTCTGGAAGCAGTTCGAGCCGAAACCATTTGACGATGCGGATGACATCGACATCCAGATAACCCATTGCGGAATCTGCGGCTCTGATCTCCATACATTGCGGTCTGGTTGGGGCCAGACCGCCTATCCAGTATGCGTGGGCCATGAAATCGTCGGACACGCGGTCCGCGTCGGCTCGAAGGTGAAGGACATCAAAGTAGGTGACCGGGTCGGCGTCGGCGCCCAGTCGTATGCATGCCACAACCGCAATGGTGACTGTGAGGCGTGCGCAGATGACTGGACACCGCACTGCCGCAGGACAGTCGGGACATACGACAGCAAGTGGCCCGACGGGAGCAAGTCCATGGGTGGATATGCCGACTACTGGCGCGGCAGCTCCAGTTGTGTGATCAAGATTCCCGACGCGATCCCCTCGGACCAGGCGGCGCCGATGCTGTGCGGTGGCATCACCGCTGTCAAGCCGCTGTTCCAGTACAACGCTGGGCCTGGGAAGAGGGTCGGGATTATTGGCATCGGCGGGCTAGGCCACTATGGTATCTTGGGCGCTAAAGCGCTCGGCTGTGAGCAGATTGTCGCAATATCCCGCTCTGGCGCGAAGAGGGATGATGCTCTAAAAATGGGCGCCACAGGGTTCATTGCGACGGACGAGGACCGCGACTGGGCGTCCAAGCATGCGAAATCCCTGGATCTTATCGTTTCTACCGTTTCGAGCCCGAAGCTTCCTCTTGAGCAATACCTGCGCCTGCTCCGGCTGCATGGTACGTTTGTGCAAGTCGGCGCCCCAGAGGATAAGCTGCCGTCCGTCTCAGCTTTCAGTCTCATTGGGAACCACTGCTCTATCGCGGGAAGTATGATCGGCTCGCCGAATGATATCAGGAGGATGTTGGACTTGTTTGTGGAGAAGGGTGCGCGGACGTGGAATAATAACTACCCCATGCAGAATGCGAATCAGGCGCTGTTGGATTTCGAGGCTGGGAAACCGAGGTATCGCTTAGTGCTAGTCAATGAGAAGCATGCAAGGTAGATGGAGCTTGACTGCATGATAGGAAGGAGTTGGAGGTTGATTGCTGAGAAGTCCAGCGGACGGACGTTGCAGGAGAATAGTAGAGTTGTGAAGGATATTGACTAGGAGCGAGGCCGACAGAAGGTCTTAAGGAACGTTGGTTGAGGGATATAACATAGAGTATCGGCTTAATTGATTGTCCGCAAGATAGCTTCCGAGTCATTGATTGTTCGGTAAATTACTACCTGTCCCATTAATTGCCCATAATCTACTAACAGAATCATTGATCGTTCATAACCTACTACCAGAATCAATGACCGTCCGCAAAGCTGTGACCTGAATCATTGATGCCTTGTTTACAACCGATGCGATCATAGATACCAGTTTCCAAACTGCATGACCATGGGTAGAAAAGTCTGTCTCAAAATGAGAATCACAATCGTTTCTGTCAGCTTTGCTAGGGTTGTAAGTTTCAATAGTCCTTGATCAGTTTTTTGGGTTGCTTTTTCAGTTTTAAGTATCGTTGGTCAGTTTCAGCAGTATTCATCACTTTTAACGCGATTTGTGAGTTTCGACAGTGTTCTCTGCTTCAGAGTGTTGTTAGTTTCAACAGCTTTTGTTGGTTTTGTCAATTGTTTAGTTAGTTTCAACAGTATTATGAGTTTTGTAGTGGTGTCAGCTTCAGTATATGTTAGTTGTAATAGCCGTTTATTATTCTGTCTGCCTTACCTAGCGTTATTATCATGAGTAGAGTTATCATACCCAGGATAGATAGACCTGAATCGCTATGCACAGAACTCCTGTTCTGTGGAGGTATGTAGGAGTGAGATTGCCGAATAATGCCTAGAGAGCCTTTTTCCCACGATCTTCACCATCAGCGTCATTTCCATTAGGTTTCTCATCCACTGCTTCCTTGTCCTCCTGTTTGTCTCCACCCATCTTCTTCCACTCAATAGCCAGCGCGCCTAGAAGCATAAACGCGCTCAGACTAGCGGCGAGGATAAAGACGCGGGTCAGTGCGTCGTTGTACGCAGTAAGAACAGTGGTGAGCTCATCTGCTGGAACGATCGAATGAAGGTTCGTGGCGCCAGTGTTGACAATCGTTTGAGCATCAAGGCCCGCAATGCCTGACAGGTCGTGGACCAGTCTGCTTGAGAAGATGTTCTGACTGACGGAAAGGAAGACAGAGCCCCCCAGCTGTTGCATGAAGAACATAAGCGCTAGGCCGAGAGGTACGTCGGCACGGGGCAAGACGTTTTGGGGCGGTAGCATAGACGTCTGGAATCCAAAGCCGATGCCAAACCCGTAGAGGACCTGATAGCCGATCCATGTGCTTTTGCCTGAAGATATGGAAAGTGTGGAAAGGAGACCGTTGCCAACGGAGCAGAGAACCACTGAGATCAGCATCGATGGGACGTAATAGCCGATCTTTTGGGTCAGGACGGCTGCGAGGATGCCCATGATGATAAAGGACAGGACGATTGGTAGAGTGTCGATACCGGAGCGTACCGCTGAGGTATTTTTTGCTGCTTGGAACCAGATTGTGAGATAGTAGATTGTAGACATCATACTTCCAGAAATGAGAAACATGAAGTACATACTACCAGCCATCGAACGATTCAAGATGACTCGGGTCGGTGCCATGGCGGTGTCTGGTATCAGAACCTCGACGACGATGAAGCAGACGAATAGGACGGCGAAGGTGACAAGGAGGCCTATTATCTTTGGGTTTGACCATGAGTATGCAGTTCCTCCCCATTGGAGAGCAAGAATTAAGGATACTATCGATGGAATGAAGAAGAATATCCCAATTGGATCAAGGCGTTTGATTTGAGCGAGGATGCTGAGATTGTCCCGCTTGGGTGATTCGACATGGAAGAGGAGAACAAGCACAACCACGGTAAAACCACCAATTGGAAGGTTGATGTAGAAACACCACCTCCAAGTCCTGAGCTGTGTTAGTGTAAGATATTGAATATACAGAGATGAGTTAACTTACACATGATCGGTGAAAAGGCCCCCGAGAAGTGGACCCAATATAGATGAGGCTCCAAATGACAAACCAAACATCGAGGTCGCGACAGGACGTTTCCGGAGTGGAATAAGTGGAAGTGTGATCATTGTTCCACCCGAAAAGACCCCTGCGGATCCTAGACCGGCAATTGCACGTCCAATAATGAAAGCAGTGGAGTTGGGCGCCGCGCCGCATAGTGTTGAGCCAACCTCAAAGATCAGGAGTGAAACTAAGAATGTATACTTTGTCGAGTACACCTGGTAGACTCGGCCAGAGATTGGCATAAAACAGGCAGCGGTCAACATGTAGGCACTGCCGTACCAGCCAATGTCATCCAGAGAGTCAAACTCATCGGTGATACGTGGAACAGCGGCCGCGATGATCATTCGATCCTATCAAGCCCCATTCTTGTAAGCTGAACATGCCCTATCTAGGGAGAATGTGAGACCGACGACTCACCAATCCAACCAGGAAAAAGGATAGATACATGCCAACCATGATGGACCAGAATTTGAGTGACTTCGGCTTGAAATTCATCTCAGCATCCTCATACTCATTGACTGGGTCAGGCGACTGTGCCGCGGCGGCAGTGATCTCGTCTTTGCCATCGTTACCAGAGGCTGTGGAAGACATTGTCAGGACTCGGATCAAGGAAGGTATGTATCAGTAAATTTTGAATTCGATCTTACCCAGGGAAGTTGAGCAGCTGTGATTTTATATCTCATATATATGGCCTCACTGCCTCAGGTCATCGACACACTATCCTTCACTGCGGCCGAGTTACTTGAATGATTGATTGAAGTCTTGATGCTCGGTCAATTTGCAAAGCCCGAATCATCAATCGGGTGTGGGATCTGAATTCATTTTGTCGAGACTCATGATTCCCGCTCGCTAGAAGCGAAGGTGGCATACTCATCGCGTATCAGCGTGTGTGATATGTGCATCCCTGGCTCTGAATCTCTGATAGAGCTCAGATGCCAGAATGGTTCTTGTTGCGATGAATTTAAGTTTCAGGGCTGCCCAAGTTGTTGTTGAAGGTCGCGTGGTGTGCCAATGCCCTGCCATCAATGATTGGTTGGGAAACAGTTTGTCAGGCAAAGATATTTTCTTAGGCTTCGTAGGGCCCAGCACGCACGAAGGATAATACCCTTTTGGTCTGACTGGACAGATTCCGGAAGTTGCCATAGAAATTAGAAATCTCGTTTTCGCATTCGGGGTATTGATAAAGTCCGAAAAGGCCGAACAATCGATATCTGCCTGCATGTAGTACTCTTAGTCGTCTTTGTTAATGATTTTGGAAATCTCGCTGCCTGGGAGTTCGCGATGGTACCTTAATTATCGCGATCATCAGCCCGAGTCTTGACTCCCGTGCTCCAAAGTCTGGGCATAAGTGTTCCCATCGTATTAGCTCATCAATCCACCGAAGTGTCCGTTCCTTGGACTTCTAGGGGCAGATATAACCGGGTTACTCATGGCCATGTCAAGCGGCTCTATCTTCCGAGAGAATCGTCCCTCAAATTCACCCGGAGCCCCGGCCTCAGTGAAGTCGCACCGGATTCTTGCATGTGTACTGTGTCAGCAACGAAAAGTGAAATGCGACCGTCAATTTCCTTGTGGAAATTGTGTCAAGTCTCGAGCACAATGTGTACCATCAACTCTTGCCCAACGGAAGCGAAAACGAAGATTTGGTGACCGAGAGCTGCTGGAACGACTCCGCAAATATGAAGATCTGCTGCTGCAGAACAATATTCCATTTGAACCACTCCAGAAAAATTGGACCCCAAGGCAAGACCCATCTCAGACAGAGAATATAGGCAATTCGGACGATGATCGAGCAGAAGCTGTGGCCACAGAGCTCTCAACGCCTTCGACGACTGTCAAATCCGATGGGGGCTATCAAGTAAAGTAAGATAGTCCTAATTGACGATCTAGCATATGGCAGAGATGACTAAATATATTAGGAACGTTTGGCACGCCATGAGTCAAGGAGTATGATAATATCCACCAGGAGTCGCCCCTTATACGTAGACTGACAACGAAGATAGTTCCGAGATCCTGACGACGATTCGGACTCCACACAGGACGAGGTGCGCGAGGCTACGGTCAAGGACGCCTGGCAACGATCCTTTGGAGATGACGACCTCGTTTTCTTCGGTGCACGTGTTGCGAATCTCGACCTATCTACGCTGCACCCCGACCCGGTTCAAATATTCCAGCTTTGGCAGCTTTACTTGGATAACATCAACCCGTTGCTCAAGGTTACCCATGTCCCCAGCCTGCAAAGTCGCATCATCGAAGCCGTCGGCAACTTGAGCAGCATCAGCAAGACGCTGGAAGCACTTATGTTCAGCATTTACTGTTCAGCCATTCTGAGTCTCCAAGCTGACGAGTGTCAGACTATATTTGGGTCATCTCAGAACGATCTCTTAGCACGGTATCGGTTTGGTTGCCAGCAGGCATTACTCAGCAGCGGATTTTTACGATCCGACGATCCTGACTGCTTGACAGCATTACTTTTATACCTGGTAAGTATAGCCTGTGGGTTGATCTTTATTTTGTGTTGCTCAATGGTCCTAGATATCTGTGAGACAGGCGACAGTCCCTGTGTCTCTTGCCAGTATACTTGGCACAGCAATCCGCATAGCGCAGCGCATGGGAATCCATAGTGAGGCGTCACTGGCAAAACTTCCAGCTCTCGACGCGGAGATGCGTCGTAGGTTGTGGTGGGCGCTGGTACTATTTGATACTCGCATGAGCGAGACCACAAACCATGGGAACGTGACACTAAATCCTACATGGGATTGCAAGGTTCCTCTCAATGTGAATGACTCAGACCTGCGACCTGGAATGAAAGAACCGCCAATTGTTCAAGGGAAGACTACCGACGCCCTCTTTGCCGTTGTTCGGTGTAAGCTGGGTGATTTCATCCGTCACAACACGCTTCATCTCGATATTACGAACCCGGTCTTGAAGCAAATCGTTCGAGGCTCCCCAAGGGGATCCAGCTCAGCAGACAATGTGGACGACATTTCGCGGTTGGAAGCAGAGATTGAGGACCAATACCTCAAATTCTGTGATGAAGAGAACCCACTCCACTTCCTGACAATATGGACCACTCGAGTGAATATTGCAAAGTGGCGCCTAATGGAACACTGTCTGAAGTACATCGACGACTCATCGATGGCTCGAACAGAAACACAGCGTGACATGGCTACTTCTTTTGCAATGCGAGTCCTTCAGTGCGACACTACTATTATGTCCTCGCCACTCATCAAAGGGTTTGTCTGGTTGCACCACCTCTACTTTCCATTTCCAGCGTATCTTCAAGTCGCACAGGACTTGAGGACACGACCACATAGCAAGCTAAATCGGCAAGCTTGGGATGTCCTGAGCGACAACTACGTGGCCTGGACCATTTTTCTAGACGATGAAGCGACTCGAAGAAATTCTCCCGTATTTCTCATCTTCGCTAAACTGATCCTTCAGGCGTGGCAGGCGAGTAAGGCTACCGGAGAGTTCCCAACTGAGCCAAAGATTGTGACGTCGATCCTGGAGATTACGGCGGAAACAACAATGGCTCCTCTTGAGGGAACCAGTGCCAGCATGGGTCAGTCATACAATGCCATGGAAATGCGGATTGATGATGAAGTCTCTATGTCGATGCCGATGCCGATGAACTTCGTGGATCAACATTTGCCGTTTGACATGGCAGTTCGAGATCGTCTAATGATTGGGCCTGGCTTACACTCTAATCTAGGTCCGCACCCAGCCTGGGGGCTCCAGGATCCTTTCAGCTGGAATGTATTGCGTAGTCATCCAGGATGGGGAGGGCTTTGAGAGTGTTCCAAGGGGTGGAATGATGAAGTTGATGTTGTATGTCGAGAACCACTCACCTCTGGGTGGATGGATAGGTAATTAGTTAGTTCTCCTCTCTGTTTGTACGGTAGAGCACAAGGCTGAGCCTCGTTATATCACGTGACGAGTGACTGCCTGCGATCGTTACTCGACCAGTCATTCACCATGTCGTCCTCCCCTTCTCGAATTCTATACCCTAATGATTTAAGAGTGTCCTCAAATACCCCATCTGCATCCATAATGGCCACTCCCGCTCTCACAGAGGCTCTAGAGTCGGTAGCAGACAGTTCGGTGGCAGTCAAGACCAAGGTCTACAATGATCTCCTCTCGCAATTGATAAACTCCCCTTCTCAGTCAACCGAACAGCAAGGGACGAATGTTGTGACGTATATTGAAGCGCTCCTAGCCTCTTCACTCGGAATCATAACGATTCGACCACTCCTGACAACTCTCATCCAGTCCCTCTCGTCAGTCGCCTCGGAAGTCAAAGTCACAGTTGGGTCGTTCCTTGCCGAAGCCTTACAATCACAGTTGGCTTCCTTTGAGGAGCAAGATGCTGCAATCAGAGAAATACTGGCGGATGGGTATGAAGCAGAAGAGGAGTACAGTGCTGCCGCCAAGGCGTTACAAGGAATAAATCTTGATTCAACGCAGAGACAGGTTCCCGACCGCAAGAAGGTCGAAACGTGGATTCGCATTGTGAGAGACTTCCTGGAGGACGACGACACTGTGGCGGCGCAGGCTGGTCTGAACAAGATCAAGAATGCCGCAGCTGCAATACCAGTTTTGAAGGACTCTCCTGACCTACGCCTCCTGTACCAATTATCACAAGCACGGATTCTGGACTCTCGACGAGACTTCCTGAACGCCTCCGCAGAATACCTCAATGTATCTTCTAACAGCATCGCGGATGAGGATGACCGCAGAAGGGCGCTCTCGGCCGCAATTAAGACCGCGATTCTTGCACCCGCAGGTCCTCTACGAGGTCGGACACTGGCAAAATTATACAAAGATGAGAGATCGGCGGAGACGGAAGAATATGGAATTCTGGAAAATATGTTCCTTGACCGATTGCTATCTCCCACGGAGGTGGAGGCATTCGCAGCGACACTGGCACCCCATCAATTGGCCAAGACTGCTGATGGTAGTACCGTACTGAGCAAGGCTGTCCTTGAACACAATCTCCTCGCAACAAGTCGATTGTATGAAAACATCACGACTACAGCACTAGGACAAATCCTAGGTCTCAAAGATGGAAAGGACGAGACAGCAGCGGAGAAAGCTGAGGAGTACGCAGCTCGTATGGTGGAACAAGGACGTCTTCGAGGAGAGATCGATCAGATCGCCGGAGTGATCGTGTTTGAGACTGTTCCCGATATTGAGTTGCGAGGACCAACCAGGGAGCTTCGACAATGGGATCACGGTGTACAAAGGTTAGTTGAGGACGTGGAGCGGTACGCGGAAGGCATTGCTGAAAGTTTCCCGGTAAGTTTCTTTGCGTTCCTTTCCTTTCTATCTATCCAAACCTGGCGGTCGTTTCAAGGCAATTAACCAAGCAATATGGACAGGGACTTATCTCTGAGCAAATGGTGCATTGAAGGACCAGAGCTGCCCTGTTGAGGTGACGCCGATGCCTTCTGGTATGCAACTAGGAACACTATGAATACTAGTCGAATAGACCTGACTCATGCATGCCACCGGTACTCGTAGGAGCTGTGGTAAGTAGCTGAGCCTCGCCCTGCCAAACTGTCTGATAACGGTGGAGACAGCCGCCAAATATTCCTTATCGGGAAGGAATCGGATCAAACCCATGGAATGGATGGAATGGAATTCGACGACGGAGATTGAATGAATGAAGAGAGCCACCGCATGGCGGATAATTGACTGGGAGAATGGCTCTACATGGAGAGGCTATATTACTCGGCGACAGCTCGGTATTTTCGGTGTCAATGGGCCATCGTGCACAAAAGGCATTTCATATTGCCCCCGCCCACCCCGCTCGAAGGAGAAATTGGGGAGTCAGACAGCAAGGCGGGGTTGCCCAGCTGAGTGCAGATTGCGCATGGAGAAGGCGCGTTTCTCCCACGCACCCTCTCCCCGATTTATTGTCTGACATCGTCGGGATGGTCGGGATGGTCGGAATGGTCGCGGCACGTGAGCAGTCCAGGTGGCCACGTAACTAGGCACTCGTATGATCGCACATCTGCATCCTCACCCACCCTCCACACTCCAGACTCCCTTGCTCAAAGACAGCCAATTAATCCTGTCAGATCCCTCTAAGTCCCTCCCGCTGCCTCCAACAATCAACTGCCATTTCCCGAAGTTTTCTACCGATCGTCGCAGGGCAATCCGTAACGCCTGGCCGTCCTTAACCACCATCTCCGTTGCTTGGTCGAATTGTGGGCACCAATACCAGTTCCCCCAATTATGGCGTCCGAGTTCTCGATCTTGGTGACAGCATCCCATCGCCGTCATCCACAAACCCTACGCTTCCGTTTTGCTGAAATTCCAGCTGAGACTCTGTATATATAACATCCTTCTAGCTGAGTTGACCGTGAACCGTCTTCAAATTCTATACTCGCGATACCATCCAAGTTAGCATTCCTATATTTCTAGGCGCTTTCTTCTGATTCTCGTCGCAATAATGTTTATTACTGCATTTTTGACCCCATATACCCTACTTCTCCTTCCCATCCTCTACTACCTTCTTCCATATATCCGAAACAACAGTTTACGAAAAATCCCTGCTCCGTTTCCAGCTGCCTTTACCCGTCTATGGTTGTTGTACCAGGCTCGACGGGGCAGAAGATATCTCGAAGTTGATGCCCTGCACAAGAAATATGGCAAAGTTGTGCGCATCCAACCAGAACATGTCTCGATTGCCGACGTGGACGCCATTCAGACCATCTATGGCCACGGAAATGGCTTTTTGAAGAGGTAAATCATCACTCAAGCTTCATTCTGTGCGAGTATGCTAACAACTTTTAAACTAGTGAATACTATGACGCCTTCGTGTCTATTCGGCGAGGTCTCTTCAACACCCGTGACCGAGCTGAGCATACTCGCAAGCGCAAGGTCGTTTCTCACACATTCAGCGCCAAATCCATCGGCCAATTTGAGCAATACATTCACGGAAATTTGGAACTTTTCGTCAGCAAATGGACCGATCTTTCGAAGAACCGCAAGAATCCAAAAACCGGCTACGCCAGCATCGACTCGCTCCACTGGTTCAACTACCTTGCATTCGACATCATCGGCGATTTAGCATTCGGAGCTCCATTCGGCATGCTTGAGCACGAGCGTGACTTTGCTGAGATCCGTAAAACACCCACCTCCCCACCCACCACTGCTCCCGCCATCGAGGTTCTCAACCGACGTGGCGAGGTCTCCGGCACACTAGGCTGCCTGCCCCAGTTAAAGCCCTATGCCAAGTATCTCCCCGACAAGTTCTTCAGCCAGGGTGTGGAGGCCGTCGAGAACCTGGCAGGCATTGCGATCGCCCGTGTCGCGCAGCGGCTCGAGAACCCCAACACTGACCGAGTGGATCTCCTCGCACGCCTAATGGAAGGTAAGGACGCCAACGGTGAGAAACTCGGTCGTGAGGAGCTCACCGCGGAGGCCTTGACCCAACTGATCGCCGGCTCCGACACCACCTCCAACACCGCATGCGCCATCCTCTACTACGTTGTCCGCACACCGGGTGTCCTCAAGAAACTCCAAAAGGAACTCGACGCGGCAATGCCTGCCGGCGTGCCGTCATACGAACAAGTCAAAGACCTACCGTACGTGCAATGGGTGATCAACGAGACGATGCGAATCCACTCGACGTCGTCGCTCGGCCTCCCACGCGTCGTCCCCGGCGCGACCCCCGAGAACCCAAACCCCAAGCCCGTCGAGATCCTCGGCTACAAGTTCCCGCCTGGCACGCAGCTCTCGGTCCCCAGCTACACCATCCACCACAGCAAGGAGATATGGGGCCCCGACGCCGACGACTTCGTCCCCGAGCGCTGGGATGAGAAGACCCGCCTCACTGCCAGGCAGAAGGAGGCCTTTATCCCCTTCAGCTATGGACCCCGCGCATGTGTCGGCAGGAATGTCGCGGAGATGGAGCTGAAGTGCATGGTTGGCACTGTTTTCAGGAACTTCGAGTTTCGGGATGAGCACGATGGTCCCCTGGAGACCAGGGAGGGTTTCCTGAGGAAGCCCCTCGCCTACAACGTCGGCATCAAGTGTCGCAGCACGTAAGGTTCCTGTTGATTTCCAGACCGCTCAACAGGGAAGAGCAAGCCGGGAAACCGCTTGCATACCTTGGGCAGGGAGGCAATGGGGCATGCAATGAATGATCAATCGATGTTGCAAGCTTAGTTTTGTTTGCTATTAATCCTACGAGTACTCCTCCAAGAATCCTTGGCAGTTGAGCTGAGTAGGTATCTAGCTTGGGTCCAGCAGGCCTTGGTGGTTCATGATATTATATGTTTTTTATAGCGCCCAAAAAGATGTTTATGTCCCTTTTTACCAAAGTTTTTTTGCCTTTGGCTTGTTCACATTTCCTGACTACTCTATGTGAAGCGTACATCGCACGTCGAGTATGACAAAATAGATTCGTTCAACTGGCTTGTGTCAGTGTGCATGCTATTATTTACTCGACCAATCGATCCACAAAGAGAACGAAGGGGAGAGAGACCGCGGATTGGGAGCGAATGGGCCTGGAAGTCCCCCCCCTCCCGCCTTGGAGTAAGTATTTGAAACACGAGCACGAGCGCGACTTTGGCGGTCCTGATTCTGTCTCTTCACATTTCAATATTATTAGGTCGTCGAGTCTTCCTTCGTGGTATGGTCTGGTCCCCGTCACCACCTGTGACCTGCTGGCTTTGATGATCTCCTTTTCCTTCCATGTCGATGGATGGGTGGCCAGAGAGAGTGTCAGACAAGAGTCGGACTAGCTTGTGGAGGCCGAAGCTGAGAGAAAAAGGCTGTGATCATCAATCAACTCGGGAAAAATGCGGTTTTTTCAACAGGGCTACAGGGAGCGGTAATTAGATGCCGAGGACGATATTGGTGTGATAAACAGGGATGAATGAGTCGATCGGTAATTAATAGATCAGTCACACGCCATTTTCGGCATCGGGCAATGTATAATATGTTAATTACATTTTTCAGCTCTAACCGTGCGGTTTTGTGCACAACAGGCGTGTCTAATGGCACCCACCCTCTTTGCTTGCAGCTTACAGCTTCTTACATCTGGCAGTATTACTCTAATTAGTCAGCTCAGGCTGCCAATGCTTTGCTTGACTAACGACACCCTCGCCGTAGCAAATGCCCATTCCGGGGAGTTATATTTCTTCTTTTTTATGCGGACTGTGTAATATCCCGAACGCCGTCGCTATGTCCGGTGAGGTGGCCATGGCGGTATATTGTGAATTCTCTCAAGTGGGAAGAGGAAGGTTGTTGGCGGGAGAATGGGATTTCTTATTTCTTGTCGTGATCACTGATCTTGATCTCCTCTAAGCTCGTCACTGCTTCTCACAACTTGGCCTTCAATTTTGCTGCTTCCTCAGCGGCCTTGTTCTCGTCGATAGGAATGACAACCAAAACCGCGATGTCGTCTATTTTCCCACCATGCCAAGGGTCATAGGGGAATTGTTTTTGCATCTCTTTCGCAAACGGTCCGTCCCGTTTGCGACTCAAGCTTGCCACTTTCGCCTCGCCCGTGATTGCCGCAGCGATGACGCTCTGCAGAGTACCGGGCATTTTGTGCTTCTGAGGTCCTAGCGACTTGTCCACTAACTCCGGCAGCACCGGAGAAACGGTGTATCCTTGGTTGGGCGTCCGAAGCCAGGCGCCGGTGGTGCGCATCTGGTTGGAGACAATTGTCAACACGTCGGATGAGTTGAGATTGTCCCACACTCCGTCTGTTGCGAGCACCAATACGTCGCCATGTCGGAGCATGTGGTCTGCTAGATCCGCTCGGTCGGATTTATCATTGAGGGGGGCGCCTCCGAACACCATTGCTTGTGCTAAGATTTCTGGAGGTGTGAGGCTCATCTGATAGGGGGTGTTGAAGGCGTGTGTTTGTGGGTTGGAATAGTGATGAACTGCTCCGAGTCGTAATAACAAGAACCCTGAATCGCCTAGATTTGCTATACGCATTCGGCCGTCTCCTTCGGTCACGGCCACACAAGCCGTCGTTCCGCCTGCCCGAATCGATGGGTCTGTGATTGTCTTCTGATAACCGATCTCTAGTAGTTGTTGGGGATTCAATCGTTCATCGGCTGGCCAGCCAAGTGCCGTCTCCGCCATGTATCCACAGAGACCGTGAGAAAAGTCGGCTGGGTCGACTCCATGTTCAGTCCAACCTCCGACGCCATCCGCAATAGCAAATGCCATGACGTCTGAGTCCTTTCCGACTCGGGATGCAAAGTAGGCATCTTGCCCACTGTCTGGTCGTTTAGATCTTTTCTCATCTATCGTGAAACCGTGTTGGAAGCCCAAGCCGCCAGTATTGCTGGGATGGAAGTCGACTGTGCTAGCCTCTGGTCTATATTTCCGCCCCTTTCCACTCGATGACGCAGATATATGCAGTGAGATGTGTGGGATAGCTGAACCCGCGGCGGAAGAAGCTGCACGCGGTGACTGGTGTAGTGATCGTGTATGTGTTTTGCAGGGCTCGAGGCTCCGTCGGACGTTTCGTTGGAGATCTAGAGAAAATGGTTAGAAAAGGGCCGGGTTTAAAGGAGTAAATTTATAAGTACGGTTATGCATATGAGAAGTTGTAAGACCCCAGGATCGTGAGATAAGAATAGGTGCGCGAATGGTACCAACGGTGGTCATGATGACCAAGTGACGCGAGAGATTGAGGAGATGGAGAAGCAACTTCCTGGACCAGATGAAGGAAGGGGGACTACCGATTTCATATGGTTCAAACGTGGGCTTTGTTTGAAGTTAAGGAAGAGGCAGTGTGAGTTGGGTACATGGCATGATCGGTGAAAGCTCCACGCTTTATTTCATGCGTTGAAGGACCAGTTCATTGGATCCTGGACTTGCGTAAAAAAAAGTCGAAGGGAAGCTGCTGGCCTTGCCCGCGGACCAGCCGCAGCGTCTCTAACACTTATGGTTCTAAGTAACGGATACCTACGGAGACGCACAAGTGTTGCAACGCTTTGATCCTTGGGTGCTGGATTCCACGCTCCAGTGGTTTACTTTCTCTAGTCAGGTGAGTATCATTATTCACAGAGACTCTATAGCATATATATCGTCGCTGTTAGGAAATTGCTTGCCAAACAAGCCCTCAATTGTTTGCGGTTCAGTTTCGTCCGAATTTCATCGCCCACATATCAGATATCCGTCGAGTGCATGATCATGGAGGTAAATACTAGTGACAATCAATTCCCGAATCCATCGCGAATCTCCAGGAATTTCTGATATCTGGACCTCGTCCAGCGTCGAGCACTCTTTCCCCATATAATCATTGGGAGAGTCGTCATCAGAAAGACGAATGATAGTACTCCGATGGCAATGAAAGTGTTTTGGACGCCACTGTGATCAAGCCACTTACTAGCCACAAAGCTGAAGATACAGCCAAGAGTGTTGTTGACAACGGCAACGCCTACCATTCCCTCAAGGACCATATCGGGATATGCATCAACCAGGTAGGCCATAGAAAGATCTCCGGCACAGCCCCAACCAAAGCCGATAAAGCCGAGGCCGACATATGGAGCAGGCCATGCCCACCCGTCGTTGCTACCAACACCAAAGATGAACAGACCAGCCGGAAAGATTGCTGCTGCAAGGAACATGAGGTAAAGGCGATGCTCTGCTTCCATAACCCCTCCGTTTCTTCGCGCCATCCACACCACAAACTTGTCACTAAACCAACCACCATAGAAACATCCAATGACAGCGCCAATGAGACTTGGAATACTCATATTTCCCACGGCAGCATCGGTGTAGTTCCAAGGTGGCCCGTACCAGGTGTCTTCTTCGACAGTCAAATAGAAGGTGAGAAAAGCATCTTGAGCACCCCATCTTTTTCGAGTGTAAGCACATGGTTGAATTTTAGAGTCAAGACAGGATTAAGACTTACTGGAGACCTGAGTATATGACGGCTGGGAAGGTGAAAACTCTGAGGGTATGAAACAGCCTTTCGTAATATTGCTTGAAGCCTAGACCGCGGAGGTTTGCTGCCGGTGTTATGATGGCGATCCGCTGCCAGTATGTCTTGCGTTTTTCCTGGCTTGCGAGCGATTGCTGCTCGAGAGTTGCAGATTCCTTCCGCTTTGGTTCGACTTTTTCGTCATCAACTATGTTCCCAGCCAAGCTTGACTTGGTCTCGCTATCAGCACCATCTGTTGCGGAAACACCATCCACAAGATACCTGTCGCCATTATTGGAAAGATAAAGATCTCGACGGAAAGCGCTTTCTTCAAATAAGAAAAGGAAGATAAGGAATGTGCCACCATTGAAAATGGCGCCAGTCCAACCAATCCATCTCCAACCAAGATTGCTGTCTGCAATATAACTATTTCATCAAGACAGGCGGCGTCAGTCAATCTATACCCATGGCTCAATACTAGGCACTTTACCTGGCAATCAACGGTCCCAAGAATGTCCCTATACTGGTGGCAAGGATATATACACCCAAAACCGAACCTCTCTGGTGCTGAAACCAGAGATCCATAAGTGAAAGCTGGGCAGTGGCTTCGGCAACGGACTCGGAAGCTCCAACAAATAGCTGGTTCCACAATGCGTCACTCGTTTTCTGGACTCTCGCAAACCAGATACTTCCTGCTAGGCCAAGGAGCAAGCATACGAGATAGAGGATACGCCTGCCATAGAGGAATACAGCTGGAGAGGACAACAAGCACCAATAGCCGATACCGATGAAAAGAATGCCGGCGCCGGTGTTGAAGGACGAATAACTGATGCCGAGGTCCAGGTTCCTGGATATATCACTTCAGCTTCAATCTAACAAAGGACTCGAGTGACTAACATATTATATTGAGCGCTGCCCGCGTCATTGCTCGTAGCTGCCGTTAACCCGACGATAAAACAGACAAGAGAGCTGTGCAAGATTTTGCGAGGTAGAGACCAGTGGAGAGGATCATTTGGTGAATCGGTGGGCTGAGGCACCAGCACGACATCGCCATGCTTCTTCAGACCGGCATCGCTTTGAAGGGCACTTCCATTGTCATCAAATAGCCGGTGAGTACCAGGGAGAACTTCATTGAACTCCATGCGACTGGTGTTGGGTCGGTCGATTGATGATAAAGGAGCTTGAGATTGTGGGTGGTTGAAAATGATATCACGTGACACCGAGGAAGAAGGCGGTTTGTGTAAGGAAGGAAAAAAGACACAATGAAATGATTAATGAGGCTAGGTCGGCCGTCATCGCACTTATGAGATTCAGAGCTGACGGCATCCTCGTACACATGGATGCGCAATCCATCGGTGGCGGGATTGCTCTTATCGTGGTTGTCATGTTAAGTTGCATGGGCTTTGAAAAGTGTCAGGCTAGGACCGAAGGGGGCGCAAAACTACCCAGTAGCCTGTGTAAAACCCCGCAAGAAAATGAAAGGATCTCGCGAGTTGCCAGCCAACTGTATCCTCTTCCGCCGTGCTGTAGCACCCCAGAACTGAATACTACGTACATCACAGGTGGGTAAGTCCATTGACCAGCTACCTGGGGAGATAAGGTTTGTTTCGACTAAGTAGTGTTTCTTCAAATCTGGAGCACTGACAACCTGAAGTGTTAAGCTTGAATAGGATATATTCTGGGCCACATCGGCCCATGCATATCCACCCCTGGAAGCTCGCGAAATGCCACACTCGAGATCGAGATCGAAGTCAAAATCGAGTACTCCGTACACCAAAGGTCTATCGACAAACTTATCCTTTCACACATCTTTCAAGGTTGGTATCCGTCAAGGTCATGCCCAACTTGGGGGGGTGTGCCCATCTACCTGAAGCACGCGTAGTGCGTACGAGATAGGGTTACCTGCGTTAGCTTTCAGTGCTAATCCGAGGCCGATCCATGCTTTTCGTCAAAACCTTATCAGCGGCAGGGACTCCCAAGGAGTAAGCGAGACTCGAGTGATCGGCAGCCTGAAGGTCACCCAACAATCGTGCCACCTACCAGTGACTGATCTCAAAGAACACCAAGCCACGTAAGAAGCATGGTTTTGCCCACGGCATATATTCCATGCACGCCCGTCTCTGGAAGCTTTCTAGCTGTCAACAGTCGATCTCGAACGGGTTCAAGCACTCAGTGGTCAATTGAGATACGTCATCATCAACGAATTGTTGGACACAAGAGCCACCGATTGTCACTGGAGGTGTCCACCCCGTATGAGTTATGCCCTAACGAGTCCACGGCCCGAGGCCCTAAGCAATGGGGCTTGAAAGGCTTGAATAATGCTTGAACTGGTGCCCACGCCTCCGCACAAGGGCCCGAGGCCCCAAGGCCCTGAGAGGCCTTTCCTGATATGTTGGCTTCGGTGGCATTTTAAATATTAGGTGCGCGTCTGTATTAGGCTTTAGTGGGCACCGGGAACCCACCGGGAAGCCCTCCCAAGATTATCACCTCATCACAGTGCTGGCATTCGCTGGGTGCAGGTCAAGGGTGGTGCTTGCTGGGTGCTGACCCAGAGGCCCACAATCTCGAGGACCTCTGATTCGGTCTCGGGAGAACACGTGGGCTGGACTTGCCTTTCAAGTCTTAGCATCCCTGCCCCTCATGTCTTCCTTCCTAACAAGGGGCTCGCTCAACGGCATCGCATCCTGCCTACCAATACCTAAACCAACCTGCTCTCCGACTCACGACGGGCCATCTTTATCTATCACATTCTCGAAACCCAACCTTGCACACCTCCTTCTTCCTTGTACCACACGCAATCTTGCCTCTGCCTCTGCCTCTGCCTCTCTGTGCTGCATTCAGCTCAGCCCGGCCGCGCAACTCCGCACTAACATTTTGAACGCGAATGTCAACTTGTCAGCTCATGATGGCTCAACATTACCACATCGCCCACCTTTGTGCCCATAAACCCAAGGAATCTAGTAGTCCTTCGACCATTCTTCAACTCGCAAACGGATTGGTCTCAAAACCTGTCCCGCTCAAGGAGTTGGAGGATGGTCGAAGCCCGAAAGATGGAACCGTCATTGACATTGTACACGGTCAAGACCTTGCGGACATACCAAAAGGAACACCGGCCACCAGAAAGGTCATCGTCGTGGGTGCAGGGATTTCTGGCCTGCGTGCTGCATCCGTTTTGAAAACCCATGGCGTTGATGTCGTCGTTCTCGAGGCTCGACCAGACCGCATCGGCGGTCGTATCTACACCAGTAGAAGACCAGGCCACTCCCCCAGAGACATAGGTAAATATGGCCTAGGCAATACTAACAATCGCCGTAGGCGTTTGAGATGAAGTCGTTAAAAGCGCTCATTGTCGGCCACGTCCATTGTGGTTTGTTCTTCCTCATTCCTTCCTCTATACTCACATTCTTTTAGGAGCTGCCTGGGCCCACGAGACCTCTCAAAACAAACTAATCCCGCTCATCGGCCAGCTTAACATTGAGCATTACTACGACGATGGTGCTCCTTTGTACTTCACTCGAGATGGCCGACTCGGTTCTCAATTCAAAGCCAAGAAGGTCGCGGACGAGTTCGCTGACTATTGTGAATACTACTACGAAGAGAATCCAGATGCCGAGGACAAACCCGCTCTGGATTTTATCCGAGAATGGGTCCTCACCCACCCCCTAGTCACGGAGGATGAAAGACTTTGGGCCCCTCAGGTCGCACGTGAGGTTGAGGCATGGATTGGCACGAGCCTAGAACAGGCTTCCTCGAAGCATCTAGCTTACTTCGCCATCGAGAGAAATCTCTACATGAAAGGCGGTTATGATACTATCGTCAACTGGACTGCCTCCAATCTACGCGATCAGGGCATCATTCGACTCGGTCACGTTGTCAACAAAATTGAATGGACCGAGAATGCCAATAAGCAATGTGTTGTGCGCACGACCACCCAGGATGGCAAATCCCCAACATTTGTGGCCGATGGCATTGTTTGTACCCTCCCACTCGGGGTGCTCCAGCACAACTTGGTCAAATTCAGTCCCGCCCTGCCAGAGGATCTCAGCCTGGGCCTGAAGAAGATTAGCTACGGTGCACTTGGCAAAATCTTCGTTGAATTCGAATCGGTCTTTTGGCCAAAAGACAACGATCAATTCATTTACTATCCAGACCCTACCACCGAACCAGTTGATGAAAGCTCAATTTTATCGTACATGACCGTCACAAGCAACAATTGGATCATGGGTGGAACTAAGGAGCTCTCTGTTCAAATCGTCGAACCATTAACCCAACGAATCGAAGCTATGACTTCCGACAAGGAAATTTTCGCATTCTTCGAACCACTCTTCAAACTGTTCCGTACCGAGCCTTACAAAAAGCTCCCACGCGTGGTGAATCTGGAAACGACTCACTGGACGCAGGATCCATATGCCGGGTTTGGTACATATTCTGCTGACAAAGTTGGCGATGATCCTGAAATATGGACGAATGCTTTGGATGCGAGGCAGACGAGTAAGCTGCAATTTGCTGGAGAGCACTGCACGCAGACTGGAAACGGGTGCGTTCATGGTGCGTTCGCCAGTGGAGAGACAGCTGCGATCAACCTCTTGGCTGGGTTGGGTGTTCCCTACAATGGAGGCGATACTTTTAGCAAACGCCCTTCCAGGAAATCACCCCCTAGACACTGAACTGGTTGTTCACTCGACTGTGCCCTGAAATCTATGCCCTGGGTTCTGTTGGACTCCGAAGCTTGATCGCTGCACTGGAACATGTCGGCGCTATGCTTCCTAGCTATCGCTAGATTATCTTTCTGTCTGCATCTCCTATTGACCTTCGTTAACTTTCTTTCTGTCGGGCTTCCATACCTTCCGTGCTTGAGCCTTCTCTCCCGCTGCAGCTGGCACAGTCTGAGACGGTGAAGATTCCTGAGGATGAATTGTTGTTTTGATTTTATCCTTCGCTTTCGCCTCCATAGTTTATCTCGCAGTCGCAATTCGCATTCCATATCAATATGCTCGATTGTTTCTCTTAATCCACATGGTCCCTAACATCTTCGAGTGGTATTAACTGGAACTCAGCTCCCTCGTACCTCTTCTCAACTATTTCCTCTGCGAGACCAATATTCCGCTCCGAAAACCCTTCATCCCGCAGACTGTTGTAATATGCGGCGACGAGGCCTCTCCCGATTGTTGTTACGTCGTAATCACGCCCAGGATTAGGCGACGGTCGTATCACCCAGGTCAATGTTAGTGGTGAGTCCTCTTCCTCCAATCCAGGCTGGACATGCGCGCTGAGGATCTTCCCGTCGGCTTTTCTTCGAAGGACTAATGCCACGCCCCCGGCGTTCGCGTGGATACGGGCGCGCTGGCTCGCGTATGCTCTGCTGGCTTCGTCGTTGCCGTGCCCTGGCGGCTCCGTCTCGAACAATGTGAATGGCACAGTGCGGCCGGATTTCGCAGCATCGGAAGCAGACACGGCAAGCACCATCGTATGCAGCACTTCAGACATGTCCTGCCGTCGATTCTGGGACCGGATATAGATGTACTGCAGGTACGGCACGGCGAATAATGCAGCGGTCTCTCCCTCGCCGCCGTCCAGTGGAAGCACAGAGAATTGTGCGGCGCCAATGGCTTCTCCGTTGCTATCGCGGATCCCCACGACGCGGTAGGTCGCCAGCCCGTCCCTCAGGCCGGCGGCCTGCGCGGCGAGTCGCTCGACGATCAGGTCGGACCGCTCGCGCTCCTCGCGTCGTGGGAACATGCTGACGTACATGGCGTCGTAGACGGTCGCGAAATCTGCGGACGAGACCAGCTCGATCCTCCCGATATTCGGTAGCGCGGTCGTGCTGAGACGTTCCGTTGACAATCGCGACAGTGAGTCTACTGAGATGCTGGTCGGGAGGTATGATAGGTGGTGGTGCAGGCCATGGGTGAATTTTGACGTGAAGATGGAAGGAATCGGGGATGGGGTAGGAGCAGAGGTAGGAGTAGCCATTTCGAAGAGAGGGAAAGAGGCAGGGGGCTAGATTGAACAGGCAGATTCTCCCACTTCGATTTTTCGTTCTTTTTAGGGTGTCTTCGTTCGAGCCTTCGTGATAGCTTCTTGGTCGAGATCAATATTACCCCGAGTCTCTTGTTGAATATAGAACCCGTGCGAGTTAACCCGTGCTCTAAGTAGTAGCCTCGTTCTGTGCTCAGGAGTTCATTCGGTGCCCACAGCCATGTGCTTGTGTAGAAGAGTTGTTGTCTTGGACTGTGGCGGACGCAATGGTTCAAGATAAAGCCGAAAGAAACGAAATTATAGACCGAGTGAAGTAGGTAGATAGAAAAATGGCATGGGGGGTTCCAACGGTGCTTTAAGTACTTTCTGGCTGTGGCTGCCGTCTGAATCATCACTGCGTTTCGGGCTCGCCTTACTCCGCCGTTGAAGCCCTCTCCCATGGAATTCGTTCGTTGCTTTGAGTAATACAACTCTCACAGCGTGTCGTGGAGCATTAGGAGCCTACCTTGATGGGCATGATAGGAGGTCGATGGACTCTGTGTTCTGAGCTTGGAGTCAGAGACGACAAGGCTCGGTATATAAATCGTCATCTCCTTGTTTCACTGGGTGGGAATTTCGATGATCTTGACCAAAATTGGTACAGTGCGAGAAACAATTTCTGTATAAATCTGGTCTAGACAATGCAGTTCAGACGTATTCGGGTTTAAGTACGGAGTGGGAGTACGGAGTACCTAGTGAGATGGTAAATGCCCAGAGGAGACTTGAGGGGATTGCTGCCTGAGGCGCCAAGGACATGTTGAGTCAATCCGCTTCACGAAGCTGTAGGTGTACTCGTATATGATCTAGAAATAGCAGAGTTGCGAATCTGGTATTGTATCGACTTGACAAAGGTACCTTTCAACGCTGCGTAAATCCAAGATGCAAAATGAGAATTTCAGATTCACCGCGTTCCTCGCGACCACCGTGGATGGCTACATCGCCCGCAAAGACGGAGGCATTGATTTTCTCGACGCTGCGAATGTCACCATGACACCAGGCGAAGACTGCGGAATATCGAAGTACCTTGCTTCGATCGATGCGATTGTCATGGGCCGAAAGACGTACCTTCATGTTTTGTCCATGGATAATTGGCTGTATGGAGACATCCCGCTCTTCGTCATGTCAGAAGAGATGAAGGAATTGCCTGATAGAACTCCGACCTCGGTGAGGTTGTTGAGGACTAGAAATCTTGCAGAGGTTTCGGATATTTTGAAGATGTAAACATCATCACTCCATTGTCATTCAAGCACCTCAGCTGACACACATAATGATATAGGGAGGATCCGTCTTCCACGAAGCCGATGAGAAAGCTTTACGTAGATGGCGGAGAGCTGGTACGCAGCTTCATCAACGCAGGCCTGTTAAGCGAGATCACCATCACAGTGATCCCTAAACTTATTGGCGAAGGTCGAAGTCTTTTCGGAGGGACTAGGGATGTGGAGATGGTGCTTGAAGAGTGTATGCATTGGGAGTTTGGATTCGTTCAGTCTCGCTATAGAATGGTGTACGACCCATGAATCGAATTGATTTCAGTGGACGGGCTTTGGTACCGAGCCCCGTAGGACAGGTACAAAGTACCATTCAAGCACAGTCTCTGTTTGATCAGATGATAGCAAACGTAATATAGTAACCCTGGTATCAAGGAATTCCGACGGCACAAGGTTTCTTCTGACATACCTAGGTAGGGATATGCTCTATCACTATTGGTATTCAGCAGGTCGAGGGAGGATTCCTTTGCTCCGTATTCGCTACCTTTCTGCAAGGCCTACTTACGGAAAGCCTGGCCCCTAATATCAAAGATTGCAACAAAGGCTAATTACAATAAGGAAAGAGCTGCGTCATCAGGGACTCTGGACGCGGTCGCGGTGCGGAGCACTCAATCCATTCCCGAGTTAAATACAAGTTTAAATCATGCTCAACACCAAGCGGTGGGACTCGATTTCGTCTCTTTAGGGTCGAGACTCCACAGCGGACAGACTGGGTAGTTAATAGCTACCGTACTACTCAATAGTTAGCGGGCACGTCCTCGTTGGGCTTTAACTATGTTCAGTGAGGAGCCTGCGCTTCAAAGGGCCGGCTGTTGATCAGTTAGGACAACTAGGGGGGTCTGCAGAAGAAAAGCCGGCAGGGGTTGAATTGCAACCCTACCTCAGGCTACGAGGAGGTTCCTCCTTACGAGCACTGATTAAAGAAAAGCAAACGCCGAATATTTGTCTCAGTACTCCGTACTCGTAGGCGACGGGCCACAGGCGACAGGCTGCTTAGAGGGCTGGCCACTGTTTACTTGCCGAGGGGGCCATCTCTACCCTGAATAGCCTCTTGTTTCCCATCATCCCTCCCGGAATTCCCATCTACCATACGGAGTAGTATAATATGGCAAGCGATTAGTTCATTACAACTCACCTGGGTGCCAGGGTGGTGATACATAGCATATACTTCGAGACCAGCATTTTGAGGTACGGAGTACTCGGTACCGCGTATCATTAAGGCCTTCCAGTTTTCAAACTCGCCCCGACGATGTCTTGTCTCGGCCTTGGCCCTTGGCTGCTTCGCAGATCCCAGATCCTAGGTTTCCGAATCCCTACGAGTAATAATATTAATAGTAATTAGAAAGCAATAACGCTTTTGTGCATCCTGGTCCTCCAGGTCTTCCAGGAATGGCTTGCGCTAATCACATCATCGAGAGATCGGCAGTCGTGGACTTCTGGCTGCTTCGGGGGCTCCTGTCGTAAATTTCAACTTACTCCGTAATCAAAAGGCATTTCTCTCTTCCCACATTTGCCTTTTCCATCCACCTACGTAGTCTCAACAATCAAAACCTTGGCCGCCTGTCATCCACTACTCATTTCCCGCCCAACCCGTCTTTTTATCCTGGTTGACTAGTATACGGACGGCCTGGTACGTGCCTTTCGCGTTGAATATCGAATACAGCGAAATTCCTGTCTATCAAGCACCTGTGGAGCAACTTTAATTCGACTTCTTACCGACACTCCTCTTTGCGACTACAACCCGTTGGGCGCGCCACCCTCAGCCATCTTCTGGCCAATGCCATGACCCTGTGTAGTCATGTTCGTTCCTTACGATGGCCAGTCCAAACGCTTTGATGGTACAGTCGCCTTCTCGGCCCAGAGAAGGTACACCTCGCAGAAGATACACAAGGCCAAGCGCGACAGAGCTGTCAAGCAGAAGGAGCTGCTTGACAGCCTCAACAAAGCGGCAGCTTCAGCGCCGTCCTCATCCTCATCCTCTAGCAGTACCGCTAAACATCCACCGTCTCCCCCAGATTCAAATAATTCCCGCTCAGCCGACGACGACGATGACGATAGCGCCATCACCGTTGTAACGAGCCCAGGCGCTCGATCTCTTGTTGCCGATCGAGCTCGGCCTTCTAATTCTCTCACACTCCGCCAGATCCAGGGCGTCACTCCCCAGTCTCATTCTGGGACCGAACACTTCCAACCAACCTCAGCTAAGATACCATTCAGTGATATGGTATTTGGTGGTCTACGAGTCGACCCGTTTGAAACGTATCCCATTCAGACGCAAAGCTACTTCCCTGCCGTGGTTGATTTTTGCAAAGAGGTTGTCTCGCTGGGACCTGGCTATTTTCAATTCGTCTTTTCCAACGATATTCTCTTCGAAGCCGTCGTCACCTATATCTTGTGTGTCATGCCACAGCAGTCACGCGAGATCAAACTCGCAATGATGCATCATTACGGATCGACTTTGTCCAAGATCAGCCGAAGTCTTTCATCGTCCCAAGCAAGGTCAAGGGACGATGTCATCTTGGCCATCTGTAACTTGGCAGTCATTTGTGTAAGTCTCGCCATGGCTTGGTCATTTTATTATTATTAACACCAGCTGCAGGCTTATTGCGGGGACGACAAACGCTTCGAAACCCATTTGAGAGGTATCCAACGCCTTGTCGAATTGCGTGGCGGGGTGGAAGGTTTAGAAAAACAGGATGGATGGGTTAAAACTGCTCTTACGGCGTGAGTAAATTCTGAATGCTGCTCTCGTTATAGAAGATGACATCCATTAACTCTGACTCCAGTGTGGAGGCGTTGGCTTCTGTTCATTCCAAGAAAGCAATCCAGGCCGCAGTACCCTCCAGCTCAACTCCAACTCCCGCTCTCACACCCCCCGAAACTCCGAAGAGTGGTACAGCGCCGATCTATCCGAGTCATCCATTCCCACCCGATATATGTACCGTCATCGCTGATATGCCCCAAGGCTTCCGTGAGCTCGCACTCACAGGCCACCTTTCTATCCAACTTATGAACCGTCTGAATATCACGCGCAGTCAGATTGTCCATCTCATGGCCACAGCCACTAACAGTGATAAGGACCAGGATTGGGTAGAACTTATGCGCGCTTCCACGCCAATCGAGCGCATGGCGTGGCTCACAGTTCTTGTGTACCACCTTCGAAGTTCCACCTTCACCTCCAACTGCAGAGAGCTTGCCGATATCGTGCTCGAGTGTGGGCGCAATGGCACCAAGTCTCAAGCCGAAGCTGAGTGGCTCTTATGGGGCGCGTGTCTCATGGTCGCGACTCCAGATGCAGAGAAGGAGCTAGTTCGGGAACGTGAGACGGTAATAAAGCTCATTCTGAACGGATATTCAGACCTAAGTTTCGAACATATGGACACCAACGCCAAGAGGTTCTTATGGAGTGAAGGACTAAGCGCCAGTTTGCGCACGCACATCGCACATCGCCTCATTTATAGATGATTCTGACCAACGCTCTATGAGCATTGTCAAAACAGTCATGAGACGGAGCCTGTCGATCAAGCACACAGATATTCCCTTTCTAGGGTCCGTCGTGGTCACTTTCTATGGTTCTGACCCCGTGGATCATCGGAACGAGTATATGTTTCCGAGGACAGTGGGTGTCCCTCGAGATTCACCCACCCTGTCTATATTATGGATCCCGCCATCCGTAAACCGCGGCCAGCCTCCAGCTGGTTTTCCGAACAAATGGAGCAAACTCTACGGCCTGTCGTGATATCTGCGAAGGATACAAAATCTGCATAAAAGAAACCGGGAATCCTTCAAATGATCCGTAGGAATCTGATGGTTTACTGCAGCAGTCTCCTTCGGTCAAGCATTCGATGTGTAATTATGTCATCATCGAGACACATTTGGCGATGATCTTCGCATTGATCGAAAGGAGGAACTAAAGCCAGTCGCGGTGTCTAAGAAAGGTCCACTCGTCCCCAAAGACGTTGAGTGTTGGGAATGCGTAAATATCACAGCCTTGCCAACGAAAATCCATTCGCAATGGGTCATCGCCTGAGCGACCAAGAAAGGCCCGCTCTATCATTCATGGCGCCTTCCCCGGCCGTAACAGCTGATTTTTCAAGCTCCCACCAGCACACTGTGGCTTCCCAACAATCCACGGCAATATTGAAGGAATTGACAGGAGTCTGACTCAGCAAGCCACTGAGTCCCTGGGTTCAATGTGGGAGAATTCAGCATTCCTTGTGGATTAAAACTGGAACTCTTACAGGATCGAGAAAGAGGCATTCCATATGGGTGATACTATTCGGTGAAATAAAAGTCAACCAGGTTCAAGATATAGAACCCGTGAAGAACGGCATAGCAAGAGAGCCGAGTGTCAAGCACAACGACTGAGGTTGTTTTGGTGACTATCCTGCAACCATTTCGCAAGCCTGGAATAAATGATGGAAACCCGCCCATCACGAGAGCAATTCAGACGAGGCTGTACTCCGCACCGAGGAGACGCTCAGATACATCGTCGTGGACCTCCGGAGGGTCTTCGGTGGCGGTGTG